>ERZ1673695.605-NODE-605-length-51639-cov-33.944983_pt1 | contig 51639 bp, 30 predicted proteins | sample MGYA00580225_ERZ1673695 | MGnify/ENA primary metagenome ERZ1673695 (study PRJEB41218, sample SAMN15661739) | gut metagenome | host: Homo sapiens | place: Canada: London | collected 2015-08-20/2019-03-30 | study: EMG produced TPA metagenomics assembly of... | reverse complement strand
ACTTCGTCGTTCGTGAAGGTCAGCGTGCCGCCCTCTACGTTCAGCGCTTCGTCCAGATCGCCTGCCGGCTGCGGCGTCGGCGTTACGTCCGGCGTCGGCGTTACCGGCGGTACGTCCCCTTCACCGGATACGGTGATGTAGTCGATTACCAGCATGTACATATCCGATACGTCATGGTGACGGAACGCTAACTGTACAGTCTGCCCTGCGTACGCGCTCAGGTCTACCGTTACGTTCTGATATTCGCCCTGTTCGGTGTTCGTCGGGTAACCGTTGTATACTACCTCGGTGTAACCCGACGGATCCGTGCCATTGCCTACGTATACGCTGTAGTTCTCCTCATTGTAGTTCGGATCCGAAGCGCTGTGATACCAGCTCAGTACCGCGTTCTCAGCGGGTACTGTGAACTCTTGTGAGATCATCCAGTTGTCCGGGAAGAGAACCGTGCCGGGTTCAAAGGGGTTGGAGCCGTTCACATACGAACTTGAGTATGCCGCATACATCCCGTCATATCCTGTGCCTTCCCACGGGTTGGTCTGTGAATCCATCCAGTTGTAACCGTCGCCGTCCGCGTCGATCAGCGTCCAGTTGCCCAGGCCGTTTTCAAAGCTCTCTTCAAATACGTTCTCGCCTACCGGCGGCGGCGTCGGCGTTACGTCCGGCGTCGGCGTCGGCGTTACCGGCGGTACGTCGCCTGATGCCTTGTACAGTTTGATCGGCAGATAATCAGGCTCGCCATATACCCACAGGTCAAACGCCGGATGGTCTATATCGGTTGCCGTTTCGGCATACGACAGATGGTTCCACTGCCCCGCTTGCGGCGCGTCGGTTACCATGTTGCCGTTGCCGTCCCACGTCCAGTTGTAAGACGCGCTGTCCGCAAGGCCCAGCCACGCGTAACCGTTATGGTTTACTACTTCGCAGTACCTTCCGTTGCCTACGCTCTGGATCGTGCCCGCGGTCTCTGATGAGAATGTCCACAGGTGATTATTGCTGTAGCCGCCTACGATAGCGTTGCCGCTCATCTGGGCGGGATCGCCTACCAGGCGGATGCTGTTGTCAGAGTCGAGCACGTTGCTCATCATCATGGTCTGGCCGTTGTAATCAACCGCTATGATGTACTGCTCGCCAGGGATGATTTCGTTCGTCTCCACAAAGCCTTCGCCAGGAAGGTCAGGTGTAGGAGTAGGTATTACCGGCGTCGGCGTTACCGGCGGTTCGTCGGAATTTACAGCTACATTATCAACATAGCCGCAGTCACTTCCTTCGCCTGTATAAGGATCCTTTACATATGACCACTCGAATGTATATTCGCCGTCCGAAGGAGCAGTCCACGTATAGGTAGCCCAGTTCCTGCTTCCGCTGATCTTGTCTACCTCTTCACCATTTGCATAGAAGAACAGGTAGTCATAATCCGCCTCAGAGCTTACCTTCCAATCGAAGCTGAGCTCGTCGCCAGCAACCATGTTGACCGTGGTGCTGAACGAGGTGCTGCAGTTATCTACGCCCGCTATGTCAGACTTGGCATAAAGCCTGCCGCCAACTTCTTCCGTTATCCACGGGAGGAGCATATGGTTTTCAAAGACAAGCCCGCCGCCCTGAACATTAAGAGCCTCGTCAAGGTTATAGTCTACCGGTTCATATGGATTTACAGGGCCGCCCTCGAAGTCGCCGGTGGCGGTGTTAATGGTATATTCCGCTTCATTAGCGGCATAGTCGCCAAGGAAGAAGGTGAACTCGGATTCGGTCGTCATAACATCCATGGTGGATACAACGCCGCGCTCGTTCTCAAAATATCCATTCTCAGCAATGGTCTGATTGCCGATGCTCGCCTCTGCGTAAGCTACATACTGAGCGTCGGTAAAGGTGATGCGTACGCCGCCCGAAATAACTTCTACATCTACTATCTCAGGCGCTGTAAGGTCCTTGGTTACAGGGATATCCCAGATGCCGTTGGCGTTTGCCTCGGGGGTATAGCCTTCGTTATCAAGGGTTGCGATAACCTTCAAAACCGCGGATTCGCCGTCGGCAAGCGCGCCAAGCTTCCATGTCGGGAAGGTCATGTAATCTACGCCCATCTGCTGCATAAGCCACTCGCCGTCAGGCCTGTGGCCCTTCTTTATGGAGTCGGCTGAGGTTACAACGGCGTATTCGCCATTTTCAAATTCAACGCCGTATTCCAGGTTTGCAGCGTTCCTCATAAGGTTGGCATACAATACGTTGATTGAATCGTAAGAGCCGTCATTGTTCGGGGAAACCGCTCCGCGGTCCGCCAGGAACTGCGCCTCGTTCATATCAACATAGGGGTTGATGCCAAGGCCCTGGATTGTGTTGCCGGACTTATAGCCAACGATATTCGCATACCTCTGGCTGTAAGTCGGGTTATCCTGATAATAGTTTGCGTTTAACTCGATCATGGCTGGATAGTTCCAGTCGCCATAGAAGCCGAGGAACGGGATGCCCAGGTTTACCGGCGTTTCGCCGTTTGCCTCAACGCCCTGAAGCTTTACAAAACCTTCAACATACATGCCGGCTTCAAAGTGTTCTTCAAAGAATGCCTTGGCTTCGTCGTTAAGGGTTATTGTCATGCTTACGTCAGTTGTTCCGCCTGCCGGTACTGTAACGGTCTGCGGAGCGTCGATGTTTACCAGATCATTCAGCACATAAGGCGTGCCGTTGATGTAGTACTTGGTTTCGCCGCTGAAGCTTCCAGAATAAGGGGTCTCGGTAAGTACGGTTGCGCTGAGATTATAGGTGAGCTCGGTGTCGCCGAAGTTATTGACGGTGAAGTTGAGCTCGAATACTCCGTTTGCACTGCTGCCGATCTCCAGCTTAGGACGAACACAGTCCTCTACCGAGAGATACGCAGTCGTATGTACGGAGCTAGCTAGGTTCATCAAGCCAGCGCCCTGATCGCGTACAAAGTATGGGTTTCCATTTGAATAGGTTGCCGGAACCGCCGTGCTCATGAGGATGGCGTCGACGAGTTCCATCTTTGTTTCTTCGTTTGCGTTCGGGAACATTTGCTCAACATACTGCTTTACAATGGCCATGCCGCCCGCTACGTGCGGAGCCGCCATGGAGGTGCCGGAACTGTTTGTATATCCGGAGCCGTTGCCATTTACTGAGTATATTGCTGAACCTGGGGCAAGGATTTCAGGCTTAATCTTCAGGTCGGAGGTCGTTCCGCGGCTGGAGAAGCCTGATAAAGGAGTGCCGGAACCCTTTGTCGATGATGCGACTGAAAGGGACTCGGGCCATGTTGAAGGCGAGCCTACTACGCCGTAATCCGGGTTATAGGCGATCTGGCGGCCGCTGCCCCAGCGGTTGCCGACGGTGGCGTCTTCGTCATTGCCCGCCGCGACAGAAAGGTTTACGCCTGCCTGCCTGAGGAGCGCGAACGACTCTTCATAGCCATATCCATTGTAGTTTGTGAATCCGCAGGATGAGCCAAGGCTCATGTTGGCGGAATCAACGCCGAGATACGCGCAGTCTTCAAGCGCCGAAAGGATTTCTGTCCAGGCCGCGCCGCCTGACGGCTGGAAGACATGCATTACGATCAGCTGAGCGTCGGGTGCGACGCCCTTGAAGTTGCTGCCGTTGTTTCCGGCGGCGATACCGGCCACGTGGCTGCCGTGCGCGCTGGAATCGTGGGCCGGATTATAGCTCTGCTTATAATAGTTATAAGCGAAAGGAATCTTGCCGCTCTTATAGAGCTGGGAAAGGTTGGTTCCCGCGTTGAAGCTTGAACCGGCCGCGTCTATGCGGGCCTGCAGCTCATCCTGCGTCAGTTCGATGCTCTGAGGCACAACGCTGAAAGCCTCGTGGTTAAGCCTGATTCCGGTGTCGAGGATAGCAATAGTGGTACCCTCGCCGGAAAAGCCTTCCGCCCACGCAACGTCTCCGCCGATGATCCCGATGCTCTGGGTCATCTTGGGCGATTCAAACTGCGGGGCCACATACGCGTACGCGCCGCAGTTGAGGTTGTTTATCCTCTCAACAAGGCTGTACTCACCATAGAATGAAAAGCCGTTGTAAACCAGTGTATGATTGTATTTAACATCAAGGTTTACGCCTAGCGCGCTCTCTATGTCCTTCTGCATTACTTGCTGCTTCTCAAGGAGCTTAGCCTCTACGGGAGCAGCCGCTTCTACGCTCTTGGTGACGGCCAGTGCAGGCTCGTCCTCCATCTCAACGATTATAGGCACGATTTCCGTTGCCTCAGGCTCCTCTGCTTCGGGAGCCGCCTCGAAGAGTTTCCCGTTCTTCCTGTCGCGGTTTGAAGGCGTGACTGTGTCCCCTCCGTCACTGCCCAATACCTGCTCCTGGCCGTTGGGATCGAACAATGCCGCCGCATTAGCGACGGGCAGTATTCCGAATACCAACAGCAGCGCAAGAGCTACACTTAGGATTCGCTTCATGAATTTTCCTCCTCTTAAACCGTTTTATTTCAGAACTGCCCGCGCAGAAGCGCGGGCAGCAATCTGACTAAGAATTAGTCCATCGGAACCGGGAAGGTCTCAAGGCCGGTTACAAAACGTGCAATCAACGTAGCGTCGCTTATTCCAACGCTGCCGTCGCAGTTTACATCAGCTATGATATCCTGCAGTTCGCTCAGGGTTTCCATTCCTACAACGCCGCGCATCAGCATCGTCGCGTCTGTGATGTTGACCGTGCCGTCGTTGTTTACATCGCCCAGGACGCCATAGACCGCGTTTACCGTCATGTTTTCATATACGCTTGAGAAATCCTTATCCCATCCGCAGAATACATGATAGTATCCAGTCTCTTCGTCATAGATATAACGATCCATCTCCGGCGCTTCGGCCGCTTCGCCTACAGGTACTGTTACCTCGGCTATGATCTCGCCGTTGTACATGAAGGTTACTGTGTAGCCGTTTACTACATTGATTGCGCCTGCTGTCGCATCTACTTCGCTTACGTCTATGTTTGTCGTCGCTCCGTCGATGATCGCCGCCGCGCTTATTACCTCTACCGGTATTTCGTATTCGCCGTCTTCACACTCGCCTGCCACCGCGAACTCAAGGATGATGGCTTCGCCTTCATAGTTGGCTTCGTAGTTCATCATCGCTATAGTCAGTTCACCCGCTACCAGGTCGTTTACCGTTACAAACGCTTCCGCTACAGGGTTCGTGTAGCCTACATAGGTGAACATGTCGGCGTCGTAGCTAAGTTCGAATGCCGCTGCCGCAAGGCCGTTTACCGTTACCGGTATGCGTACCGTGCTGCCCGGGTTCGCCTCTACAGTGCCAACCTCGACTGTGTAGTCAGCCGGAGGAGGCGTCGGTCCCTCGCCAGGAACTGAGAACATACCAAGGAGTTCTCCTACTTCTCCGCCTACCGGAGTTGAACCAAGCTGCGTACCTGCGCCTGTCTCAAGGTTTACAGCTACCAGAGCGCTGGTCTGTGTGAACATTCCGTCGCTGTAGAACTGTGCCCACAGCATCTGATCATTGTTGTGATCATATGTCATGGTCTGTACGTAGTTGATCGGGAACCCTGTCGGTCCGATAGCTTCGCACTCGGCCGTTTCAAGGTTGATCGTGTGCAGATAGCTGTCATTGGTCTGGTTGCCAGGCGCGAACGAGATGCCGTACGCTTCGCCTTCGGTCGTGATGCCGAGGGTCATGATAGCGGCAACCGCCGTATCGTCAAGCGAGCCTACAGCTGTGATTCCACCCGTCGCCAGGTCTACCGTGTACAGTGTCCTCGGTCCTTCCTGATTCTCAGACGAACCGATTGCGTACATCATACCCGTTGCGTAGTTATACGCCATATCTACGATGACTTCGCCGATTGTGCCAACTACGTTCAGGTTGCTCATGTTGTTGAGCGTCGTCGTGAAGAACTGTCCCGCATCCGTGTAGCCGTATACTGTGCCGTCTACATATTCCGCGGCAAATACGGTTGCGCCAGGAGCGCCTACCGGCGTTGCCATCGACGGATCTCCGCTGTTGAAGGTGATCCAGCTGCCCTCGAAGGAGTTAAACGCATACATGTCCGCTTCCGGTACTTCCGGTGCTTCGCCTACATATACGTTGTCCAGGTAACCTTCATCATTGTTCCTGTCTACGCTGCCGTCCTTCGTGTAGCTCCACGTGAAGGTGTATGTTCCAGCGGCCGGCGCTACATAATAGAACTGCGTCCAGTCTACTTCGCCGCTTATGTTGCGTACCGCTGTTCCGTCTACTGAGAAGATCAGCTTATCGTAGTTCGCTTCGCTGCTCGTTGACCAGTCGAAGAACAGCGCTTCGCCTTCTGCCAGTTCTACTGTTGTAGTTACCGTTGAGCTTGAGCTCACTACTCCAGCATTGCCGGAAGCCGCATAGTTATCGCGTACTTCCCACGGATATACTTCGTCGTTCGCGAAGGTCAGCGTGCCGCCTTCTATGTTCAGCGCTTCGTCCAGATCGCCTGGTACTATCGGCGTCGGCGTCGGCGGCACTGTCGGCGTCGGCGTTACCGGCGGCGTCGGCGGTACTGTCGGTGTCGGCGTTACAGGCGGTGTCGGCGGTACTTCGCCGATTGCCTTGTATAGCTTTATCGGCAGGTACGTTGACTCGCCATATATCCATAGGTCAAACGCCGGATGGTCTATATCGGTTGCCGTTTCGGCATACGACAGATGGTTCCACTGCCCCGCTTGCGGCGCGTCGGTTACCATGTTGCCGTTGCCGTCCCACGTCCAGTTGTAAGACGCGCTGTCCGCAAGGCCCAGCCACGCGTAACCGTTATGGTTTACTACTTCGCAGTACCTTCCGTTGCCTACGCTCTGGATCGTGCCCGCGGTCTCTGATGAGAATGTCCACAGGTGATTATTGCTGTAGCCGCCTACGATAGCGTTGCCGCTCACTTCAGCAGGATCACCTACAAGACGGATGCTGTTATCATGGTCGAGCACATTGCTCATCATCATGATCTCGCCCAGATAATCAACAGCAATTATGTACTCTTCACCAGGTATGATTTCATTCGTCTCAATGAAACTGCCGGCCGGTGGCGGTGTAGGAGGAGTGGGGTAATCAACGCTTACGTTGTCAACCCAACCGCAGTCGCTTCCAGTATCTGTACCTGAATCCTTGGAATAGGTCCAGCTGAAGGTATATGTTCCATCATCGGGGGCGGTCCATGTAACTGTTGACCAATTCCAGAATCCGCTTGTCCGTTCTATCTGTCTGCCGTCTACTTTGAATATCAGATAGTCGTAACTTATTTCCGAGCTTATCTTCCAATCAAACGTCAATTCCTCTCCAGCAGCCATTTCAACCCTGGTTGAAATTGTTGTAGAACCATCACCCTGACCTTGTATATTGGTAACTGCTGATAATCTATCATCGATGTCATCCACAATCCATGGATTAACAGCGTCATTAACGAATAACAGTTCTCCACCTTCTACGTTAAGGGCTTCGTCCAGCTCACTGGGTACCGGAGGCGTCGGCGTTACCGGCGGTTCGTCGCCTGTAGTCGATACGATTGACATGTTATCGAGTGCAAGCGTGTACTGATCCGTGCAGCCGTGGTGACGGAAGGCGATCGTTATCGTCTGTCCCGCGTAAGCGCTCAGGTCGACAACCTTCTCATTCCAACCAGCCGTAGCGATGGTTTCGCCGAATAACCTTGTGAACTGTCCGGTGTTGGACGGGTTCGCGGGTCCTACATATACGCTGTAGTTCTCGGCAAAATACGTATCGTCAACGCCGCGTATAAAGTACTTGAGCGAAATTTCATCCGCATCGTCGGGCAGCGTCAGGTTTTGGGTAATCGTCCAGTTGTCAGGAGTGAGCGGTCCAACGTTGTTAAGATAGGAATATGAACCGAGGAAGCCCGTTCCTTCATAGGGTATTTCACCTGATGCATCGCGGAACAGCGTCCATTCCTGGCCGTCTCCGTCGGCATCGGCGGTGAGCCATTCGGCAACTTCGCTGATGTCTTCGAAGCCCCACTCATAGAGAATCGTCTCAACGGGGCCAGGAGGATCTATCTGTCCGCCGCCTTCATATTCGCCGGTAGCGGTGTTGATGGTATACTCCGATTCGTTAGCCGCATAGTCGCCAAGGAAGAGGACAACTTGGGGTTCGGTAGTCATAACATCGATGGTGGTGTTTGCGCCGCGCTCATTTTCAAAGATGCCGTTATCATAGTAAACGTCATTATTGCCGTATACCTTTGCATAAGCGACATAGTGAGCGTCGGTGAAGGTGATGCGGATGCCGCCTTCAATCACTTCAACGCTTACGATTTCCGGAGCGGTAAGATCCTTAGTTACAGGAACTTCCCAAACGCCGTTGGCGTTCGCTTCGGTGGTGTAGCCCTCGTTAGCGAGATCCGCGCGGATCTTGATAACAGCGGACTGACCTTCGGTAAGGGCTGATGCGTTCCATGTCGGGAAGGACATGTAGTTATAGCCCATCTGCTGATAGGGATCGCCATCGGGCATATGGCCCTTCTTCACGTACGTGCCGCGTGAAAGGACCGTGCTGCTGCCATTGATTTCAACCGCGTATTCCGCATAAGAGGCATTCCTCATCAGGTTGATATACGCTACGTTTATCGACTCAAACCAGCCGTCGCCGTTCGGGGAAACCGCGCCGCGGTCTGCCAGGAACTGCGCTTCGGTCATATCAACGTACGGGTTGATGCCAAGGCCCTGGATCTGGCTGCCAGCCTTATAGCCGATAAGGTTCTCACGAACCTGGCTGTAGGTGGGTTCATCCTGATAGTAGTAAGCGCCCTCTTCGATCATGGCCGGATGATTCCAATCGCCATAGAAGCCGAGGAACGGGATGTTCAGAGTGGAAGGAATAGCGCCCTCACCATCGGCTACGCCTTCAAGCTCTACAAAGCCTTCAACAAACATTCCAGCGTCGAAATGATCGGCAAAGAATGTTTTGGCTGCATCCGTGAGGGTTACAGTTACGCTTACGTCAGCGGTTCCGCCGGCAGGTACTGTAACGGACTCAGGCATATCAAGTTCTACTACATCGTTGAGCGCATAGGGTGTGCCGTCGATGTAATAAACCGTTTCACCGCCGTACTCACCAAGTACCTTTGGGGTCTCGGTGATAACGATCGGATTAATTGTGTAAGTGAGCGCTGTATCGCCAAAGTTATTGACGGTAAAGTTGAGCTCGAACACGCCGTTTTCACTGCTGCCAACTTCCAGCTTGGGACGTACGTTGTCCGAAACTGAGAGGTAAGCGGTCGTCGTGAGGGCGTTGCCCAGGTTCATCATGCCGGCGCCCTGTTCGCGCACTACGAACGGATTGCCGTTTCCATCAACGCGCGGGATCGCCGTGCTCATGAGGATGGCGTCAACGAGTTCCATCTTTCTGCTTTCATCAGCATTCGGGAACATCTCGTCTACGTATTCCTGTACAATAGCCATACCGCCAGCTACGTGCGGAGCTGCCATTGAGGTGCCATCGCTCAGTTTGTATGAGCTGTTGCTGGTGAATCCATCAACCGAGTTGATGTTTGCGCCAGGAGCCATGATTTCAGGCTTGATCTTCAGGTCGGCGGTGGTACCGCGGCTTGAGAACGCAGTCGGCGTTCCGGTCGCGTCCATTCCGCTTACCGTAAGCGTACCGATACCGTTGGTGGCGTTGTTTACGAGGTGCTGACCAGCTACCTGCGTGATTGAAACAGCGGGCACAAAGTAATTATCAACAGCCATGTTGATAACGCCGGCCTCGTTATTGTAAATGATAACGCCGATCGCGCCTGCCTGGTAAGCATTGGCTACCTTATCGGAGAAGTTGATCTCACCGCGTACTATAAGCGCGATTTTTCCGGTGACGTCAATTCCCGTAAAGTCTGACGGATTGCCAAGGCCCGGAACCACTACGTATTCCTGTTCGCCGTTGAGCGTTGAGAACGCAACCGCGGGATCGCCCGACCTGTCGTTATAGGCAAAGCTCTCGCCGTAGGCTTCAACAACGCCTTCTGAACCGCCAAGGTTATTTGAGGCGGCAACGCACAGGGACTCGGGGAAGGTTGCGGGTGAACCTACTACGCCGTAGTCGGGGTTGGATGCGAGCTGACGGCCTTCCCAATGGTTTCCTTCATAGGTAGCTCCATCGTTGCCGGCCGCAACGGACAGGTTAACGCCCGCGTCAGCCACGAGGCCGAGAACGCGCTCGTAGGTTGAATCGCCGTTGTAATCGGTGAATCCGCAGGATGAGCCAAGGCTCATGTTCGCAGCGCCTACGCCGAGGTACGCGCAGTCTTCGAGGGCCGCGAGGATTTCGCTCCAGTAGGCGCCGCCCATCGGAGTGAAGACCTGCATTACAACCAGCTGAGCGTCAGGAGCGACGCCCTTGAAATCGGAGCCGTTGTTACCGGCGGCTATACCGGCTACATGGCTGCCGTGGTCGCTCGAACCGTGGCCCGGGTTGTAGTTGTTTGAATAATAGTTATAGGCAAATGGAATCTTGCCGCTCTTATAGAGCTGGGATACATTATTGCCGGCATTGAGGTTGCTGCCAGCGGCGCTGACCAGCGCCTGCAGGGTTTCCTGAGTCCATGCGATGTTCTCGGGAACCACGCTGAAGGCTTCATGGGTCAGGCGGATGCCCGTGTCGATGATGGCAACGGTCTGTCCTTCGCCTGTGTATCCATAATCCCACGCTATGTCAGCGCCGATGAGGCCGACGCTGGTATGCATCTTGGGAACCTCAAATTCAGGGGAAACATAGACGTTAACGCCAAGATCCCTGATCTTCTTTACCAGGCTGTACTCGCCTTCGAAAGAGAAGCCGTTGTAAAGCAGCGTATAATTATGCTTTACATCAAGCTTTACGCCGAGAGCGTTCTCTATCTCCGCCTGCAAGAGATTCTGTTTTTCCAGCAGTTTGGCTTCTGCTGCGGAGGCAGATTTAACGGACTCGGAAACGGCCATTGCCGGTTCGCCGTCCAGCTCTACGATTATGGACACGATATCCGTGTCTTTGGGCTCCTCGACGTCTACGTCTGGAGCGGCATCAAAGAGCTTTCCGTTTTTCATGTCATTGTTGGAAGTGGAAGACGCGCTTCCGCGCTCTCCACCCGACACGTACTCTTGCTCTTTAATCTTTCCGAACTCGGACAGCTCAGCCGCGTTTGCAACTGGAAGCAGGCCAAGAACCAAAAGCAAAGCAAGAGCTACACTTAGGATTCGCTTCATGAATTTTCCTCCTCTTAAAGCGTTTTTTATGATATCCAACGCTTCCTGGCGGCCGGTGAGCGCCGCGCGGAAGCGGGTACCATCATTGGTGGGCGGAAATTCCCGAGTAAGACAAGGCCTGCCCGATGGGAACTCCCTAAGACAAGCTCACCTTGCGCTCTTGTTTACCATATCAGCAAGGCGCAAGGTGATGTCCTGATCGATTATTATAAACAACTGGCAGAGAAATGGGCATGCCCGACGAACTCCAAGGATATGCCTTGTAGTTCCAAAGGTCATACGAAATATACGGTATACCGCAGTTTGCTTTTGAGCTATAATCCATCCTTGTGAAAAGCGTGTGCCTGAAGCGGATTTCCGCGTTAAGGTTATATACAGCTTCATACCATGCCTGTATCATAGCGTTGGCAGTATATACAAGCGCTGCAACCGCAACAACCAGAATCAGCTTTACTAACCGCCTCATCATTCGTTCCTTTCCCCCATTGTGATGCCGCATATTAAATATGCATATATCGCGTATGCCATAATTATACCTCTTTTGAGATATGTGTTCAAGCAGAAATTTATATTCATATACATACTTGTAAACAAATCCTGTTTTTACGACACGCGGCCAAAGCCTTGGTTTTTAAGGCGTTTGGCCGCTAGGTCAATCATTTGCTATTGAATTGCCATTATTTATCCGTAATATTCTCTATATGCCCGTCGCCCAGACGTATCACCTTATCCGCCATTCTCGCTATCTCCATGTCGTGCGTTACAAGGATTACGGTTTGGTTGAACTTATGCGCGATGGCCTTTAACAGCTTCAATACCTCGTCTCCCGTCTTCGGGTCAAGGTTTCCGGTAGGCTCGTCGGCCAGCACGATGGCCGGCTTGCTTATCAGCGCCCTTGCAATCGCTACCCTCTGCTGTTCGCCTCCGGAGAGTTCGTCCGGGTAATTGTTAAGCTTGCCGCGGATGTCCAACGCGTCGATGACCTCGTTAAAATGCTCTTCATCAACCTTGCGGCCGTCCAGGTGAACCGGCATAAGTATGTTTTCCAGAGCGGTATGCTCTCCCAGAAGGTTATAAGCCTGGAACACAAACCCGATGCGCCTGCGCCTAAGCGCCGCCAGCTCCTTATCCTTGAGTTCAAACACGCTTTGTCCCTCAAGATAAAGCTTGCCCTCGGTCGGCCTGTCCAGGCCGCCCAGAATGTGCAGAAGCGTTGATTTGCCCGAGCCGCTTCGCCCGATTATGGCGTAAAACACCCCTTCTTCAATGTCGAGATCCGAAGGTTTCAGCGCCTTTGCCTCAAGGCTTGTTCCCCCGGCGTACGTTTTTGCGATCTTGTCGGCCTTTAAAATTATGCGCCTGTTTTCCATTCTGCCGCTCCTCCCTTAAAAATATCATTTTATTATACCACCATGCGGTCTAATTCGATTGAGAATCAATTAGTTAACATTAATATAATATTGATTTTATCATTAATTCGCTCATAGCAGTATATGTGCCATTGGATTTACAAGAAATGTTTACATTTAAGACCAAGTTCCATACCTTGCTTTTTGGCTGCGGTTTCGTTGCCGCCACGGGAATCCCATCCATTGTCCCCGTGTGCTGAAAAATGTTCACTTTGGGGCGCTTGCCTTTTTTATGCCGCAATCCCGCTCCTGTTTTGAGCTTTTGCTCCCCTTTTGGGCCTGATATACTTAATACGCTGAGGAACTGCGCCAAACGGGCACTGCCAAACGCACCGGTTTGGATACGGTTCCCCGCTGCCGGGCAGATCAGGATAAACCTGTTCAAGTTTAAGGCGGCGCGCACACGGCTGACAGTCATAGGCCTGTGCGTACCGCCTTATTTCTTCTGCCCGTAAAAACCCGGGCCGCCCGCCTGGAATATAGGGCATGCGCCTTTTGTTAAGGCGCGGGAAAGGAGCGTATTGATGAATTTGATGAGCAGAATGTTCGGAGCGTCCAGGGGAGGGCGCTCCAAGGAGGAGCCTCAGGCCGATATGTCGTCCGCAGCGCTTTTGGATGCGGCCACGGCAATAGGCATGGATATACTCAGCCGCGCGGCCGGGGAACTGGGTATTGCTCCGGAGGAGGCGGCCGCGATTATAGGCCCCGACGGAGGCATCCCCTCAAGCATAGAGGCGATAAGCGCCCGCGCAGCCCAGGCGCTGGCCGGCATGCAGAACTCGGGAGAGCTTAAGCTGCCTGTAGAGTCTTACTTAAAGGACCCCGCGTTTGCAAATATGCTTAAAGAGATGCCGTGCAGAGCGGCAGTACGGCTGTATGACGCAACCCGCTTAACGGACGCCGCCGACGAGCGGATGAACGGAGCGCTGGATGTGATAGAAAAACTAAAGGCCAGGCGATCCCTGCCAAGCTCGATGCGGCCATCCGCTCCGGTTTCGGGGGAAAGGGATTATGCCGGCATGTCCGGCGCCCAGTTCAGGCGGCTCAAAGAGCTGTTCAGGAAATCCGCGGCGGACGGAAATCGCGTAAGGCTGTAACCATCGACAGATATATGTGAAGAAAGGGAGGAACCACTATGACCAATACCACTCTAAGTACCGCTTCAACCACAGGCCTCAACAAGAGCTTTTATGACAGGCAGCTCCTCGAAAGCGCCAAAACGCGCTTTATACACGCAAAGTTTGGCCAGAAACGGTCAATTCCTAAAAACAACGGAAAGCATGTGGAGTTCCGCCGCTGGAACCTGTTTAACCCCAACGTCGAGGCAAACGCCCTTGAAGAAGGGGTGACTCCCCAGGGCCAATCGCTGTCGCAGAGCAGCGTTGAAGCCGAGGTGAAACAATACGGCGCCTTTGTCGAGGTAAGCGACCTTCTGGATATGACGGGTTACGACCAGGTGATATCGGATACAACCGAGCTTTTGGGCGAACAGCTGGGCACGGTTGTAGAATGGGTGACCCGCGACGCTATTTGCGCCGGCAACAACGTACAGTACGCCAACGGCAAGACCTCCAGAATACAGCTTGAAGCAGGCGACAAGCTCACTGTGGATGAGATAAGAAAGGCCGTGCGCACGCTTAAGCGCGCAAAGGCGCGCCCCTTCTGCGAAGACGGCAGAAAGCCTCACTTCATATGCATCTGCTCTCCGGAGGCGACCTATGATCTTCAGAGCGACCAGCTCTGGCAGGACGTTTCAAAATACAGCAACGCCGAACAGATATATTCCGGCGAGATCGGCAGGCTTTTTGGAGTGGTATTTGTGGAGAGCACCGAAGCCAAGGCGTTCAGGCAGAGCGTGAGAAATCAGGTTAAGAGCTCAACCACGTCCTCCAGCTCCTTTATATTGAAAAACCCGCCGTCGGACATGGAAAAGGCGTACCTGTCCACGCCTTCGAACAAAATTAAGATAGGCTCGTCCGAATATACGCTCGCTTCAAGCAATCCGTTCAATCCGGACACCAATACCGTGCGGCTGTCCGCAAGCGCTACGCTTGCAGCCGACGCCGCCGTATACAGCGAGGACGCGGGAGCGGTAAATACCTCCGACTATACGGCCGCGGATGTTCATGCGACGCTTTTGTTTGGCAAGGATGCGTATGGGATTATAGACGTCGAGGGACACGGCGCGCTTCAGACGATCATAAAGCCCCACGGCTCGGCCGGCACCTCGGATCCGCTGAACCAGCGTGCCACTGTCGGCGCCAAGGTCGCCGCATACACGGCTACGATTCTAAACGAGCTGTGGCTTCTGAGAATCGAGCATGGGGCGAGCAACTGATAAAGCCGCGCCCGCTAAGGCGTTTTGGCAGGCGCTTTACAAAGAGGACGGCCGGTTAAGGCTATCCTTAAAACCAGGCCCTTTGGCCGTCAGGAGGCAATAATGGCTTATAGTTATAATATTAAAAGGAAGAAACGGCTTCCATATTTATTGGATACCGACGATGCTGCCAAGGATCATATGGCATTGGCAGCCCAAGCGGCTAAAGGCGGCGGCCGTCCCTATCAAGACGCCGTCATTCAATCAGCCGGTCCAACGCCTAAGGGGCGGGAATACGCGGCCAGCCAATACGGCCAGGACCCCGCCGCGAACGCGCCGCCGGCCGCAAGCGGCGCAAACGCTCTGGAAAGCTACTACAGGGCGCTTTTGGGGCTGTTTTCCGTGCCGGGCGTTACCGTGCCGGCGCCAACCTATGACGAGCTCGGCAAAACCTTTGAGTCGATCATACGCCCTGGCGTTGATACCGCTATTGAGAACCGCTATGAGGCGGGCGCGCGGAATATGGCCGAGCTTGAGGCGGACGCATACTCCAGGGGCATGGGAAGCTCATCGTTCGTATCATCCATGAACGCACGTGAGCAGGACGACGTCCAATCGGATATCGCCGCCATTGAGGCGCAATATGCCGCGGCTATCGCCGAGCAGCTATATAAGGCGATGAACACATACAATGAAATGAACCTGCAAGCCCAGATGTTTAACGCTCAAATGCGTCAAAACGCGCAGAATTCCGCAGCCGCCCATGCGCTTGACATGTATGGCGGGCGCAATTCGCAAGCCGGAGGCGAAAGGCGGCAGGGAACCTCCGGCTTGGCCGAAAGCGCCTATTCAGGGCTGAGCCTCCCCGAGTGCGAAAACTATATAGAATCGCTTTCCCAGAGCGAACGCAACTCCCTTTTTGCCGGCTCCACCCAATACTGGAGGGCCAGGAGAAACGAGATCATCAACAGCCTTGGGGCCGAGGCGTACGAGCGCCTGAAGAGTAGGTATCACAGAACCGCGGCGCACGGCTCTGCAGGCGCGCGCGGCACAACATCGGGCGGAGGACATATGGCATGGCAGCTGAACTGACGCTTGAGAAGAGGTTTGCCGTAAAGCTGGATATCAAGCGCTCGGCCTCCAACCGCGAATTCGAGGTTGTAGAGGGCGACACGGGCAATGTGATCGATATCGCGCTGACCGACGACGGCGCTCCCGTGGACATGACCGGTTACAGGGTTATGGCGGTGTTTTCAAAGTCCGACGGGACCTCATGCCAGGACAGCGAAAACGGCACGGTGCTGATCGAAGGAAACAGGGCCACAATCCCCCTGTTTCCTTCTTCGTTTTCTCCAGGCATGGTCGAATGCGAGCTTCAGATATACTCGGGCGCAAACGAGAGCACCCTGGTTACGAGCGCTAAGTTCAACTTTAAATGCAGGCGCGGAATACTCAACCAGGACACGATCCAGTCCGCCGGCGAGCTTCCAATACTGATTCGGCTTGTCGACGAGGTTGAGCGGCTAAACGAAGGCATAACCATGGCCGAGGGGATTAGAGAAGCCGCCGAGGGCCTGAGAAAATCGGGAGAGATTGAGCGTATAAACAACGAGGCCGTTAGACAGTCGAATGAAGCCGCCCGTTTAGCGGCCGAAACAGTGCGTGAAAGCAACGAACAGCTGCGCCAGATAAGCGTTGACGAGGCGCTCGCCGCCATTGAAAGCGCGATTGACGGCGCAGCGCGGCGGATAGAGTTTACAACGGCCGGCAGCGTAATCCTTTGGCGCTACACCGGCGACGAAGAGTGGCAGACCCTGATAGACCTTTCCGAACACAGTCTCTCCATTGGCGCTGTACAAAATGCCAGCGAAGCGCTGGACAGCGGGATATACACATGTGAAGGCGGTATACTCGCGGTTGGCAGGACCGAGCGTGCGCTTGAAGGCGTGAGTGTGAGCGAACTGACCCAGTTTCTTGTGCCGCATGGCCAGGGTTCTCCGGCCTACCGTACCGGCGGAGCTCAAGGGCAGGGCGCGGTTTCATGGTCGGATTGGGGACGGCTTCTCGCGCTCAACCTTCCCTCGGCTTTAGAGGGAGAGGCCGCGCTCACCGGCTATTCAAAGGCGCAATGCGACATAAGGTTTGCCGCTGCGGCGTTTAAGGAGGTTTCCGGAGACTCCACGGCTTCAATAGCTGACGCGCAGGAGGGAAGCCTTCTGCAAAGCCTTCGGCTGCATGGATATTCCTACATACAGACGTCGGGAGGGAAATTCCAAACGCCCGACAACATAGGCGAACTTATAACGTCAACGCCCAGCAGGGTCGTCGTTTCCTCAGGCGGCTCGGATAATGAATACGTCCTCCCCGCCCCCGTCGCCTTGAATGGGATAAGGGACGATGTAAGGGATGAATACGACGTATTGACAGGATTGCGCGTAAGGCGTACGGTAACCGTTTCGCTAAGGGGCACAGAAACAGGCTGGATGTACGTTGGAGGCGCGTTTGCGCTGCCCATGAGCGGCTACAGGGGGGATTCGGGCAAGCTCAGCCTGCTCTGCACCCATTACAGGCATATGTCCTGGACTGAGCTGAGCGCGCTTATGCAGTCTGGCTCCATAACCGCGGCCGCGTTTGACTCCAACAGCTATCTCAGGATAGTCGACTCCGTCAATTTCAGCGGCCAGGGCGGTCTCGCCGCGTTTAAAAACTATCTGGGCCAGCAGTACTCCTTAGGAACCCCAGTTAAGATTCTTGTGCAGATGAACAGCTCCGTGTCCACGCCTGGCACAGGGATAAGCCTGGGTGCAATGCCGGATTCGCCTTCCATCACCACTGATTCCGCCGCATGTATCGCGGTTCGCTATATGAGGGATATCGAAAAAGCGCTGGCAGCTATCGAAACCGCGCTAACGGCAGGAGGAAAAACCCCTTAAGCTAAAACGCCATGCTTGAGCGTTTGATGAACTTTACTTTATTGAGTATGCACCCAGGATATCCCCGCTGGCTTTGGGGCGCTATGTTAATTCCCTTGCATTTGGGGAATGTTTGGAACATTTTTTACAAAAAAGGCTCTAAGCGGCTAAAGGCGAAAGCCTGCGGATGAAATCCCCCTTTGGGCGCCGGAGACGTGCAACGCCGTTTCCGGCGCTTTTATCATTATATTAGTAAAATTTTTGGAGGAAATATTATGCCGGTTATAGACAAATTTATTGATTATTTAAAGGCTCAGGTGGGTAGCGTCTATGTTTGGGGCGGCCAGGGCGAGCCCGTAAGCGAAGAATTTATAAAAAAGCATGAAACCAGCGAGCGAAACGCCGAAAGGGCGCTGGCATTTTACCGCAAGCGCCTTGAGGAGGGAGCCTCAAACCTCAAGGCTTACGACTGTTCGGGGCTGATAATGAAATTCATGCTTGACGAGGGGCTGCTGCCTTACGATATGTCGAGCAGGGGCATTTACTCAATGTGCGCCAAAATAGACAGGCAAAACCTGATTCGCGGCGATCTCGTGTTCAGGCACGACGGCGAGCGCATTTACCACGTCGGGGTATATATCGGCGACGGAAGGGTAATCGAGAGCAAGGGCAGGGACTATGGCGTGATCGAGGCAGGCATCGACAGATGGGGTACGGGTTATTGGAACCGCTTCGGACGGCTTCAACTGGCCTGCGGCGGACGCGATCTTGAGCTTTTGAATCCGCGCATGAAGGGCAACGACGTGGCGCTGATGCAGGAACAGCTGATGTCGCTGGGGTATGATCTTGGTAAATGGGGAGCCGACGGCATATTCGGCCCAAAGACGGACGAAGCGGTGAGGATTTTCAAGGCCCGCGCCTCTAAAATAACGCCGGACGGCAGATGCGACGCCGTGATGAGACAGCTTATAGGCATGGAGGAATGAGCCGCGTGCGGCGAAAACTGAGGCCCAGGCCGATTATGATCATAAAGTCGGCGCCTGGCTCTTTTTATATAAAAATATTCTTGGGAGGTTATAACCAATGTACAAGATCATTGAATGGCTAAAAGCGGCGGCTTGCGCGCTTGGCGGAGTGGCCGCGTATATATGGGGGCCGGCGGACGCGCTGATAATAACGCTTGTCTGCCTTGCCGTGTTTGATTACATAACGGGCGTCGCGAAAGCCGCTATACGCAGGGAGCTGTCGAGCGGCGCGGGATTCAAGGGGCTAATGAAGAAGGTTACTATATTCGTCCTTGTGGGCCTTGCGGCGCTTGTGGACAGGATAGTGCCAGCGGCAAACGGCGCGGTACGATCCGCCGTAATAATGTTCTATATTATGAACGAGGGTCTCAGTATAGTTGAAAACGCGGGCGGCATGGGCCTTCCTCTGCCGGAAAGGCTTAGCGACGCGCTAAGGAAGCTGCATAATGGCGGCGGCGAATGATGCAGGCCTTTATGTGCTGGATTTCAGGCCGGTTTCCGCGCCGTCTTTCCCCGTTGGCCTGTATTTTCTTTTTTTACGGCCAGTGTCAGCCACGACTATGACCGCCGACGCAATAACCATGGCGCATCCAAGTCCCTTCGCAGCGCCCACCGTCTCGCCGTAGACTATTACACCCATGACCGTAGCCATAACGGGCTCCAGAGCGTTGAGCATCGCGGCGTTTCCGGAACCAAGAATTCTTATACCATAGAGCAGCAGCCTAAGTCCTATAAGATAGCCCAGAACTCCGTCGAGCGCCAGCACCAGCCACAAAAACCATGTGGCCGGCGCCGCAAGCCTTCCTGTGGCGAGCGCGGCCAAAAAACCCATTAGCGACGCCGCGCCGGTTATGTAGACCGACGACACGGACGGGCTTACATTCTTATAAGGCCCATGCCTGCCGAGTATAAAGTATGCGGCATACGTAAACGCGGACAGCACCGCAAGCAGGGGACCCGCCGCGTTTTCCGCTCCGCTGAAGCCCGATACCAAGTATACTCCGGAAACGGCGGCCCCCGCGGCCAGGCCCTTTAGGACTGAGAAGCGTTCCTTAAAAAACAGCGCGGCTGTTAAGCAGGCTATTGCCGGATAGCAAAAGTGCAGCACTATTACCGATCCCGGCTCCATATAAAGATAAGCATAGGAGATGAGCAGCAGCGTCGCCATAAGGCTTCCGCCACCGGCCAAAGCCATGCTCAGGGCCTCCGCGCGCCCTGCGCGAAGCGGGCTGCCCATTCCCTTCTTCGAACTTACGGCCGTTCCCATCAGGGCGAAAAGGCAGCCAAAGAGCATACAAAAGGCTACCACGCTTTCATTGGGCATGGCAAAGGATGGGTTTGCCATGATTGAAGCCGGAGCGGAAACGCGGGCGGCAAATTCGAACGGAACGCCGCCCTTTAGGGCTATATTGGTAAGCATAGGGGTTACCCCATAGCATAGGGAGGCGAGAACAACCGCCAATACCCCCTTTAACCTGGCCTTGTTCATAAAACCGCCCCCTAAACCAATCATTTTGAAAAAGTATAACATGATTTGATCGGGGCCGCAATGTCCCGCAAAACACCTGATTTACAGGACTCAGCGATACAAAGACTTTCAGGAGGAACAGAAAAATGAAATATATAGATGAGGCTCAGCTAAACGGCCTAACCGGCGATATAGGGGAGCGGCTTAGGTCACAACCAAGAATCACGGTGATAATCGCCCCCAACGCCGGAACAAATTCTCCGTGGGAAGGAGGAATCAACGGTCATTTCTTCAGGATACGACGAGGCGTTGCCGTTGAGGTTCCCATGAGTCTGGCAAAACTGATAGAAGCAAACGAGCGGGTTTCCGTTCTAAGCAGGGAGAATGTAAAGGATTACCGCACATCCAGGGGTAAACGCCTGACGGTGTGATGGAGGTGCACGATGACGCTTAACGACATACTTGTTTCAACACTGGCCCAGCTTGACAGGGGACACGACGCGCAGACGCTGGACGCGTGGAGGGGAAAGCTTACCCAGTTTGCCAACGACGCGCTGCTAGACCTGTCATATACGTTTAAGCCCGTGCGCACCGAAACGACGGACGCCGGCATTGGCATAATAGATACGAATTCGCTGTCAAGGGAATTTGTTAAGGCTGTCTGTGTCCGCATCGGCGATTCGGTTATAGGGTTTCCCGACGCGTTTCAGGGTGAATACATATCCGTGGACGCCAACGGCCCCGTGGAGCTGACCTATCAGTATGTTCCAAAGCCCCTCAGCTCCCCTACTGACGTACCTGAAATTCCGGATCGCCTGCACGGCCTTATAGTAACCTATACGGTTGCGCGCGAGCGGATGAGCGGGGACGTAACCACGCAAAAGGGCTCAAGCCCATATATGCAGCTATATGAGCAGGGAAAGCGCGCGGCGCGATATGGGAGCGGCCTGCCTGACGGCTACAGCATTATAAACAGGTGGTGATTTCATGCCTATTAAACTCTATAGAATAAGCGGCTTCAAGGGTATAGACCAGTCATGCGGCCAAAACGCGCTTGATCCTGGCAGCTCTCCCGACGCATGCAATATGGACACCAGCGACGGCGGCCTCAGCGTTTCCAGCGGCTTTGTAAAAGCGGTTGACACGCCCGTTCCCTGCGCGGACGGAATAGGTTTCATGCATATATTCAACCACGAGGGCGGCGCGCAGTTCATAGTTATGGCAAGGCGGGAGGCGTATGCCTACAGGCACGGCGGATGGGACCTGATCCATACGTATGAAACAAACGCGCATAACAGCTTTTCATGCGAGGAAGCCCAGATAGACGGCACCGACTATCTCATAATCGGCTGCGGTGAGGCTCAGCTTATCAAATACGACGGGGCGCGGGCGTCTCAGTTCGGAAGCGCTGAAAAGCTTTCCGATATTCACGTTAAATACCTCTCCATGTACATGGGCAGGCTGTTCAGCGCGGGCGATCCTGAGCATCCCAACAGGCTGTACTGGTCCCAGCTGCCTGGCAGCGGCAGGACCATAGAGGATTGGGGGCCGGTTTCATCGTCGCCAAACGTTGAGGGCGGACATGCCGAGATTGGCGATACATGCGGCGATCCCATAGTCGCAATCACAGCCATGAGCAACCAGCTGCTGATATTCAAGCGCAACAGCCTTTACAGGCTCATCGGCGACAGGCCCAGCAACTTTACAATAGAGCGGATTGAAGCGCAGATCGAGCCTATGGCGCACACCTCCCTGGTCAGGCGCGGGAACGCCGCGTATTATATGACGGACGCGGGGCTGTATGTATTCAACGGCGTAACGTCGTACCTGTCGCCGGACGCAAAGGGGATCAGGCATATACTCAAAAACGCCGCCTCCGCCGATTGCCGCGCGGCCATTGCGCGGGATATGCTGTTTTTCGCGATGAAGGATGCGTCTGGTGAAAGTTTCGTAATTGAGTATGATCTCAGCAGGCGCGCGTATATGCTGCGCAGAGGCTTTGACGTAAGCCACCTGTGCGCATTGGACGGCACGCTGTATATGATTAACGGCAAAAAATATGTATATAGGTTCGGCGAAGGCGACTCCTACGATGGAGAGCCTATTTTGGCCTGGTGAAGCACGCCGTTGACCGACCTTGGCGATAAAGGCTGCATAAAGCAGCTAAGGCGCCTTTATATGAGGGGAAGCGCTCATGAGGACGCCGCGGTGCTTCTGGACGCGATTGCCGGTGATAATACCTCCACGCACAGGGTATTATTGCCTTCTTCTGAGAAGCGGGTGCTCGAAATACCCCTTAACAACGAAGGACGCACGTTTTCCCTGGTTTTTTATAACGAAGGCGGCGGACGCTTTTCCCTAAATGGAGGCGTTGAGCTGGAGCTTTCGCTTAGAAGGAGGACCGAGTGATGGGGCTGGATATGAGGGCTTTATATTACATTGCCCTGGGCGGAAAAAGGGCCGCGGACACAGACATTGCCGATGAGGATGAAAAGGCAAATGAGAACATGCTGAATCAGAACTTCGGCATAATATCCAAGAAGATATATGACTTTGAGGCCAGGTTGAACGCCCTGGAGGCTAAGGGAAAGTCAGGATAAAATTCTATTTCGTATTTTTTGCTGGAAAACGGGCCCGCGTCGACACGTTTTCCAGCAAATACGCATATACTGGAAGTGCGATAATAGGTTTTACGGGAGGTAGCTATGAAGGTTGAGCAATTCATTGCATTGAGAGGCAAAGGCGGAAACGGTACCGCGCGTATCTCAACGGACGAAAAAAACACTGAAATTGAGCTGGTAATGCGCTCAAAGTCCGCACAGCCGCTGACGGCTTATCTTGTAACCGACCGTGGAACAGTTGCGGTTCCCCTTGCCAATAACAGGCATGGGGTGACCAGGTGCGATTCTGATATAAGGGCTGTGCTTATCGCATGCAACGAGGGCGGAAACCCTGGCTTTATACTGGCGGGCACGTCAATGGGCGCGCACATCAGCATAGATGAAGCCATGAGGGATATACGCATGCGCAGTGCAGCGCGTACGAGTGCGGCAGAGACCGATATTGGAAAATCCGGCGCTTCCGTTTTACCATCGGGCGTTAAAACCGCCGTCAACTCCGCCTTTGTACAGAGACGGGCCGCGGACAGCGCTGACAGAACAGCCGAGGCACTGATAAAACCCTCCGGAGCGGGGCATACGTCTGGCGGCGGCGCGCGGCACAACGCATACGTGAAAAATACCGATAAAAAAACCGAAAGCACCGTTTCATCCGCGTCTAAGGATATGGGTAGCCATACTGTAAACGCAAAGGAAGCGGCAGCGGTCAGATCACCTGGAAAGGCTGCGGAGTATGAAACCCTAAACGCCAATGCCCGATCTGTACAGGGCGGCAGCTCCCCAAAAAATCCCGCGCCAAACAATACGGCCAAAAAAAACGGCCAAAGCCCTCATCCGGGTGCAAAAGGCAAGGCTGGCGCCGGTTCGTCAGGCGAGCAAGGCGTTTCAGCCCCTGCTGAAAACCGCGGCGGGAACAGCTCTATAGGCCGCTCATGGCAGAGCGGTCAAACGCAGGCAAAAAAGCCCTTGGCGCCTTCAAAGGAGCCGGCGCGGTCCGACAGTACGCCCGACCCCCATGCCGGCGCTGGAGCAAAGCCCGCAGCCGGCGAACCGGCGGGCGGCGGGGATGATGCGCGCCCGGCAAGCGGGCCCCAGCAAGCGCCCCGACCCCCCGCGCTCCACCCGGAACAAAGGGGCCACAAGAGCCCAATAGAGTCGGCGCATAACGAAACCGGCAATAGGCAGTCCGGCGAATCGCCAGTTCTAAACGAGATATTGAAGCGCGCCGATATTCTGTTTCACACCCCTGTACAGCCTGCAAAGGCGGGTAATAACAAAAGGGATATTCCGCGGCGCGTAGCCGCCAGCGGGGTTCGTGAGGAGGTTCCCGTATATAACCCTTTCCCCGACGCATTTCCGCGTTCGGTGTGGAAGAGGGTATTATACCCAGGGACTTCAAGGTATTATCTTGAAGGCGAGGTCGTCAAGGATGGGGCAAGATATATGGTCCACGCCCTGCCTGGGGAATATGGGGCGGCGATGCAGCGCGGCAATGGATTCTCCAGATTCATGCGGTCGGCCGATGGAACCGGATATTGGCTTCGCATAAGAAGAATATGAAGCTTTAACCGGGGCAGCGCCGCTTTCGCAAAGCCAAATGCCGAATATTTATATTTTTTAAGATTAAAAAGCGGGAAAATCAACCGTAACGCTGTGGACAATGCTTGTCCACAATGTTAGAATATATATACGGTGGGTGGCGCCATTTGGTGGGTGGTGTCATTTGGTGGGTGGCGCCATTTGTCTGCTAAGGGCGCCTGCTATCGGCATAAATAGCGTAAATGGCTGGATTGGGCTTGCGGCGGGCAATGTTTCTCGGTTTTGTTATGTCAAAACCTCACTGATTTGAATACTGTTTAGGAGAGCGCGATTATGGAAACCATACTGATAAAAAACAGCGGTGATGACATGAAGAGAAACATAGGCCCAGTTATGCGTACCGGAAAGAGTCCTGTGCTGAGGGTTCGGCCTAAAGTCGCCCAGCTGCGCGATCTTAAGCCCATTGAGCCGGACGTGCGCGCTGTGCTCAATTCTATGCGTACGATGACATACGATACAAAGAGGGTTCAGACGTTTTGCGATAAACTCTGCCACAAGCTGTACGCCGAGCATACGGACGTAAAGTAGCGCCCATGCTCAGGACGGTAAATGATGTGCTTTGACAATGCTTTTACGGTTTTTGCCGGTCCAAACGGCGGCGGCAAATCGTCACTGGTTTATTCCCTGTGGAAAGACAATCCGTCGGCGCCGTATGTATGCGCCGACTCCATAGCCAAGGAAGCGCCAATTTGCGGCATTCAAAACAGCGACCAAAGAAACCTCGCCGCTATGATAAAGGCGCAGGAAATCGTAAACGATCGTCTATTAAAGCGCCTATCCGTGGCCTATGAAACCGTGCTGTCCTCCGATTATAAATGGGGCCTGTTTGAGCTTGCGATCAAAAACGAAATGCCCATTTACGCATATTATGTTACCACATGCGACCCGTTAATAAACGTGCGCCGCGTCAAACGCCGCGTCCTTGAGGGCGGCCATGACGTTCCTGAAGATAAAATCATATCAAGATACCACCGTTCGCACGCCAATCTGGGCAAGCTGCTGACGCTGTGCCGTTCAGCTTATGTGTTCGACAGCTCTAAAGAAAACGAGCCTCCCGCACTGGTTTTATATAAAAGCAGCGATACGCTGCTGTTCCACGAGGAGATTGCCATGAGTTACGCATGGCTTTCAGACCTTCGCGATAGCTGGGTTAAAGACGGGCTGTTTATTATTGATCAATACTGCGACAGCCTTTAAGCCGCTTGGTTTTTGCCTCCGGCGGCTTAGAACCTTTTTTGCAAAAAAGGTTCTAAGAACTCCAAAAAACGCACAGGGGATAGTATAAGCTTTGAAATATCACCCGAATTTTACAATCCATCAAAAATCAGAGTAGATAACTTGGGTACATCCTCAAAGAGTACAATCCATCAAAAGCCGGCGGCATGTACGCCGGCCTTTTGATACCTTGGGAGCAAAATACGGCCTGACAGCTGCTTGCAGCCCAAGGCCGTGTTTTGCGGGTTGACCTCGATTAGTGCTTGTACAGCAAGCACTAATCGAAAGGCCCCATGGCCTTTAACCTCGCGTTGCGCTGAACAAGCGCATCGCGAATCGCCTATGGCGATAATAGGTTCTAAGAACTCCAAAAAACGCACAGGGGATAGTATAAGCTTTGAAATATCACCCGAATTTTACAATCCATCAAAAATCAGAGTAGATAACTTGGGTACATCCTCAAAGAGTACAATCCATCAAAAGCCGGCGGCATGTACGCCGGCCTTTTGATACCTTGAGAGCAAAATATGGCCTGATAGCTGCTTGCAGCCGAAGGCCGTGTTTTGCGGGTTGATCTCGTTAAGTGCTGTATAGCACAGTGAACGGCCTCATGGCCGTTTTACAAAAAGTCCCCTTTGGCGAGGTTTGGGGCAAAAGCCCCTAAAGCCGGCCCTTAGCGCCCGCTCTTTCTGCGCAATAACATTGCCGACGCTCCGCCCGCGGCAACGGCCAGGCCAATGCAGATAAGGCTTATCGTGCCGGCAGTCGGTGGCGTGGGGTTGTCAGGATCGGGATCGGCAGGCTCTTCGGTAGGATCGACAACGTTGACGCTGAACCTTGCATATAAGGCGCTGTCCGCGCTGTCAAGCGCATAATCCGCCGCCTCGCTTGCGAGATTGCCGTTTTCGTCATACCAGCCGAGGAAGGTTTCGCCATCGCCAGCTTCCGCCATCGCGATGTGTTTCATTAATTCGTAATTATAGTACGCACCTATCGTTCCATTGCCCTCCACAAACAGCTCAAAGCTGCCCGAATTGTGCCGCACGCTCAGGTGTCTCATAGGGTTGCCTATACAACTGAAATCATCTGAGTTGAGGCTGATAAGCAACTCCTCAAAAAGATTGCCGTCGCCGTCGAAGCCGTACAGATTCGGCATGTTTTCCACGTCAAGCGAGCTTAGCCGATTATTTTTGCAATTAAGCCACTGCACATTGGGGTTTCCCGGAAAAAGAATTTGTTCGAGCATGTTGTCAAAACAGTAGAGGACCTGTATACCGGTATCCCTTAAGTCCAATGAAGTCAGTTCGTTTTCCCAGCATTCAATCTTCCAAAGCCCAGTCAGGCCGCTTACGTCCAGCTCGGTCAGGCTGTTTCCGCCGCAGTCCAGAGAGATTAGTTTGAGGTTTTGGCTTAAATCAATGGATCCTATATTATTATAGTTGAATTGAAGGTAAATAAGCTCAGGGCATTCGGACGTATTAAGGGCGGTCAGATCATTATAATTGCAGCGAAGATCAATAAGCTCGCTGTGACCCGTTAGATCAATCTCTTTAATGCTGTTGCGCTCGCAAACGATAGTGATAAGCTTCATATTGTTCGAAATATCCAGCTCCGTAAGATTATTGTCTTCCACAAACAGCTGGATGAGGTTCGGACTCCCGCTTAAATCCAGCTCCGTAAGATTATTGTCTTTCGCAACCAGCTGGGTAAGATTCGGATTCGCGCTTAAATCCAGCCTCGGAAGCTTATTGCCCTCCACCGACAGATAGGTGAGATTCGGACTTCCGCTTAAATCCAGCTCCGTAAGATTATTGTCTCGCGCAACCAGCCGGGTAAGATTCGGATTCGCGCTTAAATCCAGCCTCGAAAGCTTATTATTCTCCACCCACAGATAGGCGAGATTAGGACTCCCACTTAAATCCAGCTCCGTAAGCGCGTTATAGCTGAGTATAATCCTCGTCAGCGCCGTGCTGGCGCTTAAATCGAGCTGTTCAAGCGGCACTTCGGGATAACACATCGTCAATTCGCTCAGGGAGGTGCACCCATCGAAGTTCGCGGATTCGATGGCCGCACCGTAGATATCTACATATTCAAGCGCGTCGCAGCCTGAAACATCAAAATCTCCGTATACCACTGACTCGTTATCATCTCTGGCGCAATAAAAAGCCGCGGCCCTTCCATCCTCATTCCAGTTAACGCCGGATTTGTATTCGCTGAATCCCTCGCCGGTCCAGGTCGATGGGTCGTCCGGATCATACAGGGCATTGATCTTCGAACCGTTCGTAACGCCGTCAGCGTCCGTTTCCTCAAGAAACGCGCGGAATTTTTCTACATCGTGCGCGTCGTACTTAACGTCGGCCGCTGCGCCCAAGGAAAATACGCTCAAAAGAAAGATGAGCGCGAGCACGGTGGGAAAGAGTTTTAGACGGGCTTTCATGGTGGTGTTTCCTCCTATCTTTTACATAATATACCAAATGATAATAATTGTCAAGAAAAGTTTTTATTTGACAATTTTAGTTATTCACAGGATAATTTTGATTAATCGAAGGTTATAATGATAAAGCTTTTTAATATAAACTCCGTTACCGAAGCTCTGATCTGCTATTTCAGGCGCTTAAACGGGGAGAAAGCCCAAAAAGGCGATTGATCTTATAAAGCGGCGCCCGCGGCATGAAGCGGATATCGAAGCCTTGATCCGTCCCGTGGTTGAGCTGGAAAGAGAATTGGATTCCAGGCTTTCCGCGGACAATGAACTGCTCGACAAATATTTTAAACGGCTTGGAACCGGGCAGGACATGGACCTCTTTGGTTTAACCTGTGCTCGGTTTTAATGTATTTTCCAATGGTTGACATCTTGAGTATTCGCCTGCCAGGCAGATACGAAACGTTGTTTTTCGGGATTCCAAAGGGGACTTTTTACAAAAAGTCCCCTTTGGCGGGATTTGGGGCAAAAGCCCCTAAAGCCGGCCCTTAGCGCCCGCTCTTTCTGCGCAATAACATTGCCGACGCTCCGCCCGCGGCAACGGCCAGGCCAATGTAGATAAGGCTTACCGCGCCGGTAGTCGGCGGCGTGGGGTCGTCAGGATCGGCAGGCGCCTGTGTGGGATCAACAGGCGCTTGGGTAGGATCTACGGGCGCCTGCGTAGGGCCTACGGGCGCTTCGGTAGGATCGATAACGGGTGCGCTCGGCGTCGGTGTCGGCTCCCCGCTGACGCTGAACCTTGCATAAAGGGTGCTGTCCGCGCTGTCAAGCGCATAATCCGCCGTCTCGCTCGCGAGATTGCCGTTTTCGTCATACCAGCCGAGGAATGTTTCGCCATCGCCAGCTTCCGCCCTCGCGATGTATTTCAGAACATCGTAATCATAATAAGCGCCTATCGCCCCATTGCCCTGCGCAAACAGCTCAAGGCTTCCAGAATTGTGCCGCACGCTCATATGCCTCATAGGGTTGCCTATACAACTGAAATCATCTGAGTTGAGACTGATAAGCAACTCCTCAAACAGATTGCCGTCGCCGTTGAACACGCTCAGATTCGGCATGTTTTCCAAGTCGAGAGAGCTTAAGCGGTTGTTTTGGCAATAAAGATACTGCACATTGGAGTTTTCCGGAATGAGAATCTCTTCAAGCATGTTATCATTGCAGTAGAGATCCTGAATGCAGGTATCCCTTAAATCCAATGAAGTCAATTCGTTTTCCTGGCATTCGAGCATCCAAAGCTCGGATAGGCCGCTTACGCTTAGCTCCTTAACGCCATTACCAGCACAGCCCAGGGCGGCTATCTCGGGGTTTTGGCTTAAATCGATGGCTTCAATTCTATTATAGTTGATTTGAAGGTTATAAAGCTTGGGGCATTCGGATGTATCAAGGTAGGTTAGCTCATTATAATTGCAGTGAAGCTCGATGAGTTCGCTGTGGCCAGTTAGATCGATCTCTTTAATGCTGTTGCGCTCGCACATGATAAGGGCAAGCTTCATATTGCTGGAAATATCCAGCTCGGAAAGTTTATTGCCTTCCACAAGTATCTCAATAAGATTCGGATTCCCGCTTAAATCCAGTTCCGTAAGAGCGTTGTTATTGAGTACAATCTTCGTAAGCGCTGTATTGGTGCTTAAGTCGATCCGCTCAAGAGGCACTTCGGGATAATACATAATTAGTTCGCTTAGGGAGATGCATCCGGCGAAGTTCACTGATTCGATGGCCGCTCCGTAGATATTTACATATTCAAGCGCGTCGCAGCCTGAAACATCAAAATCTCCGTACACTACGCCGTTGATGTAACCGTCGCAATAGAAGGCGACAGCCCTTCCATCCTCATTCCAGTTCACGCCGTATTTGTATTTGATGAATCCATCGCCATCGCCGGTCCAGGTAGAGGGATCGTCAGGATCATAGGAAGCGCTGAGCTTTGAACCGTTCGTAACGCCGTCGGCGTCCGTTTCCTCAAGAAACGCGCGGAATTTTTCTACATCGTGCGCGTCGTACTTAACGTCGGCCGCTGCGCCCAAGGAAAATACGCTCAAAAGAAAGATGAGCGCGAGCACGGTGGGAAAGAGTTTTAGTCGGGTTTTCATGATGGTGTTACCTCCTGTTTGTTAAAAATATTTAAAACATATTGTTTTAAAACTCTTTACGTAGTATAATGTATACACCAAATAACTAGGATTGTCAAGAAAAACTTTTATTTGACAATCCTAGTTATCCAAAGGATAATTTTGATTATCGGAGGTTATTAATGATAAAGCTGTTTAATATAAACCCCGTTGCCGAAGCGCTGATCTACTATTCTAGGCGCTTAAACGGAGAGAAAACCGAAAAAAGGGCGATCGAGCTTATAAAGCGGCGCCCGCGGCATGAAGCGGATATCGAAGCCTTGATCCGTCCCGTGGTTGAACTGGAAAGAGAACTGGATTGCGGGCTTTCCGTGGACAATGAATTGCTTGCCAAATATTTTAAGCGGCTCGGAAACGGGCGGGATATGGACCTCTTTGGTTTTAACCTGTGCTCGGTTTTAATATATTTTCCAATGGTTGACCATCTTGAGTATTCGCCTGACGAGCTTTTTAAATACCTTCGCGAATGCGGCGCGCCCGAGAGGATGTATAATCTCTGCTTTGGGCTTGCCGGCAGCTGCGAAACGCTATTCCGCGCCGAAAGCGGCATGGAAAAATATTCGAGACGCGTTGAAAAGCTACAAATCCCCTTTGAGAGCAAATGGAGGCTGGCGGACGCCGCCCTGTCCTACGAAAGGCATATAGCGGAGCTTTCCTCCCTCCTCCTTCCAGCTGCTGAAATTATAATGGCAAAGCATGAAAGATACGATTTCCTTGTCGCGGACTTTCATTCGCGCTATTCGGGCGACGACGGCGAGGCGCTAATTGAAGATCGTTTTGGAAATATATTCGGTTCCATAGATATAATGAAGATTTCTCCAACGCTCTTTGGGTTTGACGGGAGATGCGCCGTAACCGAGAGCGACGACGGAAGCGGGCCGGAGGAGGGCGACCCCCCCGCGGATTCGCCCTTTATGGGACGCATGTATCTGGGAATATGCCGGCATATCCTGTGCGGCGAGCCCCAGAGCGCGTTTGCCGGGCTGAGCGAAAAGATGAAGACGCTTTCCGACGAAACCCGTTTGGAAATACTGTTTTATCTCTGTTCGCATACAGCCTACGGTCAGGAGCTTTGCGATAAATTCGGCCTGCAGCGGCCCGCGCTTTCATATCATGTGTCAAAGCTGCTCTCCGCGGGCTTCGTTACGGCCTGGCTGTCCGGCGGGAAAACCTATTACAGCGCCAACCGCTCCGCAATCGACAGTTTTATAAGAAATTTTAACGACCAGATGAGCTGATTTAGTTTTGAGGACGAACTGAAGCGCTCCGCTGCAAGATTGCATCTTCGGCCTTAATGTACAAAAGGGAATATTGGACGCGGGTCCTATTCTGGACCATCTGCGCCGTTACTGTTTTTTGCTTATTAGGCAATATCGCGGGTATGCGTTAGCTTATGCTGTCTCCCTGTCAGAAAGGTTGATTGGCAGGCGCCTTTAAACAAATTCGCGCCGCGTCACGCTGAAAAAGTGTGACGCGCGCCGCCCTTGGCGATAGTATGATATAAAAAGCAAATAGAAGAAGACACGATAAAGGCCAAGGTTGAGGAATATAACAACTGCACCTACTACTGCTTGGTTACTAAAAAGCGCAAGACCCCCATATAAGGGGTGAGCTATGCTCATTTACCCGCTCTTTGGGGGTTGACACTCAGAAACGTCCTAAACAAAAGTAAGGTTTATTCCCTATACGCCCAGTTTCCAATTCCAAACACTTCGTTTATATCCTTTAACTGCTCAAACCATAATATCTCGTTTTCGCAGTAGTATATCTCATATACGCTATATGGCTCGCCTGCTTTTTTTACATCCGGTATAATACGTTCATAATCATATTCGATATATTTTCTCAGCGAGTATGCTGTTCCGCCCTCCGAGGCTATTGGGTATGCGACCCTTGACATTCCATAGCCGTTAAGCAACAATGGCGCTTCGTCTATAAACACCATCAGGGTCGATTCCTTATCAACCAGATATGCTGGTACATTTTCATTGTTTTCAGATAAATATTCAGGGTTTCTTTCTATGAATCTCACATTTACACCATTTCCGCCAACTCGATGCTCTTCTCCGCCTGGGATATCCGTATTCATTGCTTTAAGAATATCTTCATCCGGCGTTTTACAGAGAAAGACATATGCTTGCTTTGGCGGCTCGCTATAAAACGAACTTCTCCAAAGGCCGTTTTTCAGTTGCGTCGCCCCTGATTCCAAAATGGTTTCACCCTCAAAGTTTTCAGCGCCAAAACCAAAGTCGAATAAAAACTCCTCAAGCTTTGCATATTCATCTGGAAAGGAACAATATCGTACTCCATTTGCGGTTGTTGGCGATGGCTCTACAGAAGGTCTGTCCGTTTGCTCAGGCGTATTACCCGCTTCTTGATTTCCTGTCGTCCGAACGTCAAGCTTTTCGGCTGGAACAATCGGACCGCCCGTACATCCGAACAGAAAGATCAGACACATTGCTATTATAATTATTAAAGTCTTTTTCATTGCTCTTTTCTCCTTATTTTACTGTCGGCTTGTAGGGCTAAGCTGGCAAATTAACAATATTCATCGGGTGTTCAGGAATTCTCATCACGGTAATCGAAAAGCTGCATTTTGTGCATACCTGGTTATTGCCCTGCAATTTCCAAGTATGGTCTTCGGTGATATGTACTTTACATGTTGTGCAGGTTTGTACGGTATGCTTAATGGGGGTTATATTGACATAGCTTCCAGTATGATTGCGGCAAACCCTGATTTCACCAACAGAAGTTCCCGTCCCATCGCCGCTCGAATTATAGCTATAGTAGTATTTTAGCACGTCTATATAATTCATGCCTCTTGGCACAAGCGTTTTCCATACCTGCCATTCATACATAATTCCTTGATATTTCTTTTCTCCATATGCATAAAGGTTTGCCTTTTCATTCCTATATTCAGGCTTAAATATCTGTTTTGAGGAATTAACCATAATAGTATTCCAGGTATCAAGCATAGCTTTATCGCATGTAGGCCAATCTGACAGGCTTTTTCCTTCTGGTTTATAAAGTTGGTCGTCTGTAGTGTCCCTCACATCACACCCCAAATCTCCCTGAGGCTTTAGCACTCTATACCAGCCAAAATGCTTAATAGCTAACGCAAAAGCCTGCTTATAGTCCTTCTGCCTGCTTTCATAGCCTTCCTCACATACCATGACCACACGACAATACTGCTTGAACTCAGGCTTATCTATTCTCTTTTCTGATACCCGCAGTACTTTTATTATGGTAGGCATAATCCCGTTATAAGATGCAACGTCCTTAAATTCTCCACTAAATTTATCCGATATGGAAAACCCCCTGCTCTCATCCGGAAAACGGACTTTAAAGTAATCTGAAACCTGTATCCTGTCGGGCTCAAATTCAGCTACTTCATCAGGCAGGGGAAGTTTATTGTCTATTATTTTCAATTCTCCATCAATCACTCCACATACTATACTTGCATAATTAGTCCCGTTAAAGAAGTACTCATTATCATTATTTACCTCCATATCGCATTTAACAAGATAATTCCTCATGTCCTCTATCCGCTGTAAGCCTGCCGTGTTTTGCATCTGCAAGTCTGGAATTTCGGAGTATTCGGTTTCGGTTATATCGGCAAGTACCCTCACCGATTTCAAGTCAACCGACTTTATTACGGCAACCCCTATTTGCTCTTTAATGAGCATGGGCAATGCCATTATCATATCCGTTTTGAAAACGCCGCCTAACGATGCAAGATACGCCTCATAGTCATTATCGTTTATCGCGCTATAATATTGATATATCAAGTCTATATAGTTTTTCGTACTGATTTGCTCATCAATAGCGCCGGCCAGCGGCGCCGCCCCAGCAAATATGAAGGCCAGCGCAACTATCATGGAAACTAGTCTTTTCATAATAATATCTCCAGTCTTTTAATGCGTACAGTATAGCAGTAAATAGAATTCCTTTCTATGTCATCTTTTGCAAATAATGATTATTATACATTTTTATACGGTTTATTTAATCCCAATTCAAATATGCTTTTACAGTGCTCATTGCGTACGCCAAGGGCTTAAATCCCAATATGCTTGCGATAAATTGGTCTGCAGCGGCCCGCGCTTTCATATCATGTGTCAAAGCTGCTCTCCGCGGGCTTCGTTACGGCCTGGCTGTCCGGCGGGAAAACCTATTACAGCGCCAACCGCTCCGCAATCGACAGTTTTATAACAAGTTTTAGCGGCGGATGGACTGATTGGTTAGGGCGGCGAGGGTGCTCGGCATAGGAATTGAGAAAGGGGATTATCTTCGAAATACGAAAAGGTATATTTAAACGCAAGTCCCCAAATGGATCTGCGTTGTTGTTTTTGCTTATTCGGCTTACCGCTGTACGCGCCGGTATGGGCTTACGCTGTATTCCCAGCCGAAAATGTTAATTGGCACGCCTGGGTAACTTCGCACCGCGCCCTGCGGCGCGGTGCGAAGAGGACGAGGCATTTTATTGATCTTCGTTCTTTTTAGTCTTAAACAGCCGGTTAAGCGCCGCTACGGCGGCCATTATCACCGCCACCACCACAAAGATTCCTACAAGCCCCTTTGCCGTAAGCAGCAGCGCCTCGGGAAGCGTATCGGGCGAAAAGCTCAGGGCAAACGACTCTGAGGCGGCTGTTTCCTCCTCGGTTATATTAACAGGTTCAAGACCGTTTGTTTCGGTATTCAACAGATATTTCATTAAATGCTCCTTCCCGTCATCCGATTATGGCTTCGACAAGCGTTATTATCAATCCGCCCGCGATTACAGACGCTATCTGGCCGCTTACGTTCGCGCCCGCCGCATGCATCAGAAGGAAGTTATGAGGATCCTCCTTAAGTCCCATCTTATGCACAACCCGCGAAGACATTGGAAACGCCGATATGCCGGCCGCGCCGATCATGGGGTTGACCTTGTTTTTGGAGAACAGGTTTATGAACTTTGCGAACATTACGCCGCCCACCGTGTCAAAGATAAACGCAACCAGCCCAAGACCGATTATAGCCAGCGTAGCCGTGGTTACGAACAGCTCCGCGCGCATCTTGAAGGCCACGGATATGCCCAGCACCAGCGTTATCAGGTTGGCAAGCTGGTTCTGCGCGCTGTCGCTCAGGGATTTCAGCACCCCGCATTCACGGATGAGGTTTCCAAACATCAAAAAGCCGATAAGCTCCGCGGATTTAGGCGCTATCGTGCCCGCTACCACGGTTACTATTATGGGGAACAGTATCCTTGTCGTGTGGGATATTGAGCTGGGCTTATACGGCATTTTGATACAGCGTTCCTTTTTGGTGGTTATCGCCCTTATAACGGGGGGCTGCACAATCGGGACAAGCGCCATATACGAATATGCCGCCACCATTATGGGCCCCTGGAACCTGGAATTGAAATAGTTGGCCACATATATGGATGTAGGGCCGTCAGCCGCGCCGATTATCGCTATTGAGGCGGCGTCGTTGAGGTCAAAGCCGATAAGCCGCGCCATAATAAGGGTGAAGAATATTCCAAACTGGGCGGCCGCGCCGAACAGGAACATCTTTGGATTTGATAACAGCGGTCCAAAGTCGATCATCGCGCCTATGCCTATAAACAGCAGCAAGGGGAACAACTCCGTTGCGATTCCCGCGTTAAACAGCGTTTCGATAGCGCCTATGTTTACAAACGGCAGGTTGACTATAATAGCGCCAAAGCCCATTGGCAGCAGAAGCGTAGGCTCCATGTCCCGCCGTATAGCAAGGTATATCAGCAGGCCGCCTATCAATATCATAAGCCCCTGCTGCCACGTGAAATTGGCTACGTTTGAAAACAGGTCGAGAAATTCCTGCAAAATGAACCACGTCCCTTCAATTACTATAGTTATTTCCTGTTCTCCACGCCAGATACGGTCCGGCTAATAAAAAAACTTTTGCTTTGGATATTAAAACAAAGCAAAAGTCTCATCATTGGACAAATATATCCAAGGCTGGAGCGGGCTTGCCGCCGTATTGACGCCCCAAACCACGCCGCATTAAGCAGCGCCAATTACTCCCCTTTACCATACAATTATATTGGCTTAAAAAGGAAACGTCAATAAATAAATTATTCACGTTAAGCTTTTCGGCCTCGTTTAAATAAAATAATAAAATTAAACTGGCCCAACTATAATTATAAAAGCCCATCCGATTATATATCGATGTCTTTTATTCAATCTACTGCATGTTTTGTTTCTTGCCGTCGATCAAGTAATCATACGACACTTCAAGTATACGACATAGTGCCCACAGCTCTATGTCTGATACGTATCTTTTATTTGTCTCTATGCGAGTAATGACGTTTTTATCCATGTCCACGCCAATCAGCTGCAGTTTTCTGGCCAGTCCCCGCTGCGATAGGCCGGCGGTTGCGCGCAACTCCTTAAGACGCTGGCCTATCAAATTTTTACTGCCATTATGGCCAACTGGTTTTGGCATAAAATCCCCCCCGTGTTTCGAAATTGACATAATAATATTGATTTTATACCCATAATATGGTATAATAGGTTGTAAAAGTGATACAAATTTGCGCGGTCAAACATTCCGCAAGATATGGAGGTGACTGATATCAAAACCACGGGCATTGTAAGAGAGATCGACGACTTTGGACGAGTGGTTCCGCCGGCCGAATGGAGGAGGATCAACGGAATCGAGAACGGCAGCAAAGTTGAAATGTCCATAATGGGCGAGTGTCTGGTGCTTCGCAAGTTCGCTCCAGGCTGCAGCCTGTGCCACAGGGAATCCAAACCCCTTGTGAGCTATCGTGGATTCAGCATATGCAAAAAGTGTATAGCTGAGATTAAAACGCTTGAGTAAAGGGGCGCAGGCTTAAGAGAGCTGTACGCGGGTTTTCCCGGCAGCTTGTCAATCAAAGGACGCGCGCCGCCAGGTTCCCGCCGGTTACGGCGGGCCGAACAAAGGGCTGTTGAATTTCCATCAAGTGCGCCAGGCTTAGGCGGGAAATTACAACAGCCCTTTTGTTATAGCGAACAATACATTTTTGCTCATAATGGCAATCCAACTACATTTTTTTCAATAGACGTGTCACATAGCGGCACAGCGGCTGAATACAAAATTATGTCTACATATCCAATGTATCATTAAACGGATAACATACTATTATGGAATATCTACTTAAAATCAGGATGAAACCCGCGTACCTGTTGATTTAGCGGCCGTTTTATTTTTTGTCAGAATGTACATTCACAATTTTACCCTGACTTCAATATCTTAGAGCAGGAGGTGTTATAATGTATAAAACACATAAAAATTACAAATATGTACAATTAGAGCACAAATGCATTCTATTCTTTAAGAATGGGGCCAAAATCAACGATGGCCGTTTAGACCACTTTAAAAATGAAAGCTACGTCTTTATGCCGGATGACCGTATAGCGGATAACCCGCTTTTGGATAATCTGGTTTACATCCTGGACAGGGTCGGATGCGGTTCGATCATCTGGATAAAAGGACATCCCGTTGATTCGGGCTATTCGTTTGTTAAATTTGGAAGTGAGAATAATAGCGGTGAAATGCTAGTCGAAGACTGCGACATCGGAGTTGGGGAATATATACTGACGTTTTCCCAAAGCGCCAAAGCGATGTACAAGGAGGGGCGGATAACCTTTGCCGCTCCGGCCGGACTAAGCGTATTATCATTGTCAAAGGAAAATATGGGGTTCAACGCGGTTTCCGCCCATTTGGATTTAACCGGTGAACTGGCCGGCTCGATAGTTTTTTCACTTTCAAAGAGCGCCGGACTGCTCGACGGATTGAATCCGGGCTTTGAGTATGCCGTTGACAGCGGCAGGTATATCCATTATCCGCTGTTTAAATCAGGCCAGGCCGCGTCCGTAAGCGCCGCGGTAAACCCGTCTTCACCGCTTAACGAAAGGGCGACGTTCTTCACGCTCGAGGCGGAATCCCTGATCACGAACTTTAATTCCATATTCGGACATGAGGTAGCCATATCCCCCGCCAAAGAGCGCAGCCTTGTGTTCGAGCAAAAGGGCGGCAATCTATACATCGGACCGTGCGGAAGGTATTCCATTGCCAGCGGCGATGGCACGATGATGCTTGATTTTAACGGACGCGAGTATATCACATACGCAAAGGGCGGGGACTCAATTATATTCCATCCGCATCGCGCGTCAAGCATAGCGGTCCGCGGGGCTTTGGAGCAGTCCGACAAAGCCGCGCCAAACGGCGCGTTTACAGCGGCGTGGGCAGAGCTTCCGGCCGGCACGAAACATACAAGGATTTACAGACCCCTTGCCGACGGATTGGGACAGCAGGGCTCAAACGCTGATGAAACAATCCTTAAGGACAGCTTAACCGTGCCGGTCGTCCCATACTGCGGGATAGGCGCGGCATTACAAAAGAAATTCATCCAAACCATTGATAAGGGCATTTCAAATTTAAGGAATAACGGGATTACCCTTAAATATGGCGGCCATGAGGAGAAAGCCGTTCAAAAAGGCACTGTAACGTGCTCAAACGGCCTCATGTATAGAATGGGCGCCAACGGAGCATGGGACCGCCTATACCTGGCCAACACCGATATGGCTCAGAGCGGGGACCCTAATGTGTATATATCAGGGCACGGCGAAGGCCTTGACGGCATATTGAGCCAGCAGGATATATTCATCTATTACACGCAACCGGAGGATATTGGCTCGGCGGGCGAACCCCTGTTCGTTGATGAGTGCCGTGTTCAAACGGACGTGTTCGACTTGGTTATTAAGGAGCCTGTCAATGGGTCGGGTACGCAGGCCGAATCCAGCTGGCGAAGCTCGGGCACGACGAAAACCGCGTTTTTGTTTAAGCGGAAGCATACCGGCAACAGCATACTGGAGCTTATGAACGGCAATGAGCAAAGCTACAGAAACCGTGCGGTTTTCCAGGCGGCCTATAGACGGGCCCTGGACGAAAACGGAAACCCAAGGAAGGGCTTTGAACACTTCATCAGCACGGTGAGCGACCCTGGATTTGAAGGGACTATAATTCTCAACTGCCCTGTACAGGCGAAAACTATCCCCGATAAGCTTAGCCTGATCGTTGACAGCATGAACCCGGAGAAGATTTACGCTCATCATTTAATACTTCCCATGGGTGAGCTGAGCTCTGAGCAGGGCGCGTGCCGGATGTCGCGCTCGCCCGTATTCAGCGTGGCGCTGTACGAACCGGATTCCATGATTGTAGACGCCGAAGAAACGGACGAGGCCGGCTTTGTAACGAATAACGCCGTCATCTGCATGAAAAACGGGGCCGCCGGCGCGAACGCGGGAGTGGATATCATCTACTGCGCCTGCGAATTGATGATAAACAGGCTGTTTGGCTCAAGCTGCGTCGTTGAGGACGCCAAGAGCGGAAACTGTATGCTGCTCGACGGCGTATATCAGAATAAAGGCAATCTTCGCGGCTATTCGTTTACGCTGAGAAATCCCGTCAGCTACAGCCTTAATTCAAGCGCTGTCTCCCGCCTATCCGTTGATAGCGTCCAATGCAGCTTTGACAAGGATGGCAAGATCGGGACATTCACACTGGGCGGCAAGCTCGACTTTATCAATCCCGACGGCTGCGACCTGTTCAGCTACGGAAGCGGCGGCCAGGATAGCGTTGAGGGACTGGCCTATCATGGCCTTCAAATAGCCAGGGATAACAATATGCGGCTAAGCGTGCTGTACAACTCAATCTCATTTGACATAAAGGACAGCGACACGCGTCCCAATTCCTTTAAGGACAGGTTTGTCTGCGAGTTTGAAAAGATGGTATCGGGGAACGACGACACGACCCCGCAGAGCATGGGATACGGCTCCATAACGTGTCCGGTAAAGCAGGGAAAGCTCAGCGGAAACTGGTACGGCCTTGTATGGAAGGTTCATCTGGGCGACTTTGGAAGCGGACACAAGGGGGTTCCCCTGGATATACGCCTGCTTACCGCCTGGAGCCCGGGCGGCGAATCCGGCGGTCCCATGCTGTTCATAGGAATGCAGCTTCCCATGGGGCTTAACACCGAGGGCCTGGACATCATGGGCATATTGAACCTAGGGTTCAATTCAATCGAGCTTATAGCGCGGGATAATGATAACGGCAAGCGCGACTACATTTTGCAGCTTCACCACTTCGCGCTTAAGCTTTTGGGCATTTCGCTCCCGCCTGGCTCAAACGACATATTCATTTTCAGCGACGGCGAGAGCCTTGGCTGGTACGCCGGCTATCTAAAATAACTTGAAAAGGAGAAAATATATGTATACTGTTACAAATTCGGTATTGACCGTGCTCCCCATGGGGCAGGGCGCGTGCAACCTGATAGAGATATATGGAAGGGATAGTAATAACACAAGCGATCCCGAAAAATTGATCTACTTGGGTATGGTGGACTGCGGCAGCGACGATTCAAAGGAAAATATAAATATAAACGAATCGTTTGCATATTTGTGGAACAAAATGTATGAACGAGGTAAAGTGCGCGGTGAAGACAATCCACTAATTGATATTGTATTACTTACACACCGCGACAGCGACCATCATGATAAGTTTATGCCGCTGGAGACGTACCTGCAAAACAATGTAATATCATACGATAGTACAAAGGGCAGGGGAAAAACGGCTAAAAAAAAGACTTATACAAGGAGCGTAAAGAAGGGCTTTCAATCATATAAAGCATATAGCAAGGGCGACGAAGAAGCTAGAATGTACTCATTGCATAAAATAGGTATGCAAATGTTAGCGGAGTTTTATAAAGAAGATTCGCCAAAGAATATTAAACGAAGATATATTCTGAATAGGAATAATAACCAGATTAAGCTAAGTAAGTATAAAGAATGCTATAAAGTTCAAATTAACGATGATCCTGGAGAGAAAATTGACTCAGTGGATATAGATTTGGTATTGGAAGGTTTGAAAGACAAATTGAATAATAACGCAACGTTTAAGCAAGCACAGAAGGACGCTGTAATAACTGAATTCAGAGAAACAATGAAATCTGACATTAACTATAATAGCATAGATGATGAAATAGGCAAGCATCCGTTAGCGCCTCCTATTGTGGATTTATGTTATTACAGCGGTGAGAAGGATAGCCTTGATGGAGTGGAGTTGTTTACGCAAGCTGCGAAAAATGCTCAATACCTACCTGTTGCCAAGATATCCACTATAAATGTACCGGATACTAATGCTAAAATCGAGATCTTATGTAGTCTAAGTAAATATGATAAAAAAATTTCAAAAGCAGGAAACAGTAAGGAAAATCTAGCTTCCGCAGTATCCCTGTGGAATACGGAAAAAGGCAAGTATATCTTAGCGGGCGACGCCACTGTACACACCATGGAACACCTTAATAATGTAAATATATATAAAAACGATTATGAGAACGCAAACGTAATGACAGCGCCTCACCACGGGGCGGATTTAACGTCAAGGGGCTTCATAAAGAAGAGTGGAAAAGCAAAGCCCGAAAACATGTGGAAAATATACAGCGGCTTCCTAAGCAATTATAAACCGCAGGGGGTTGCCATAAGCGCGGGATACGATAACAAGCATGGCCACCCTGGACGCAACTTCCTGGACGTTACATATTGTTATTTTAAAAACAATAATAAGGTTAGTGAAACCGAGCATTCCATATATGCCAATTTAGATAGAACCGTTAAAAATAAGGAAAAGAACTATGGCCTGTATAAAACAAAAGCGCCCATTTATAGCATATTACAGAAGAATGACGCCGGTAATTTGTGCTTTAGGGCACTTCAATACAGCAACTCTTCACATACCCCTGTAGATGGCGGCTGGAGTAATCAATGCTTTGATATAACGTCTAGTATCGTGGAAGACGACTCGTCCACAACAGGCTGCACAAACATCAAAACAAAGCAATCCCCGTTCGATTATAGGAAAAACAACAAAAACAGCTGCAAATCCCCTGCCGCCGCCGTGGACCTCCCGCGCGCCGTTAAGCGCGGCAGAGCAAGCTAAGAAAGGAGCTAACACATGAACATATTTGAATTTAGAAGATTATTAAAGGCAAATTGGGTGAATGGACAATCGACACTGGACCGGTTTACCGAGTACCCAGGCTATGACCTGACGGATATAGACCCGCTGTTCGACATGACGCGCTGCGATACCATAACGTTTATAACAGGGCAGCTGGGCAGCGAGCCGGAGCCATTTGACGCAAAGGCCAACCTGAGCCTGCCGCCGCTTACAAACGCCGAAGACGCGAGCGACACCATAGAGGTTAATATGCATTTCAGCGAAAGGGACGGCCGCGTGTACTTTGAGCTTTGGCTGGGGCTTGACTCAGCGGGGGTGACGCTCGAAACGTTTTTCGGCGGGCTGCCGCAAAGCCGTGTGGTTGAAGAGGGTTTCTATGTATACCAGGACAGCATACTAAAGGATTTCCAGCTTATATCCGCCCCAAACAATAGAATCAGGCTTACGGCCAATTCCGATACGGCCTACACGGATATGCCCTTCACCGTTGAGAACGCGCGGATATTCTTCACAGGCGGCGATGGAAGCGAATGGAAGATCTATGAAAAGTTTATAGAATCCATTGGGGACGATTACTATACCTCAATCGAGATATCCGGCAGGGCCGGCCTGCCCGACGGCTTCTCATTTGAGGATTCCATGCCGTTCGAGCTTAAGGTTAACCTGGGCGAGGTAATTAACGACATGTTCCAGGCTATTTCGGGAAGCGCGGCCTCCCTCCCGTGCGACGTGGATTTGTACCTGGTAAGCGGCGAGGAGGATCCGGACGGCGAATCCTTCGAACGCATAAGCCTTGCCTATATAACCATACAGATGCAGCCGGGCGGGTTTACAACCCCGGTTAAATTCACCGTGCCGCTGTTTGGCAGCAACAACTACTGGCCGCTTACGGCTGATTTTGAAACCGGCCTTGGGATTTCGGATATAATCAACTTCTTCGGAAGCCTGGCGGGACTGGACGAGGGCGGCGGCGAACTTCTGCCCACGGACTCCATGCCAGCCGATATCCTTGACTTTTTCGAGCTGTACAGGCTGAGGGTAGGCGCCAACGTGGGAGCCAACTTCAGCATGTCCCTGTCCGACATGCAGGCGCTGTTCAGCATATCAAAGCCTTGGAACCTTCCGATACCAAAGGCGAGCCTGGACTCCCTCAACGTATTGTGGCAGGTGACCTGGGGCTCGGGCCTGGACGAATACCTTATGACCGCTCACGCGGCGGGTCAGCTGAGCTTTGGCATAGGCGACACGACGCTTAAGCTGAACGCGTCGGCCGACCTGCCCGACATGGATATGGAGGCGCATCTTGTCTGGTCGGACGATCCATGGGAAAGCCCCGAAGAACAGATCACGCTTTCACAGCTGGCCGGTGAGATGGGTGCTGGCATTCCGCAGGATTGGGGTTCGGGAAATGCCGACGCCCATCCGGCCGCCCAGAACCAGCTTGGCCGGCTGGACGTATATGCCTCGCCAGGCAGCCGTTCCTTCAGCATATACGCTGAGCTTGACGACCTGATCCAGTTCAGCATAGGCGATCTTCCCGTCAACCTTAAAAAGATATTCGCAAGCGCCGACATAAAGCAGGGAAGCAAAGCCTTTTCCCTGGGAGGTTCCCTGTCGTTCAACGAGCCTTCGCCCGACAATCCGCCGCCTGAGGGCGCGGAGCAGCCCCAGCCGTTTTCCTTTGACCTTGAGGCGTCCTATGATAACGGGGACTGGTGGTTTGAAGGCGGCCTTGGCAGCGGCGAGGTAAACCTGCTGCAGCTTGTCGAGCAGGTTATGCAAAGGGAAATACCTGACAGCGACAAGGATACCGGCCTTAACGAGCTTGAGCTGACCGATCTTTACATGGGCATAAGCGGCAAGGGCGACAGGTTTAAGATCGAAACCGGCATTGAGGGCGGCTGGAACATAGAGGTGCTGGGCAAAAACCTTGCTGGAGGAGCAAAGGGTTATATCCATCTTGAAAAGGAAAAAACAGAGGGTAACCAGTCCAGCCTGTTTGCCGCCGCAATGCTCATGTTCCAGCTGGGAGCGTTTAAGGTAGCGGCCCAGGTTGACGATTTCTTTGATAAAAACAACAGGGAATTCCAGTTTCAGGTACAGTTTAAAGACCTGTACGCGCAGGCGACCTATGGGAAAAAGAAAGTGGGAAACGCAGACCACCATATACTCACCCTGTCCCTGGGCGGCATGAGCTTTGGAGAGGTTGTCGAAAGCCTGATCAGGCAGGTCAATCCAAACCAGGGCTTCAAGCTTACGGGTCCGTGGGCGGCGCTAAACGACATAAGCCTCTCCGATATCTCCCTGCAGTACGATATGACCGACGAAAGCGTTTCCCTGCTGTACCAGGTCAATAAATCCATACCAGGCATAATGGAAATTGAGAAGGTAGGCGTTACCTACAAGAAGGCGCCGGCCTCGTCGTCAGACAAGAAGGTGTTCATGGTCCTGACCGGAAAATTCCTGGGTGAGAGCTACTCGGAAAGCAATCCCCTGACATGGGACGCCGTAGACGGGCAGCCGCCCGCCACCACGGGCAGCGGCCCGTTGTTTGACCTCAGCTTCCTTGGTATGGGCTACAAGCTGGATCTAAGCCAGGTTATGGCGGGAGCGTCCACCAAGGATAAAACCAATGAACTCAAGGAGCTGTTAAGGGATAACGGGACGGAGCAGAAACCCAATATAGCGTTCAGCGATTCCACGGGCTTTTTCGCGGGCACCGAATTTGAGCTGCTGGGCGGGCTGCGCTCGTATATCCTCATCGCGCATCCCGAGCTGTATGGCGTGCGCATAGAGGTTGACAAAGACGCAAGCGGCGCCATCGCAATGCTAAAGGGGCTTTTGGTGGACCTGCAATATCAAAAGGTGTCGGAGTCGGTCGGCATGTTCCGTGCGGAATTCATGGTACCCGATACGATCAAAAGGCTGGATTTCGGCACCTTTGTCATAATCCTTGGCAAGATGTACGCCGAGGTGTACACCGACGGCAAGTTCTACATTGATTTTGGATTCCCCAAGGGCGATGATTTTTCAAAGTCGTTCGGCCTGTTTGTGGGCGTGTTTGGAGGGTACGGCGGAATAAAGCTGGGCTATCTCGACGCGGCGTCCGCTAAGAACCTGCCCGCCGTACAAAACGGAGCCTTTACAACGGTGCTTTTAATGGGGCTTGGCCTTTCGCTGGGCATAGAGAGGACGTTTGAAGGCGGCTTTAAATGCGGCGTTACATTCGGTTACAAGATCGGCGCTTCGCTTATGCTTTATGGAATCTTCGACGGGCTGCTGGCCTTCTATCAGCCCAAGGGCATGCCCAGCAACCAGTCCCTGTATTATTCGCTGAACGCAACCATCGGAGTAGTAGGCGAAATGGTGGTGTACGTGGGCTTCAAGAATCTGGGCATCACGCTTTACGCAAAGGCTAAAGCGTCGGCAGCGGCCAGGATCGAGGCATATAAGGCGATTAAGATGAGCCTTGACCTTGAGGTAACGGTAGCGGGTCAGCTAGGGCCTTTTAAGTTTAATAAAACGCTGAGGCTTCATCTTGCCATTGAGGTTGGCAGCGACTCGAATCCTCCGTGGATAACCAGGGGAAGAACGGCTGGATTGACGGAGGGCGGCATTAAGTTTAACACGGGCCGTTTGGGGGATGACAAATCGATTAGGATGTTCGAAATGCGCCTGCTGCCAATCTTCTCAATAGAGAACCCCACGATAGAGCGGGTCAGAAGCAACGGCGAGGCCGATTACTGTGTGGCGTTCATTCCCTGCATGAGAAATGGGGAATTCGGGGAGCTGCTTGGAGTTATGGCGAACTGGCTCACGCAAAGCATAACACAAGGCGGCGTAATAACCAAAGAACAGGCGGAAGCCAGCTCCCATGACGATATTTTAAACTTGAACTATGATATGCTCGACGTATTCCTCCAGAACAACGTAACATTTGATGTACAAACACGTTGGGAAGAGCTTAGGGACCTTATACATGCCGATGATATGGTAGCCCTGCCCATGCCCCCGCCGCTCGCCATGTACTATCGCAGCGAAGGCCCATATGTAGTGGAAAGAAGCTTCCAGGAATGGAATCCCGTTCCGGAAAACTACATGGAGTTTTTGGACCGCTATCTCGGCCAGTTCAACGCGGACCCGAATAACGACTCGTACGGGCCGGTAGATCCCAGCGGCTTTGCGTTTAGCAATAACCGGGTACCAATATCAAAGCTGGTATTCCTCAACTATTTCCATATGCTGCTGATGGAGCTTCACAGCAATCTTGGCGGCCAGTTCAACGAACGGAGCATGGAAGCGGGCCAGCTTATACCTCGCCGCGCGGAGCTTGGAATAAGCGCCGAGGAAATTCTTATGCAGAATCCGGAGCTTGAAATACAGCCAGGCAGGATTCAATTCCCCAACCTGGAGTATATAACAAAGGAAAACGATAGGCTTATAAATATAATGAACAGCTACGGCATGACGAAGCAGAATATCTTAAGCGGCGTTTTAAACCAAGCAATGCTTATAGATAACAGCGGAAGCATCATGCTGGAAGGCATAACCTTCTACGGCGAGGGCTTGCAGCTCAGGCAGGCGGCGGCGCTTTACTTCAGCAGATACCTGGGGGATTGTATTGAAGACGGTTATCAATATTACGCAAATCTTATACTTGAAAATAATCCTGGTATCTCACAGGACTGGGTAGATACCGGAACCAGTCGGGAAATAATTCTTCCGGTGGACGGAACGCCGCGCTGGTATACGCGGCTTGGCGATACGGTAAGGAGTATCTCAAGGATGTGTTACCTGCTTGAGGCCGGCAAGGGGATTATACCAAAATGGGATGAGTTTTACACACGGTTTAAAGCGGCAAACGATTTTTCTGATAATACCCCTGATCATATCAATCTGCGGGGCGACGGATGGCGGCTGCCCAGAGTGGAAATACCGGTAAAATCGGATATAAATATCAGCTCCCTGAGAACGCGCCTTACAGTTGAAAGCAGGCATGAGGGCCTCATCGACGACGCTATAACCGCGCAGCTGCCGCTGACGCCGCTTACGCCGATTTCTCTTAAAAACGCTTCGATAAGCATTGAAACAGCAACTAAACTGAAGGATCTGGTGAGCGCAAGGCACATAAGCGTCAAGGATCTGGCCGGCGCGTTCGAAAGCGGAGGGTTCAGGAATTATAACGCAAGCCAGACGCTTACGGCGACCATAAAAAATCTTCCTGTTGATATGTATATTAGCGACGTGACGGGCGACGATTTTGTCGGCCAGACCGCGGCGCTCGCCTCAAGATTCCTGCTGCAGGGACTGCGCTTGCCGGACATAAACGAGCTGAATAAGACCACCGGCTTTTATAAGTTTACAGGCCAGCAGTTCCCTGTAGCCAGACATGCCCCACTATCGGTTGACATCTATGGTTCCTGCCCGTGGCTTAACGCAGGCTGGGGAGACTATATATCGCCTGATATAATCGACCAAATGCTTCCTGAAAGCTATGTACAAATTCCAGGTTCCCTGTTTGAACAGGAGAAAGCCTTTGAACCGGTTGAGAAATACTTCTCATCCTCCACAGGCTACCTGCATAAGAGAAAGAATTCGGAAAGGTCGGATACCATTCATAAGATTTCAGACGGCCTGCATGAGGCAATGCTCAGAATGGGCAGCTATCCCGCAATTACAGACCAGCGCGGCGGCAGCGTCGCCGGAAGGTGGGGCTGTCTGGTCCCCATAGCCGTGACCAGGGTGGACGGCGATCCATATACGTTCAACGTATACGGAGCGGACGCGGAAAACCGGCAGACGCTTATAAAAGCGCTTAACGATCTTGGCGATTATTTGAACGACCCGTTCTTCATAAGCGTAAACCTGATGTATAAATCGCCCTCCGTATCGGGCATGCGGACCTGCCTGGTAAGCGATGAGCTCAACAGGCCGAAGTGTTCGATAATACAGACGAACCTCTCGGTAGAAACCCATAGGAAGCCCGTGATCAGATCCGCCGGCGGGTATGACCATATAGCGACGATGCAGGAAGGCAATGCCACAAAATTCATCCGGTTGTTGTGGGAATGCAGCGTCGTCGGAGGGGGCGGATATTACCTGAGGATTCAAAACATAAACGGCCAGCCCCTTCCTACGGAGATATTCGACTCTCAGAAGCAGGCCCAGCTGTATCTGATGATAGGCATAGAGAACAACTACGCGAACGGCCCCGCTTTAGGATACAACAAGGCCGTTAACTGGATTAACTGCGTAATGGTGAGGAATACAACCGAATTGGGCGAGGTAATAAACTTCACCACGGGCCTGGATGAATACCAGTCCTCGCATCCAAGGTGGAGCGCGGCCATGAAAGCGAGCGCGGAAATACCGGCGCACATACCAGGCGACAAAGTCAGCTATACCAGGGAACTGTTCAGCATAGGCGGATACAGGCTTCTGGGCCAAGAGCCGTTCATGGCAAGCGGCGACTCATCCCCGATTCTCCCATATGATATGGGCGGGCACTGGGAGTATAAGACCATCGTGCCCCTTAGCAGATTCCTCCTGGATCCAAGATATCCCTACGATAAGGTTGGCGAGGGAACAATGCTGCATTTTACCCTGAGAGACGTGCTCGGTAATCAGGCGGAGACCATCGGCTGGGATTCGCCCGCGGTCTTAAAAAATAATGAAAAGCCTATCGGCCTGCATCAGTGGCCTGGGCAAACCATTACATACAGGGTGATAAGGAACGTAAGTACGGGCAAGCCGGCCGTGGAAGTCAGGTTCACTCCGCTTGAGGACAAAGACCGTTTACTCAAGGATTCGGTCGAAATTCTTGAAAGGGCGTATAACCAGCTTAATTATTCTGGTACAAGACTTAGCCTGCGTACAACGCTGCACTCAGGCGATATAGACATCACGCAGTTTAAGGGCCAGCTGATCAACTATTGGGTAGGCCTGGCATCGTATCTTTCAGGCTCTATATCCACCAAGCCCGCCCCCATGTCAATGATTCTGCCGGTAGCCGAAGGAATTGGGGCGCTTCCCAAAGGACCGTTCCCCATAAAGCTTGAGCTGATATTCTCAATAGACGGGCTGCCCAGCGGCATATCCGAGGTTGTGTCCTCAATAACCCCGCACGATGAGATATCCGCAGGTACGGATCAGGATACAAACCTCAAAGCCTTTGTCAGGGGCGCCGAGTCGGTATATCGGGGGCTTCATATAGCGTACAAAAAGGATGAAAACGAGCTTTACGGCGTAACCATGGGCGCCAACGGATACATAACCCAAGCAAGTTTTGGACATTACTCCACGGGAACGCCGGAATTCCTGGCGTTCAAGCCGCTGAGCACGCGGTTTATGACCCGCCCAGTCAGTGTTAAGGACCTGGATGCTTCGGGCATTCTGAATGAAAGCCCCGAAAAGAAGGTTTTTGCCGATATAGATATGCACAGATGGGGCGAAACCTTCCTTGAGGATTATGAAAACATGCTCAGGGCGGATATTACATCCCTTGCTGGGGAGAAGGCGGCCGATGAGTTAAATAATCTCATTAAGCTGAAAAAGGAGCTTGCACAGGCCGTTTCAAAACAGCTTACGCATATCCGAAGCGGTTCGCAAACGCCTATAGACAACGCAAGAAAGCTGATGAAAGACCGTCTGATGAGGAATGCCGCCTACGCAAACGACATTGACATTGTGACGCAGTATAAGGTTAAAATTAATACCAACAGCGGGCTGCCGGCATTCAGGTTTACGACGCGCGCCGTCGTTGACAGCGATAAGTGCACGGCGGAAAGCTCCAAGATAGGTACGTATAAGAATCCCTCGGAGGATTTGCAGCTTATCGTAAGGTATCAGGATGAATACATCCAAATCAATCCCGGCGTAAAGCTAGTGATCGACGAAATGGAATATAATATTTCAGATCAGGGCGAATACGAAAGCTCGGATTGGCTGAAATTCATATATCCCGTGGAAATCAACGACGGAAACTACCTCCAGTGCGCTAAGCTTTGGCCTCATCCTGAAAAGAGCCTGCCGGAAACCCCAACGCTCATGGGACACAGCGTTGAGCTTGGCAGCGGCGGCGAACGCTGGAATTATAAGCTGAACTGTTATGGTAAAGCGGCGCCTCAGGACAGCTGGTATATTAGGGTTGACCTCAAGAAAAAAACGCCTGAGTTCGGATCAGTTCCCCTCGACCTGTTCGACCATCTTGCGCAGTATATGCACGTAAGGGAGCCGCTGCTTGAGGCGATACAACAGCGCGGGGAAAGCTTTGCCAATGCCTACGGCACGTTCCGCGGCCTTGCTAGCGGCATAGCCATAAGCTGGAACGCCTGGGTTGACAAGGAAGCCGAGCCCGCGGAGGTCATGCCTGATGAAACCGACCTGCCGAACACGTATTACGGAAAGGCCGAATTCACCTCTGATTCGCCAATGAATATGACGCTTGCCAACATATCCTGCCCGTTGGGCTATACAGCGGTGCAGCCCTATATCCTGCCAGGGCGCGATGGATCGTATCCATCGTTTGGCGACAAGTCCGAGTTCGTATTTGAACTGAGGGATATTTCAACGGATGTCCATGACTGCGCCAAGCCCAGCGTGTATATAGTAAGAAATGAAAACATCCTATCGGGAGCGGCTGTCAATCCGGCGTTTATCTTCAGGACCACAACCGCGGGCCTTGAGTGGATTTACGCACTGGCGGAGAGCGCGGGCAAGAGCGTGATCGGCAATATCAAAACGGGCGGCGATACGCGGTGGTTTGATAACGGGGAGCTTTTGACACAAATCAGGGATATGCTTGATAATGAAGAGACGCTCTGTGAATATGTCAGGGGTTCAGACGCGCGGGCCAGCCGGAAGGAGGCCCATGGCTCAGCGGTGGACATCGCGGTCTCATATCAATACCGTTTGAATATGAATCCCAATTCGGCGCAGGTGTCCATACCCATTGGCGGCATAAGCAAGCGGAGCGGGGAACCGCTTTCGTTTGACGCCCTTCCCGAATTGCTGCGCGGCTGGCTTTCATCGAGCGTGCCCAGCATTACGGGCGCTTCGCTGGTATTCGATATAGCGACGGGCGGCGAAGCTGCCAGCGGCAGAAAGCGTCAAATTGCTCAGCTTGTCATTGAGCTGGTATAGGACCATCTAAAGCGGCCTCTGCGCCGAAGGTGTAATTTCGGCCGTACACGCCGCCCAAAATTACGAATTTTAAAATTGCCTCCGGCGGCTTAGAACCTATTACCGCCATAGGCGGTTCAAA
>ERZ1673695.591-NODE-591-length-52698-cov-15.127329_pt1 | contig 52698 bp, 42 predicted proteins | sample MGYA00580225_ERZ1673695 | MGnify/ENA primary metagenome ERZ1673695 (study PRJEB41218, sample SAMN15661739) | gut metagenome | host: Homo sapiens | place: Canada: London | collected 2015-08-20/2019-03-30 | study: EMG produced TPA metagenomics assembly of... | reverse complement strand
GGTAAGTCTATCTTACATCAGTTTGAAGGTTTACACAAACTTTGGGATACTCCCAGAACGGAAGAACATATTTGAAAAAGAAAGCAGGCGGATACGGCCTGCTTTTCTTTTTTTGGGGCGCACAAGGCGGAGCTTTCTGCCATCCTGTCTGCCGGCCGGCTCGTCGCTGAAGCCTTCCGCCTCGACGGCGCCGTAAAGTTTTTCCTCCATCTGGAACAAAAATCGATTGCTAAAAAGGAATCCGGAACGACGGAAAAATGATTGTAAATTCTGTCAGGATATACTATATTAAAATTATCAAGGAGAGTGACCGCAAGTACGGTCAAAGGGCTGAGCGATCAGTCGGTGCTTTGTGCGGAGGTCTTCGCTTATGATGCGGCGGGCAATTTCACCGATGCCGAGGACAGTGACACCAGCGGCCGGCTTGCTGTGCTTGGCGGCAGCGTATCTGTGGCGAAGAATGGATACGATAACATGGTATCTACAAGTATCGAACTAAATCATAAGCTGCAGAACTCGCCGCTCCCCAAAATTGAAAACAGAAAAAATCAGCTGGTGATAGGGAAGCAAAATATGGTTTGGACGATTTTGAGAAAGGTTTACTTGGCGGATTAGGCATTGCAGGTTCTTCGGCAATAATAGCATATATTATAGCAAATGATGCAACTATTCTTGGGGTTATTGATGACTTGCTTTTGATTCCTTTAGGGTTAGGGATGTTAAGCGCATAACATTTTTATGATATATAGTCATACTCAGCGAGTCGAAAGACAACAGCCGAGTATGACTTGCACTTGCCAAAGGAGGATTTTATGAAATCGGATTACGAAAAGGCAATTCAAAAATATTTTACGGCCTGCATTATCCTGGGAGTTATGTTAATCTTACTTTGGAACATCGCATACTTTACGATGCGAAGCTACATTGGGGCCGTAATTTCCTTTTTTGCTCTTTTGCTTATTAGAATGCCTGATTATGGCGGCGTTTCGACAAAAGGTCTAAAAAATATTTTTTCAGAAGAGCTGCGTGATGCGTCTGCCTATTATGGTGATTCTAAAGAGGACCATGAAGCAATAAAGAAAGGAATTGATTTTTATTATGAAGATTATCCGAATGCAAAACCCGGCATTAACCGAACGATTCCATAATTTAAAAAGGAATCTTGTCATTCCACTTATAATGCTTTTGCTGTGCCTTTCTATGGGCGCATGCGCGATTGATAATTATTCTCCGAAAGTATATGATGATTCAGAAGCGGTTCTGGAAATATATACAAACAATCAGGAAGATTTTTCGGAAATTGCTCTTTTGCTGAAAGATTCAGATTTTTATTCGATAGATAGAAAATCTATTTTCGGACCTTCAATCCCTGAAAGAGAGAAATATTTTACGGAAAACGAATATCAACAGCTGTGCGACTTTTTAGATCTATATCAACCATATGAAATTGGGAAAAGCAATGGATCCTTGTGGTTCGTGTTCTTATGCGTAAATGAAGATGCCGTTTTATATTACACGGAAGAAGAGGGAGAATCACTTGAACGCTGGTTAGATTATATAGGTCAAGATTGTGATGTGATAATGCTTAAACCTAACTGGTATATCGGGATAGATCCAAGCGATGTAGAAAGAACTCAAAAGTAAATTTGAGAAGAAAACAAAAAGCAAAATCGATTTTGGGGCTGTAAAAAAATAGTACTAAAAGGAACTGCGGTTCCCTTCTTCTGATACCCTGGCAGAAAAACGGGACCGCATTTAATCGTTCTATGCTGCAATTTGTCCTGCTGACTTCTTGTGCAGGCTCTCCGTAACCGACAGCACCTCCAGATCACGAAGACCTACGGTGCGCTTGGTGAAATGCTTCAATAGAAGATTGATTGTTGATGACTTGCAAAAATTGATCCCGGAGCAGTGCCGAAAAGTCTCTTGCTTTATGTATCTGTTATGCTTCTGGCTATTGCGTTTTCTTGTGTATTGGCAGTGTATAGGGTCTTGCCAAAAGCATTTATTTAAAAAAGCATGATTTTGGATACAATCATATTCACAGTTTGGTTTTCTGAACGAGATATACTTGAATTTATGTGTTTTGCGATATAAAAGAAATCGCGGCGCATCTTTTTGATGAACCGCGATTTTTGGTTGTCCCCGTATCAGAATGACGCCGGAATTCTGAAGCTATATGCTAATTATAATAGCTCCGATAATAAATAAAATAAGGAATATCGCCGCAAATGTGCAGACAATCCCGATGAGAATCCTGACCGCGAGAGGGAGCTTTTTCTTGACTTTTTTCATTTTCCTCGCGCGGCGTTTCCGGGCTTTCGGCTTGCGCTCTAATTCAGGTGAAGTTTCATTCCCATCTTCGTCGCACGTAATACCATATTTTTTACAATAGTAATACTGAACGAAGTTAATGTGTGCGAGTGCCGGAAGGAATACCAATAAGCATGTAGATATCGTTATTACTGAATGTTGTGTACTTATACTCGTATGAGCACGCATTAATCGAGACGCGTATATTCCCAATACACCAGACACTGGAATTAACGATCCGAAAAAAGCAGATATCTTAAGCGCTGTCTTGGTTTTACTTTTCTTTTTTATTAGAGCAAAAACCCCCTTTTGTACACAAAGTATTATGACAAATACATAAATGAAGGAGAAAAGCAAATAAAAGAACAATAACCATAGAAAGAAATCAAGCTGTAAAAATTGTGTTTCGGATGCAAGATTGAACGAGGCTGCAAATATCCAAAAGAGAGAAGATATAAAAACCCCGAATATACCGTTTACAAGAAATCTCAACTTAAATGTTTTTTTTGTTTTCTTGCTTTGAATCGTCAAAACAAATGTCCAATAGAGTATGCTCCATATTACAATAGAAACAATCGGAAACAACGATCTCCAACTTACTCCGATCATGTTGATCGCGACAATCCCTATCAGCACCATAAAAAACGGAATAATGATAATACCCCAATAGAGAATTTTTAAAGATTCAAGTGAAATATAATTCCCGGGATTCAAATATATTAAATTGCATACCTTCTCTCTCATATATTACCTCCTAAATTTTAAGCGAACAGTCCGGAAAAGAAGCTTCCTATAGCATTGCCTGCATCTTCAAGGAGGTTGCCGATCGCCTCTCCGGTATCTTCAATAAAATCTGTAGTAGTATCCCAGGCCTCCTCAACAAAGTCTGTGGCAGAATCCCAAACATCAGAGGCGGTGTTAGAAACCCACTCTCCAAGCTCCACAGCACGATCAGCGATCCATCCGGCACCTTCTTTTGCCCAGTCGACAGCAGATTTTCCAATCCAAATATCTGCATTAAAGAAGGCATCAATTGCTATTCCAGCTACAAATCCAACCCCGGCGCCTATGATATTTCCGGCCACAGGAACGACAGAACCAATTGCTGAACCAATAGATGTAGACAACGCAATAACACTAGCACCTGTACCTACATCAACAATGGCATCAGATACTATTTTTTGAGTTCGCGTACCATTTTCAATATTCTCGACAATTCCATCGATGGTATCAATAGCAATTCCTGTATAATTTAAAATCGCTCCGCCATTAAATTTTCCTTTGGGAGTTTTCAAGAAAAATTCCGATTTCAAACCTGTCTTTACATTAACGTTTTTGAAAACATCCCAATAGTCATCTGCTTTTTTTAATGCATAGCGAGTTCCGTTGATACCATTCTTCAGTGCAACAGGTGTTTTAGCGCCCTTAATGATGAGATGTTTTTCTACTTTTTTTGTGTAAAAACCATATTTTGTTGCATCCCTCATAAACTGATACATTGATAAATCATCACTAAAATTGGAATACAAATTATACGCGTTATAAAAACCATCCCATGATCTGTAAAAGGAATTACCTCTTCTTTCCGCACTCAGTCCGAACGGATCCACAAAGGACACGGGGTTGCCGTTCGCATAAGCATACCGGTTCAGTGTGATTGCATTGGAAATCTGTCCGGCGATCACATCCGCGTTGACGAACCGCTTCATATCCGGAGAGTAATATCTCGCTCTCATATAAATGAGTCCGTTGGCATCCGTCACAACGCCGTCTCTGCCGTTGTAGCCGAAGATTACCGCGCTCGTGCCCGTTCTGCCGATCAGCTTCCCGTAGGTATCATATGCGAATGTATCGGTAATGATTCCATTTGCATCGGTAATCGCAACGGTGCTGCCTCTGCAGTCGAAGTGATACGTCCTGAACGTGCTGCCGGTCTGCTCTCCGATCAGCCCAAGTCCGTATACGTATTTCGTTACGTTGCTGCCCGTCGTCTTTGTCAGAAGCCTGCTGAGCCTTGCGTTGGTGTCGTAAGTATAGGCAGTATCTTCTTCGGCGCAAAGATTCCGGATTCTCACCTCCTCGGCGTTATACGTATAGGTGTGACCACCTGCGGTAATGAGTCTGTTTGCAGAATCGTAGGTGCAGGACATCGAGCCGTTTGAGAGCAGGTTGCCGTCCATGTCATAGGACACGGTGCTGCCGCCGAACGCAACAAGCCGGTTGTTGGTATCATATTGGAAGCTGCTGCTCCCGGCGTCGGTGAGATTGCCCGCCGCATCATAAGCGAAGGTTTCCGCAGAAAGAACCGACTGATCGCTGAGCTGTTTGATCGTTCTTGCAGTCACTCTACCTAAATTGTCGTAAGTATAGTATATTTTCGTAGAATTTGCAAGAACCTTCTCCTCGGTAATTCTGGAAAGATCGTCATAAACATACTCAAAGCCGGTAATTACCGCACCGGAAGAGGTTTTTTCCACGGTGGAAGTTACTCTCTGCTTATTGTCGTAAACGGTAGTCGTTACGCTGCCGTCAGGCTTGGTTACGCCGACCACGTTGTTGTTCACGTCGTAGGTATAAGAGGTGACTCTATTTGCCCAGTCGGTGACGCGAATGAGATTCCGGTTTGCATCATACGCGTAGGTAACCGCCGTATTGTCAGGATAAATGAGTTTGGAAAGATTGCCGACCGCATCATACTCGTAGCGGATGATTTTACCGTAGGTATCGGTGCAGCTCGTTACACGATTGAGCGCGTCAAACGTTCTGGTAATCGTGCCGTGGCTGTCGGTTACGGTAAGCACGTTTCCGTTGGCATCGTAGGTATAGCTCACGGTGCCTTCGGGAGAGGTGCAGCCAGTCATTCTACCCATAGCGTCATAGAAGAACTGCCGGATCTGTCCGCGCGCGTTGGTCCGCTTCTTCCTGAGGTTCAGCTCGTTGTAGGTGTAGGACACCGTACCGCCCGAGACGGTCGATTCGGAAATCAGCCTGCCCATGTCGTCGTAGGTGTAATTGGTTGCACCGCCAAGCGGGCCGGCAAGCTGTGTAACGTTTTCAAGCAGATCGTAGGCTGACGTGCTCGTATTGTTTGCCGCGTCACGCACCGACGTATTCAGCCCGCGAGAGTTGTAGGCGAACTCCGTGCGGCGGTTCAGGGAATCGGTTACGCTTTCGACCTTGCCGAGCGCATTGTAGGTATAGGTGACGGCCTTGCCCATCGCATCGGTAACAGTAAGGGGCAGATTGAGACTGTTATAAACTGTTTCACTGATGGTATTGCCCTTTGCATCTGCAGTCTTAATGACGTTGCCGGCCGCGTCGTAGGTTGTGGTAAACACATTGCCGCGCGCATCTGTAACGGTGGTTCTTCTGCCGAGCGCATCGTAGCCGTAGAAGACGGTGTTGTTCAGAGCGTCCTTGACGGAAACACACTGATTCAGGCAGTTATACGTATAGGTCGTAACGTGGTTCAGCGCATCCTTGACCGTGAGCAGATTGTTGTTTGCATCGTAGGTGTACGTTGTTACGTTGTTCTTAGCGTCGGTCGCGGTGAGCCGGTTGCCGAATGCGTCATAGGTGTAGGTTTTCGTGTTGCCGAGCGCATCGGTCTCGGAAAGCAGATCGCCGGCCTTGGAATACGTATACACGGTCGTTCCCGCCGCCGCGTTGGTGACCTTAACCACCTTGGACATTGCGTTGTACTCATACGAGGTCGTATTGTCCTCCTCGTCGGTAACAGTCAGAACGTTTCCGGCTTTGTCGTAGGTCTTGGTAGTCACCGCGCCCTTTGGATTCGTTTCCTTCACTACGTTGCCGACCGCATCGTATTCATACTGAACCGTAGCGCCGTCGGCAAATTTCCTGGAGGTGATCCGGCCGCCGTCATCATAAGTGATGCTTGTCACGTTATTTGCCTGATCGGTGATCTTGATCGTCCTGTCCTCGCCGTCAAACTCATATCGGATGGTATGCCCGTCGGGAAGCTTGATGACGTTGTTTTTCATATTACCGTTGTAGGAATACTCGGTTTTATTGCCATTTGCGTCAGTAACGGAGGTCTTCTGATAGTTGCTGTCGTATGTGGTTACGATTGCTTTGTCATTTGCATCGATCGTGCGAAGCAGGTTTCCGCTCGCGTCATAAACATACTCTGTCACATGATTGTCGGCGTCGGTTCTGGAAATAATCTGCCCGATCGTGTTGTGGGCATAGCTTGTGGTATTGCCCATCGCATCGGTCTGCGACTTGAGCAGCCCGGCCTGATAAGAGTATACGATCGCATTTCTGCTTCCCACCTTCTTGGTCGCAGGCATTCCGTTTGCGTCGTAAGTATACAGAGTAACCGTCCCGCGAAGATCCGTGTGCTGCGTTATTTGATTGCGGCTGTTGTAAACAAAGGTTTCCTCGGGCACAACGCCGCCAACTGCGGGATAACGGATCTTGATGACGTTACCCGCGTTGTCATAGGTGAATGAAGTTTTATTGCCGTTTCGGTCCGTGACCTCGGCAGGCTTGTTAAAGCGGTTATAGACTTTAACCACGGAGTTGCCCTTCGCGTCCGTCTCTTTAATCATATTATAATGCTCGTCGTATTCGTATGTCTTGACGCTGCCGTTTTCATCGGTGTATTTGACCAGCAGGCCGTTGCAGTCATACTCGCGGGAGCTCTGCTTGCCGTTTCTGTTTGTCGTGATCCGCTTGTCTTCTTCATAAGTGAAGACGGATTTTATGGAACCGGGAATGGCGTCCTTCTGCTCGATTACGCGTCCGAGCTCATCATACGTATTCTCAAAATAGCAAATACCCTTTGCGTCAGTACCGGATTTGATTCTGCCGTCTTCATCGTATGCATAGGTGAGCGTATTGCCGTTTACATCGCAGACCGCCGTGAGCAGATTTCCGCTGTAGGTAAGCGCAGCTTCTCTTGCCGCGTCATCGTAAACACGGACAATTTTACAGCTGGAATCCTTTTCCAGATAGATCTGCTTCCCGGACACGCTGTCGGTGATGGTAATCAAGGCGCCGGAATACGAGAGCAGCGTTTCGAAGCCCTGATGATCCGCGATCTTTGCCAGGCGGCCGTTGGAATCGTAGTATTCAGTCCTTTCGGAATTGCAATCAATGATATACGGATACTGACGGGAGTGGTCCACGGTCAGAACGTAGCCATTCTTGTCGGCGCTGCAGCAGGTGAATCTTGCACCGCAGTCGCTTTCGGCGGTATACCGGGAGAAAATAGAAGGATTTTTATAGACCAGCGCCTCGTTTTCATTTACCTCGATATGCTTCTCATAGTTGTGATACCAGCCTGAACCGAGATCGCCGCAGGCAAGCTGTGTGGAATCATAATGCGCCGACAGCTTTATGCCCTGGCCGCCGAACAAAGACAGTATTGTATTGCTCAGCAAATGCGCTCCCGTATATACGTCAACTGGATCGGCAAAGGTACTGCCGTCTACTCTGCATACCGGCGTTTCCTCCGCGCAGCAAATAACCGTCTGCTTCACGACGATTTCGCAGCAGGCGCATACGCCGCTGCCGTCCTGCGCAGATGCATATATTATTGCTCTGCCGGCAGCTCTTGCCGTTATAAGTCCGGTATAAGCGTTAACCGCAGCAATGGAGGGCTTACTGCTGCTCCAGCGGAGCGTCTTTGCTGTAGCGTTGGCAGGACAGACATCAGCCGTCAGCCGGTACGTATTTCCTTTATAAAGGACAAGATAGGTACGATTCAGCGTAATATCTTCCACGCAGACCGGATTCGTAACGGTCAGCCGGCAGGCTCCTGCGACGCCGCTGCCGTCCTGCGCCGTGGCGTAAATCATCGTGGTTCCTGCGTTTTGCGCATAAACAAGGCCGCTGACAGAATTAACCGTTGCAACGCAGGAATTGCCGCTGCTCCAGGTTACGCATTTGTTGGCAGCATTTTCCGGGCAGACCGTCGCATATAAATACGCAGACTTTCCGGCGGTCAGCGTTTTTGCAGCGGGTGAAATGCAGATCGAAGACACGAGCGTATCGCCGGTCACGCTGACCGTGCAGGAGGCGCTTTTCCCGCTCCCGTCTGCCGCAGTTGCCGTAATTTTTGCCGAGCCTTTAGAAACGGCCGTAATAACGCCGCTCGTTACTCTTGCAACGTTATTATTTGAGCTTGTCCAATTCAGGCTTTTATTGCTTGCGTTATTGGGACAAACAGTTGCGGATAGAGCCGCGCACTGCCCCTCCTCAAGAGAAAGGCTTGTCCGGTTCAGCGTTACCGACTCAACCGGGACCGTATTGCGTACGGTTACGGTAATATAGTCGCTGCAGCCGCTTCCGTCGGTTGCGGTGGCATAAATTCTTGCTGTTCCGGCCGCCTTTGCATAGATGTACCCGTTTGCTGCATTTACGGTGGCAACATTTGTATTGCTGCTGTGCCAGGTCACGCAATTGCAGTCGGCATTGACCGGACAAATCTCGGCAGAAACAGCGTAATACCAATTTCCCTTTTTTATCGTAACGCTTTTCGGATAAACCGTGACGGAGCTTACACAAATCATAGTATTTCCTCCTTTTAAAACATCTTTTCGATAATAACCTGCTCGTTGCGGACCAGGTTGAGATTGAAGACGGTTGTCTTGCCCAGATCGTCCTCAATGGGATGACAGTCTCTGCCATACTGCCAGACGGCAATCTCGTTTCTCGTAAGACCAGACGGCGCGTACGGCATCCAGCTGTCGGGATGAATGAGGTGTGAGGTCGTAATGCCGTTGTATTCCTCTACGGCAGGGGCTGCTGCCCATATCAGGCACTTCTTGAAGATATCCCTGTCGCTCTGCATTCCGCGGCTGAATTCACGGTCAAAGGCAAATTTTGCATCAGTATTCGCCTTGAATCCGGGCGTATAGCCTGCGGCCATAAGGGCTTTGGCGAAGCCTCTCATAAAATCGCAGCTGACGGCCTCGTTCTCACCGATCTCAAGAAAGACAGCGGCTCCTTCGGGGATTCCGAGTTCAAAGGCGCGAAGATCAATCTTCTTTGCAAGGATCGTGCCCTGCTCCTCGGTCTGCTTTGCGCCTTCGTCGGCATAGATCGCCGCGATCTTGCAGCCCTTGCTGTGGAGAAAATCGATTTCCTCTTTGGTAAGACAATTTTCACCGGTAAGAAATCTTCCGTAGAAGTTCGGATAGATCTTGTTACGGACGATCCACTCAAACTCCTCGATGTTGTTTTGCAGAAGATCGTTTGCCTGGATTGCGGAATCGACGCCGAACAGGAGACGATTCACGGTTTTTGCCACTGCGGGCTCTGTGATGGAAGTCTTAGCGATATCCGCTTCGACGTTGATTGTTTTTGTTTTGTAAGTATTTCTACATGCCATAATTTAAACTCTCCTTTTTCTAAAATAAATTTGTTTTTTGTTTTTTTTCCTTGCGCCTGCGCGCATAGTAAAAATTTTAATGGCGATAATGCTTCCTGCGGAAGCTCCGGAGCTTCTGTTCAATTAGAAATCGTTTCGTATCTTTGCCGGCAGAGGATACGCGCTCTTTCTGTTCTTCGCTCGGAAGTTCCCGCGCCTGCTCCCTCCTTTCTCGCATGCAGTTTATCGCCTAACACGGACAACTGCTGTCCGGATTAAAACAAAAAATAAAAAAATGGGAGACGAATAGAATCCGCATGGCTTCTGCTTTTCACTGAAGGCCGAAAATTGACGGAGAAATAAGGGTATGCTATAATTCCGACGGTTTTACATTGCGTTTAAGGGGTGCAGGAACAATGCCGTACGATGGCATCGTGCTCAGCGGAGCCGTATGGGAAATAAACGGCCTCCTTTCGGGAGGCAGGATCGAAAAGGTTTTTCAGACCGGGCGGTATGAGATTACGCTGCTCTGCCATTCCCGCTCGGATAAATACCGCCTGCTGATCAGCGCGGATCCCGAGCATCCGCGCCTTCATCTGACGAAGAGCAAAAAGGAAAACCCGATGATCGCGCCTCCTTTTGCCATGGTGCTCAGAAAGCATATTCAGGGAGGGCGCATCGCCGGCATCGTCCAGGAGGGGTATGACCGCGTCGTTACGATGACGGTGGAAACGCATAACGAGATGGGCGATCCCGTCAATAAAAAGCTGATTGCCGAAATCATGGGCAAGTACAGCAACATCATACTGACATCGGATCAGGGCACGATTTTCGACGCGATCCGACGCGTGGACGAAGAAATGAGCTCTGTCCGCGAGGTCATGCCCGGCAGGCTGTACCGTCTCCCGCCGGCGCAGGATAAAACGGCGGCGGACGACTTTGAAACGTTTGCGGATTCGTCGGATACGGCAACAGCAAAGGCAATCCTGAACACACTCTCCGGCTTCAGCCCGACGCTTTGCAAAGCCGTATGCCGAAGCGCCGGCGTCGATCCGCAGCGGAAGACGCGCGAGCTGGCTCCGGCAGAACGGGAGCGCCTGAACGCTGCGCTCGGAAAGTGCTGCAGGCAGATCCGCGAGCGGGAATATCAGGCGGGAATCCTGGAAGACGGAAAAGATTTTCACTGCCTGGAGGCCGTATTGGAAATGGCGGGGAGCGTCCGGCGTTACAGCACGGTGAATCTGATGCTGGACGACTTCTATACCAAAAGAGAACGCGAGGACCGCCTGCGGCAGAAGAGAGCCGCTGTGATGAAGCATATCCGTGCCGCGGAGGAAAAATGCCGGCGCAAAATACAGATCCATTGCGATACGATCCGGGAAACGGAGGATTATGCCCGTTTTAAGCTGTTCGGCGAGCTGCTTACAGCGAATCTGTACCGATATCCGGAATTTGCAGAATCCGTAACGGCAGAGAATTACTATGAAGAAACGATGCCGCAGGTCGAAATTGCGCTGGATCCAAACAGAAGCGTTTCACAGAACGCCCAGAATTATTTTAAAAAATACAGAAAACAGAAAAGCGGGTATGAAAATGCGGCGCGCTGCGAAGCGGAATGTCAGGCAGAGCTTGCATATTTGGAAAGCGCGGCGGTGCTGCTGGAAAACGATACGGATTTTGAGGACATCGAAGAAATCCGCCGCGAGCTTACGCAGCAGGGATATATTAAGCCGGAGCGCGGCGGAGGCCGGCCGAAAAACCGGAGAGAGGAAGCGGCTCCGGCCAGCCGTCCTCAGGAGTATGGGACGTCGGACGGCTACACGATCCTGATTGGAAAAAACAATCTGCAGAATGAACGGCTGACATGCCGTACCGCGCGGCCGGACGATTTGTGGTTTCATCTGAAAAACGCGCCGGGCTCGCATGTGATCCTGCGCACCTCCGAGCATGCCGGCAGCGTAACGGCACACGCGGTGGAATGCGCCGCTGCGCTGGCCGCATGGTACAGCAGCGCCAGAAATACGAATAAAGCCGACGTAGATTATACGAGGGTAAAGCATGTCCGCAAGCAGCCGGGGGGACGTCCCGGCATGGTAAATTATACGAATTATAAAACGATTACGGTTCGCCCCAGCGCTTTCCCGGAGGCGGACCAGGCATGAACACGGACCGGCTGACCTATGAAGTCCGGCAGCAGGACGCGGGACGTGAGGTACAGTATCTTCTGCGGGAACGCCTGCGGCTTCCGTCCGGAACAATCAAGCTTTTAAAATACAACAGCGGCATTCTGCTCGACGGCACGCCGGTCCGCGGAACAGCGCGTACCGAGGCGGGACAGCAGATTACGGCTCTGCTCAATTGCAGGCGCGTGGTTTCCGAAATCCAGCCAGAGCCGCACGAGCTGGACATCCTTTATGAGGACGACGCATTTCTTGTCGTGAATAAGCCTGCGGCTACCGTCATGCATCCGACCTGCCGGCATCAAAGCGGTACCCTGACGAACTATTTGCTGTGGCACTGGCAGCAAAAGGGAATTTATACGGACGTCCATCTGGTTGGGCGTCTGGACAAGGACACGACGGGAATTGTCATTGCCGCCAGAAACGGCTATGTGCAGGAAATGCTTAGGAGACAGGGAGAAAACGGACAATTGCGAAAGCATTATCTTGCGGCTGTGTCTCCGCCGCCCTCGCCGCTCTCAGGAAAAATCGACGCGCCGATCCTGCGTGACCGGGAAAGCATCATCAAACGGAAGGTCTCGGAGGAAGGCGCGCGTGCCGTTACCCATTACCGGACGGTATACCGCGGCGAAGACTACGCAGTGGTGGAATGCTTGCTCGAGACAGGAAGGACGCATCAGATCCGGGTTCATTGCAGCCATGCGGGCTTCCCGATTATAGGCGACACCCTGTACGGCGCCGAACCGGTTCCGCCGCGCGCGCCGCATCAGCTTTTGCACGCCTATAAAACGGAGCTGATCCATCCCGTAACGGGAGAGCCGATGACCTTTACGGCTCCGCCTCCGCAGGAATGGGGACGTTATGCTCCTCATACATGGCCTTGACGGAGGCCGCGTATTCCGTGGGCGTCATACCGGTAGATTTTTTAAACGCGCGCGAAAAATAATACACGGAGGAATAAGAAAGCGCCTCGGCGATTTCCGTGATGTTCCGGCTGTCCTCGCGGATCAGCTGCTTTGCGCGTTCGATTTTCAGGCTGGAGAAAAATTCCATCGCTCCGCAGCCGAGCTTTGCGGAAAAAAGCTTTTTGACAACGGAAGCGCTCAGGGAAAATTCCGTACAGATGTCGTGAAACGTGATCTCGTTCTCGCAGTTTCGCTCCAAATAGGCGCAGATTTCGTTGATTTTTTTGTCGTCGCCGCGGGCCTTGGGCAGATTCGTGATTTTGCCGGAATGCTCCGTTCCGCGGATGAGGTCGATCAGCAGAAGCTCCAGATAGATTTTGATCAGCTGCTCGCTTCCGAACGGCGCGTCCGGGCGGCGGACCAGGCATGCGGTATAGGGATCCCCGAGCGGGCTGGAGAAGGATTTTTTCGCCTCGGAAATAATGGCCGCCAATAAGTCGCGCGTTACGTCCCCGCAGCGGATCACGCTGCCCGCCACGGCAAATAGCTCCGGAGCGGAGCAGGAAAACGTTACGATCACGGAGTTGGACGCCGTTTTCCCATCACAGCGGATATTGTGGAATTCCATCGGCCGGTGGAGATACATCTGCCCCTGACGCAGCAGTGATTCGCTGCTCCCCGCCGTAATGTACAGATCCCCCTTATCGGCAAATACGATTTCCCAAAAGTCGTGCGCTTCTCCTGTAAAAGCAAAATTTTTTGTATATTCGAAATAGTGGACTGTAATGATATTTTGCACTGTTACGGGCTGCTTCAGCTCGGTTTTGATATATTCAGTCATATTTCGCCCTCCTCACTGCGTAAACTATTATACAAGCATTCCACGGCGCCTACAAGTCCGAAAGTGCAAAAATTACAGCTTCCAGGATAAAGCCGAATCATAAATCAATGATAAAATAAAGCTGTTAAAAAGAAGAATCAGGAGGCGTTTCAGATGACTAAAATGCTGTCGGAAATAAAAGAACAGCCGGAAGTGCTCGGAAAGCTGGAAGAAATCAATCGTAATACACTGCGGGCTCTTACGGATGAATTGAAGGCCAAAAATATAAAGCGCGTGCTTTTTGCAGCTCGAGGAACCTCTTACCATGCATGTGTTTACGGCCAATATTTGCTTGCCATCCGGCAGGGGATCGCCGCCGCGCAGGCAATGCCGTCCTGCATTACGCTCTACGGAAGCAGCCTTCTGACGGAGCACGACCTGGTGATCGGCGTTTCTCAGTCCGGAAAAGCGGCCGATGCGCTGGCGGTACTGGAGGACGCGCAGAAGCATGGTGCGGTAACGGCGGCCATCACGAACGATCCGGAAAGCCCGATGGCAAAATTTGCGGGCTATCATTTATACTGCGGCGCGGGAGAGGAAATTTCTGTAGCCGCGACAAAAACGTTTACGGCACAGATGGGGCTGCTTTTGCTTCTTTGCGCTTATTGGAGCAGTGACGAGCAGCTTCTGAGGGATTTTGCCGCTCTTCCGCGCGCCGCCTCTGAAACGCTTGCGGCGTGCGCGTCCGGAATCGACGGACTGACGTGCCGGTACCGGTATATGGAACAGGGATTTGTTATTTCGCGCGGACTTACGTATCCGATCGCGCTGGAAGCCGCCCTGAAAACGCAGGAAACATGCTACGTAAAAATGAAAGGATATTCCGCCGCCGATTTTTACCACGGGCCTCTGGCGCAGGTGGATTCGGAAACGCCCGTAATCATTTTTGCACCGCACGGGAATGCGCAGAAGGATAACCTGGAGCTGGCTGGCCGCATCCGCGAAATCGGGGCGCAGCCTCTGGTAGTAATGGATGACAAAACGCTTGCGGAAAAGGAACCGCTGACGTTTTTGCTGCCGGACACGGGAAGTCAATTTACATCGCCCTTTGTGTTTGCCCTGTTTGCGCAGTGCTTTGCGCAGAGCCTTTGCACGCGCAAGGGACTGGATCCCGACCGGCCGCGGAATCTGAAAAAAGTAACGATCACGAAATAAATGAAGAGGAAAGGAAGCGGCGCTTATGAAATTAAATAATCCCAATGCGGAATTGTATATTCCGGACGGAACGGACGAGAATACAGCGCTTTCGCGCACTACGGATCTGTGTATCGCGGCGCACCAGGACGATATTGAGATCATGGCGTTCGCACCCGCCGCAAAATGCTACGGGAAGCGAGATCGATGGTTTACCGGAGTTGTCGTAACGGATGGGGCGGGCTCGCCCCGTACGGGAATTTATGAAAATTATACGGACGAAGAAATGAAACGCGTTCGGATCGGGGAACAGAAGCGTGCCGCGGCAGTCGGGGGATATTCCGCGCAGTTCCTGCTCGGGTATCCGAGCGGCGCGGTGAAAAATGCCGGCGCCTCCGGCCGGCAGGCTGCCGGTGAGCTGGCTGCAATCGTAGAAAAATGCGCGCCGGAGGTTCTGTACATCCATAATTTCGCCGACAAGCATGATACGCATGTAGCGGTTGCGCTGCGCGCAGCGGAGGCGGTGCGCAGTCTGCCGGCAGACAGGCGTCCATCGAAAATTTATGCGCTGGAGGTGTGGAGAGGACTTGACTGGCTCTGCGACGAGGACAAAACGTGCTTCGATACATCGGAGCATCCAAACCTTGCCGCCGCGCTGCTTGGCGTTTACGACAGCCAGATTGCGGGTGGGAAACGGTATGACAGCGCTGCTCTTGGCAGACGCCTTGCAAATGCGACGTTTTACGCAAGCCATGACACGGACAGCTTCGAGAGCTGCTCATACGGAATTGATATTACAGATTTTATCAACGGAACCTTGCCGCCGCAGGACTTTATCTGTGAATATATTCACAGGTTTGAGAAAGAAGTAAGAGAACGGATCAGGAGGCTTTCCGAATGATCTGGAACGGGATCGAGGTGGAGGTCAGAAACCGCCCGGCGGCGGATCCGGGCTTTATCCCCCTGGGCCTTTATATGGATGCCTTTCTAAAAGGCGCCTCCAGGCCTGTTTCCATTGCAGTTGAGCGGGAAAATGGAAATATCAGTGTATTTGATACGTTTCTCCATGAAGAGGAATCGTATTCGGCTGCGAATCTGGCCTATCTCGAGCGGATTGTCAAGTTTCTGCTCTGGAGCCGGGGCGGCTGGCGTATTTCCATCTGCGGAGACGAGCGCGCCGCAAAATACATCGCGGCGCTTTATGGAGCATCGGGGGAACGCGCATTTGACCGGCGTACAATGGAAAGCATCTATGAGAAATCGTTTGAGGTTCGCTTTCTGCCTTTGGAAGAAACGCCGCGCGGCGCCGAACGGACTGCTTCTGCAGGCGGCTTCCTGGATGGCTGCCGAATTGGAATCGATGTAGGCGGCAGCAGCCGGAAGGTCTGCGCTCTGCTCAACGGACGGCTCGTTTATAGCGCCACGGAGCCGTGGCAGCCCTTGGATCATGCAGATCCCGATTACCATATTGCCGAACTGACGGCCTCGCTGAAAAGGGCGGCGCAGGCGCTTCCACGCGTAGATGCGATCGGGATCAGCACGGCTGGAATTTATGTAAGCAACAGAACGCGCATCGCTTCTCTTTTCCGCACGGTTCCGCAGAAAGCGTTTGAAGAAAAAATAACAGATATTTATCCGCGAGTCTGCGCTGCCATTGGAGAAAAAATCCCCTTTGCAATCGCCAACGACGGGGATGCCGCCGCTCTTGCCGGAAGCCTTTCGCATAAGGCCCGGAACGTGGTGGGCATTTCGATGGGTACGAGCGAAGCGGGAGGCTATGTAGATGGAGCGGGCAGGATTACCGGGCGGCTGAATGAATTTGCGTTTCTGCCCTTAGATCTTCGCATGACGGCACGGGATGCCTGGTCGGGCGATTTCGGCTGCGGTGTTGCCTATCTTTCGTCAGAGGCCGTGCTCCGCCTGGCAAAGGCTGCGGGAATCCCGGAGCGTGCGGACGGCATGGCGGCGCAGGACCGGGTACGGGAAATACAGCGTCTGGTACAGTCCGGAGATCCCGCCGCAATCGCGGTCTTTGATACGATTGGCTGCTATCTGGCGCACGCAATTTACACCTATCAGAAATTTTACGATACGGAGCACGTCGCGGTGATGGGCGGAATTTCTGCCGGCCCGGGCGGCGCGGTTCTGCTCCGACGCTGCCGCCGCGTCCTTGCAGGCGAATATCCGGGGCTGAACCTGGAGCTGATCCTGCCGGAAGAGGAGAAACGCGCCGCGGGGCAGTGCTTTGCTGCGGCGACGCTTGTGAAGCTGTAATTTTATTTTTTAAAATCGGTATAGATCGTTTTGACCGCCAGGAGGATTGAGAGGAAACAAAGAGCGTACATCAGGACGTGCGCCGCGGTATTCTCCAGAAAGTTCATGAAAGGATTATTATAGTTTACAATCAGCAGTACGATCAGCGCTGCAGCACAGATCAGGATCAGATGCGGCAGCGCCCGCTTCATCAATCTGTAAAATTTCCGCATATAATTCATTTTACACCTCTTTGATATAAATAATGTCGGTGACTTCGCGCGGCTCTGTATAGGGCTCGCTGCAGATTTCATCATTGAACGTCATCACCGCGCTTTTTCCGCCGTCCAGATTATACGCGGCGGTACAGCCGAGCGCCTCGAAGAGCTCGGCAAGTCCTCTGAGCGTCAGCCCCTGAGACGCTTCCTGACGTCCGTCGACAAGAACAAAAACATAATGTCCCGGCTCGTAATAGCCGATGGCGGCGCGCGGATGCTTCTGAATCAGATAAGGATCTGTGTTGAAGGAGCGAAGGGCTCTTCCCTCCTTATCCAGCAGGCCGGGGCCAAATGTCCAGACCTGGCAGGCACCGCTTTCTATCAGGCTTTCCTGCGTGTATTCGCCCGGAGAAAGCGTTTCCATCGTGCCGTCATAATAAAGCACACAAATATCCGAGGCCGTTTCCTCGTACCGGTAGAGAATGCCGTTGCGAATTACGATTCCTCCCTCTGACATGCCATAGGAATCGCCGGAAATCGCAAGAATGGCATCATTCGCAAGATCCTGCTCTAACACGCTTTCCGTGTAATTCCTGCCGTAGGTTCCGTCGGCAAATGCCGTTTGCAGCGCTTCAATGTCGGAGATAAACAGATCGGCAATATGATAAGTCAGGGCGGAGCTGCCGGAGCCGGTCTGCACAGTATTGAGTGAAATCGATATGGCGCCGCTTTGGTAAGTGCGTTCCGTCTGCGTCTGTTCCACCGGCGCGCCAGATGCCGGCAGAGGCGCCGCGCTTGCGGAAGGACGCGGAATTTCGATGACGCCTGCCGTATCCCCGGGCACCTGGAGCACATGATGAAAGAAAGCAAAGCCGCAGAGCAGCACGCCCGCCGCTGCGAGATCCAGAAGAATTGCAAAAATCATTTTTCTAATAAGCTTCCGCCTCATATGAGAACGCCTCCGGAGCCTCAAAGAATTTTATTGTTAATCAAAGTATACTGCCGGAACGTGCAAAAGCCAGGGTGATTGCATGGCTTTATTGTGTCAGAATTAATATATATGAAATTATTGTAAATTTCAATAAAAAACGGAAAAATGCTCGGAAATTCGGAATTCTTGGAACAGAACAACAGATGGAAATTGTTTCTTAAGCGAATAAAATGGACAAACCACCGATTTCTGCCGGAAATAAAAAAATTTGGAAGCTGCTTCCCTGATATTAATCAAACGTCAAAATCTTGTAAATGTCCATCTTTATACAGCAATTATCTATTTTATACGTTCACGCCGTGCATAATAATATGCGCATAAACGAAACAAAAAATTCATAAGCGTATGAATGGTTTGAGATCGGAATATGGATCGGAATTCAGGAGGAAACAGGATGTATAGAAAAGCGAGCGGGATGCTGATTCTTTTTGTATTTTTGTTTATTGCAGGTGCATGCTATGCAGCAAGAGCGGATGCGGCCGGCGAAGGAACGTCTGAATGGGTAACGTTTCCTTATACGGCCTCGAAGGCAGAGAGCTATGAGTACTTATATGTCGTGGGCGGCTATCACTCCGTAGATAACGGCTGTCCGGCATGGGGAACTGCCGATTCGGCAAACGCGAGGTTCATTGGGGACTCTATGGGGGATCTGGTGATTACATATAATGACGGGACACAGGAGAAGGTCCCTCTGGTTTTTGGGTATACGATGTGGTATTTCCAGAACTGGCAGGAGGAATCCATGCCGTTTCGGACGGAAAATGCCGATGCGGAGCTGACGGGACTTTTGAAATCGTCTCTGCATCTTTTTGGGGCATTTGAAGGAGAGAATAAGTGCATGTTCCGCCTGAAGGTACAGAACAAGCCGATCGAGAGCCTCCAAATTGAGGATAATCCGGATAAAGAAGGCTCTCCGGTCTTCGACGGGGCTTTTCTTGTGAATGGCAGCGTCTCCGAGCTTTCCGGAAGGGGCTTTCAGTTCGACGCGCAGGATCCGTTCTTTTCGGAACATACCGTAGACAGCAGCAATTCGTATCCTGATACGGTGAAGGAAGCGCTCCGAAAGATCAATTATGCGTTGATGACGTATGAGGAGGATTTTCAAAATGCGCCCGATTTTGTGTATCCGTCCGATTACACGGGCAGCCGCGTGTATTTTACCGGCACTCCGATTGCGGAAATTGCCAGCGGCGTGGTATACCACAATCTGGCTAATCTGATCGAACGGACGGATGAAGACGGCTTTATGCATACTTCCTACAAGGATGCTCCCTCGTGGCGGTACGACGGCTTCGGCTTCTGGGTTCCGGCGGCAAACTCTTACTACGACTCGTTTTACTCAAGAGACGGCGGCCGCGGGATTATGACGCTGAATACCTATGGCCTTGTATCAAAGGCGCAGGACAGCGTGATGAATGCCAATCAATGGATGATGTATTTCCCGGAAAACAATGTCACGTTTCAAGGCGAAGCGGTGCCGGGGCACTATACTGTCGTTGTGAACAAGCCGATGCTTTATTCGCAGACGCTCGTCCCGGACGCAAACTGGCCGACGCGCTACACACAGGAGAAATTCGGAGACGATTATCAGAATCTGGGCAACCAGGAAACGGACGGACACGGTCTGATGATGCTGGCGAACTATAATGTCTGGAAGAACCAGGGCGCCGGCGCGGAATGGGTAAACGAGCATTGGAGCTATATCAATGAAGGCGCAGAATGGATTTTGTGGTGCTTTGACCATCCGGACCTTTCGTTTGCCTCCAACGGCCTGCTGTATGCCGAGTCGGAAGCGGGAATGATGGAGTATACGCTGTACTGTAACGTGGCGTGCTGCCTGGGGATGTACGGCTATGCGGAGATGGCTGAGACCGCAGGCAAAACGGCGGAAGGTGCTGAATGGCGGGAATGTGCGGATGCCATGAAAGAGGCGATCGAAACCAGGTTTGGCAGAGGAGGACGCTGGTCGAAGTCCGGCTTCGGCTTCTATCATGATCCGACGCTTACCATGATGTCTGATTTCTTCGGCTATGATGTTGGCGATATGATTCCGGAATGGGTAGAAAATTCCCGCGAAACGTATGCCGACGATATTGCGCAGGTTGCCGAGGACGGATACTACGGAGCGACCGGAATCGGCTATAACCATTCCATGATTACGCAGAACGCATTGCTTCTGGATCAGATGAGCGATGCCACGAAGCTGATGGAGAACTTAAGCAAGCTGAGCTATGCGCCGAGACTTCCGGAGTCATATCTCGTTCCCGAGGGGATTACCGTAGATGCGGAAGCAGGCGTGATCCGGCGTCAGGGCGATCTTGGGAATCTGGTGCAGCTGGCGGAGGCGCTGAAGTGCTATGCGATTACGATGGGGGTTTCGCCCGTCAGCAACAGAACGCTGAAAATCATGCCGCGGCTCCCGGAAGCCTGGAATCTCGATATTCAGGATTTTGCGCTGCAAAATGCCGAAGGAGCCGCAGACCTGCTCGTTTCCTATCCGAAGGACGGCGTTCAGACGGCGCAAATTACGCTTGACAACACGTCTGGATTCGATGAGGTAAAATTCCGCTTTGGGCCGCTTCCGGCCGATACGGGATCTGCGGCGGTACAAATCAACGGCGTGAACGTTCCCTGCGAGCTGGTAACCTCTGGAGACAGCGCGTGGGTATGGGTTACTTTTACGCCCGACGCTTCGGTTGAGCAAAGACTTGCGCTCATCTACGCTGCTTCTACAGAGAGTCTTCCCGCATGGCCGACTGAGTGGTCGGAGCACAGAGCCGGTTCCATGACTTCTGATCCTGCAATCGGAAACAGAATGCTTCCGTGGCTGATCGCAGGCGCCTGCGGCGTCGTAGTGATCGCAGCGGCGGTTACTGTCGTGGCCGTTATGAGAAAAAGAAAACGCGGAGCCTGATTTGGAAAAATCATTTGTTTTATTTATGTTATAGAATGGAGATGGGATTATGAATCAGTGGAAAAATTTTCCGTACCGAAGCGAAACGGACGCTGTTTCCGGACGCTATTTGTATGCGGTAGGAGGCTTTCATTCTCATGATAACGGCTGCCCGGGCTGGGGCAGCAGCGACCCTGCGCGCATCCGGTTTATTGGCGACCGGATGGGCGATCTGGTCATCCGTTATGCAGACGGCAGCCAGAACCGGATTCCTCTGGTTTTCGGTTATACGCTCTGGTATCACAGTATCTGGATGGAGCGTCCTGCGCCGTTTCTTTCCGACGAGGCCGTTCCCGGCATGGCGGAGCTTTTGCAGTCCGTACTGTCGGTAGAGGGCGCGTATGAAGGGAAACCGCTGGGAGTGCTGCGAATTGAGCTGGAGAACAAAGCGATTGCTGAGATTTATGTGGAAGCAAACCCGGAGAAAGAGGGAACGCCTTTGTACTGCGGAGGCTATCTTACCGATGAAGAGCCCGCGGGAATTCTGCGCGGGGGAGAAAGAGAAGCGGACGCTTCCGATCCGTTTTTTGCTGCGCATACCGTTCGCCTTTCGGATGTTTATCCTGACGCCTGCAAAGAAGCGCTCCAAAAAATCTGCTATGCGCTGCACACGTTCGAAGCGGATTTTGCCGAGGCGCCCGAACGGTTTGAAGCTCCGGAAGAAACGCGCGAGGGACGGCTCCGGTTCAGCGGCAGCCGCCTTGCGGAGATTGCATCCGGCGTGATTTATCACAATATGAGGAATCTTACCGCACGTACGGATGAGGACGGCTTTATCCATACGTCCTATCAGAACGCGCCGTCCTGGAGATACGACGGCTTCGGGCCGTACGTACCGCACGCCAACTCTTATACGGATTCCTTTTATTCACGTGACGGCGCCAGAGCCATTCTGACGCTGAACGGGTTTGGAGATCTTGCGGAGGCGGAACACGCCTGTCATTTCGGAAACCGCTGGCTGATGTATTATCCGGAGCAGAAGCTTACCATAAAGGGAGTACCGATTCCCGGCCATTTCAGCGTAATTATCAATAAGCCGCTGATTTATTCTACCATTCTTGTGCCGCAGGCCAATTGGCCGACGCGTTATACGAAGGAAGAATTCGGCGAGGGATATCAGAATTTGGGCAATCAGGAAACCGATGGCCATGGCTTGATGATGCTGGCAAACTATAATGTTTGGAAAAATTTAGGAAGCCATAAAGAATGGGTTTTGGAAAACTGGCGGTATCTCAGAGAGGCCGCAGAATGGATTCTCTGGTGCTTTGACCATCCGGAGCTTTCGTTCGCACAGGACGGACTGCTTTACGGCGAGACGGAGGCAGCCATGAATGACTGGACGCTGTACGCGAATGTGCCGTGTTATCTCGGTCTGCTCGGCTATGCGGAAATGGCAGAAGCTGCACAAAAAACGCAGGACGCGGAAGCCTGGCGTGCGTGCGCAGAGTCCATGCGCGCGGGCATCGAGCGCCGCCTAACAAAGGAAAACGGCTGGGATCTGAAGCATTGCGGATTTATTCACGATCCGGTACCGACCATGCTGTCCGATTTTTATGGCTATGATACGGCTGATATGCCATCAGAATGGGTTCTGCGTTCCAGGGCTTCTTATCCCGAGGATATTCGCTATCCTGCGGAGCATGGCTTCTATGGTGCGAGCGGCGGAATCGGCTACGATCATTCCATGATCACGCAGAATGCACTGCTGCTTGACCAGATGCAGGACGCTTCCAGATTGATGGAAGCTTTAAGCAAACTGAGCTATTCGCCGCGTCTGCCCGAGCCATATCTGATTCCGGAAGGGCTCAGCGTAGACGCAGGAAAGGGCGTGCTGCGAAGGCAGGGCGATCTCGGAAATCTGGTACAGCTGGCAGAGGCAATGAAATGCTATCTGATTACGGCCGGCATTTCTCCTCTCAGAGGAAAAACGCTGAAAATCATGCCGCGTCTTCCTGAGGGATGGAAAATGGAGCTTCAAAAGTTTTCCGTTCAAAACTCAGACGTGCAAATCAGCGTAAAGACTGCATATCCGGAAAACGGCCGGCAGTCGGCGTCTGTTGTCACAGAGGGGGACCTTGCGGAGCTCCGGATTCAATTCCGCTTCGGCCCGTTCCCGCTTGCGCTGGAGCAGGCAGAGGTTACGCTGAACGGCAGGACACAGAAGGTCGATCTGTTCCCGTCCGGCGACAGCAAGTGGGCCTGGGTGTCTGCGGATGCCGCGGGCGAAAGATAAAGAATCGATTATAAAATATTCTATATAAAAAATAGATAATAGATAGAGGAAGAACAAGGAGGATGAATATGAAAAAATTTGCTTTGATTGCGGCGCTGCTGACAAGCATGCTTCTGGTTTTCTGGGGCTGCTCCGATAAAGAAGAGGATGGCACGGCAACGCCCGATGCAGGCGGAAAAACGGCGGGCGCTACCATGCTGGTTTCCACGCCGAAGCCCACCGCCGCCGCGACGGAAGCTCCGCAGGAGACCGGCACGGAGGTACAGCATGTGGATCTGATCACGGATAACGAAAATCTGTTTTTCTCGGCCTCTTCTACAGAGGCAGCCGGTACGGAAGACGCGCTTCTGCCGGATTATTGCTTTGACGGCGATCCGGATACACGGTGGAGCAGCCTTTTTTATGACACGGAGGAAGGGTGGATCTGCGTCGAATTTGGATATCCCGTTATTATTAACGGCGTTTACCTGAATGAGAATACCAACTGGGGCTATGTGACGATGTGGGACGCACAGTACTACAGCGAATCGCAGCAGGATTGGGTAACGGTATATGAAGGCGCCGAAATGTATCCGGACGAATATTACGAGTTTGACAGCAATACGGAGGAAACCTATCGCTTCCGCCTGGTGTTCCGCGGGTGTACGGGGCTTGCGGTTACCCTGAATGAAATCGAGGTGTTCGGTCAGTTTGTGGAAGTGCCGACCGATACGCCGGTGCGCACGCCTGCGCCGCTTGAGGGACAGGTCGTTCCAGAGGGCCTGACGAACGTGGCGCTGAATCAGACTTATACGGCTTCTTCCATTGAAGCGGAGGGAACGGAAGCGGCTCTTGGACCAGAGCTTTGCTTTGACGAAAATAATGAGACGCGCTGGAGCACGATCTTCGGAGATCTGTACGAGGCATGGATTCAGATAGACTTCCAGGCTCCCGTCACGATTTCCGGCTTTGTAGTAAACGAAGTTAAGAATTGGGGATACGTATCCTCTTATTCTGCACAGATCTGGGAAAACGACGAATGGAAGACGGTGTATGAAGGCGAGGAGTTCTCAAAGGACATGGATATTTATGTTCCGCTCGAGAGCGACGTGACGACAACAAAATTCCGTCTCCTGTTCCACGACGGAGAAACGCTGTCGGAGACGGTGTCCATTTCGGAAATAAAAATATATGGAAAATAAAGAAGGGAGCAGATTATGAAAAGCAAAAAAACTTTGAAATCAATCGCATTTTGTCTGGTCTGGATCTTTCTGCTGAGCGCCGCGGCGCTGCCCGCCGCAGCGGCTTCGGAGCAGATCATCAACCTGACGGATTTGTATGGGAACGGATACTCTGCCTCTTCGGAAGCGATCGAAGGCGACGGAGCGGATGTCGGTCCTGCGGAGCGTGCATTTGACAACGAAGCCTTACCGGAGGAGATCAGTGCGGAAACCATCGCAGGGCTGTCGCGATGGGCGGCGAATACCACGGCCGATACGTGGCTCGAGGTAAAATTTATTGATAAAGTCACTATTACCGCCTTTCAGATCAATGAATGCAAGTTATGGGGAAATATCACATCCTTTGAAATTCAGGCTTACGCCGGCGAGGAATGGAAAACGATCTATACGGGCGGCGAAACCGCAACGGACAGATGCGATGTGGAGGAAAGTATCGAGACAGATAGAGTCCGCCTGTATGTGACAGGCGTTGCGGCGGATCGCTTCCAGGGCGTTTCGATTCTTGAAATGGATTATTTTGGAACCTGCGGCGATTCTTTCCCGCAAAATCTGTCCGCTATGCCGCTGGTCAATTATTCGGCCTCCACAATTGAGGGAACAAACGCGAATGAAATGCTTGCGTTCGACGGAGATCTCAGCAGTCGCTGGGCTTCTCAGCAGGGAGATCATGCGGGCGCTTATCTGGAGGTTGACTTTTACATCCCGGTACGTGTGACGGGCTTCCAGATCAATGAGTGTACTACATGGGGAAATATCACCTCGTATGAAATCCAGTATTGGGACGGCGAGGCATGGAAGACGGCCTATACCGGAGAACAAACTGTAACAGATGGTATTCTGCTTGCTTCAGAGGTTACTGCGGAGAAGGTGCGCCTGCTTGTCAACAGCGTGGATCCCGCCAGATATGCAGGCGTGACCGTATATGAAATGAATATCCTGGGCTTTTATGATGCTGAGCAGCTGCCCGACAATCTGGCGGCTTCCTCCGGCGCGACATACACCGCTTCCTCCTCCGAGGGTGATGGTATGGGAGCGGAGCAGGCTTTCGACCAGAATCTGACAACAAGATGGGCAAGCGAGCCGGAAGACGGCGCGGGCGCTTGGATTGAGGTGGCGTTTGCATCCGACGTTACAGTAGAACAGTTTAATATCTATGAAAACAAGGCGTGGGGAAACGTGACGGGCTATAACGTCCAGTGCTTTGTAAACGGCGAATGGAAAACCGTTTATGAGGGGACGGAGACTTCTCCGGATGTGATCTCTCTGGCTTCGCCCGAGAAGACGAACCGCGTCCGCGTTAATTTTACGGCTGTTGCAGAGGATCGCTATCAGGGCGTAACGCTGTGGGAGATGGGAGTTTTCGGAATCGGTCCCGAGATTGAAACGCCTCCCGAGGAGCAGGAGCCGAATACCGGGACAGGCGATGCCTCACAGCTTGTCTGGCTTGCCGCTGCGGCCGCGCTTTGCGCCTTATCGCTGCCGCTTTGCCGCGCAGCGCGGAAGGAAAGCGAAGCGTGACGCCATAAGCGCGTAAAAAAGAATGAAACCCGCTTTTCCTTGCTAAAAAGAGGAGAGCGGGTTTTATTTTTATCAGATCAGAGAAAGGCATATTTTGGGGGACAGCGCCATATATTACCATATTACAACTTTTTTTATTGATTTTTAATGTTTAGACAGACACGGACAAAGCAGTTCCCGTCATATATTGCCAGTAAAGGGTAATATTGACGGTGGTATTATGGGTTATTCGCACAGCAGTAATCTTTTTCCAAAGCCGCTCGAGGCGGAGGAAGAAGCGGAATATATCGAGCTGTTATATAATGGAGATGAGAAGCAGAAGGAGGAGGCCCGCAACATTCTGATTGAACATAACCTCAGGCTGGTCGCGCATATTGCAAAAAAATATGCATCAGCCTCGATTCCCGCAGATGATTTGATTTCTGTGGGTACGATCGGACTGATCAAAGCAATTTCCACCTTCAGGGCCGAAAAAGGAAATCGGCTGGGAACGTATGCGGTACGCTGTATTGAAAATGAAATGCTCATGTACATGCGAAGCAGCAAAAAATACGGCAATGAAATCTCAATTAACGATCCGGTCGGTACAGACAAGGAAGGCAACGAGATCGTCATTATGGATCTGCTGTGCGACGACGATCTGTCCATGCTCGAAGAGATCGACACGAGACTGCAGTGCGCGCGGCTTTACACCGTCATGTCGCGCGTGCTGACATCGCGGGAGATCGAAATCCTGGCGCTGCGCTATGGCCTCAGCGTCCCCGGAACGACGCGGGCAGAGCTCACGCAGCGGGAGGTGGGGAAAATATTGAACTGCTCGCGCTCCTATATCTCGCGTCTGGAAAAACGGGCGATTGAAAAGCTTCGGAATACCATGAAGGAATAAACGCAGGAAGCTTTCAGCTCAAGGCGTATTTTTCCACGTAATATTCATAATCACGACAGAACTCTCTGTTCTCGTTGCTTTTGATGCTGTTCAGATATGCGTGCGTACCGAAGCTTTGATGGTCAAGCTCAATGACCGCCACGGCGATATTGGAGCAGTGATCGGAAACGCGCTCGTAATTATTGAGCAGATCGGAAAGGATAAATCCCGTCTCAATCGTACATTCGCCGTTCTGAAGACGCCGGACATGTCTGGACTTGATCTCCGATGTAATAAAATCGATCGCCTGCTCCAGCGGCTCTACTTTTTTTGCCGTTTCCACGCTGTCCGTTTCAAATGCTTCCGTCGTCAGAGTCAGAATTTCTTCCAAAGCCTTCGTCAATATTGCCAGCTCCTTTCTGGCCTCAGATGAAAAAGAAATTCCTTTTTCATGGATTTCATCGGCTGATTTTACGAGGTTTACGGCGTGATCTCCGATTCGCTCCAGATCTCCGATGCAGTGAAGGAGCTTCGAGGCTGTGCGGCTGTCCGAATCTGAAAGCTCTTTCCCAGACAGCTTTACAAGAAAAGAGCCGAGCTTGTCCTCGTAAGCGTCCAGCTCGTTTTCCGTTTTCAAAACGGCTTCCGCCTGCTTTTTATCGTAATTTTGCAGCAGCCGGAGGGAAAGAAGAATATTTTCGCATGCCATATGCGCCATTTTCACAGTGAGATTGCTGCATTCCGACGCAGCAAACGACGGGGTGTTCAGCAGGCGCTCGTCCAGAAAAACAGGCTCTTTTCCTTTCTTTTTCTGTGCGTCAGTGCGGATCACAAAATTGGCAATTTTCTCCAGCTGCCTTGTGAACGGGAACAGGACCGCCGTCGTAACAATATTAAAAATACTGTGTGAAACGGCAATTTCGAACGGGCCGATCGTATTGCCGAGAAATTGAAGCGGATTCAGAAGATTCACACCGTAAATAACGCAGAGGAAAAGCATTGTTCCGATTAGATTAAAGGAAATATGGATCACGGAGACCTTCCGCGCATTTTTATTTACGCCGATGCTGGAAATCAGCGCCGTAACGCAGGTGCCGATATTCTGGCCCATAATGATGGGGATCGCCGTGCCGTATGTGACGCTCCCCGTCAGAGAAAGTGCCTGTAAAATTCCTACTGAAGCGGAGGAGCTCTGAATGATTGCCGTAAACACTGCGCCGGCCAGAACGCCCAGAAGCGGATTGCGGAAGGCCGTCATAAGCGAAACAAATGCAGGACTGTCCGCAAGCGGAGCTACGGCGTCTCCCATCATGTTCATACCTGCCATCAGCACCGCAAAACCGATGCAGATGCTGCCCGCATCCTTTTTCCTGCTTTTACGGGAAAACATAATCAGCAAAATTCCGATCAGAGCGATGATCGGAGACAGGTTGGAAGGATTCAGCAGATTGATGACGGGATTTTCACTGTTGATTTCAGAAAGGCTTAAAATCCAGGCGGTGACGGTTGTACCGATATTGGAGCCCATAATAACGCCAATCGTCTGCCCGATTTCCATCAGGCCCGAGTTGACGAGGCCGACCAGCATTACGGTGACAGCGGAGGAGGACTGAATTGCAGCCGTAATTCCGAGGCCCAGCAGAAAGCTTTTGAAGGTGTTGGAGGTCATTTTCTTAAGAACCTGTTCCAGCCGCCCTCCGGCCAGCCGTTCCAATCCGGAGGACATGACATGCATTCCGAAAAGGAAGAAGGCCAGTCCTCCGAGCAGCGTGATCACCATAGTCCAGATATTATCCATTTTTCCCCATTAAACCCCTTGTTTTACAGAATTGCCATTTTCAGGCTTCTTTGGGGAATTGTATAATAAAAACGGATCCCTTGTCAATTTCACTTTTTACGGTGATTTCTGCGCCATGCAGGCGGGCGCCGTGCTTTACGATGGAAAGACCGAGCCCTGTCCCGCCGATTTCTTTTGAATGGCTTTTATCTACGCGGTAAAATCGTTCGAAAATCCGTTCCAGGTCTGCGGAGGGGATGCCGATTCCTGTATCCCGGATGGAAAATTTAACGAAATTTCGTCCATCCTGACATTCGTTCGCAATGTCTACGTACAGCTTTCCGCCTTCTTTATTGTACTTAATAGCATTTTCCCAGAGATTATAGATCATTTCAGTTAAAATCGGCCGGATTCCCATTATAACTGCTTTCTCTGTATGAATTTCGGAGGAAATGGCGCGGCGTTCCGCCTGGGCGCGCAGGGAATCGGCAACCTCTGATACGATTTCAGACAAATCTACGGGCTCCTTTGTAATTTCGCCGCCGTCCTCGTCCAGCTTTGAGAGCTTAATGATATCGTTGACCAGCGAAATGAGTCTTCCTGCCTCTTTGTAAATGTTTTCTGCAAAATGCGGCACGTCTTCCGGCTTGACAATCCCGTTTTTTATGATTTCCGCATTTCCCGAGATAGAAGTCAGCGGCGTTTTCAGCTCATGGGAAACGTTTGCGGTAAATTCCCGCCGGAGCCGTTCCCGCTCGTTCTTTTCCGTAATATCCAGAATGATCAGCGTGGCGCCGATGACATCCTCCGTGTCGGCGGCGCGGACGGGGCTGGCAATCAGGCGATAGACCTTTCCGCCGATTTCCAGATCGACCTCTGACGGCTTCCCGGCAAGCGCGCTGTCTACGGAGTGCCGGAACACTTCGCTGCGGTTGAGCGTGAGCACGCTCTGCTTGTGCGGCACCTTATCGGCGTTCAGAATTTTCAGCGCGCTTGGATTGCAGGTGAGCACCTCTGCCATATGGCCGACAATCACAAGTCCTTCTGCCATGTTTTCCGTTATGGATTCAAATTCCCGCCGGCGGCTGCGCAGCTCTTCCATTTGTCTTGCGATTTGTTTGTTCTGCGCGTCGATTTTTTCCAGCAGCGGAGCCAGCTCGTCGTATGTTTCCGCATTTTCCGGATGCTCCAGATCGATTGCATTGATCGGTCTGATAATGGATTTTGAAATTCTTCCCGCAAAGACCGCAGCCAGAATCAGGGAAACGATCAGGATCAGCAGGATGGGGGAGAGCATGACGACAACAACCGAAAGTACGGTATACTGCGTATTGGAAACGCGCAGCACGCTTCCGTCGTTCAGCTTTATTGCGTAGTAGATGATTTTTTCCATCTGCGTGCTGGAATAGCGCACGCTCTGGCCGCTTCCGCTTTCCAGCGCTTCCCGAAATTCTTCGCGGTCCGCATGGCTTTCCAGCTTCGCAGCATCCGTATAATTATCGTATAAAACGGTACCGTCTCCTGCAATCCACGTAATGCGGACATCTTCGCTGTGCCTGCGCGGAGAAGCGGAGAGCTCCTCCAGATACTGCGCGCCGGACGTTTCGATACCCTGGGCGACAAAAATCGCTTCGTTGCGGAACTCTTCCGCGCTTTTTTTGTTAAAGTAATAGTACAGCGCCCCTAATATACACACGATACAGGCCAGCCATACCGTGAGCGCTACGGCAAATATTCCGATAAAAATTTTTCTGTTCATGCTTATTCTCCGATTTTATAGCCGATCCCGCGTACCGTTTCTATGATTTCTCCTGCGGGCCCAAGCTTTTGCCGCAGCGTACGGATGTGTACATCTACGGTTCTGCTTTCGCCGTCAAAGCTGTAGCCCCAGATTTTATTCAGAATTACGTCTCTGGTGAGTACGATTCCTCTGTTCTCCAGCAAAAGGCAAAGCAGGTCGAACTCTTTCAGCGTCAGGCTGAGATCCTCTCCGTTTACACGGACGATATGCTTGGCGGGGCATACGTAAAGCTTTCCGAGCGTATATTCCGGATTGCGTTTTACGTCCTGCTCCGTCCGCCGCAGAAGCGCCTTGATCCGGGCGACCAGCTCCATCATTCCGAACGGCTTTGCGAGGTAATCGTCCGCGCCGCCGTTCAGGCCTACCACCTTGTCGTATTCGCTGCTTTTTGCGGTAAGCATCATGACCGGGATTTTCTTCAGGGAAGACGCCCGGACCTTGCGCAGAATCTCCATTCCGTCTTCCTCCGGCAGCATTATATCCAGTAAAATCAGATCGGGCGTTTCTGTTTTCAGCGCGTTCCAGAAATCTGAGGGCTTTGCAAAGCCGCGCGCCTCAAATCCGACGCTGTTTAAAGTATAGATTACCAGTTCTCGGATGCTGTCGTCATCCTCTATAAAATAAATCATTGCTTCATCTGCTCCTGTTCTGCTTTTCACATGCCGAAACCCATTATAACAGCTTCTGGCCGGTAATGGAATACTGTACCCATTCTGCAATATTGACCGCGTGATCGCCGATTCGTTCGAGATATTTTGCAATCATCAGAAGATCCAGACAGCTCACGTCGCCGTCTTTGATCAATATGAGCAGCTCATCCTTTACCTTTATAAAAAGCCGGTCTACAACGTCGTCGTATGCGGCGACGGCTTTGGCAAGCTCCAGATCCTTTTTGACAAAGGAATCGATGCTGTCCGTTACCATCTTGATCGCGGCAGCCGCCATATCGCTGATATGCACCTTGCTTCTCAGATTTTCAAAGCGAATATGCATTGTGATATCGGAAATATCGGAGGCCTGGTCGCCGATCCGCTCCATGTCGGAGATCATTTTCAGCGCAGAGGAGATTTTGCGCAAATCGCCTGCCACGGGCTGCTGCTGAAGCAGGAGGCGCATACAGAGATTTTCAATATCGCGTTCCTTCTGATCGATTTCCCGCTCGGTCTCATGCACTTTGTTAAATTGTACTTTGTCGTCATCGTTCCCATAAAGCAAAGCGTTTATGGCGATCGTAATCGCCTGCTCGCAGAGCGCTCCCATCGTGATCAGCTCTGCGTTCAGTTTTTCGAGTTGTTCGTCGAAGCGGTTTCTCATTATCCAAACCTCCCTGTTATATAATCTTCCGTCCGCTTATCGTCCGGCATGGAGAAAAGCTTCTCCGTCCCGCTGTACTCCACGATTTCTCCCAGCAGGAAAAATGCGGTGTTGTCGGAAATTCGCGCCGCCTGCTGCATATTATGCGTGACCATAATGATCGTATAATCATTTTTCAGCGTCACGGCCAGATCCTCGATTTTTGAGGTGGAAATCGGATCCAAAGCGCTGGTTGGTTCGTCCATCAAAAGCACCTCCGGCTTTACGGCAAGCGCTCTGGCAATGCAGAGCCGCTGCTGCTGGCCGCCGGAGAGCCCCAGCGCGCTCTTCTTGAGGCGGTCTTTAATTTCGTCCCAGATTGCCGCCGCGCGCAGCGATTCCTCTACGATCTGATCTAATTTCACTTTGGACCGGATTCCGTGCGTGCGCGGACCGTATGCAATATTATCATAAACCGTCATCGGAAACGGATTTGGCTTCTGAAAGACCATTCCCACACGCTTCCGGAGCAGGTTGATATCCATGCTTCCATAAATGTCCTCATTGTCCAGCAGCACCTTTCCCGTGATGCGGCAGCCCTCTACCAGATCGTTCATCCGGTTCAGCGTCTTGAGCAGCGTCGATTTTCCGCAGCCGGAGGGGCCGATAAACGCTGTGATCTGTCTTTCCGGTAAAACGATGTTGATATTCTTCAGCGCCTGAAACGCGCCGTAATAAAGATCAAGATTTTCAATTACGAATTTGTTCAAGGATGTCAGCCTCCCTTTGCTGTAATTTTACGTGAGATAAATGTGGAAAGGGCGTTAATCGCTACGACTAGGACCAGCAGGATCACCGCCGTCGCATAGGCCTCCTCCATATACAGTCCTTCGTTTAAAAGCGCATACATGTGTACCGCCAGTGTTCTCCCCGAGCCCATGAGGCTTTCCGGGATCCCAGCAACCGTTCCGGAGGTATAGATGAGCGCTGCCGTTTCTCCCACGATTCTGCCGATCGAAAGAATGACTCCGGCCAGAATGCCGGGAACTGCCGAGGGCAGAACAATACGGAAAACAGTTCTGAGCCGGCCCGCGCCAAGTCCAAAGCTGCCCTCCCGATAGGCGTCGGGAACGGACAGGAGCGCTTCCTCGGTCGTCCGCATAATTGTAGGCAGCACCATGATCGACATGGTGAGCGCGCCGGCCAGCATGGAATAATCAAATCCGCAGGCCAGCACAAAGAAGAGCTGCCCAAAGAGGCCGTATACGATCGAGGGGATTCCCGCCAGCGTTTCCGTCGTAGTGCGCACGACGCCGACGAGCTTATTGCCCTTTTTGGCGTATTCTGTCATATAAATCGCAGAAAAAATCCCGATCGGCCCCGCAATGAGCAGAGACAGCAGCGTGATGATCAGGGTGTTGATCAGCGCGGGCATCATGGAGGAGTTCTCCGTACTGTATTCCCAGGCAAACAGCCCCGCGTTCAGATTCGGAATGCCTTTTACTAAAATATATACAACCAGAGAGATTACCAGCGCCGCCGTAATGAGCGCGGACAGGGAGACAAGCACAAGCAGGAGCAGCGATCCGGGTTTTCTCTTGTAGGAAGCCAGCTTCTGCCGGAACGTCCGTTTATTTATCATCGTTTGCGTCATGTTATTTATCCTTCCTTTTAATCAGCGAAAACGTCAGATTGATAATCAATATAAATACGAACAGTACGACGCCGGTCGCCAGCAGCACTTCTCGGTGCAGATCCTGCGCATACCCCATTTCCATTACGATATTTGTCGTCAGCGTGCGGACACCGGAGAAAATGCTTTCCGGTATGACGGCCTGGTTTCCCGCGACCATCATGACGGCCATCGTTTCTCCGATTGCTCTGCCGACGCCCAGGATTACGCCTGCCGTAATTCCCGATTTTGCTGCGGGCACTACCGTTTTAAAAACGCTTCGCTCGTGCGTGGCGCCCAGCGCCAGCGCGCCCTCATAATAGCTTCTCGGCACAGCGCGGATTGAGGACTCGGCGACGCCGACAATTGTCGGCAGGATCATAATGCCAAGGAGTACGCTTGCGGTCAGCACGCTTTTCCCGCTCCCTCCAAACAGATCCTGCATGATCGGAACAATCACCACCAGACCGAAAAATCCGTACACGATAGAGGGAATGCCGGCCATCAGCTCTACGGCGGGCTTCAATATTTTATACAGCTTCTTAGGGCAGAATTCGGCCAGAAATACGGCGCACAGAATCCCGATCGGCACGCCGATGATAATTGCTCCGGCCGTAACATAAATGCTTCCGACGATCATGGGCAGAATTCCGAATCGATTGCTGAGCGGCGACCAGTCCGTGCCAAACAGAAACTTCAGCGGTCCGACCTCGGCAATTGCGGGCAGGCCGTTGGCAAACAGAAAAATACAGATGAGCGCCACGGCCAGAATCGATGTACACGCCGCAATTAAAAACAAAATTTTCATTCCTGTTTCTTTTATGTTCTTCATATCGTTTCTCCTGCTGTTAACAGCGTATTAACTGCATTTTAACGGTGCGAATTTAAAAATTGCCGCCTGCCGCAGGGGCAGGCAGCGGGATGACAGGGGAGACGGATTATTCGCTGAGCTCCGACCATTTCGTGATATTTCCGGTATAAATGTCTTTCACCTGTGCGCTTGTCATTGCGCTGACCGCGCAGTCGTTATTTACGATGACTGCGATTCCGTCGATGGCGATTACCGTAGGTGTTGCGCCTTTTTCAATTTCGCTGTCTTTCAGCTCTCTGGAGGCCATGCCGATGTCGCACGTTCCGTCAATGACGCCGTTGATTCCGGATGTGGAATCGTTTTGCTGAAGCTGAATTTCAAGCTCACTGTTAATCGCGTTGTACGCCTCGATCAGTTTTTCCATCAGAGGGGAAATGGAGGACGAGCCTGCAATCTTCAGCGTGCCGGTAGGATTTGTCCCTTCAAACGGGCCTTTGTTGCCTTCGCTGATGTAGCCGCTCTCTTCTATAACCGTTTGTCCCTCTTCGCTCATAATGTAATTGATAAAATCCTGAGCGGCTGCGCTGGGCTCGCCCATTGTCGCGATATTGAACGGTCTGGAAACCTTGTACGATCCGTTTTTCACGTTTTCAACCGTAGCTTCTACGCCATCGATGCTGAGCGCCTTGACCTTGCTGCTGTCTAAGGAGCCAAGCGAGATATATCCAATCGCATTTTTATTGCCTTCTACAGAGGTCATCATAACCGCGGTGCTGTTGGATTCTTCTGCTGTTTTAATGGTTTTATCTTCCTTCTCTCCGTCCGCGTTTTCTTCCTCGATCCCGAACAGCTCGATAAAAGCGCCGCGCGTTCCTGAGCCGGACTCTCTCGTGATTACTGTGATTGCATCGTCGCCGGAGCCTTCCCCGGAATTACATCCGGCAAATACGCCTATACACATCAGACCGGCAATCAAAGCACATATTGTTTTCTTCATTTTGTTCACCTCGTAATATGTTTTGGATCCGCTTCCCGGATTCCGTTTTGAATTGTAAAACGACAGCGTTAAGCCTGTAAGTATTCGTTTGTTAAATCCGAGTAAAATCGGCTGTATTTTCAGCCGCGCGTTCCAGATCTATTTTTTACAATGTAAAGAAAAGAATGCGAAGAAAAAGAAAAATAAATAAATCGGACATAAATTATTATTATTTACCCTGTTGACAGAGCGCCTCTGCGGATTTATATATATTACATATGTAAAAATTTTTTTTGGGAGTGTAAAGTGAAAAAGAGATTCTTTCTATTTATGGGATTGTGTTTTTCCCTTGCCGCGGTCGTCTCCTGCTCGTCCGGCGGCGCGGAGGAACCGGCGGAAATAAAAGAAGCCGTGGCAGATACGGATTATTCTATTACATATTATTGGGGGCCGCCCGCGGAAGATTTTACCGAAGAAACGGTGCTGCAGATGAAGGAGGCGGGCTTCGATACGATCCCGCTGCAGCGTTTTCCGTGGGATCGGGACGCGCTGAAGGAGGCGGTCGGGCTGCTGGAAAAACACGGCCTGTACGCGGCGGTCAGCGACGGCAGGATTGCGGATCTTTATGCAGCCAGCAGCGCTCCCTCTCAGCGGCAAATTGACCAGGTCGTCGAGCGCGTTGTAGAGGATTATAAAGAATACGGCAATATCCGGGAATGGATTATCTGTGACGAGCCGGGCGCTGCGAAATTTACCGTTTTGGCCAGAATCGTAGACGCGTTCCGCAGGATCGATCCCGATCGGAAAACGTTTATCAACCTCCTTCCGCTGTATGCGCCAGAAGAGATGCTGGGAACCGCAAGCTATGAGGAATACGTCGAACGCTTCTGCGAAATGGTGAAGCCGCATTATCTCTGCTATGACTATTATGATTTTCTCGGCTCCGGGGAAACACAGAGTCGGCGGGGCACGTATCTCCAGAATATGGAAATTATAAAATCGGCAGCGGAAAAATACGGATTGGAAACGCGCGTTATCGTACTGCTTACGGAGCACGGCCCGTACAGCAACGTAACGCCCACGGAAATTGCCTGGCAGGCGAATCTTTCGCTGCTGTACGGAATGAAAAGCCTTTCTTATTTCACGTATTGGGAGCCGGACGATCCGAATTTTACGTGGTCGAACGCCATGGTGGATATCGAAGGCAATCTGATGCAGCATTATTACGATGTGCAGAACGAAAACAAAACGACGCGCGTTCTCGGAAATGCGCTTTACGGAACGAATTCCGAAAAGGTTTTTAAAATCAATACCGAGCTTGTTTCCCATGTAGAAGAATACGAATCGTACGGAGCGCTCGGAGAGGTTTCCGGAGAGGATTTCCTGGCGGGCTTTTACGAAAACGGATCCTTTTTGCTGATGAATGCAAGTGCCGTGGAGGGCAGCGACAGGACGCTGACGACGGAAGAGCTTGACAGCGGCCTGTTCTGGCTCAATCCGGAGACGGCGCGCTGGGAAAGCGTGCATTCCTGTTCCTTTATTGAACGGAAAAACGGCGGCTATCAGATCACGCTGGAGGCCGGCGGCGCAGTTCTGCTTCGCGTGGAGAACTGAAAAGGCTGCACGGAATGAGCCTTTCGGCAGCTTTGCCTTGACATGCGCAGCGGCAAAGAGTATAATCCGTAAAGGCTTTTGGTGGGGTGTAGCCAAGCGGTAAGGCACCAGACTTTGACTCTGGCAGTTCGCTGGTTCGAATCCAGCCATCCCAGCCACGCCGGAGCAAAGCGTACTTTGCTCCGGCTTTTTTGTCGTGCGGCTTCAAGATAAGCCATCCGCCGGCTCCCTTACTCAGATGCAAGCGTCCTCGCGAGAAAGGCAGGCTCCGGCTTGCCGCTTGAAGCGCACGCCAGAAGATCGCCTCTTGCTGACCTTTTGGTTTACCGATATAATCAAACGGTGGAGGTATCAGAAGCTATGCGAAAAACCTACGTCACCAAAATGCCTGATAAAGCAGGCGCCTTTCTTCTCTCCAGTAAAATCATCGCGGCGGCCGGCGGCAATATCGTTCGGGTAAACTATAACAAAGCGGTCGATTTACATACCTTGTTTATTGAAGTCTCTGCCGCGCCGGCGCAGCATGACGAAATCGCCCGCAAATTGTCTGCCTGCGGATATCTTACCAACAGGGATGAAAACAGACAAATCCTGATGATTGTGCTGACGCTTCCGGACAAACCGGGCGCGGTCACCCCGGTCCTTGAAATTCTGAACCGCTATCAGGTGAACATCTCATATATCAGCTCACAGGAAAACGGAACGGCATACCAGCATTTTAAAATGGGCCTTTTAATAGAAAATACGGGCGAAATCAAACGATTGATCGAAGAAATCTCCAGAATCTGCGAAATTCATATCCTTGACTATCAGGTCACAGACCGTCTGCTGGACGGAACGGTATTTTACATCACCTTCGCGAATAAAATGCGCGAGCTGCTCGGTCTGTCGCAGGCGCAAACCAACACCGTGCTCATCCATGCCAACCGGCTGATGCAGCTGCTGGACGAGCAAAACAAATCTCCGCTTCAGACGTTCGACTATATCCGGCGCTTCGCACAATTTGTCACAGAAGCGAAAAACGAGCGGTTTCGCCCGAAGATATCTTCTTTCCCTTTGACAAAGGATCTGCTTCTCTATTGCATAGAGCCGCCGTGCGGAAGCAACACATATATTTTAGAGCATGGCGGAGCGCTGCTGTTTGTTGACTGCGGATTCGCCTGCTACAAAAATGAAATGCTCGCGCTGCTTGAGCGCCTTTTTCCCGGCTTTTCCGGCAAAACGAAATATGCGTTTATTACTCACGCCGATATCGACCATACGGGGCTGCTGCCCATCATGGACAAAATTTATATGAGTCAGAGCTGCTATGATAATTTCGCGGCAGAACAAAACGGCGCTCCGAATTTCAGAGAGCAGAATCCGCTCCACGCCCCTTACTGCTCGCTGAGCAAGATCATTTCTGAATATGAACCGCCGGAGCTTAGCCGCTGCATCGCTGTAGGCGAAAAGCAAGACGATGCGGCGCTTTCCTATATCGGTTCAAAGTGCTTCGGACCGTGGCGCTTTGCGTTCTATGAAGGCAGCGGCGGTCATGTAAAAGGCGAAACGGTGATTGTCTGCAAAGAATTAGAATTAATATTCAGCGGCGATATATACGTCAACATAAAAGGCTTTTCCAAAGAGCAGCAGGAATTCAACCGGCTCGCGCCCTTTCTGATGACAGGCGTGGACTCGGATCCGGCCGCAGCCAGGGAATGCAGAGCCGCTCTGCTCAGCGAATATCAAGGATTTTTACTCTGCCCCGGCCACGGCGCCATGAAAAGAATAGAATAACCCCGCCGGCCGGAACAAAAAAATTTTACAAAAGTATTGACAATAAAACGCGGCAGCGATACAATCTAACCGTTAGAACAAAGACGTTCGGGACGAACGTCTTTGTTCTTTTTTTATTTTATTAAGGAAAGAGGGATTATTTTATGGCGGAATATTCATTGATCGACACCCTGTGGGTCTTTCTCGCAGCGATTCTGGTTTTCTTTATGAACCTGGGCTTCGCCAGCGTAGAGGCCGGGTTTGCCAGATCGAAAAACACGGTTAATATCCTGTCGAAAAACTTTATTGTATTTGCAGTCTCATCCCTGGGCTTTCTGCTCCTGGGCTGGGGGATTATGTTTGGAGGCGACAACCCTTTTATCGGAACCGAGAATCTTTTTATCCTCGGCGGGCAGGACCTTTCGGCCTACAATGACACCCTGACTTCCTCCGTACCTTTTTGGGGAAAATTTTTCTTCCAGCTTGTGTTCTGCGGCACGGCGGCTACGATCGTGTCGGGCGCCGTGGCGGAGCGTGTAAAATACGTAACGTTTATTATCTTTTCATTTGTTTTGACGCTTGTCATCTATCCGATTGTCGGCCACTGGGTTTGGGGCGGCGGCTGGCTCGCAGAGCTCGGCTTCCTGGATTTTGCAGGCGACTCGGTCGTTCACTCCGTCGGCGGATGGGCGGCGCTGGCGGGCGCTATGCTGCTTGGCCCCCGGATCGGGAAATACGGTAAGGACGGGAAGCCGAAAGCAATCCCCGGACACAGCATGTCTTTGGCGGTCATCGGACTCTTCGTTCTCTGGCTGGGCTGGTTCGGGTTCAACCCCGGCTCCACGATGAGCTTTCAGAATCCGTCGGACGTATTCCACATCCTTATGACAACCAACACCTCCGCGATCGCAGCAGTCATCACTGCAACCGCTACCTCCTGGATCGTACTGAAAAAGCCGGATCTGGGCATGACGATCAACGGCTGCCTTGCCGGGCTTGTGGGTGTTACGGGAGGCTGTGCTTACGTATCGATCGAGGTTTCTCTGCTGATCGGCGCTCTGTCGGGAATTCTCGTTGTTTTTGCGGTCGGGTTCTTTGACAAAATGAAGATTGACGATCCGGTGGGAGCCACCTCCGTCCATTTGGGGTGCGGCATATTCGGCACAATCTGCGTCGGCCTTTTTGCACAGGAGGGCGTAACCTCTCTCTCTGTGACCAACGGTCTGCTGTACGGAGGCGGCTTCCGGCTGCTGGGCATCCAGCTCCTTGGCATCGCCGCGATCGGCGCCTTTACCTTTGTGTCCTCCGGCCTTGTATGGCTGGTTCTGAAAAAGACGATCGGCATCCGCGTTTCCAGGGAAGAGGAAATCCAAGGCCTGGATATCGGAGAGCATGGCAACGTCGCGTATCCGGATTTCGCACTCGTGACCGAAGCGATCGAATACGACAAGACTCCCGCCGCGCTGCAGATTGAAGCAAAGCCCGCGGTCAGCGTAGAAAAAGCGGTTCCCGTGGAGCACCGCGAGACAAAGGGCGCAAAAATGACGAAGGTAACGATTCTTACCAATCAAAGCAAATTTTCACAGCTCCAGGAGGCGCTTGATAAACTGGGCATCACCGGAATTACAGTCACAAATGTCCTGGGCTACGGGATACAGAAAGGACACACCGTTTACTTCAGAGGCGCCCCGGTTTCCTCCCGGCTGCTGCCTAAGATCAAGCTTGACATTGTTGTCTGCAAAATCCCGGTCGAAACGTTGATCAAGACCGTTCAGGATACGCTTTATACAGGCAATGTCGGAGACGGAAAGATCTTTCTCTATGACGTGGAGGACGTCGTTAAGATCCGTACCGGAGAGCGCGGATACGATGCGCTCCAGGACGAGGAAGTCGGGGAAGACTGAGACGTTCCCTACTACAACACTTTATTATGCGCCGCCCTTTGCCGCAGGCAGGGGGCGGCTTTTACAGCGTCATCATCCCCGACATGATGCAGACGCCTGCCGCGCCGCAGCCGAGCACCGCTCTGATCTGATTTTCCTCCAGACGGATGCCGCCGATCGCGTAAACGGGAATCCGGACCGCGGAGCACACTGCCCGCAGAAACTCCGTTCCTCTTGGCGGAAGGCCCTCCTTGCAGCTTGTTTCATATATGTGGCCGGCCGTTACGGAATCGGCGCCCAGGGCCTCCGCGCGAAGCGCTTCCTGTACGGAATGAACGGATGCGCCGATCTGCCCGAGTCCGACGAGCCCCGGCCTCCCGCCGGCCGCTTCCAGCTGCCAGAGCGGCAGCTGCACGCTCTGAACGCCAAGCCGCCGCGCCGCCTCGGGAAACCCGTGCAGGATGCAAGGCACGTCATACCGCCGGCAAAGCGCCAGGACCTTTTCCGCCAGCGTCTGATATTGCGCCTCCGTCAGGTCTTTTTCTCTCAGAATCACTCCTGCCGGTCTCACAGAGCAGACGCGCTCAAGCTGCTCCAGAAACGGCCTTTGGCATAAACGGCGGTTTGTGACTGCAATGATATGTCGGCAGAGCGCATCAGACACGGACATAATCGCTCATTACCGGCTGAAGCCCCTCTTGCTTCAGCGCTTGAAATACCTCTTCCACACTGCGTCCGTCGGAAATTTCAAACTGACAGTCTCCCTTTTCCTCCACCGCATCGGAATGTCCGCCGATCCCGGTGCTGACGCCTGCCGAAATTTTTGTCGCTGCGATTTTGACCAGGTTGTCCCGCACACGGGCACATTCTCTTGTTGAAATAGTGATGCCCGCGTATGGCATCAGCAGGCGGTAGGCGCATACCACCTGAAGCAGCTGACGCTCGCCGACATCCGTCGGGCCAATTTTATCGTTATTGAGAATCGGACGCAGCCGCGGACAGGAAAACGAAATTTCCGCATGCGGGTATTTTCTCTGGAGCAGCCAGGCATGGCAGCCTGCCGCAAAAGCGTCCTTTCGATAATCGTCCAATCCCAGCAGCGCGCCGAAGCCTACGCCGCGCATCCCGCCGCGCAGGGCCCGCTCCTGCGCGTTCAGCCGGTAGGGGAAAACGCGCTTGTGTCCGGCCAGGTGGAGCGTTTCATATTTATCAGGGTTGTATGTTTCCTGAAATACCGTTACATAATCGGCGCCGCATGCATGAAGATATGCGTATTCATCAGAATTCATGGGATAGACCTCCAGCCCGACCACTTTAAAATATTTTCCCGCGATCCGGCACGCTTCTCCGATATACTCCACCGTGGATTTCCGCCTGCTTTCTCCGGTGAGGATCAGCACCTCCTCCAGGCCTGTCTCATGGATCGCGGCCAGCTCCGTTTCGATCTGCTGAAAATCGAGCTGCGCGCGCCGTATTTTGTTGTGCGTATTGAATCCGCAGTAAATACAGTAATTTTCACAGTAATTCGCGATATAGACGGGTGTGAACATCGAAATGGAGGTGCCGAAATGCTCCCGCGTCTCGCGTATCGCCTCCTGCGCGATTTCTTCCAGAAGCGGCAGCGCCGCAGGCGAAAGCAGCGCGCCGAAATCCTCCGGCTCCCGGTTCTTTTTGGAGAGGGCGCGGCGCACGTCTTCCTCCGTAACACGATTAGGATCATACTGCCTGGTACGAGCCAGGACCTCCGCTCCGACCGTGGAATCGAGAATCTCCATATCTGGAAGATAAGCCATGTGATCCGTTCTTTTCCTGTGGGAATCCGCAAAGCCTTCGCCGTCGAAAATAGTTTCCTGAATAAGTGACATCTGTTCCAGCTCCTTCTTTTTTAATCGCGGAGAAAGCCCGTGAGCGGGGAAGAGGCGCTTGCCTCCCGTTCCAGGACTCTGCCGGGATGGGCCAGATACGCCCTACGGCCGGCCTCGATCGCCAGACGGAATGCCTCCGCCATCTCCGGAATGTCACCGGCAGTCGCAATGGCCGTATTTGCCATGACTGCCGTACAGCCCATTTCCATCGCTTCGCAGGCCTGCGAGGGCCGCCCGATGCCGGCGTCCACGATTACGGGCAGATCGATTTCTTCGATCAGAATCCGGATAAATTCTTTCGTACAAAGTCCCTTGTTCGTCCCAATCGGTGCGGCAAGCGGCATGACGCACGCCGCGCCGGCAGAGGCAAGGTCTCTGGCGGCAGTCAAGTCGGGATACATGTACGGCATCACGATAAATCCTTCTTTTGCAAGGATTTCCGTAGCGCGGATCGTTTCATGATTATCCGGCAGAAGATATTTGGAATCGCGGATAACTTCTATTTTTACGAAATCGCCGCAGCCGGCCTCCCGGGCAAGACGTGCGATCCGAACGGCTTCTTCCGCGTTCCTGGCTCCCGAGGTATTCGGAAGCAGGGTAATTCCTTTTGGAATATAATCCAGAATATTCGTTTTGCCGCCCTCGGAAACGCGCCGCAGCGCCAGCGTTATGATCTGCGCGCCAGCGCATGCCACGGCAGCCTCGATCAGATCCATCGAGTATTTTCCGGAGCCCAGTATAAAGCGGGAGGTGAAGGAATGCCCTCCCAGCGTCCATTCGTCGTTTTGTGCTTTTGTCATGTCGTTTTTCCTCTTTTCTGTTTATTTTTCCTCAGACAACTCCTCCGCGATCAGACGGAGCGCCAGATCAGCCTCGTGCCCCGCGCAGACCGCGACCCTCGGCGCCATCAGCCCCCTGCCCTCTGAAGCTTCGGAAACCTCGTCGCCGCACAGGTAAAAATGCGGTCCGATCTGCCGCGTCTGAATCAGATTACTGCCGCCGTAGCCGGCCATCCCGGATGCCGCGATCAAATATTTTTCCGGAAAATGCTCCCGCACCCCGCAGACCAGCATCGCCTTTGCCTCCGGCCGGTCAAATGCCTCGCACACGATGTCGTCTTCCGCGAACAATTCGGAAAGATTGCGCTCCGTCACCTTGACGCAGTCCGTCCGGAAGTCCAGATACGGATTGATTTCCTTGAGCTGCTCCAGCAGCGCGTCCGTCTTGTACATTCCGACGTGACGGAGCAGATAATTCTGCCGATTTAAATTAGTGAGCTCCACACGGTCGAAATCGACCAGATGAAGATGCCCTACGCCGGCCCGCGCCAAAAAAACAGCCACATGAGAACCAAGGCCGCCGAGCCCCGCCACAGCGACATGAGCGCCGTCCAGCCTGTCCTGAAGCGGCCGGGAATGCCGCGCGGCAAGCGCCGCCCGGATATCCTCTCTGGTAATGCATTCTTCCACGCTTCAGCCGCCTCCTACAAAGCTTACGATCTCAATCACGTCGCCCTCCGCAAATACGGTACGCCCATATTCGGACTTGGGAAGGATTTTTCCGTTTCGCTCGAGGGCGATTCGTTCGATTTGATAGCCGTTTTCCAGAAGATACTGCTCCGCAGTGGCGCCCTCCTTCCATTCCACGTCTTTTCCGTTGATCTTAACCATGCGTCCTCCTTCTGCAAAGAAAAAAGCGTTCCCGAAAAAATACACCCGCGGTGGTGTACCCCTTCGTGAACGCTGTTCACTCACAAAAAATCAATGTGAAATTTTAACTGGCCCCGTCCGTTTCCGGTTCGAACCGTGTACTACTTTATTACGATTTGTCCTCTTTGTCAAGAGGGGGTTCTTCCTCCACCGTTCCGCGGATGACATGCTCGCTGTCCTTCGGGAAAATTTCGCTGCAGTACATCGGCACGGAAAACCAGGTGCGGATGGCGCTTTCCTCCGTAAAATCATTTCCGCACGACGCATAGTCCCGGAACAGAAGCTCCTCTGTTTCATGATGGAAAAAGTGAATGGGACGCCGCAGAAATTTTACCCGGAAGGCGACCAGAGCATCCTTCTTTTCGACGCGCTCCGCAATCGGACGCGCAGATTCCTGCCGGATGGACTGCACGGGATAATAATCGAGCTCCATCTGCGTGTCATGGATCGGCTTCATTGCGTCGTTCATCAGCCAGAGAGACTTTGGAGCCTCTTCCACATCCCGCCGATCCATCGCCAGAACGAGCGATCCCCACATCAGCGCTTTTTCATTTGTCGATCCCGGAGCCGTGACGATCCGCAGCTCCGTATGGAAGTCGATCTGGATCTCTGTATATTTCCGCCATCTTCCGCGCATTTCACAGTACGTCCCGGCGGCAGGGTAAAACATTTCGCTGCCGATCCGGACCTCTGTGTGTTCCGCCCAGGCGGGAATCCTGAGAGAAAGCGTCATTTCCTCCCCCGGAACCTGCTCTAAATACAAGCGAACGGTGCTTCCTGAAGGATAGTCTGTCTCTTGGCGGAACACAAACGGCAGACCGTTGAATTCCGTTCGATAACGGCCCTCCTGGTACAGGTTTACCGCTATGCCATCGGGAAGGGAGGTCACGCTCCATTTGGGAACCTCCAGCAGCGCCCTTGGCCCGTTGGCGACGCAGCAGCTTGTATTCATTTCTTCGATTTGAACCTGGCTCAATACGCGGCGTCCCTGAAGCGGAGAAAAATACGCCCACCAGCTTCCGTCCGGCTTCATTGCGCCTGCCAGCGCATTGAACAGGCTGACCTCCAGACGTTCCGCCCATTTTACGTCGTGCGTGACTTCGAGCAGCTTTCTGCACAGCATCATATACGTAGCGGTCACACACGTTTCCATCGGTGCTTCGAGCACCTGCGTCTGCCGCAGCCTGCCCTCGCACCATAATTCGCCGCTTGAGCCGGAGCCTGTGATCATAATCTCCCGCTCGACTACGGCATCCATGTAAGCCGTTACCGCATCGAGATATTGCTTTTTGCCCGTAACGCGGTACAGATCCAGAACGCCTGCATAACAGGACATGATCTCGTAGCCCTTCGGCGCTGCGATTTCAGCCGGAATACAGCCGGGCACGGCCTGCTCCAGCAGCCGGAGCCCTTCCGGGCTGTACGCAGATGGAAGACTCCAGGACGCGACCAGGTTTTCCGCATAGGAAAGATAGCGCTCTTTCTCGGTCCGCTCGTAAAGCAGCACGAATGGCTGCAGAACGGAGCAGGAGGATAATCCGCGCAGCGCCTCAAGTCCGGTATCGGAAATTCTGCGTCCGCCGTCTCCGGTCGTTTTGGAAATCAGCTGATCCGCCATTCTTTTTGCCGCTTCAAGGACACGCCCGCTTCTCGTCAGGTCATAATAGGCCAGCAGGCCAAGCAATGCATATTTTCGCCCCCAAATATCCCAAGGAGTAAAATCCTCTTTGCTTGCGCTGATTCTTCCGTCTTCCTCCTGCGCGGCCAGCAGGCCTTCGACGGCGTCCTCCAGTTTTTTGAAATATTCCGGCCTCGGGTTATACTCGTATGCCAGCGCGGCGGATGTGAACCATTTGCCCCAGAATTCTCCGCAGAACAATCCTTCGGAATCCAGCTTTTCCTGAAAGGCTTTTATAAACGGCTGATAATCTGCGGCCATAACCCCGTTTCCAATACAATTTTCAATCAGGCGGCCAATGTAGCCCTCAATTCTTATTTTTCCATATTCGTCCATTGCAATCAGCCTCCGCCAGATAAATTCGTTGCCCCTAGTATATCATAAAAGTTTAATAAAATGCTGATTTTATTTGTAAAATATGTCCTGGTTTTTTGCTTTGCCTCCTGGAGGCAGCCGGCAAAATCGAAATAGATGACGCGCGCTTTTTGTGCTATAATAAAAACACTTAACTGCTCAATTTGCCATTGCCCTATATTGGAAACGACTTTTTTGGAAAGGGAGGCTGTGCCGGAATGACTGCGCATCGCCATATTTATCGACAGAAGCGGACTGCTGTTCTTATCCTGCTGGCCGCCGTGCTGATCTGCGCGGCAGTGTGCAGAAGAAGCGGCGGGGAGGAAACTGAGCCGGAACGGGAGAAGGGACTTACAGCGTATGTCCTGCGGGCTGACACTGCCATATATATGGAATTCGGAGTACGAAATGAATTCCTGCGCGTTCTTCACGGCGGCGAGCTCTCCGGTGAGCTTTTGCTTTCCGCCCGGCGCGCCTACAGCACGGCGGAACGCGTCACAGACACCTCCTCGCTGGAGCATACGGTCCTTCCGGAGGGCGAAAAAGCCCGCTATATCAGAGTGCAGATCGGAAAGCAGGGCTTTGCCAGTATCTTTGAAATTGAAGTATATGGAAGGGAATAGAACGGAAAATTTTCAGAGCGAGGGATTGAGCGGCAGCTCAAGAATGCTTTTTTGCACCGAAAATCCAAGATGCTCATAAAATGAAACGGCGGATTGATTAAAATTCCATACGTTCAGCTCGACGCTCTGGGCTCCGAGGAACAAAGCGTGCTTTTTTACCTCTTCCAGCAGCGCTCTGCCAAGCCCCCGACCGCGGCTTTGCTCTTCCACGCAGAGATCGTCGACGTAGAGGATTCTGCGGCTGTTCAGCAGCGCGTCTCCGCCGGATTCGCGCACGATGCAGAACGCGTATCCAAAGACGTGCCGCGTCTCGTCGGCGGCAACGAATACCGGCTTCCTTTCATCCTGCAGAATTTCGGCCAGCTGTGCCGCATCGTATTTACTGCTGCCGGAACGGAAAATATCCGGTCGCCCGGCATGATGCAAAGCGGCGATATATTTAAGAAGCCGCTGCAGCTCGGACTGATCTTCCTGTTCCGCTCTTCTGATTACAATTCCCATATTCAGCGCATCCTTTCTATATTTTTCCATAATATTTTAACGCGGCGCGTCCCTTGCCGCAAGACTGCCTTGCAAAATCTTTTCGTTCTGCTAAAATAAACGCATGAAAAATTTTATTTGGGATTTCGACGGAACATTATTCGATACATATCCGCATACCGTAACGCTGCTTCATGAATATCTGACCGAACAGGGCAGACATTATGACTACGGCGCGCTGTACGCTGTGTGCCGGGAGAACATGGGGAGGGCCCGCATGTTTTGCAATGCCGACGCTGCGGAATGGGCGGAATTTTCTCGCCGGGAGGGAGAAATTGACCGGCCGCCTCTGGCGCGCCCATACGAGGGAACGGAGCGCGTCTTATCGGGAGTTTTTGACAGAAAAGGCAAAAATTTTCTATATACACACCGCGACGCCGTTTCCATCCGCTATCTCGATCGCTTCGCCCTTCGAAAGTATTTCACGGGCTTTGTCACAAGAGAAAACGGCTTCCCGATGAAGCCGGCTCCGGATGCGATCCGGTATCTGCTTGACGAATTTCAGCTCGATCCGGCGGAAACGATCATGATCGGAGACCGGGAAATCGATATTTTAAGCGGGAAAAACGCCGGAATCCACACGTGCCTTTTTACGGACGGGAATCCCGGCGCAGCGGCTTCGGAGGCCGAATATACCGCCGGCAATATGGCGGAACTTTACGCCCTGTTTCTGGGATAAGCTTTAGGCCTTGACGGATTGCTTTTTCCAGCTGTCCTTCAGCGAAACGGTCCGGTTGAAAACGGGCCTTTCTTTTGTATGCTCGTCGTCGCTGCTGAAAAAGCCGTTTCGCAGGAACTGAAAATGCGCGTTTTTCTCACAATTCGCCAGATACGGTTCGACGACGGCGTTTTTACAGACGCGCTGCGAATCGGGATTCAGCTTTTCCGTAAAATCCCTTCCGTCCGAATCGTCGGAGGGATCGGGATCCAGGAACAGCTGATCGTACAGGCGGACCTCTGCCGGTACCGCGTCGTGCGCGGAAACCCAGTGGATCGTTCCTTTTACCTTCCGATCGGGCAGCCAGCCGCCTCTCGAGGCCGGATCGTAAGTGCAGTGTACGACTGTGACATTCCCGTTTTCATCCGTTTCGTAGGAAACGGCCCTGACATAATAGGCGTATTTCAGGCGAACCTCATTGCCGGGGAAGAGCCGGAAATAGCCCTTGACGGGTTCAATCATGAAATCAGACCGCTCAATGTAAAGCTTTTTGGAAAAAGCGACCTTTCTCATGCCCATATCCGTGTTTTCCGGATTGACCTCGGCGTCGAATTCCTCGATCGCCGTCTCGTCGTAATTATCAATGACAAGCTTAATGGGATCCAGGACGGCCATGCCGCGCGGCGCGATCCGGTTCAGATCCTCGCGGATACAATATTCCAGCAGCCCGTAATCTGCGACGCTGTAGCTTGTGGATACGCCGACCATATCGATAAAATTCCGGATGGAGGCCGGGGTATAGCCTCTTCTTCTGAGACCGCACAGCGTCGGCATCCGCGGATCATCCCATCCGTTTACGATGCCGGTTTCTACCATTTTGCGCAGGTAGCGCTTGCTCATGATCGTATACGTAAGATTCAGGCGTGCAAACTCATTCTGACACGGAGCCGGATCAAACGGTCCGCATTTTTCCACCACCCAATCGTAAAGCGGCCGGTGGTCCTTAAACCCGAGGTCGCACAGCGAATGCGTGACGCCTTCAAACGCATCCTCCAGCGGATGTGCGAAATCGTACATCGGATAGATGCACCAGGCGTCCCCGGTATGATGATGCTGGGCGTGTACGATCCGATACAGGACGGGATCGCGCAGATTCATGTTGGGCGACGCCATATCGATTTTGGCCCGGAGCACCCTGCTCCCGTCGGGAAACTCGCCGCTTCGCATCCTCCGGAACAATTCAAGATTTTCCTCCGGAGCGCGGTCGCGGTACGGGCTGTTGGTTCCCGGCTCCGTGAGCGTGCCGCGATACTCCCGGATTTCATCGGCATTCAGATCGCAGACATAGGCCAGGCCGTCTTTTATGAGCTTTTCGGCGCATTCATACATACGGAGAAAATAATCCGAGGCATACAAAACGTTTTTCCAGGTATAGCCAAGCCAGCGGACGTCGTTCATGATTGCGTCGACATATTCCGTGTCCTCCTTGCTCGGATTTGTATCGTCAAAGCGCAGGTTGCAGTAACCGCCGTACTTTTCCGCCGTTCCAAAATCGATGCAGATCGCCTTTGCATGTCCGATGTGCAGATAGCCGTTCGGCTCCGGGGGAAAACGCGTACAGACGGTTTTTCCGTAGTATCTGCCGCCTTCCTTGATGTCGTTTTCTACGATTTCATGTATAAAGTTATTGCTGGCTTCCATTTTCTACCGTTCCTTCCGTTTCGAGCTTTTTGATTCCGACGGCAAGCCTGCGCATCGTTTCGCCGTACCCCAGGATTTCCGCGATTTCCGTGGCGCCCCCGGGACTGACCTCTTTTCCGCTGAGCGCCGTCCGGACGGGCCAGAGAATCTGACTGTTTTTCACGCCGTTTTGTTCTGCCAGAGCGCAGAGCGCTTCATAAAGCCGGGCGGACGTCCAGCCGGCGCGCAGCGTGCTTTCGTTGTCCGTAAAATATTGGAGAACCTTCCGCAGATTTTCCAGCGAATTGACGCGGTCGGTTTTCATTTTTTTATGGCAGTAGATTGCAGTGTCATACTCAGGCAGTTCCTTGAAAAAAACGATTTTTTCCGGAATTTCCGTTAAAACCTCCGTCCTTTGCTGAATGAGCGCGCAGATTTTACCGGTATCGAGATCGGCTTCGCCGAGCGCCTGCTCCACGTACGGCTGCGCAAGCTGCCGGAACTGCTCGGGCGTGCTGTTCCGAATATATTCCGCATTCATCCAGCGAAGCTTCTCAATATCAAAAATCGAGGGAGACTTGTTGAGCCCTTCGATGGTAAAATTCTCTTCCAGCTCTTTGAGTGTGAAAAATTCGCGGGTTCCTCCCGGGCTCCAGCCAAGCAGTGCAATATAGTTGAGAATTGCCTCGGGAAGATAGCCCTTCTGGATAAGATCCTGGAAGGAAGCGTCTCCGTTTCGCTTGGAAAGCTTGGTGTGCGCGTCCTTCATGATGCTCGGCAAATGGATGTATACAGGGATTTCCCACCCGAACGCCTGATACAGAATATTATATTTCGGAGTGGAGGAGAGGTATTCGTTGCCCCGGACCACATGGGTTATTTTCATAAGGTGGTCATCGATCACGTTTGCAAAATTGTAGGTCGGCAGACCATCGGATTTAATCAGGATCTGGTCGTCAAGTGTATCGTTATCTACCGTTATGTCGCCGTAAACGACGTCGCTGAAGGTGGTTTTTCCTTCTCTGGGGACTAATTGCCGGATGACGTACGGCTTGCCCTCCGCCAGGTTCCTTTCGATCTCCTCCTGCGGAAGACCGAGACAATGCCGGTCGTAATTGAAGGAGACTCCCTCGCTTGTCCTGAGCGCGTCAAGGCGCTCCTTCGAACAGAAGCAATAATACGCCGCCCCGCGCTGGACGAGCTGTTTTGCATATTCCAGATAGATGGCCTTGCGCTCGCTCTGAATATACGGGCCATAATCGCCGCCGACGCCGGGCCCCTCGTCGTATGTGATTCCGGTCATTCGAAGCGTTTCTAAGACTGCATCCATGGCGCCCTCTACATACCGTCCCTGGTCGGTATCCTCGATTCTCAATATAAATTGCCCGCCCTTTGAACGTGCAATCAAATATTCATATAAAGCGGTCCGTAAATTTCCGATATGCATGAAGCCAGTGGGGCTTGGAGCGAATCTTGTTCTGATGACAGCCATATCCTATTTTTCCTTTCATATATTTATAAAATACTGATTTTATCTTTATAATAATAAAGCGAAACATGTCCGAAGTCAATATTCTGAAGGTTTTTACTTTGAAAGCCGGCCGTGAGTAAAAACAAAAATGATTTTTGAGGTGACAATATCTTGAAATGCTGTATAATACTGTATAATGAAAGAAAGGGGCCCTCAGATGAACATTGCATTGATTCTTGCGGCCGGAAAGGGAACCAGAATGGGCGCCCCAGTGCCGAAGCAATTTATAGAATATAAAGAAAAACCGATTCTGATTTATACTCTGGAAGCATTTGCCAAACACCCCGAAATCGATGAAATTTGCGTTATTTGCCCAAGCAACAGCGTTGATTTTACCCAAAAAATGATAAATGAATATCAGATTCCCAAAATTTTCTGGATCTGCGCAGGAGGGGGTACGCGCCGTGAATCCTCGAAAATCGGCGTCTCAAAACTGATGGAAACGCATGGAAAGGACGATATCGTTTTGATCCACGACGGTGCTCGTCCAAACCCTTCCGCGCGGATTATTACGGAAAATATTGCCGTCGCAAAGGAAAAAGGCGCGTGCGAAACCGTGGTGCCCAGCAGCGACACCATTGCGGTCTCCGTGGATGGAGCCAGACTCCACAGAGTTCCCAACCGTGAGGTTTTATACAATGTACAAACGCCCCAGTCCTTCCGGCTCGGCCTGATCTACCAGGCGCATCTTGCCTGCGAGGATTGCGGCGCCACGGACGACGCGGCGCTCATCCTGCACAGCGGCGGCGAGGTTTTTCTGGTAGAAGGCGACAAGCTGAACATAAAAATCACAACAGAGGAGGATCTCCGAATATTATACAGCATAATGGAATAGGATTCGGAGGTGTAGATTCGGGAATGGCAAGATGTTTATGCATCGCTCGGACGCAGAATCAAGCGGCCGCTATTTTGGGCATGCTCCGTCAATGTAAAATCAGCGGTGCGATCGTTCCAACGCCGCAGCGCTTTATTGATGGTAAAACATGTTCATACAGTGTAGAGTTCCCTGCGCGGTATTTTTCTGCCGTAACGAGTATTTTACGCGGCAACGGCTTCGATAATGAAATTGTTTCCATTTAAAAATACGCTTGCTTTTTGCTTGAAATCAATATATAATTACGGCAGTGGATGCTTGATAGGCTTCCTGGGGTGTTCGACAAGAACCTATATTTTGAACCTACATCATATTTAAGGGATTCCGAGTCAGATGTTTTTAAATCGGGCCGCAAGCTAATTCCGGCATCCCCGGCAGCGGAAGATTGATAATACACACAGGATACCCACCTAGCGCGGCTAGGTGTCAAAATATCGGGGCGGCACTTCGGGGCCTATCAAATATCAAATTTTATTTGTAAATGTTTCTGCCCGCGGAATTTGATTCTGCGGGTTTTTTGTTGTTTTTTCGCGTTTTTACTTGGAGGGAGGTGCGAGAGTAAAAAAGGTGAGAGAAGAGAAGAAATTGAGATTTTTACTGTG
>ERZ1673695.582-NODE-582-length-53076-cov-54.887309_pt1 | contig 53076 bp, 48 predicted proteins | sample MGYA00580225_ERZ1673695 | MGnify/ENA primary metagenome ERZ1673695 (study PRJEB41218, sample SAMN15661739) | gut metagenome | host: Homo sapiens | place: Canada: London | collected 2015-08-20/2019-03-30 | study: EMG produced TPA metagenomics assembly of... | reverse complement strand
TGAGGTGACATCACCTAAATCTCGCATGTCTACCAATTCCATCACAGGCGCATATTTAGTTTTGGGGGAGCGGGCGACGAATGGAACGGCAAAACCTTCACTGAGGTGACACCACCTAAATCCATCGAGTCTACCAATTCCACCACGCCCGCATATCCACGCCGTATTGTAGCACACTTCACGTCGGCGTGCAAGGAATGTTTTGCCTTTCCCCTCCACCCTATGCTATACTGTCATCAACAGTACACGAAAGGATGGTGCCCCATGAGCGAAAATGCCCTCGCCTTGGCGCGTCAGCACGCGCCCTGCTACATTTACTCCCGCGAGATCCTTACCGCACAGGCAGAGACTCTCCACAGGACCTTCCCCGGCTTTGATATTCTGTTCTCCGTGAAGGCCAACCCCTTCCCACCGGTAATACGGCACCTTGCGGCGCTTGGCATCGGCGCGGATGCGGCCAGTGCGGGTGAGGTCTGCCTGGCCGCGGAATGCGGGATCGCGCAGGAGGATATCTACTTCTCCGCAGCCGGCAAAAGCGATCGTGCACTGGCCGCCGCGTGGGATAACTGCCATCTGATCGCCGATTCTATCGGCGAGGTGCGGCGAATCGCCGCTATGGCCGCTGCCCGCGGCGAGACAAAGGCCATCGGCCTGCGCGTGAACCCCGCTTTCAGTATGGACGGCGGTACGGGCGGAACGTCCAAGTTCGGCATCGACGAGTCCGACCTCCCGGCACTGAAAATCCTGCTGCAAACGCTGCCGATAGCCGTCTGCGGTCTCCATATTCACCTGCGCTCCCAGAACCTCTCCGCGGACACTCTCGCCCGCTACTACAAAAACTGCTTCGCGCTGGCCCTCCGCGTCCGCGATATTCTGGACTGTACCATCGAGTATATCAACTTCGGCGGCGGAGTAGGCATCGTTTACGACCCGGCGTGCCAACCGCCGCTGAACATGAGCACCTTGAAGCAATGTACGCAGGCCGTGGCAGAGGAAAACGCCCGTACCCTCCGCGCACGGCTGCTGGTGGAGTCCGGGCGGTTTCTGACAGCACAGGCGGGAACGTACTATCTGCCTGTGGTAGACAAAAAGACGTCCCACGGCACCACCTATGTCATCGTAGAAAACTGTCTCAACGGCTTCCAGAAGCCCTCTCTTGCCGCCATGCTGCGTAACGCCGCCGGAGAAGGCCCCCTTGCGCCTCAGGAACCTCTGTTTACCGGCGAGACCGCCTTCCCCATCACCGCCCTGCCTGCGGAGGATACCGGCATCACCGAGACCGTAGACATCGCAGGAAACCTCTGCTGCGCCGCGGACGTGCTGGCTAAGAACTTCACCGGTCCGGCGCTGGCGGTGGGAGATCTTGTGGCCGTGGGGAACACCGGGGCCTACGCCAGAACGCTGTCGCCGCTGCTGTTTTCCTCCCACGACGTCCCTGCGGAATTCTTGATCTGAAAAGCAGGGCAGCCCATTGGGCTGCCCTGCTTTCTTATTTCTCCCGTCTGATGGGCCGGATATACTTGAAGTACTGCCCCGGCACAAAATAGAAATACGTCATCCTTCCCGGCGTAGCGGTATCCAGCACACAGCCGTTGGCGGCGTAGTCAAAGTCCCGCATAGCGGTCTCCACCTTATCCTCCACCGTGCGGCACTCCTGCTCATAGTCGAAGGGGCCGTGCTCAAACACCATATACTCCCCCTCCGGCACATCCATCAGCTCCAGTGGCGCGGGTATGGGGCCGCTGTAATCGGCAGGCAGGCGGACGCCGTAGCTCTCGATGCGGGGGTAGTTCCAGGCACAGAGGCGGCCTTTGGGGTCGTTGATGTAGCCCATGATCTGGCCGGCCATGCCGTCGGCCTCGGCGCCGCCGTTGTCGTCCAGCTTGCCGGGAATGCTGTCCAGCAGGCCGCAGACGGTGGCGCAGTCACCGCCGGGAACATTCTTCTGCTTTTCCCAGAAATCCCAGTAGCCGTTGGACTCATAGTTGCGAAGGTGCAGGTATTTGTGGGCGGGAATAGTAACGAAATACGTCTTGACGCCCTGTTCACTTTTGACCATACCGATCTCTCCCAATCCAAAGATATAGCGATCGAAGGGATGGATGCGGGTGCGGAGCACTACGGGGCGGGGCCGGCAGCGGTAAACACCGGGGGTAACGCCGTAGAGCGCCTTGAAGGCGCGGGTAAAGGCCTCCTGCCCGGAAAAGCCGTAGTCCAGCGCGATGTCCAACAAAGGCCGGTCGGTATCGCGCACCTCCTTCAGGGCAAAGGCCAGGCGCCGCTGGTGCAGGTAGGTACGCAGGGACATACCCGCGATCTCGCGGAATTTATGGGTGGCGTGGTACTCAGAATAGTGCAGACGTGCCGCCAGCGCCCGCAGTGTCAACGCCTGATCGTCCCGGCGCATAATGGCGTCGTCCATCTCATTGACGACGGTCTGGATCAGCTGCTGCCATTCGTACATAGGCTTGCTCCCTTCTCTCGCTGTGAACAGAATACACCCTTTCCGCCCCAAATGTTTGATACGAGTTGCTGTTAAAACAGGGACGGCTCCCGCCGTCCCTGTCCGCTTATTCCACTTCAGCAGCCTCCGCCGGCTCCTCCTGCCCCTGCTTGGGCAGCTGCTCGGGCCACTTGGCCCAGGTCTGGCGGATATAGGGGATCATCTGATCCCGGGGCATATCCAGTGCCGCGGCCAGCTCGCCGTAGAGCTGGTCCTCAGCCCGCTTGAGATAGCGCTCATCCATCTGGCTGACCTTCTTACCATGGCGCAGGGCCCACGCCCGCTTGCGGCAGATACCGTGGATCATGGCGGCCAGCTCGGCGCAGTCACAGCGGAGCACCAGCTGGTGGTAGAAATCCTTGGCAGCACGCATACCGCGCTCGGCGGGCTTCTGCTCCGGCAGGACCGGCAGCGCAGCGATCAGTTTCAGCGCACAGTCACGGCTGATGATGGGGCGCATGAGGACAGCGGTGTCCACCGGAGTCATAACGGTGCCGCCGCGGTACAGGGGAGAGAGATGATAGTAGACCTTGTCGCCGCCATCATAGGCCAGACCGGATGGTCCTATGGACTCCACCCGGCAGACGCCCTCGCCGCCGTATACCACCAGATCACCCGCTGCAAACATCACACACGCTCCTTATCCGCAACATACATACACATATATACACAAAAAGGCACATGGCACACGACCATGCGTTCCCCTTTTGCTCACCATTACCTGACATCAGTATAACATATTCTGACGAAAAATGTAAGCACAAATTTTACCGTGACTGTCGATTTTCCCGGAAAGTTGTGATACAATGCAGAAAAACTTTTGCGAGGTGCAGCCATGAAAAAACCTGTCATCCATCCCTCCGCCTTTGTGGCGGACAACGCCACCGTCCGGGGCAGCGTGACCCTGGGCGCCAACAGCAGCGTGTTCTTCGGCGCGGTGCTGCGGGGCGACCGGGCGCCGATCACCATCGGTGCGGGCACGAATATCCAGGACAACTGTGTGGTGCACGTGGACTACGACCATCCGGTGACGGTGGGCGAAAACGTAACGGTGGGCCACGGGGCCATTCTCCATGGGTGCACCGTGGGTGACAACACCCTCATCGGCATGGGCGCCATCGTGCTGAACGGCGCGAAAGTCGGCAGCAACTGCCTGATCGGCGCGGGGGCGCTGGTACCGCAGAACGTGGAGATACCGGACGGGTCTTTGGCCTTCGGCTCCCCCGCCAAGATCAAAGGCCAGCTGGACGAGGCCGCCATTGCCGAGCTGCGGCAGGCGGCGCTGGACTACCAGAAGGAGGCCATTGCATACAAGGCCGAGCAAGAACAATAAAAATATGCGCTCCGACCAAGAGCCGGTGCGCATGGCTGAAAAGCGGCCCCCGGCTGTGCCGGGGGCCGCTGACCGTTTAGACGACGGCGAAGAACTTGATGATAAACAGCAGGGAGATAACGTAGGTCAGGATGGAGACCTCCTTGGCACGGCCGGAGAACACCTTGATCACGGTGTAGGAGATCATGGCAATACCGATTCCGTGGCCGATGGAGCCGGAGATGGGCATGGCCAGCAGCATCAGGAACACGGGCACTACCTGGTCCAGATCGTCGAAATCCACGTTCTTCAGGCCCTGGAGCATCAGGATGCCCACGTAGATCAGGGCGGAGGAGGTAGCGGCAGCGGGAATGACGGCCGCCACGGGCGCGATGAACATACAGGCCAGGAACATGAACGCGGCGGTCAGGCTGGTCAGGCCGGTGCGGCCGCCGGCCTCCACGCCGGAGGCGGACTCCACGAAGGTGGTGACGGTGGAGGTGCCGCAGCAGGCGCCGGCCACGGTGCCCACGGCATCGGACAGCAGGGCCTCCTTCATGTTGGGCATATTGCCGTCCTTGTCGGTCATGCCGGCGCGGGAGGCTGTTCCCACCAATGTACCGATGGTGTCGAACATATCGATCATGCAGAAGGTGATGATCAGGCTGATCGCCGTGAACCAACCGATATTAAAGAAGTCGGTGAAGTCAAATTTGAACAGCGTGGTCTCCACCATATCATGGAAGGGCGGCAGGAAGGACGCACCCTCCAGAGAGGCAAAGGGGTTGGTACCCAGGAAGATAAAGCAGCCGGCCCAGTAGATCACGGAAGCTACCAGCATACCCACCAGCACGGCGGCCTTGACGCCCTTCTTGGCCAGCAGGATGATGACAAACAGACCGATGAACATGGTGATAACAGTCAGGACCATCTGGCTGTACTCGGCACCCATGTGATCCTTGATCACGCTGGGGGTCATGGCGCCGAAGAAGTCGCGCATGACATAGAAGGGTGAGCTATAACCGTTGCCCTCGGCATAGATGCCCACGTTGGAGCCCAGGCCGATGTTCATCAGCATAAGGCCGATGGCGGGACCGATGCCCAGCCGGACGCCCAGAGGAATGGCGTGAACGATCTTGTCGCGGATATTGAATACGCTCAGCAGCAGGAAAACGATACCCTCCACCAGAATGATGCACAGCACCGCCTGGAAGGCGCTGGTGTAGTCGGTGTTCAGCATGGCGGCCACATTGCCGGCGATGACGGCGAAGAAGCTGTTGAGCCCCATACCGGGCGCCATGACAAAGGGCTTGTTGGCGAGGAAGGCCATGACCACGGTGCCGATGGCACTGGCGATGCAGGTGGCCAGAAAGACACCGTTCCACAGGGGTGTGCCCACGGCAAAGTTGGTCAGCAGGTTGGGGTTCAGGGCGATGATGTAGGCCATCGTCATGAACGTGGTGAGACCGGCCAGGATCTCCGTCTTGACGGAGGTGCCGTTCTCTTCCAGATGAAAGATACGCTCCATGTGATTTTCTCCTTTGTAAAATGCTGCACGCCCTCCAGCGCAAGTATCATCTTAACGCTTTTTAACGGGAAAAACAAGACTTTTTGTCAGGTCTTCTGAAATTTTTTCAGATGCCAGTCAAAAAAGCGCCCCCGGCGTGGCCGAGGGCAAGGAGGTGGGGGTGCCTCCTTCTGTTCTCAGGGGACTGTGTCAGCCGGGGTATAACTGACATGATTCTGATGGGATAGCCGCATGGGGTACCGACCGGGGCAGGTCAGCTTTCCGTCCGCATCCGGGGGCGCATGACAGGGGGCGCTTTTTTCAGGGAAGCTTATTGGGCCGCGCGATCGGCCTGAATGAGCCGCTTCAGGGCCTCGACTCCCACCTGAACGGCGGAGGTAGTGTCCTCGCTCATATCCTGGTCCAAGCCGGCCTTTTCACGCTCCTGGTTCCAGACCACATGGAAGCAGCTGCCGCAGCGGCAGTTCAGGGCATCAGCCACCACAAAGAGGGCGGCGGACTCCATTTCACTGGCCTTGACGTGCAGGCGCTTCCAGGCCTCCCATTTGTTGAGCAGCTCATAGGATACAGGCATACGCTCGGGGCTGTGCTGGCCGTAGAACGCGTCCTTGCACTGAACGACGCCCACCTGTGTGCGCTTGCCCAGCGCCTTGGCCGCCTGGACCAGCGCGGTGGTGACCTCGAAGTTCGCCACCGCGGGGTACTCGATGGGGGCATATTCCCGGCTGGTATGCTCAAAGCGAATCGCGCCGGTGGCGACCACCACGTCGCCGCTGCGGACATCCAGCTCGATTCCGCCGCAGGTCCCTACGCGGATAAACGTGTCAGCGCCGATGTTGCGCAGCTCCTCCATGGCGATGGAGGCGGAGGGCCCGCCGATACCGGTGGAGCAGACGGAGACCTTCTCCCCCAGCAGCGTACCGGTATAGATGGTGTACTCGCGGTTCTGAGAAACAAAGTGCGCGTCGTCGAACAGCTCCGCGATCTTTTCACAGCGGCCGGGGTCGCCGGGAAGAATAACATAGCGGCCCACGTCGCCTTCGGCGCAGTGGATATGATACTGCTTTTCCAGCTTCTGCATGATATATCGTCCTCCATCTATGTTCAAGTCGTTATGTCCTAAGCAAATAACACGGTTCGTAATCAAACATTTACCCATCGCTGAGGTAGAAAAAATCATATCATGGTTTTTCGGAAAATGCAATACTTCCGCCACAAAAGATACGGCTTCTCCTGTACAAATGATGCAAAAGGCAAAAAGTGTCGGGGCTATAAAACCGCCCGCGGCAAAACCTACGTTTGGCGGCGGCTGTTCTCCGCGCATGTGCGCGTGTTTTTGCGCGGATCGGCCGACGCATATGGAAAAAGGAGGAAAAAAGATATGACAGATCGACTCGCTGCACTGGCGGCGGCAGTGATGCTGGCGGTGACGCTGGCGGCCTGCGGCGCGGCAGACGACAAGACAAACGGCGCCGCGCCGGACACCACACCCAACGGCAGCATCACCACACAGCCGGACACCAACGGCACGGACACCGGCAGCGCCAAAGATGATCTGAACGGCGGCCACAACGAAAGCGGCCGGGCGGATGAGGACGGGCAGATGAACGGTACCGTGGAAACGCGGCGGTATGACCGGGCGCTGGCAGCGTCGCTCAGTCAGCTGATCCTAAACCGGATCGGCGAATGACAAAAGCGCGGCGGGCACAGGATGTCCGCCGCGCGGTTTTTACCGGCAGGACTTGCATTTTTCAAAAAATGGGATATTATATAGGTGAAAAACGTCCCCGCCCCCTTTTTTCGTCCTCTGAACGGCGGACGCGGGGCACGGAACAAAATTTACGCCGCAGTGGGCGGCAGAGAAAAGAAGGTTTTTTCTATGACAAAGATCGACATCGTTTCCGGATTCTTGGGCGCAGGTAAGACGACTCTTATCAAGAAACTGCTGGCCGAGGCCTTCCCCGGCGAGAAGCTGGTACTGATCGAAAACGAGTTCGGTGAGATCAGCATTGACGGTGGGTTCCTGAAGGACTCCGGCGTGCAGATCAGTGAAATGTCCTCCGGGTGCATCTGCTGCTCTCTGGTGGGCGACTTCAACAAGGCGCTGAAGGACGTACATGAGCAGTTCCACCCTGACCGCATCCTCATCGAGCCCAGCGGCGTGGGCAAGCTCAGCGACGTGATCGTGGCGGTGGAGAACACCGTGAAGGACGTACCGGACATGAAGCTGAACAGCTTTGTGACCGTAGCGGACGCCACAAAGGTCAAGATATACATGAAAAACTTCGGCGAGTTCTACAACAACCAGATCGAGTCCGCCGGCACCATCATCCTCTCCCGCACCCAGCGGCTGAGCCAGGAGAAGCTGGAGGCCGCCGTGGCGCTGCTGCGGGAGAAGAACCCCAATGCCGCCATTCTCACCACGCCCTGGGACCAGCTGGACGGCATGACCATCCTCAGCGCCATCGAAAAGGCCTCTCTGGCGGACGAGCTGCTGGCGCATATGCGCGCCGAGCACGAGGCGGATGAGGCGGAGCACGAGCATGAGCACCACCATCACCACCATGACGAGAATGAGCACGATCATGACCATTGCTGCCATCACCATGACCATGATGATGACGATGACGACGACCACGACCATGAGCACTGCTGCCATCATCACCACGATGAGGACGAGCATGACCACGATCATCACCACCATCACCACGACGGCGAGGAATGCGATGATCCCCACTGCGGCTGCCACCATCACCATCATCACGCCGACGAGGTATTCACCAGCTGGGGCACGGAGACGGTGAAGGCCTACTCCGAAGCGGAGCTGGAGCACATCCTGACGGCGCTGGACAGCGGCGAATACGGCGCGATCCTGCGGGCCAAGGGTATCGTGGCTGCCGCCGACGGCGGCCAGTGGCTGCACTATGACTTTGTGCCCGAGGAGCACCAGGTGCGGCGCGGTCCGGCGGACTACACTGGCCGTATCTGTGTGATCGGCTCCCAGCTGAAAGAGGATAAGCTCTCTCAGCTGTTCGGACTGTAAGGAGTGGCTGACATGGATATTCCTGTTTATCTTATTGCCGGATTTCTGGACGCCGGCAAGACCGAATTCATCAACGGCATCCTGCGGGACGGCTTCGCCGCCGAGGACCGGACGCTGCTGCTGTGCTGCGAGGAGGGCGAAAACGGCTATGATCCCAAGGTACTGGGCAACGTATTCACCTATACCGTGGAGGACGAGGACCAACTGACACCGGACTTTCTGAAGAAGCTGGAAAAGCAGTACCGGCCTAAGCAGGTCATCGTGGAGTACAACGGCATGTGGAGCATGGAGAAGCTGTACCGCGAAGGACTGCCCGCCAACTGGATACTCTATCAGATCATGTGCCTGGTGGACGCCACCACCTTTGAGATGTATCTGAAGAACATGGGGCAGCTGATGATGGAGAAGATCACCAACTGCGATATGCTGATCTTCAACCGCTGCAATGAGCAGCTGCGCGCCCAGCTTCGCAGCCGCAACCTTCGGATGGCCAACCGTCGGGCGGATATCTACCTGGAAAACGAGGACGGCACCAGCGAGGAGTACGTCACGCCGGAGATGTCGCCCTTCGACCTGACCGGCGGCAAGCTGGAGGTGCCGGACGAGGACTACGGCATCTGGTATGTGGACATGATGGACAACCCGGGACGCTACGAGGGCGTGGAGGTTTCCTTCAAGGCGCTGATGTGCCACTCCAAAAAGTTCAAGGGCGTGCACTGCCCGGGACGCTTCGCCATGGTGTGCTGCGACAAGGATATGCAGTTCCTGGCCCTGGTGTGCCGCGGCGAAGGGCTGGAGCAGTATAAGGACAAGCAGTGGGTGAAGATACACGCCACAGTGAAGAAGGAGGCCTGTGACGCCTATCAGGGCGAAGGCCCCGTGCTGTACGTCACCTCCATCGCCGCCACCACCAAGCCGGACCCGGAGATGGTGTCCTTCTGATCGCAATCTGTATATTTTCACCGCACAATTGCAGCGTATATAGAAAAAGACCCGCCGATGGCGGGTCTTTTCAACTTGTTTCGGCCTCAGCGGACCAGCTGGATGGCGGCGGGGAGGTTTTCGATCTCCACACGGGGCGCGCTGGGGCAGCATTCACCGTCCAGGGACCAGGGGAGGTTCTCCTTGGTGGTCAGGGTAACGCGCCGGACATGGCGCAGTATCACGCCGGGATAGTCGTACTGCATACGGGTCATGGCGGTAATGAGGTTCTGCAGATCCAGTGCCGTCTTTGGCATACGGAGCAGCAGCAGTTCGAATTTTCCGTCGTCCATCCGTACACGGGAGGGATCCAGCTTCACCAGGCCGCCGAGGGAGGTGGAATTGCACACAGCGCCGAAAATGAACTCCCCCTCAAAGCGCTCACCATCGGCATCCACCGCGCAGCGGTAGGGCCGCAGGGAGTCCAGATCACCCAGCCCCTCCAGAATGTAGGCAAAATGGCCCAGGGCGTTCTTGGCCGCCTGGGTGGCGGAGTAGGAGGACCGGGTAAAGGCCCCAAAGGAGGCCACATAGGCAAAATAGCGGTCGTTATGCCGCCCCACGTCCAGGGGGCAGGGCGTGCCGGTGGCGGCCGCCTCTGCCGCGGCGGGCAGCATGGTGTGAAGATGCAGGCTCATGGCAAAGTCGTTGGTGCTGCCGCAGGGCAGATAGCCCAGCAGGGGCCGCTGCTCCAGCTGCATAAGCCCGGAGAGCGTCTCGTTCAGCGTGCCGTCGCCTCCGGCACAGACCACCATGTCGTACTGCCCGCCCCACCGGGCGGTGATATCGCGGGCCTGGCCGCCCGCCTCGGTGATATAGACCCGTACCAGATAGCCGGCACGGGAGAACTGCGCCACGGCATCGAACAGCGGGGCGCGGGATTTTGTCTTTCCCGCACGGGGATTGACGATAAACAAGAGCTTTTTCATAGGGACACCCTTCCATACCATCGTAATTCTCGCATTTTGCGCGGGGTTGTCCGAGTATGATACCACAGTTGCGGCGGGATTGCAATACACATTCCGCCGCGGGTGTTTGTGTTCGAAAATTGTTGCAAAACGCCGCGCATACGGGTATGATAGAAAAAACAGCAGTGGGAGGTCCTGCCATGAAGCGAACGCAGTATTTCAAATGGGGACTGACGGCCTTTTTGACCGTATGTGCCGTGCTGGTGTTCTACGACACCTTCTATCAGGCGGGAACGCTGCAGCAGTTCGTGTCCAAGCTGGCATCCATCCTGGCGCCGGTGCTGTACGGCTTTGCCATCGCCTATCTGCTGACGCCCATCATGTCCTGTCTGGAACGGGCCATCGCGGCGCTGTGGAAAAAGCTCTTCAAAAAAGAGCTGAAGCAGCCGTCGGGCGCGCTGCGGCTGGTGAGTATCCTGCTGACCGAGGCCGTGGTCCTCTTCCTGCTGTATCTGCTGATGAGCGTGCTGGTGCCCCAGGTGGTGGACAGCGTGACCACCCTCATCAACAACGCCGAGTCCTACTACCGCAAGGTCTATCGCTGGGCCAACGACCTGCTGGAGAGCGACAGTGGGATCGGTGTCTGGCTGGCGGGGCTCATCACCGAGCGCTATACCGACGGCATGGCCTTTTTGACCGACAAGGTGCTGCCCTGGGCCCAGAAGGCCATTGTGCCGCTGACCAACGGTATCTGGAGCGGCATCCGCGGGGCAGTGGGCTTTGCCCTTGACCTGATCGTGGGCATCATCGTGTCCATCTATCTGATGGGCATGAAGGAAAAGAGCCTGGCCCGCTGCTGCAAGGCCGTATACGCCGCGCTGCCGGAGGAAAATGCCGACGCGGTCATGCGCGGCACCCGGCGGGTGAACGCCATCTTCTCCGGCTTTGTCCGCGGCAAGCTGCTGGACTCCCTCATCATCGGCATCCTGTGCTTTATCTGCTGCTCCATCCTGAAAATGCCCTACACCCCGCTGGTCAGCGTGGTGGTGGGCGTGACCAACGTGATCCCCTTCTTCGGGCCCTTCCTGGGTGCGGTGCCATCGGCATTCCTGATCCTGCTGGTCAGTCCCAAGCAATGTCTGGTGTTCGTGATCTTCATCGTGATCCTCCAGCAATTTGACGGCAACATCCTGGGGCCCAAAATTCTGGGCGACGCCACGGGCATCTCCAGCTTCTGGGTCATCGTGGCCATCCTGGTGGGCGGCGGCTTTGCCGGCGTGCTGGGTATGTTCATCGGCGTGCCGGTGTTCGCCTGCATACAGGAACTGCTGAAATTCCTGATGGACCGCCGGCTGCGGAAGCGGAATATGCCCACGGAGGCCTACGCCTATGTGGGTCGGGCCAAGGATTCCCCGCCGGAGGATACGCCCGCGCCCGAACCCAAAGATCCCGCGTGATATAGCAGGCAGGCGGGCACGCAGCCCGCCTGCCTTTTCTTTGAAAGGAGCACCCCCCATGACAAAAGACCTCTACGATAAGCTGATGGTCTTCGGCAACGACCAGGAGCCGTTTCTCGCCCACAACTTTATGCGGACCACCGACCTGGATGACGGCACCGCCACCGTGACGCTGCCCATGCACACCGAAAGTCTGAACCGCTGGGGCGGCGCCCACGGCGGCATCCTGTTCTCGCTGTGCGATGTGGCCATGGGCATGGCCATTATGACGCTGCGGCAGGAGATGGTGGTCACCGTGAACGCCACCATCGATTATCTGTCCGCCGCTGCCGCCGGCAGCACCCTGACCACCGTGGGCAAGGTGGACCGCCTGGGCGGCAAGCTGGCCTTCTGTTCCGCCGAGATGACCGACGAGACCGGCAAGGTCATCGTCCGCGCCCACTGCGTCATGTGCTTCACCGGCAGGGCCCTGCCCCTATGAGCCGCCGCGCCCTGCGCCGCTGGTGTATTGCGCTGGCAGTGTTCTTTGCCGCGTATTTCGCCCTGCGCACCAGCCGCGCGGCCATGACTGCCCTGTGGTACGGTGCCGTGCTGCCGGCGGAACAGTGGCTGGGGCGGCTGTGTGGGAGGTTGACGCTCTCCGTAGGTGAGGTCCTGATCTTGACGGCGGTGTTCTGCGCCATACTGTGGCTGGCCAACGTACCCCGGCGCATCATCGCCGCGCGGGGCCGCCGTTGGGGCATGGCTCTGCGCCTGACGCTCACCGCCCTCTGCGCCGTGCTGACGGTGTACGCCGGCTTTTGCCTCACCTGGGGCATCGGGTACAACACCGACAGCTTCCAGGAGAAAAGCGGCATCTATGCCCAGCCTTCCACGGCGGAGACGCTGGCGGAGGTAACGGCCTATTTTGCCGGCAATCTGGCCGCCTGCGCCGATGACGTCCCCAGAGATGAAAGCGGTGTCTGCACGCTGGACCGGCAGGCGGTGCTGAACCGGAGCGCCTCCGCGCTGGATGTGCTCTGCGGCGAGTTCCCGTTCCTGCGGGCGGAAACGGGCGGTGCCAAGGGCTTCGCCTGCTCCCGGGCGCTGAGTGCCCTGCGCTTCACCGGGTTCTACTTCCCCTTCACCGGCGAGCCGAACGTCAACATGGACAGTCCGGCGGCCTTTCTGCCGGCCACTGTATGCCATGAGCTGGCCCACCAGCTGGGCGTCACGGCGGAGGAGGAGTGCAATTTCATCGGCATACTGGCCGCTGTCCGGTCAGAGGACGCAGGGTACCGCTATTCCGGCTGGCTGACGGGGTTCGGGTATCTGTTCAACGCTCTGTACAGCGCCGACCGGGAGGCGTGGCAGACCATACGGGACGCACTGCCGGACACGGTGGTGGCTGACCTGCGGGCGGACAACGCCTACTGGGCGCAGTTCCGCGGCGTCGTCTCAAAGGTCTCGGACACCGTGTATGACGGCTTTCTCAAGAGCAACGGCGACACGGACGGCAGCAAGAGCTACGGCGTGGTCACGGACCTGCTGGTGGCCTATTTCGGATAAAAAATATTCCCTTAGGCCAGTTGGCCTAAGGGAATATTTTTTATTGGTCCGTTTGATCCGGCGAAGCCTCCGGGCAGTCTATTGGGATCATTCTATGCTCATACGCTCCAGCACGATAATATGATACAGCTCTTCCGCATTGGACGCATCGGCAGATTGCCCCCAGTGCGTTTGCAGCCCTATCCGAAGCGTCTCCCCGTCCGGCGTATGCCAGAGCAGCGCCGATGCGTAGACATTGCCGTTTTCATCGGATCGCATTTCGACCTCTACATCCGTTCCCGGCTGCGCCCTCCCGTTGACAACGGGAAATGTCGTCTCATAGCGCCCGTCTCCGGTGCGGAGGGTGACCTCGCCGTTTTCCAGACATACGCTCCCATATATCATGCCGTCCCGGTAGTCATCGGCGACATACACAGCGTCTCCCTCACTGATCCATACGCTTTTGCAGATACCCTGCGTATAGGCCGCCCGATACTGTCTGACACCATGGATATCCGTGGGCCATCTTACTCCGTCCTCATATGTCCGGTTCCATGTGTATGTATAGAATTCCAGATTGTTAAGGCCCTCCGCCCTGCTGTCGCATTCAAGCCAGTGGTAGGTATATTCATCGCCGTGCCTTTGAGTATACCGCCATGTCGTATCATCCCAATCAACAGAGGGATCTCCACTCTCATACTTGCTGTACCAGATATGCAGGTTTCTCCCCAGCTTAAAGATATCCACCGCATCATTAATGGCACCCAGCGTTTTCCCGTCATAATCGATGTCCCGGTAGTAGGTATAAAGCTCGTCCTTGCGCACCATATCGCTGTAGGAAGCGTCGTAGGGCAGCAGCACGTCGTAGTAATACGGTTCTATGACCTCCTCGCAGAGCTGCCGCATCATGGGATCCAGCGCCAGCGCCTCCAGACCGGGGATGTCCTCCTCCAGCAGCGCCTCGCTGACCGCGTCCAGATAGGCGCACTGCTCCGCCGTCAGCGCGGCGCGGGGCGTGTTGTCCGTCACGGCGGCGCCCCAGCATGACAGGCCGATGGCCACCGCCGCGGCCCCGGCCACCAGCATGGCCGGAAGACTGCGGCGCTTCTTCTGCGGCGGCGCGGTGTCGTCGCGGGATATCTCGTTCCCCGGCGCGGCCCACTCCCGCGGCGGCGCGGAGAACTCCGGCCTCGGCGGAGAAAATTCCGCGGGTGCCGGTGAAAATTCCTTGTCGTTCATGGCTTACTCCCGATCCAGCTCCACCCTGTGGACGGGGCAGGAGAGTCCCTCCTCCTCAAAGGCCATGAACAGCGTGCGGTTCAGCAGGCGCTGCGCCTTGTAAATGTTCTCCTCGTGCGTCTCCCCCGCCACCCGCAGCACAACGGCGCGATTTTCATAGTCCAGCGACTGTACGCCCAGATAGGCCGGGGCCTTGCTGAACAGGTCGGGGTGCTCCCGATGCAGCTTCGGCAGTACCTCGCCCAGCACCTTCTCCGCCCGCGCCAGACTCTCCTTGTCATAGGGGACCGCCATGTCGCACACGGCGAAGGACAGGTCGTTGGATCGGTTGATCAGACTGCGGATATCGGAGTTGTTGATGATCTTCACGTTTCCGCCGGAGTCCATGATCTGCGTGGTACGGATGCCGATTTGTGTGACCGTGCCGCGGAAGTCGCCCACCACGATGATGTCGCCCACCTCGTACTGGTGCTCAAACAGCATGAACGTACCGTGATCACGTCGGCGATCAAGCTCTCCGCACCGAAGCCGATGATCAGCGCCAGCACGCCGGCGCCGGCCAGCAGCGCCCGCACATCCACGCCCACGATAGACAGCGCCCACAGCAGCCCCACGATGATCAGCAGATATCGGATAGCGCTGTCCGCCAGCGTGAACACGGTCTTGCCGTGGTTGCTGCTGGGCGACACTCTCTGAAATACGGCTCTGGCCGCCGCCGAAAACAGCACCAACCCGGAAAACAGTATGATCAGCTGTGTGCCGATGTTCCAGATCTGCGTAAACAGGCCCGCGGGCACGGGCACCGCCGCCCGCGCTGCCAGGGCCGCCGCCAGCAGCACAGCGGCCAACCACGGCAGCACCTTTCCCGGTTTCTTTTTCATCTCGTTTTTTTCGTTTTCCATGATGTATTTCTCCCGTTTTTTATCCATATGATAAGCAGAAATTTAACAAAATTTCTACATACACAGAATACACCGCCTTGTCGAATGTGTCAATATATCGCGCGAAATATCCGAATATCTTGTTCTTTTTGCGCGAAAAGCACCCGCCCTGCGTTATGCGGGGCGGGCGCTTTTCTATCACGATTTACAGGCCCAGGCCGGGGATGTTCAGTCCGCCGGTGAGTGAGCTCATGGAGTTATTCATGGCATCATCTGCCTGCCGAAGTGCCTCATTTACCGCAGAAATGACCAGATCCTGCAACATTTCGGCATCCTCCGGGTCGATGACGTCGGGCTTGATGGTCAGCTTGGTCAGCTCCTTTTTGCCGGTGACCACTGCCGTTACCGCGCCGCCGCCCACAGAGGCGGTGAACTCCGTTTTTTCAACTTCTTCCTGCGCTTTTGCCATATCCTGCTGCATTTTCAGCAGTTTTTGCTGCATCTGCGCCTGCTGCTGCATCATCCCGGCGCCGCCGGTAAAGCCCCTGCGGGCGCTGTATCCCTTTGCCATATTCGTTTCTCCTTTATATCGATCTGTTCATTTTGCCAGTGTAAACTATCGGACATCTTATGTGCAGCATCGGTCTACCCATGTGTAATACCGATGCGCTCTTTGTGTAACATTGGTGTGCTCCATGTGAGACACCGGTGCGCTCAGCATGAACTGTCGGCTTATTTGATGCGAAAATTGTCCAGCTGTTTGGCGTTTTCCACCAATTCGTCCAGCTTGTCCCTGTGGGGAGCCGGCACCTCCCAGGGCGGCAGGTCCGGCGGGGCGGGCGGCGCCTCCTCCGGCAGGGGCGGGCGCTCATAGTCGTCCGCCGACGGGGCGGGCGTGGGCCGGGGCGCGGGGCGGACCGGGGCGCGCCGCACGGGCGCGGCGGGGCCGCCGCCTACGGTGAACTGCACCCGGACGGGACGGCCCACATGGCGGCTGGTGACGCCGCAGAGCACGTCCTCGATGGCCTTGCGGCTGAGCTGCTGCTTCACCAGATCGTTGGCACAGGAAACGGTGAGCACATCCCCCTCCAGCGTACCTGTCGCCTGGTTCAGCCATACCCGGTCGGGGATGGTCAGGGGCCCCTTGTAGTGCTCGATAAGCGCGGCCCAGACCTGACTGTCACCGCCGGCGGCGGGCGCCGCCGAGGTACGCTCTGGCGCAGGGGCCGGAGGTGCAGGGGCCGTGGGGACCGGTGCGGGTTCCGGTGCGGGAGATGTCTCCTGCGGGATCGGAGACACTTCACGCCGGGGCGGCGGAGTCGGCGCAGCCGCCGGACGGGCGGCGGGTCTTTCCGCCGGGACGACGCCCTTCTTCAAGGCGTCCTCCAGGGCAGAGACGCGGTCCGCCAGAGCCTCCGTATCGTTGGAAAGGCTCTCGTCGCACAGACGCAGCAGGCACAGCTCGGCATCCGTCCGCTGGCGGATGCTCCGGGGCAGGGCCGCGGCGGTCCGCTGGATGGTATCGGTCATATAGAGCAGGCGGCGCATGGGGACCTCCGCCGTCAGTTCAGAGAGGGTCTTGCGATCATACAGGCCGCCCAGCAGGGCGGCGCCGCCCTCCGGCGCGGCGGCCAGAACGGTCATATCCCGGCACAGGTCGCTGAGCTCACCCAGCAGCGCGCCCACATCCTTACCGCCCCGGTACAGCTGGTCCAGCAGCGCCAAAGCGTCGCCCCCCTGACGCGCCAGGAGCAGGCGCATGAGCTGCACCGTCTGGGTGCTGCCGGCCAGTCCCAGCGTGTCCAGCACGCTGCGGCCGTCCACGACCGCGCCGGCGGCACGGCACTGGTCCAGCAGGCTGAGCGCGTCGCGCAGGGCGCCGTTGGCCATGCGGGCCAGCAGGTCCGCCCCGTCCGGGGTCAGGTCGATGGCTTCGGCCTTCGCCACCTTCAGCAGCTGCTGCTCCATATCGTGGGGCAGGATGCGCTTGAAGTTGAACCGCTGGCAGCGGGAGAGTATGGTGGCCGGGACCTTCTGGATCTCGGTGGTGGCCAGAATAAACAGCAGGTGGGCGGGCGGCTCCTCCATGATCTTCAGCAGGGCGTTGAAGGCATCGCGGGAGAGCATATGCACCTCGTCGATGATGTAGACACGCTTTTGCAGCACCGCCGGCGGGTAGACGGCCTCCTCCCGCAGGCTGCGGGCGTCGTTGACGCTGCCGTTGGAGGCGGCGTCCAGCTCCGTCACATCCAGCAGCGAGCCGTCGTCAATGCCGCGGCAGGCGGCGCACTGGTTGCAGGGCGCGCCGTCAATGGGGTGCTGGCAGTTGACGGCCTTGGCCAGAATGCGGGCACAGGTGGTCTTGCCGGTGCCGCGGGTACCGGTGAACAGGTAGGCGTGGCCCACCTGACCGTCGGCCACCTGGCGCTGGAGCGTATCGGTGATGTGCTGCTGGCCCACCACCTCGGAAAAGGTCTTGGGCCGGTATTTGCGGTACAGCGCCTGGTACATGGGCACACCTCCCTGCCGACAAACAAAATAAACGAGTCCTCCGCCGTGAGCCACAGGGCCGGCACCCTCGCGGCACATGGATGATCCCTCTTAATGCTGCTCGGTTCCCCGCCTGACATGATTCGTGGGTATCCATTGCGCGAGACCGGCCCCGCAGCTCACGGCGGAGGACAAGTTCGTGAGATATATTCTACTACAATTCTTCCGCGATGGCAACTGTTTTTTGCCGCCTATTTCGCTTTTGCTTTTATTATACCCTCTGTTGACAAGGGCAGAGACGAAAAAAGGCGGCGCTTCAGCGCCGCCTTTTTTTCGGTAAAAGGAGAGAGAAATACAATGGGTGGGTATCCTTTCGGATGAGCGTATCATACACGCATCCGGGGCGGAAGTCAACAGGCTTGATAAAGAATTAACAAATCATTCACAAAGCGCGCCCGCCGTTCACAGATCGTTTACAGAGCCGCCCCTCTTCCCTATTGACAACAAAAAATATTGGTGCTACCATTTAGCATACTAATAGTTTGTATGCTAAAAATTCAAAAGCAAAGAAGGAGGACCGCCATGAAATTCTGCTTTGACGAGCACTCGGCGCACTTCGGCGCGCTGTTCGGCTACTGCGATCACCAGGTGCATAAGCTGATGGGGCGGATGCTGAAGCGCTACGACGTATCGCCCATGCAGTGCCGGACGCTGATGTTCCTGCACGACGCGGAGGACAGCGTGAACCAGAAAACGCTGGAGCGCCATCTGATGATCAAGCCCAGCACGGTGAACGGCATCGTGGACCGGCTGGAGGAGAAGGGGCTGGTATACCGCACCGTCAGCGCCACGGACGGACGGTGCCGCATTCTGGCACTGACAGAGGAGGGCCAGCGGTTCCATGACGATTTCCAGACCGTGCTGCACCAGGTGAACGAACGGCTGGAGCGCGGCTTCACGCAGGAGGAAAAGGCGCAGTTCACCGCGTTTCTGCTGCGGGCGGGACGGAACCTGACCGACGAGGAGGAGGAAGCATGATAAAAAAATTGGCGCCCTATACCAAGGGCTACCGCCTGCTGATGCTGTTCGCCATCGCCTGCTCCGCCGGAGAGGCGGTGCTGGAGCTGACGCTGCCCCAGGTGATGAGCGACATCGTGGATATCGGCATCGCCAACGGAGACAAAGGCTATATCCTGACGGCGGGGCTGAAAATGGTCATCATGGCGCTGCTGGCGCTGGGCTGCGGCGTGGGCGCTGCGGCACTGGCCGCCAAGGCGTCCATGGGCTTCGGCGCGGCGCTGCGGAAGGCGGAGTACGAGCAGGTACAGCGTTTCTCCTTCGCCAACATCGAGCGCTTCTCCACCGCCAGTCTGGTGACGCGGCTGACCAACGACGTGGCCTCGGTACAGATGACCACATTCATGGGAATGCGTATGCTGGTGCGGGCCCCCACCATGCTGGTGACGGCACTGGTGATGGCCCTGATCATCAGCACAAGGCTGAGCCAGGTGTTCCTGGTGGTCATTCCCCTGCTGGTCATCGCGGTGGTCATCGTCATCAAGCGGGTAGGGCCGTTCTTCACCTCTTTGCAGGGGGCCACGGACCAGCTGAACCTGGTGGTGCAGGAGGACCTGAACGCCATCCGCGTGGTGAAATCCTTTGTGCGTGAGGCGCAGGAAAAGGAGAAGTTCACCCAGCGCAGTGAGAAGCTGCGGAGCATGGCCGAGCGCGCCTTCGGCTTTGTGGTGCTGTTCATGCCGGTGATGATGGTTCTCATGGGCGGCACCATCACGGCGGTCATGTGGATCGGCGGCCACTACGTGTGGGAGGGCACGCTGCTCTCCGGCGATCTGATCGCGTTCTTTACCTATTTGAGTGAGATACTGATGTCGCTGATGATGGTATCCGTGGTACTGATGATGCTGACCCGGGCCATCGCCTGCGGCAAGCGTATCGCCGAGGTGCTGGAGGAGAAACCCCGCATCACCGACGAGCAGGCCGACCCGGCGCTGAAGGTGGAGGACGGCTCCATCCGCTTCGACCATGTGTATTTCAAGTACCACGACACGGCGGAGGCCTGGAATCTGGAGGACGTGAGCTTCACCGTGCCCAGCGGGGCCACGGTGGGCATTTTAGGCGGCACCGGCAGCGCCAAGACCACGCTGGTGAGCATGATCCCCCGGCTGTACGACGTGAACGGCGGCGCGGTGTATGTGGGCGGCCACAATGTGAAGGACTACACCATGGAGGCGCTGCGAGATGGCTGCGCCATGGTATTGCAGAAGAACACGCTGTTCTCCGGCACCATCCGGGAGAACCTGCGCTGGGGCGATGAGAACGCCACGGACCGGGAGATCGAGGACGCCTGCCGCCTGGCCTGCGCCGACGAGTTTATTGAGAAAATGCCGGACGGATACGACACCTATATCGAGCAGGGCGGCACCAACGTCTCCGGCGGGCAGAAGCAGCGGCTGTGCATCGCCCGAGCGGTGCTGCGGAAGCCGAAGATACTGATTTTGGACGACTCCACCAGCGCGGTGGACACCGCCACGGACGCGAAGATCCGAGGCGCGCTGAAAACGGCGCTGCCCGGCACCACAAAGCTCATCATCGCCCAGCGGATCACATCCGTTATGGACGCCGACCTGATACTGGTGATGGACGATGGGCACATCTCCGCCATAGGCACCCATGAGGAGCTGATGGCGCAGAGCGACATTTATCGGGAGGTCTATCGCTCCCAGCAGGAAGGGGTGAGCATCGATGGCTGAACAAAAACGCGGCGGACCGCGCGGCCACGGGCCCCAGGGACACGGCTTCCAGCGGCCCAAGGACTTCCGGGGCACGGTGAGCAAGCTGCTGCGCTATATCGGGCGCTACAAGGCGGCGTTGGTGCTGGTGTTCGTGTGCCTTGTGGTCAGCTCCGCCGCTTCCGTGATGAGCAGCTATCTGCTCAAGCCTATTATCAACGACTATATTCTGGTAGGCGACTTCGCCGGCCTTCTGAAAATGCTGGCGCTGCTGCTGGGACTGTTCCTGCTGTCGGGCCTGTGCTCCTATGCCTACGCCCGCATCATGGTGCATATCTCCCAGCGGACGGTGGCCCAGATGCGGCAGGATCTGTTCGACAAATTGCAGGACCTGCCCCTGCGGTACTTCGACACCCACCAGTCCGGCGACCTGATGAGCCGCTTTACCAACGACATGGACACCGTGTCGGAGATGATCAACTCCAGCTTCGCCAGTGTGGTGTCCTGCGCCTTGACGTTTATCGGCATTGTTGTTATGATGCTGTATATGAACTGGGTGCTGACGCTGATCACCTTTGCCTTTCTGGTGCTGATGCTGCTGGTGGTCAAGGGCGTTGGCGGCAGAAGCCGCGTGAGCTTTCAGGCACAGCAGCAGGCGCTGGGCGCCATGAACGGCTATATCGAGGAGATGGTGGAGGGCCAGAAGGTCATCAAGGTGTTCAACCACGAGAGCAAGGCCATCGCGCAGTTCTCCGGGCTGAACGACAGCTATCGGGACGCCGCCACGGCGGCCCAGACCTACTCCGGCGCCATGATGCCGGCCATGGCCAACCTGTCACGCATCGACTACGCCGTCACCTGCTGCGTGGGCGGACTGCTGGCCATCGGCGGGATGTTCGATGTGGGCTCGCTGGGCGCGTACCTGCTGTATGTGAAGCAGGTGAGCCAGCCCATCTCGCAGATCAGCCAGCAGGTGAACGTGCTGCTGGCGGCGGTGGCCGGCGCGGAGCGCATCTTCGCCGTGATGGAGGCCGAGCCGGAGGTGGACGAGGGCAAGACCGTCATCGTCCGGGTGGAAAAGCACGGCGATGCGCTGACCGAGACAGACCGCCGCACCGGCTGCTGGGCGTGGAAAAAGCCCGACGGTACGCTGGTGGAACTGAAGGGCGACGTGCGCTTCGACCACGTGACCTTCTCCTATGACGGGGAGAAAACCGTGCTGAACGACGTGTCGCTGTTTGCCAAGCCGGGGCAGAAGATCGCCTTTGTGGGCTCCACCGGCGCGGGCAAAACCACCATCACCAACCTCATCAACCGGTTCTACGATGTGCAGGAGGGCACCATCACCTATGACGGCATCGACGTGAAGGACATCCAGAAGGACTCTCTGCGCCGTTCGCTGGGCATGGTATTGCAGGACACCCATCTGTTCACCGGCACCATCGCGGACAACATCCGCTACGGACGGCTGGACGCCACGGACGAGGAGGTACGGGCCGCGGCGAAGCTGGCCAACGCCGACAGCTTTATCCGGCACCTGCCCCAGGGGTATGACACGGTCATCACCGGGGACGGCGGCAGCCTGAGCCAGGGCGAGCGCCAGCTGCTGGCCATCGCCCGGGCGGCGGTATCCGACCCGCCGGTGCTGATCCTGGACGAGGCCACCAGCTCCATCGACACGCGGACGGAAAACCTGATCGAACAGGGCATGGACTCGCTGATGGAGGGACGGACGGTGTTCGTTATCGCGCACCGGCTGTCCACCGTGCGGAACAGTCAGGCCATTCTGGTGCTGGAGCACGGGCGCATCATCGAACGCGGCGACCATCAGGAGCTGCTGGCGCAGAAGGGCAAGTATTATCAGCTCTACACCGGTAAGGCCGAGCTGAGCTGAGGTATAAACGAGGAATAAACCGGAAAAGATCAAAGGAGGATGCACCATGACGGAAAAACAGCTTTGTGATATGGCGGTGGCCATGCTGGAGCGTTCCTATGTACCCTATTCCCACTTCCCGGTGGGCGCGGCGCTGCTATGCAAGGACGGCACAGTATTCACCGGCTGCAACGTGGAGAACGCCGCCTACGGCGCCACGATATGCGCCGAACGGACGGCCATGGTCAAGGCGGTCAGCGAGGGACACAGGGACTTCGACACCATTGTGATCGCCGGGCGCAGCGAGGATCACTGCGTGCCCTGCGGCACCTGCCGGCAGGTGATGATGGAGTTCGCACCCGACCTGACGGTGATCTGCCTGAACGGGAAGGGCGAGAGCAAGCGCTTCGCGCTGAAGGAGCTGCTGCCCTACGGCTTTGACCAGAGCTGGCTGTAAAAGCGGAAAAGCTTTCCATGGAACCAAATCGCACCGCGCTCCGTCTCAATGGACAGAAACCTATTTCAGGAGGAAACTACACGATGAAAAAAATCATTTCCCTTGTGCTCGCCGCCGTGCTGACCCTGAGTCTCGCCGCCTGCGGCACGAAGAACGACAGCAAGGGCGATCAGCCCTCCACCCCTGCCAGCGCCCTTGACCTGCTGGAGAAGGTGTGGAGCACCTACACCGATGATGAGAAGTTCCCCGCCGCCGGCGGCGACTACTCCGAGGCGAACAGCAAGGAGGACGCCCCCGGCGTCTATGACCTGACCGACCGCGCCGCTGTGGACAGCTCCCTCGGCCTGCCGGAGACAGCCAAGGTGGATCAGGCCGCGTCGCTGGTCCATATGATGAACCAGAACACCTTTACCGCCGCGGCGTACCACTGCACCGATGATGCCGATGCGCTGGCCACCGCCCTGCGGGACAACATCCAGCAGCGGCAGTGGATGTGCGGCTTCCCCGATAAGGTTGCCGTGGCCGTGGTGGGCGAGTATGTGGTGTCCGTGTTCGGCGCCGAGGATCTGGTGGACACCTTCATGTCCCACCTGAACGGCATCTTCGGCGTGCAGCCCGTCTACGACGAGGCCATCCTGTGAAGCGCTGGATAGAGCGAGGCGTATTTCTGCTGGCGGCAGCGGCTATGGTCATAGCTGCTGCCGCCATTCCCACCCGGCGGGTGCAGGAGGATACGCTGCCGGAGGTATATGTGTACCGTGGCTATGCCGCCGCCACCGACGCACCGTGGAGCGAGAAATCACTGGCCTTCGCCGTAAAACGGTTTTCTCACCTGTTGGAGGCATATTTCCCCGGGTCGGAACACGTATATATGAGCGTGATCCCAGATAAGGCCGCTTTTATGGAGACGCCGGAGGGCTACACGCCCGCCGGGGCAGCGGAGACGGTGGACTATCTGGCGCAGCGGCTGCCGGTGGAGATCATCGACATCGCGCCGCTGCTGGCGCTGGAGGACTATTACCGTACCGATCCCCACTGGCAGCAGGAGCGTCTTTCCGCCGTGGCGCAGGCCATATCGGAGGCCATGGGCGCGCCTGTGCCGGACACGACGGAGGAGACGCTGTGCGCGCTGGCGGGCGAATTTCACGGCAGCTACTGGGGCAAGACGGTGGAGACGCTGACGGCGGATATACTCTCCTACATCAGTACACCGGTGCTGGAGGGCTGCACGGTATACGACTATGAGACGGACAGCACCGGCGGCGTATACGACTTTACCGCGGCGGAGAAATCGCCCTACGACCTGTTTCTGGGTGGGCCGAAGGCGCTGCTGCGGATCGAAAACCCGGCGGCTAACAATGACCGGACGCTGATCGTGTTCCGGGATTCCTTCGGCAGCAACCTTGTGCCGCTGCTGGCGGGCGGCTACCGCACCGTCTATGTGGTCGATATCCGGTATATGGCCACAGACGCGCTGGCACGGGTGACGGAATTCCCGGAGGGGGCGGATGTACTGCTGCTGTACAGCGTTGCCGTGCTGCAAAACAGCATTACGCTTAAGTAAACAAAAGGCCGGGCGCTGAAAGCGCCCGGCCTTTTGCGGCAGAAAGAACGCCGGAGCAATGCTCCGGCGTTCTGCATTTACTTAGAAGAAGAACTCCTTGATCTGGCCGTACAGGATGAGGACCATGCACAGCGGGGTGATGAACTTGACGCAGACCTTGAAGAAGCCGTAGCTGCCCATGGCATGACCGGACTGCTCCGCCTCTTCCTTGACGAACTCGGGGCCGATCTCCCAGCCGATCATCAGGCACATCAGCAGGGCGCCCAGCGGCATCATAACGCCCTCGGACAGTGCATCCCAGAAGTCCAGCCAGTCAGCCGCCCAGTTCTTGGGTTCCGCTATATTCAGTATATTGGCCGGTGCGATACCGCTGGAACCCAGGCAGTCGGCGCAGACCAGGATGCAGCCCAGGCACACACAGGCGGCGGCGATGAGGGTGTAGGGCTTACGCTTGTCGCCCTTGCCCTCGATACGGGCCTTATCCACGAAGTGGGCCACGATGACCTCCAGCAGGGAGATGGAGGAGGAGATGGCGGCAAACACCACCAGCAGATAGAACAGGATGCCGAAGATGGGGCCCAGTGTGCCCATGGAGTGGAACACGTTCTGCATGGTGATAAACAGCAGCTTGGGGCCGCCGATGTTGCCGGCGGGATCCAGGGCGAAGCGGGCAGGCATGACGCACAGACCGGCCATCAGGGCCACCATGGTATCCATGATGATGATCAGCAGGGCGTTCTTCTGCAGGTTCTCCTTCTTATGCAGGTAGGAGCCGTAGGTGATCATGGCGCCCATGCCCAGGGACAGGGAGAAGAACATCTGGCCACCAGCGGTGGAAACAACGTTAAAGATGCTGGGAGCGCCGGACTTGTAGGCGACGATGGCCTGTGCCACGCCATTGACCATGATGGAGGAAACCTCCGCGCCATCAACAACCGCCTTGGCGGGCACATAATAGCCGACATTGGCCGCCCAGCCGGGGGAGAACATGTACTTCAGACCGTCCAGAGCACTGCCGTTAACAACGCCCTCCACGAGAGAACCGTCCGCCTGCAGGATCTGCACGGCCACGTCGGTACCCTCCAGGGTGCAGGCGCGGATGATGCAGATCAGCAGGGCCACGAACAGGGCGGGCATACCCACGGAGCAGACCTTCTCGATGCCGCCGCCGATGCCGCCCATAACGATGAGCATGGTCAGCGCCACGAAAATAAGGCCGTAGATAACACCCTCAGCGGGACTGCCCAGGAAGTTGCCGAAAATTTCGCCGCCGGACAGGCCATTGGAGCCGAAGCCGGCACCGAACAGATCGCCGATGTTCAGAACGGTGTACTTGATGCAGTAGCCGCCCAGTGCGCAGTAGAAGAACAGGATGAAGAAGGCGGACAGGATGCCCAGCCAGCCCATCCACTTGAACTTCTTGGACAGAGCCTTGTACGCGCCCACGGCGCCGTGGCCGGTCTTGCGGCCGATGGCCAGCTCGCCCACCATAACGATGAAGCCGCACAGGACCGCCAGGATCAGATAGATGATGAGGAACGTGAAGCCGCCGGAGGCACCCATCTTATTGGGGAAGCCCCAGATGTTGCCCAGGCCGACTGCAGAGCCGACCGCGGCCATCAGGAATCCGAAATTGGATCCAAAGCCTTTTCTTTCTTCCATTGTTTTCTCTCCTTAACAGATTTTTGCCCCTACGTCGCCGCAGAAGCTGATAAACTTTACCGCACCCGTCTATTGACAGGAAACGGCACGGGGCACCGCCATGCCCCGCAGGTATTTCCTCACGGGATAAAATCCCTTCAAGGCTACCTGAAAAAAGTATACAGGAAACTCTTTCCGCCCGCAATTAGCAGTTTTTATAAAAATTGAGCGCCATATTGTACATTTTTAACATTCTATGAACGGATTTTTCCACATATTTTATATGGTTTTTGCTTCTTTTTTACATTGAACCATTCAGTTTTTGGCGGGGTTCCGGGATTTTTGCAACGGACGGCGAATGATTTTCTTTTGGGGAAACCGATTGTAGGTTTATTAACAGGCGGGAGAGGGAACAAAAAAGACCGCCCTCCGGCGGTCTTTTCGATCTGTCAGGAGAGAGGTTGACGGGATGGCGGTCTCGGGAACAACTGAAAACACATCCGCAGAAAAACGCTGCGGACTATGGAAAAAGTATACAGGAAATCGTCGAATGGTTCGATCAGCAATTTTAACGTCTTTTTCTGTTTTAACATTATCTTAACGTTTGCAACGTGGTTTTTGCGGTATTTTTCAGCCGCTCTGCGTTTAAATATATGCAAAGTACAGGTGTTTTTCCATGTTTTCCGGCGCAAATTTCTTCACTTTCATATTAGGAAACTTTTTCATCGTCGTGTTAAGAGTGCGTTAATTATACGCAGGGAGACGGTGTCCGGACGCAAAAGGCGGGCACTTCCCTTTTTGTGAATTGTGTGGTATACTATGATTTTATGAGACAAGACACGCAAAGGAGGCGGGACACGTGAGACGAGCAGGCGCAGCGGTGCTGGCGGCGGTATTGGCGCTGATGCTGGCGGGCTGCGGGCGGCAGGACCGTCCGCAAAGCGGGAAACTGAACGTGGTGTGCACGCTGTTCCCCTACTACGACTTTGTGCGGCAGATCGGCGGGGACGCGGTGGACGTACAGCTGCTGGTGCCCGCCGGGCGGGAGACACACAGCTTTGAGCCCACGCCGCTGGACGTGATCGCCGTCAGCGAGGCGGAGGTATTCATCTACAACGGCGGGGAAAGCGAGCTGTGGGTGGAGGACATTCTGGACGCGGCAGGCGAGGCTATCCCCCACCGGCTGGCTATGATGGACTGCGTGGAGACATACCGGGAGGAGTACGCCGAGGGGATGCAGGGCGGCCATGACCACGCACATGACGAACATGGCGAGCACAATGACCATGAGGCGCATGACGGGCATCTGCACGATGGCCACGAGGAGGAAATAGAGTACGACGAGCACATCTGGACATCGCCGGTGAATGCCATGGCCCTGTGCCGGGCCATCTGCGATACGCTGTGTGAGGCCGATCCGGACAATGCCGACGGCTATCGGGCTCGGCTGGCGGACTATCTGGACGAATTGCAGGCGCTGGACGAGACATTCCGGGACATCACGGACCATGCGGCGCGGCGGCTGCTGGTGTTCGGCGATCGGTTCCCGCTGCTGTATTTCTGCAGGGAATATGATCTGGATTACCGGGCGGCGTTCCACGGCTGCGCGGGAGACACGGAGCCGTCCCTCGCCACGCTGAAATATCTGATCGACGTGGTGGAGGAGCAGGAGATACCGGTGGTATACACCATCGAGCTGAGCAGCCGGAAGGTGGCGCAGGCCATCGCCGAGACCACCGGGGCGCAGGTGCGGACATTCCACTCCTGCCAGACGGTGAGCCGGACGGAATTCGACGGCGGAGCCACCTATATCAGTCTGATGACCGCCAACGCGGCGGCACTGAAGGAGGGACTGTCCTGATGGAACAGGAGAAACGCATATTGCTGGACTGCCGGGACGCGGCGCTGGGCTATGAGGGCAAGCCGGTGTGGGAGCACCTGAACTTTCAGGTGCACAGCGGCGACTATGTGTGCATCGTGGGTGAAAACGGCAGCGGCAAGTCCACACTGGTGAAGAGCCTGCTGGGGCTGCTGCACCCCATGGCGGGCGAGATCGTACGTTCGCCCTCCCTGCGCTCCGGCGCCATCGGCTATCTGCCCCAGCAGACAAAGGCGCAGAAGGACTTTCCCGCCACGGTGACGGAGGTAGTGCGCAGCGGCTTTCTCAGCGGGAAGGGAATGCGGTTTTTCTACACGCCGAAGGAGAAGTCCACCGCGCTGATGCACATGGGCAAGCTGGGCGTGCTGGAGCTGAAGGACCGGTGCTACCGGGAGCTGTCCGGCGGGCAGCAGCAGCGGGTGCTGCTGGCGCGTGCCCTGTGCGCCGCCGGGGAGCTGCTGATCCTGGACGAGCCGGTGACGGGACTGGACCCGGCGGCGGCCCAGGAGCTGTACCGCACGCTGGAATACCTGAACAAGCAGGAGGGCATCGCCATCGTGGCGGTGACACACGATATACGCAGTGCCCTGCGCTACGCCGACCATATTCTGCACGCCGGCCATGGAACGTACTTCTTCGGCACGGCGGCGGACTATCTAACGTCCCCCTGGGGCAAACGGTTCGGAGGTGACGAGGCATGAGCTTACTGCTGGAAATGTTCACGTACCCGTTCATCCTGCGGGCGTTCGTGGTGGGTATCCTGGTGGCGCTGTGCGCGGCGCTGCTGGGCGTACCGCTGGTACTGAAGCGGTACGCCATGATCGGCGACGGGCTGAGCCATGTGTCCTTCGGCGCATTGAGCATCGCACTGGCCTGCGGCTGGGCGCCGCTGCCGGTGTCTATCCCGGTGGTGGTGCTGGCGGCACTGGGGCTGCTGCGGATGACGGAGAGAAGCCGGATGGGCGCGGACGCGGCCATCGCGGTGGTCAGCGCGTCGGCGCTGGCCGTGGGCGTGGTGGTGACAAGCCTGACCACCGGCATGACCACGGATGTGGACAGCTTTATGTTCGGCTCCATCCTGGCCATGGACCGGGCGGATGTGGCGCTGAGCGTGGGACTGTGCGCGGCGGTACTGGTGCTGTATGTGCTGTTTTACCATCGGCTGTTCGCCATCACCTTCGACGAGAGCTTCGCCCGGGCCACCGGGGTGAAGGTGGGGCTGTACAACACCATCCTGTCGGTGCTGACGGCGCTGACCATCGTGCTGGGCATGCGGATGATGGGCGCGATGCTGATCTCCAGTCTGGTCATCTTCCCGGCGCTGACGGCCATGACGCTGCTGCGGAGCTTCCGGGGCGTGGTCATCTGCGCCGCGGGGCTGAGTGTGGTGTGCTTCTGCGTGGGGCTGACCGGGTCGTACCTGTGGGGCACGCCGGTGGGCGCCACGGTGGTGCTGGTAAATTTGGCGGCGTTTTTGCTGTCGAGAGGCGTTATGAAGCTGAAAAGAGCGTCCTAAGGGGCGTTCTTTTCAGCTTTTCGACCTATTTTGCGGGTGTTTTTGCGGAAAAACCCTTGCGTTTCGTGTGCTTATATGGTATGCTATGTGTGTACGTAAGGTTAAGGTATTGACTGGAGTGGACGAGATCGTCCGCTTTTTTTAATGGTCATCGTTCCATGATGACCGGGACGTTCTGTTGGAGGGCTTGCTGTGAAAAAGATCACCGAGGTCGTATGGGCGCTGGCGGAGCCGGCGGTGCAGGCGCAGGGCTGCCGCATCTGGGATGTAGAGTACGTCCGGGAGGCGGGACAGTGGTACCTGCGGCTGTATCTGGACAAGGACGGCGGCGTGGACATTCTGGACTGCGAGGCCATCAGCCGCACGGTCAGCGATCTGCTGGACGAGGCGGACCCCATCGAGAGCAGCTACGTGTTCGAGGTGGGCTCGGCGGGGCTGGAGCGCCAGCTGAAGCGGCCGGGGGATTTTGCGCAGTTCATGGGCAGCCCCGTGCTGGTGAAAACGTACCAGCCCAAGGACGGGCGCAAGGAGTTCGCCGGGACCCTGGCGGGCTATGACAACGGCGCGGTGCTGCTGGACATGGGCGGCGAGACGGTGCGCTTTGAGAAGAACGAGACGGCGCTGGTGCGCCTGCGGGTAGAATTCTGAGACAACACGACTTGAGATAGAAGGAGAAACGACCATGAAATGTGACGAGATCTTCGCGGCACTGGCTATGCTGGAAAAGGAACGGGGCATTCCCCAGAGCTTTATGATGGGCAAGATCATCCAGGCGCTGACCACCGCCTATAAGCGCGACCACGAGGGCGTGGAGTATGTGGTGGTGGACGTGGATGAGGAGAAGAAGGACCTGAAAATGTACGTCCAGAAGGAGATCGTGGAGGAGGTGGAGAACCCCGCCAGCCAGATCTCGCTGGAGGAGGCCAAGCGCATCTCCGCCAAGAACGAGTTGGGCGGCATGGTGAACTTCCCGGTGGAGTCCGTGGAATTCGGCCGCATCGCCGCCGGCAACGGCAAGCAGGTCATCATCCAGGGCCTGCGGGAGGCCGAGCACGGCATGATCTATGACGAGTGGGGCAGCAAGCAGCATGAGATTCTCACCGGCACCGTCAGCCGCATCGACCCCCGGAACGGCAACGTGATCCTGCGGATCGGCAGCGGCAGCGAGGCTACGGAGGCTGTGCTGACCATGAACGAGCAGGTGCCCGGCGAGGAGCTGCACGAGGGGCAGATGGTGAAGGTGTATCTGGTGGAGGTGCGCCGCAGCACACGCGGGCCGCAGGTGATGATCTCCCGCACCCACCCCGGTCTGGTGAAGCGGCTGTTTGAGCTGGAGGTGCCGGAGATCTACGACGGCACCGTGGAGGTGCGGTCCATCGCCCGGGAGGCGGGCAACCGCACGAAGATCGCCGTGTGGTCCGAGGACCCCAACGTGGACGCCATCGGCGCGTGCGTGGGCCCCAGGGGGCAGCGCGTGAACGCCATCGTGGACGAGCTGCGGGGCGAGAAGATCGACATTGTGAAGTACAGCGAGGACCCGGCAGAGTTTATCGCCGCGGCGCTGGCGCCGGCGGATGTGGTCAGCGTGCAGCTGGCCGACGAGGGCAAGGCCTGCCGCGTGACGGTGCCCGCAGACCAGCTGAGTCTGGCCATCGGCAAGGAGGGGCAGAACGCCCGTCTGGCCGCGCGGCTGACCGGCTATAAGATCGACATCAAGGCGGCCAACGCGGAGTAAGCGGCGGCTGCGGAAAGGAACGGCAGCGATGCAGAAGACCCGTAAGATACCCCAGCGGCAATGTGTGGGCTGCCGGGAAATGAAAGACAAAAAGGCGCTGCTGCGTATCGTGAAGACCCCGGAGGGGGAGATACTGCTGGACAGCACCGGAAAGAAATCCGGCCGGGGCGCGTACGTGTGCCCGGACCCGGAGTGCCTGAAAAAAGCACGGAAAAGCCGTGCGCTGGAGCGCGCCTTCGACACCGCCATACCGGCGGAGGTGTACGACGCGCTGGAAGGGCAGATGGTGGCACTGTGACAGAGCATTTGTTATCCACTTTGGGTCTGGCGCTGCGCGCCGGTGCGGTGGCCGTGGGCGAGGAGCCCGTAGGCGCGGCGGCACGGGCCAAGAAGGCCAGGGTCATCTTTACGGCGCGGGACGCGGCGGCATCCTCGGTGCGGCGGGCGTACAGCTTCGGCCGGGCAGGCAGCTGTCTGTGCCTGCCCTTCCCGGCGGACAAGGAGGATTTCGGCCGGGCGCTGGGCCGGACCAGCGTGGCCATGTGCGCGGTGACGGACATCGGGTTTGCCCAGTCGCTGGTGAAAAAGCTGGCGGCGGCGGAGCCGGAGATCTACGGCGCGGCGGCGGAGGCGCTGGACCTGAAGGCCAAGCGGGCAAGGGAACGGAAGGAAGAGCAACTACAGCACGAGAAGAACCTGCGGCAGGGCAGGCACCGCGTTCACGGCGGCAAGCCGCCGGAACCGCCCCACGCGTCTCCGGAGCCTCCGGCACCGGAGCACAGGCCCCCCGCGCCGGAACACCGGCGTCCGCCGCGGCGGGAGCATCCGGAGGGACGCCCCGACCGGGTCTATAAGGAACGGAGCGGCCGCCCGCCCAGGGATAAACTGTCGGCAAAGAAGGAGGCCCCCGGCGCACGGTATGAAAACGCGCGGCCGGTAAAGAAGGGCAAGGGAAGCCGGAAAACGACCGGCAGATAACAGGAACACAGCGCGCCGTAAGCGCGGCGCGAGCAACTGAGATGGAGGTGGCTTTATTTGGGTAGTATCGCTAACAAATACAGAGTGCATGAGGTGGCCAAGGACTTCGGCGTGTCCACGAAGGAGATCACGGAAATCCTGACCAAATACGCCGAAACGCCCAAAAATCATATGCAGGTGCTGGAGGACCGGGAGCTGAGCCTGATCTTTGAGTATCTGACCCAGCACAACCCGGTGAGCAGCATCGCGGTGATCTTCGCCGAGGGCGCCAAGCCGGAGGAGAAGAAGGCGGAGAAGCCCGCCGCCAAGCCGGCGCAGAGCGCATCCGCGCCGGTACAGGGTCAGGGCCAGGGCGGCAGGCCCCAGCAGGGCGGCGCGCCCAAGGCGGAGCAGCCCAAGCAGCCCATGTCCCGCGTGCCCCAGCGGCAGGTGGTGGACACCCGCAAGGCCACCAACGTCAATCTGGACAAGTACGACGAGAAATTGCAGGATATGGCCGACGCCCGCAGCAGCGGCAAGCGGGACCAGCAGGCCCCACAGGGCAAGGAGAAGTTCCGCAGCAATAAGCAGCGGCGGGACAATAACTTCGCCAGCAACAAGCGCAAGCAGGAGGAGGCCGACCGGCTGCGGAAGCTGCGGCTGGAGGTCATCAAGAAGACCCCTGTGACCGTGCAGATCCCCGACGAGATCAGCGTGGGCGAGCTGGCCAGCCGGATGAAGAAGACCGGCGCAGAGGTGGTCAAGTGCCTGATGAAGAACGGCGTGATGGCCTCCCTGAGCCAGATGATCGACTTCGACACCGCCGCCATCATCGCCGAGGAGATGGGCTGCAAGGTAGAGAAGGAGGTCGTCGTCACTATCGAGGAGCGCCTGATCGACGACCATCAGGACAAGGACGAGGATCTGGTGCCCCGGGCACCCGTGGTGGTGGTCATGGGCCACGTGGACCACGGCAAGACCAGCCTGTTGGACTATATCCGCAACGCCCACGTGGCCAGCGGCGAGGCCGGCGGCATCACCCAGCACATCGGCGCCTATCAGGTGCAGATCAATGGCAAGCCCATCACATTTCTGGATACCCCCGGCCATGAGGCCTTTACCTCCATGCGCGCCCGCGGCGCCATGGTGACGGATATCGCCATTCTGGTGGTGGCCGCCGAGGACGGCATCATGCCCCAGACGGTGGAGTCCATCAACCACGCCAAGGCCGCCGGTATCCCCATTATCGTGGCCATCAACAAGATGGATAAGCCCGAGGCCAACCCCGAGCGCATCAAGCAGCAGCTGACCGAGTACGGCCTGGTGTGCGAGGAGTGGGGCGGCGACACCATCGTGTGCCCCATCTCCGCCAAGACCGGCATGGGCGTGGACAATCTGCTGGAGATGCTGACGCTGACCGCCGAGGTGGGCGAGCTGAAGGCCAACCCCAACCGCGCGGCGCAGGGCACCGTGATCGAGGCCCGTCTGGACAAGGGCCGCGGCCCCGTGGCCACGCTGCTGGTACAGAACGGCACGCTGCATCAGGGCGACATCATCATCGCCGGTACCTCTGTGGGCCGCGTGCGTGCCATGGTCAGTGACAAGGGCCAGCGCATCACCGAGGCCGGACCCAGCGTGCCCGTGGAGATCACGGGTCTGAGCGAGGCACCCTCCGCCGGCGCTACCTTCAACGCCGTGGCCGACGAAAAGCTGGCCCGCGAGCTGGTGGAGCAGCGCAAGGCCGAGGAGAAGGCCAAGGCCAACGCCCCTGTGACCAAGGTGTCGCTGGAGGATCTGTTCAGCCAGATCCAGGCCGGTGAGATGAAGAACCTGAACCTAATCGTCAAGGCGGACGTGCAGGGCAGCGTGGAGGCGGTGAAGTCCTCGCTGGAGAAGCTGAGCAACGAGGAGGTCCGCGTCCGCGTGATCCACGGCGGCGTGGGCGCCATCAACGAGAGCGACGTCATGCTGGCGTCCACCTCTCAGGCCATCATCGTGGGCTTTAACGTCCGGCCGGACGCCGCCGCCCGCGACAGTGCCGCCCGGGCCAACGTGGATATGCGGATGTACCGCGTGATCTACGATGCCATCAACGAGATCGAAGCCGCCATGAAGGGTATGCTGGCCCCCAAGTTCCGCGAGGTGCTGCTGGGCCACGCCGAGGTGCGCCAGACGTACAAGGTGTCCGGCGTGGGCACGGTTGCCGGCTGCTACGTGCAGGACGGCAAGCTGCAGCGCAAGGACTGCCAGGTACGGCTGGTCCGCGACGGCATCGTCATCCACGAGGGCGTGCTGGCCTCCCTGCAGCGGTTCAAGGACTCCGTGAAGGAGGTGCAGGCCGGCTACGAGTGCGGCCTGAGCATCGAGAAATTCAACGACATCAAGGAAGGCGACATCGTGGAGGCCTTCACCATGGAGCAGATCGAGGTATAACAAACAGCCGATGGGTGGGCGAGCGCCCACCCATCTTTTTCTTGAAAGGAGGAGCGCCCTATGGCCGGAAACCGCATCGGACGCATCAATGAGGAGATACGCAAGGAGCTGAGCGCCCTGCTCCGCACCGTAAAGGACCCGCGGGTATCCGAGGGGATGCTGACTATCACGCGGGTGGACACCACCAGCGACCTGCGGTACGCACGGGTGTATATCAGCGCGCTGAACTGCGCGGATGAAAAGGGCCTGATGAAGGGGCTGAAGTCTGCGGCCGGATATCTGCGGCACGAGCTGGGCCAGGCCATCGACCTGCGCTACACGCCGGAGCTGCAGTTTTTCATGGACGACTCCATCGCCCACGGCGCGCACATTCTGGACCTGCTGAACCACGTGAAGCCCGCCAACCCCGCCAACGCGGACATCGTGCTGCCGGAGGACCGGGAATGAGCGCGCGGCTGACGGTGCAGGAGACAGCGGACTTTCTGCGGACGCTGGACGGCGTGCTGATCCTGACCCACGTGCGCCCGGATGGGGACACGGTGGGCTGTGCCGCCGCGCTGTGCCGCGCCCTGCGGGCGCTGGGCCGGACGGCGTATCTGCTGGAAAACCCGGAGATCACGGAGACGTACACGCCCTACGCCGAGGGGCTGTGGGCGCCGGAGGGCTTTGTGCCGCAGCGCGTGGTATCGGTGGACATCGCGGCGCTGAACCTGCTGCCGGAGAACGCGGTGCCGTATAAAAACGACATCTGCCTGGCCATCGACCACCACGGATCCCAGGAGTTCTTCGCGGAACGGACGTGCCTGGACGCGGAGGCCGCCGCCTGCGGCGAGATCGTGTATGAGATCGTGGGCAGGCTGACGGACATCACGCCGGAGATAGCCATGGCGCTGTATGTGGCGGTCTCCACAGACTGCGGGTGCTTCGTCTATGCCAACACCACGGCGCGGACGCACCGCATCGCCGCCGCGCTGATGGAGCGGGGCATCGACGTGGGGCCGGTGAACAAGGCACTGTTCCGCACGAAGTCGCCGGTGCGGCTGGCTATGGAGGCCCGGATGGTGGCGGACATGGAGCTGTACGACAACGGTCGGGTGGTGGTGATGTCCATCCCTCTGGCGCTGTGCCGGGAGCTGGGCGCTGCTGAGTCCGACGTGGAGGAGCTGAGCAGTCTGGCGGCGCTGGTGCAGGGCACCGACTGCGGCATCACGCTGCGGGAGCTGAAGCCGGGACGGGTGAAGCTGTCGCTGCGGACGGGACCGCGGGTGGACGCCAGCGCCGTGTGCCGCGTGCTGGGCGGCGGCGGCCACAAGGGCGCCGCCGGGGCCACGGTGGACGGCACCCTGGACGAGGCGAAGGCGGCCATTCTGGCGGCCTATACGGAGGTCATGGGATAACATGGCCGACGGGATCATCATTATCGACAAGCCCGCGGGATGGACCAGCATGGACGTGTGCGGCAAGCTGCGGGGCATACTGAAAACGAAAAAGGTGGGCCACGCCGGAACGCTGGACCCCATGGCCACCGGCGTGCTGCCGGTGTTCGTGGGAAACGCCACGCGGGCGGTGTCCTACGCCGAGGGCGGGGACAAGGAGTACGTCGCGGGGCTGCGGCTGGGGCTGACGACCAACACCCAGGATACCACCGGCGAGGTGGCGGCGGAGCGCCCTGTGTCCGTGACGCGGGCGCAGCTGGAGGACGTGCTGGCGCGGTTCACCGGGGAGATCGACCAGGTGCCGCCCATGTACTCGGCTATCAAGATCAACGGGCAGAAGCTGTATCAGCTGGCCCGGAAGGGGCAGGAGATCGAACGGCCCCCACGGCGGGTGACCATACACGAGCTGGCGCTGCTGGAGCCGGAGGACGGCGACTGGCGGCTGCGGATACGGTGCAGCAAGGGCACGTATGTGCGGGCGCTGTGCCACGACATCGGGCAGGCGCTGGGCTGCGGCGGATGCATGAGCGCTCTGCGGCGGACCATGGCCGCCGGGTTTACGCTGGCGGAGAGCCGCAGCATCGAGGACGTACAGGCGCAGGGCGAGGCCCTGCTCTCCCCTACCGACTCGCTGTTCCGGCAGTGCCCGGCCTATCACATCGCCGGTGAACAGGACCACAGACGGTGCCTGTGCGGCAATCCGCTGGCGGCGGAGGGCTTGCAGCCGGGGCTGTACCGGGTGTACAGCCCGGATGGGGCGTTTCTGTGCCTGAGCCGCTGGGAAGCGGGTGTTCTGACATCAGAGAAAAACTTTTTCGGAGCGTGAACAACTTGGAAAAGACAGTTATCGCCCTGGGCTTCTTCGACGGCGTGCACCGGGGCCACGGCGCACTGCTGCGGAAGACGGCGGAGCGCGCCCGGGAGCTGGGAGCCGTCCCCGCGGCATTCACCTTTGACCGGCCGCCGAAGGAGGTGGTCACGGGGCAGCCCGTGTACCTGATCAACTCCAACCGGGACCGGCAGGGGCTGATGGAGCGTCTGTACGGCATCGAGCGGGTCATTTTCGCGCCCTTTGACCGGGAGATGATGACCATGCCGTGGGAGGCCTATCTGGAAATGCTGATCGGGACATACGGCGCGGTGCACTTCGTGGCCGGGCACGACCACCGGTTCGGCCATAAAAACGCCGGGAACGTGCAGCTTTTGCGGCAGAAGTGCGCGGAGATGGGCATCGGGTGCGACATCATCCCGCCGGTACAGCGGGAGGGCATCACGGTCAGCTCCACGTACATCCGGACGCTGGTGGAGGCGGGCGACATGGAGCGCGCGGCGGACTTTCTGGGCCACCGGCACTGCCTGAGCCAGACGGTGCAGCACGGACAGCGGATCGGGCGGACCATCGGCATCCCCACGGTAAACCTGGCGGTGCCGGAGCACGTGCTGGCCCCGGCGCACGGGGTATACGTGACGGAGGTATTTCTGCCGGACGGACGGCGGTGCGCCGGCGTGACCAACGTGGGCACGCGGCCCACGGTGTCCGACAGCGATCGGGTGTCCGTGGAGACGTACCTGCTGGGCTTCGAGGGCGACCTGTACGGGCAGGAGCTCCGGGTGGAGTTCTGCCGCCGGCTGCGGGGCGAGCAGAGGTTCGACACGCTGGAGGCGCTGCGGCAGGAGATACAGCGGAATATTCAGCAGGCAGAAGCCTATTTTAAGGCATGAGAAAAGGCACCCCTTTCGGGGTGCCTCTTCTGTTATTTCACACGGCGCCGGGGTAAGACACCGCGGAAAACGGTGTCAGTCCTCGCGCTTTTTGCCCACAAACGCCACGCCGACGGCGGAGGTCAGCGCCATGCCGACATACAGAGCAATGCCCGCGTCGAAGGTCTTGGGGCTGCCCTTGGTGTCGGTGGTCTTGGTGTCGGTGGTGGGGTGGTAGTAGTAATAGCCGCCGGAGGAGGTGGATGTCCACTTGGCGGTGAGAGTAATGTTATCCTCAGCTCTGTATTCAGCATCCACCTTTGTGGTATCATCATACCAGCCTGCGAAGGTATACCCGCTGCGGGTGGGGGCAGGCAGGGTAATGGTACTGTCTTTTGCCACCTTAAGCGCTTTTGTCGGGGTAGCCTGGTTATCGTTATAATTCAGAGTGACAGTAACCAACTGCTCATCCCTGACACCTCCGCTATAGTCTGTACCCTTGACCGGTGTCACTTCGATGGACTGGCCGTTTCCGTTTTCTTTGGAGAGATACAGATGCTCAATGGTACCGTCGGTGTATTTAAACTTTGCACCGTAACCCTTATCATGCTCCACATAGAGATTGGTAACCGTACCGCCATTCATCGTAAAGCTACCGGGGTTGCTGGCAGAATACGCATTGGAATTCACAAACACATTGCCGATGGTACCGCCGTTGATCGCAGTCAGTGCACCGGTGGCATTGGCACCGATCCACAGATCGGAACTGTACTGTAAATAATTGTCGTTCTGATAATTTTCAACGTTTTTGTTGCCGACGATACTGCCGGAGTTCATCTCAAACGACGCGCTGCTGGTCATATAAACACCGCCGATAAAATTGGGAGCCTTGCCGTTCGTGATGGTCGCACCATCAATGGTCAGCTTGCCCTTGTCGCAGAAAATCACACGGCACTTTTCGTTGCCGTCCACGGTAACATCTTTTAATGTGACCGTGGCGGAAACATACAAAACACAGGCGGTCTTATTATCGCTGCCGGAAGTAAAGTTGTCAGCCGCCTTGATGGTATACTTGCCCTGCCCGTCAATAATAACGTCCTTTGCAAGATTGAGTGTAGAGGTCAGCGTAATATTTCCGGTCAACGTAATCGTGTTATTCTCTGCCGTAGCAGCGCCGATTGCCGTTTTCAGCTCCTCGGCATTACTTACACTTGCCGGATTTGCGGCCCAGCTAATGCTGCACAGCCCTATGGCCATGACCAGGGCCAGAATGGTTGCTAATACTTTTTTCATTGTTCATTCCCCTTATGGTAGTAGATTTCCGCAGGTGCGCTCGTTTTAATAGTTATTAAAACGCAAATGCAGAGGTACCTCTGCGGATAGTCAAATTATAGCACAGTTACACCGTTTGTCCAGCCTTTTTATGGAAATTTTACACATTTTTTCGTTACCGGAAATAAAAACAGGAAAATTTGGCAGAAAATGGAAGTTGGGGCGGAGAAAATGCCGCCTGCGGCGGGGCGAGGGAGTTTTACGCCGCTGCGCGGCAGCAGGGAGGATTTCGCGCCTGCGGGCGCGAGCTGCTTTCTTTTCGTGTCGAAAGAAAGCAGCCAAAGAACGCCACTTAAGGAAAGGGGGATTTCGAATTTCCCCCTTTCCTTAAGAATCCTATCCCCTTGAAACGACAAAGGAGGGGGCTCCGGCCCCCTCCTTTTGAAACCACCCCCAGGGGGAAGGCTTTGGGGGTCAGACCTTCAGGTCGGTGGCGGCGGCGCGGGTGTGCTCGCGCATGGCCTGTTTGGCGGCCGCGTCATCCTGCCGGTGGATAGCGCTCAGTATCTCCCGGTGGCGCGCCAGAATACGGCGTTCCAGAGCCAGACACGCGCTGTCGTTCAGCGTCTCCATCTTTTTCAGCAGGGTGTGCTGCTCCACCTGGCCCAGGACATCGGTGACGATCATGGCCACCTGGTTGCCGGTGGCGCGGGAGAGCAGACTGTGGAAACGGACGTCCAGCTCAGCGAAGCGGCGGTAGTCGCCCAGGGCCTGCTCCGCCGCCGTGAGACAGCTGTCCAGCGCCGCCAGATCCTCGTCGGTGCGGCGCCGGGCCGCCCAGCCGGCGATGGTGCCGTCGTTGACGGCGCGGTACTCGCCCAGCTCCTCCAGAGATATCTGGTTCAGCTGGAGCATGGCCGACAGCGGCTGCTCCACGCCGTCGATGGTCAGCTCCTGCACCACGGCGCCGCTGGCGCCGTGGGTGGAGGCCACATAGCCGCCCTGCTCCAGCATACGCAGGGCCTCGCGGATGGTGGGACGGGAACGGTGGAGCTGCTCCATCATGGCACGCTCGGAGGGCAGGCGGTCGCCGGGCTTCAGCACTCCGGAGGTGATAAGCTCCCGCAGCTGGTCATAGATGGCCTCGCTGGCCCGCCCGCCGCCGATGGGCTGCCAGGGGATATGTACGGCTTCCGGCATGGAAGGGCCTCCTTTCACAGAAAATACCCGGACAGTATAGCGCATCCCGGGGAAAATAGCAAGGGCAGGATGCAGGAAAGCCCGGAGGACGGTGCCTTCGGGCTTTCCCGCTGTGGGGAGGGGGATATTACTTCTTCAGGGCTTTCATTTCCTCGATCATCATGGGGACCACCTTGAACAGGTCGCCGCAGATGCCGTAATCCGCCACCTCGAAGATGGGGGCCACGTCGCTCTTGTTGACGGCGATGATGCACTCGGAGTCCTGCATGCCGGCCTTGTGCTGGATGGCACCGGAGATGCCCAGGGCCACGTAGATGCGGGGATGGACGGTCTTGCCGGTCTGGCCCACCTGATGGTCGGCGGTCATCCAGCCGGCGTCCACCACGGCGCGGGACGCGCCCACCACGCCGCCCATGAGGGCGGCCAGCTCCTCGGCCATGGCGATGCCCTTCTCCACGTCCTTGGCGATGCCGCGGCCCACGGAAACCACCACCTCGGCGCCGGTCAGGTCCACCATGGCGCGGGCGGCCTTGACGATCTCCAGCACCTTGGTGTGGATGTCGGCCTCGGTGAGGGTAAAGGCGGGGTGGATGAGCTCCACCTTGCTCGCGCCGTTCTCGTCAAACTCGCGCTTCTTCATCACGCCGGGGCGCACGGTGGCCATGGCAGGGCGGAAGCGTGGGCAGACGATGGTGGCCATCAGGTGGCCGCCGAAGGCGGGACGGGTCATCTTCAGGTTGGTGTTGACGTCAAAGAGCTTCGTCTCGAAGTTCATGCTGTCCACGTCCAGAGAGGATCCGGTGCGGAGGAAGTTGATATAGCCGTTGAGATCCACGTCCAGGTGGGTGCAGTCGGCGCACAGGCCGGTGTGGAGACGGGCGGCGCAGCGGGGCGCCAGGTCGCGGCCGATATGGCTGGCGCCGAACAGCATGATCTCGGGCTTGAACTCGTGCACCGCGTCGGTGATGATCTTGGTGTAGGCGTCGGTGGTGTAGTCCTTCAGCAGAGGGCTGTTGTAGACGTAGACCTTATCCGCGCCGTAGCCGCCCAGCTCCGCGGCGATGTTGTCCACGCTGTCGCCCAGCAGAATGCCGGAGAGCTGGACGCCCAGCTCGTCGGCCAGCTTGCGGCCCTCGGAGATCAGCTCAAAGGTGGTGGGCATCATCTTGCCCTGCCGCTGCTCGCAAAAGACCCACACGCCGGAGAAGGCCTTGGGATCGGTATTCATAAAAGTAGACATATCGTTTCTCCCTTCTCAGATGATGTGCTTGGCGGACAGGATGCCGAACAGCCGCTCCACGGTCTCCTTGCCGCTGCCCTCCAGCATCATGCCGCTGCCCTTGCGGGGAGGCGTAAAGCTCTTGTAGATATTGGTGGGGGAACCCTTCAGACCGATGGTGTCCACCTCGATGAGGGGATCGTCCTTCAGCGCGTTGTAATCCAGCACGGTGACGGGCTCGGCGTCGCAATCCAGGATGCCCCGGATGGTCATGTAGCGGGGGGTGTTCAGCTCCTTGATGCAGGTCAGCAGGCAGGGGGTCTGCACCTGGACGGTCATATAGCCGTCCTCCAGCATACGGCGGACGGTGAGGGTATCGCCGTCCTTCTTGATGTCGGCCACATAGGACACCTGGGGGATCTCCAGCTTTTCGGCGATCTGGGGGCCCACCTGGGCGGTGTCGCCGTCGATGGCCTGACGGCCGCAGAAGATGATGTCGTCCTCGTCCACGCCCAGGTTCTTGATGGCGGCGGCCAAAATCTGGGAGGTGGCGAAGGTGTCGGAGCCGCCGAACTCACGGGCGGACACCAGCACGGCCTTGTCCACGCCCATGGCCTTCAGCTCCAGCAGCATACCGGCGGCGGGAGGGGGACCCATAGACACGGCGATAACGGGGCAGCCCAGCTGGTCCTTCAGGGCCAGGGCGGCCTCGACGGCGTTCATATCGTCGGGGTTGATGATGGTCTGCATGGAGGCGCGGTCCAGCGTGCCGTCGGCGTTGACGGCAACCTTGCCGGAGGTGTCGGGCACCTGCTTGACACAAACGATAAGCTTCATTCTATTCTTGCTCCTTTCCGCATTACTTCAGCAAATTGCCGGAGATGACCATCTGCTGGACCTGAGAGGTCCCCTCGTAGATGGTGAACACGCGGCAGTCGCGGTACTTACGCTCGACGGGGTACTCCTTGATGTACCCGTAGCCGCCGTGGATCTGCACGGCCTTGGCGGCGATCTCGTTGCACGTCTCGGAGGCGAAGTACTTGGCCATGGAGCAGTACATGGAGGCGTTGGGGTCGTTTCTGTCCTTCATCTGGGCGGCCATATAGACCAGCTCCTTGGCGGCGGTCAGCTTGGTTGCCATATCCGCCAGCATGAAGGCGATGGCCTGGTTCTTGCAGATGGGCTTGCCGAACTGGACGCGCTCCTTGGAGTACTTGATAGCCTCATCCAGGCAGCCCTGGGCCAGACCGATGGACTGGGCGGACACACCCAGACGGCCGCCGTCCAGGGTCTTCATGGCGTTGATAAAGCCCATGTTCTCCTTGCCCAGCATATCGCTCTTGTGGACGCGGACGTCCTCCAGCACCACGTCGGAGGTGGCGTAGCCCACCAGGCCCATCTTGGCCTCGTGCTTGCCGCAGGAGACGCCGGGGGCCTTCATGTCCACGATAAAGGCGGAGATACCCTTATTGCCGCGGCTCATGTCGGTCTTGGCGTAGACGATGCAGTAGTCGGCCAGGGGTGCACCGGAGATAAAGCACTTACGGCCGTTGAGGATGTAGTCGTCGCCATCCTTCACGGCGGTGGTGACCATGCTGCTGGCGTCGGAGCCGGCGCCCGGCTCGGTGAGGCCGAAGACGATCTTCACCTTGTTCTCCACGGAGGGACGGAGATACTTCTCCAGCTGCTCGGGGGTGCCCGCCTGCATCAGGGGGCCGCCGCCCAGAGAGTTGGGGGTATTGGCGTACAGGCTGGCCACGGCGGAGACACGGGCGATCTCCTCGATCATGATGACATAGGCCAGGGTATCGGCACCGGCACCGCCGTACTCGCGGGGGATCTTCAGGCCAAGGAAACCGCACTTGGCCATCTTGTCCACGATCTCCTCGGGAAACTCGCCGGTCTCCTCCACCTTGTCAAGGACCTCGGTGGTGAGCTCGGTCTCGGCAAACTGGCGGACCAGCTTGCGGATCATTTCATGCTTTGCGTCGAAAATCATAGTTTTCCTCCTGTTAAAGTATGGGTCACTGCTCTGCTCAGCAGGGGATCTCGTGCTTGGACTTGCCCTCTGTCAAAATCTCATAGATGCTGTTGACGCCGCACTCGGCCATCTGCTCCGCGGCCTCCTCGGTGAAGAAGGCCATGTGGGGGGTGTGGTACACGTTGACGAAGGAGCGCAGGTACTTCAGCTTGAAGTAGGGCATACCGGGGGTCCGGATGATGTCCTCATCGTGGGGAACGTGGATGATGCCCGTCTCGCCGGGGAAGGCGTCCATGAACAGCGCGCCGAACTTGCCGGACTCCACCGCCTCGGTGACGGCATCGATATCCATCAGCTCGCCCCGGGCGTTGTCGATGAACACCACGCCGTCCTTCATCTTGGCAATGGCCTCGCGGTCGATCATGCCGGTGGTCTCCGGCAGCAGCGGGGTGTGGATGGTGATGATGTCGGACTCACGGTACAGGGTGTCCAGGTCCACGTACTCGGCGTACGCACGGACGGCGTCGTTCTCATAGACATCGTTGGCGATGATACGGCAGCCGAAGCCGCTGAGGCACTTGATGATGGTGAAGCCGATCTTGCCGGTGCCCATGACGCCCACGGTCATGGTGCGCAGCTCGCGGCCCATCTTGCCCTTCAGGGTAAAGTCGTTGTCGTTGGTGTTGTACAGCGCCTTCTTGAACTTGCGGATGCACATCAGGATGGCCATAACGGTGTATTCCGCCACGCCGTTGGGGGCGTAGGCGCCGTTGCACAGGCGGAAGCCCAGGGAACGGGCATAGCCGCAGTTCATGTGGTTATAGCCCACGCAGCGGCTGGCCAGCACCTGTACGCCATAGCCCTTCAGCTCGTCCAGAACGGCGTTGGAATAGTCACTCTGGCCCAGGGTGGTAACACCGTCGCAGCCGGCGGCCATATGGGCGGTGGTCTTATCCAGATTTGCGGGGGTGGAGATCAGCTCGATACCGTATTTCTTGCACAGGCCCTCGATGACGGGCTTCTCGTCGGGACGTACTTCATAAGCAGCGATTTTCATGATTTTTCTCCTTCACATTCCGGGGGCGGCGGCGCGCTCCTCAACGCGCCGCGCCCTTATAGTTTGCTTTTCCTCAAGTCGCCGGGGTGTTCGTGTTCGTCGCGCTCCGCCTACGGCGGAGAGATTTTTCGTTCTGCCGATGGCAAACCGGCGATGGCGTACCGTGTGTACGTCGAGACGGTTTGACGATGGCAGGGCGGAAAAGATGCCGCCGTCAGTCTTTCAGGGAAGGATCCATGGGCACCGCCTCGCCGGCGGCGATCATGGCAGCCACCTGCTCGTCGGTGTAGCCCAGGTTCTTCAGCACCAGTTCGGTCTGCTCGCCCAGGTACGGACCGCGGTTGTAGGGAGGCAGCTCCGTCTCCTCGAAGATAACGGGAGGCCGGACCATGGTGCGTTTATTGCCGTTGGAATATTCCATCTCGTAGAAGCAGCCGGAGGCCCATGCCTGCTTATCCACCAGCAGCTGATCCCAGGTCTGGGCCACGGCGTAGGGCAGATCGTTGGCGTCCATCAGCTTGCACCACTCGTCCAGGGTGCGGCTGGCCATCTCGGCCACCAGGAAGTCGTAGAACTCCTCGATGTTGGCCTGCAGGTTGGTCTGGGGATAGTAGCGTGGATCCTCGGCCAGCTCGGGATGGCCGATGGCGTTCATAAAGATGGGATAGTGGCGGTTGTACTGGGGCATGGCGATCTGGAGCCACTTGTTGTCCTTGGTCTTGTGGGCCACCACCAGGGGATTGGGCAGGGTGCGGCGGGACAGGGGGTACTGGGTGGTGGGGTCGCCGTACTGGCTGGCCTGCAGCAGCAGGGAGACATCCCAGATGGCGCTGTGGAACAGGGAGACCACCACGCGGTCGCCGATGCCCGTCTCGCGGGCGCGGTACAGCGCCGCCAGCACGCCGGAGGCCAGGTACATACCCACCTGATGGTCGCCGAAGCCGGCGATGGTCAGCATGGGCAGGGCGTCCTTGTCAAACAGGGTGCCCAGGATGCCGCCGCGGGCAAAGAAAGCGGTGAAGTCGAAGCCGGGCAGGTCCTTGTCGGGGCCCTTCTCGCCGTAGCCGGACACGAAGCCATACACCAGCCTGGGGTACTTGGCGTGGAGCGTCTCATAGTCCAGACCGGCCTTCTTCAGGGGGTTCTGCCGCCAGTTGGTGATGAAGATGTCCGCCTCGGCGATGAGCTTTTCCAGGGCCTCGCGGCCGGCGGCGGTCTTGGTGTTCAGGCAGACGCAGGTCTTGCCGGCGTTCTCCAGATCATAGGAGGTGTTCTCCTTCTGGTCCTGGGGACGGCCCTCGTTGACGGCGGTATAGCGCAGGGGGTCGCCGGCGGGAGCTTCGACCTTGATGACCTCGGCACCCAGATCCGCCAGAAAGCGGGCGCAGCAGGGGGCGGCGATAAAGGTGGCCAGCTCCAGCACCTTTACGCCCTCGAGGGGACGCTTTACTTCACTCATATCGTTCCTCCATGTATGTTAATAAATGGTGTGTTGCTTACATTTTCAGCAGATCGCGGAAGGTCTCGAGGTTGGTTCGCACCTGCTCAAACCGCACCATCTGACGGTCCACCTCCACCAGCGTCAGGGGCAGGTCGGCGGCCTCGCAGGCCTTCTTGATCATCACATAGTCGAACTCCTCCGGGTCGCAGAACTTGGTCAGCACCACCAGAACACCCTTGGCGCTTCTCGCCTTGGCGGTGTCCACGATCCACTTCACCCGGTTCTTCTCCTGATCGTACAGCACAGAGCAGTTGCCCATGGCGGCGAACTTCTCGGCCAGCGCGTTCAGGGCGTCATCGCGCTCCGGTGCGTCGGTGCGGTACTGGCGGGACTGGGCGGCCACGTCGTCGGCCACGATGTGCAGACCCATTTCGTCCAGAATGGCGTTCAGCGCCGGGGCGTCCGTCAGGATGCCGGAGATGACGATGGGCAGCTTCTCCGCGGCGGGAGTCTGGGCTTCCAGCTTCTCAATGAGCGCCTCCACCAGCTCCGTGTGCTCCTCCTTGGTCATGAAGAAGGCGCTCTTGAAGATGTCGCTGCGCTGGGCGGCGGTGATCTCCGGGTGAACAGCCAGCAGCTCGTCGATCTTCCGCATGGCGGCGTTGTGGCGGTTGTAGACCTTGATGGAGGCGAGCAGCTTCTCCTCGGAGAAGGCGCCGCCCAGCTTTTCAAGGTCGCGGATCACGCGCTCATAGCCGGCCTTGGTATAGGCCACGCCGTAGGCGGGCTTGCGGTTCTGGGGATAGGTCATGGGGATGAACGGGATGGACGGCACGGCGTACTTCCAGTTCTCGCCCACGGTCTTGAGGGTATCGCACAGGGAGGGGATGACGATAGCGGACGCGCCCTCGTAGGCACCGTTGATGCCCAGCTCCAGCAGGGACTGGACAATGGCGCACAGGAAGGCGGGGCAGTATTCCTTGGCGCGGTTCAGCGCTACATCGCCGCCCCAGGCTCCCATAGGCACGAAGCCCATGGCGTGGATAAGCTCCTCGGGAGTGTAAACAGGAGCGCACAGGACGATCTTTTTGCCCTGCGCCAGATAGCCGTCCATCTGCGCGCGGGGAGAGGCTGCTGCCTCATGCAGCTTGTTGAGGATGTCGTTCATGCCTTACACTCCTTTCGCAGCCTTGTTGGCTTCCATGATCTCCGTCAGACCCTGCACACGGGTGTCGTACTGGGCCTCGGAGAAGTTGCGGGGGTCGGCCTGATCGCCGTCGAAGCTGACCACGGGGATATCGCAGGCCTTGCCGATCTGGCGGCTCATCTCGTACATGAAGCCGCTCCACAGCTTGCAGGAGCGGTTGGTATGCACCAGCATACCCTCCACGTGGTTGTCCTTGCAGAGCTTGATGCGCTTGTCGCGGCTCATCTCCAAATTGATGGCGTTGGGCACCTTGCAGTAGGCGCGGATCATCTCGTCGAAGGTGTTGTAGTCAAAGCCGAAGGCGTCGGCGTAGATGGTGGTGACCATGTTGATGCCCCGGGACTTCAGGCCGGTGCTGGTGGCACGCAGGTACGGCCAGCAGGCGATGCCCTCAAACATGATGCGGTACTTCTCCTCGCCGCGGAAGGTGGAGGTACCGTTCTTGTGGTTGTCCTCGTACTCCTTCAGCAGCGTCTCCATGGCGTCGGCGGCGGTGGACTTGCCTCGGGCCGTGACCATGACGGCCATGTGGTTCAGCAGGTCGAAGCCGTTGAAGGGAGAGGGCACGTACTTGGCGCAGCCGGTGGCCGCCAGCCATGCGCGGCTGGAGCGGCAGGAGAAGCCGGTGACCTCCTGAAACTTCTCGTCGGACCACTTCTTGCCGGTGATCTCCTCCAGCTGCTTCACGGCGTCCCAGAACTGGCCGGTGACGTAGGCCACCTCGGCGTCGGACACCTCGTAGTCGGGATTGAAGGGGATATCCAGCAGGATCATGGGGATATTCAGCTCACGGGCCAGGTTCTCATACCACTTGATCATGCAGGAGCAGATGTTGCTGCAGCACAGCAGTACGTCGGGCATGGCCACGTCCTGCTCGGGACAGGACTTCAGCTTGGCGTAGGCCAGCGACACGCGGGCGTAGGCGCAGATGTCGTTGGAGTAGCCCTCGGACTCCGCCACCTCGCACATTCTCGTGCCCGCGCCGCGGGCGGCGATGCCGGCGGCCTGATTTTCGGGATACACGGTGGCGATGCCCATAGTCTCCGGGATCTCCACAGGGAAGTTGCTGGAGACCCAGGCAACCTTCTCGCCGCGCTTCTTGGCCTCGATGGCATCCACATAGGCGTCCGCCGCGATCTTGCCCAGCTTGTACTTGGCGGAATTGGGATCCACCGGCTTAGGCACCTTCTTCACTTCTTCTGCCATTTCAGTTCCTCCTCACAGCTTTTATCGAAACATATTTCTGTTTATTCATGTCGTCTGCTTATATGCCCACAGGGCCGCGCCGATGGCGCCGAAATACTGGGCCAGCGGGTCCACACTGACGGGGACGTTCAGCTCGTCGCTGAGCGCCTGCCGCACCGCGTCGTTCCGGGCCACACCGCCGGAGAGACAGACCTGCTCCGTGACGCCCGCCCGCCGGGCCAGGGCCGCCACGCGGCTGGCCACGCTGCGGCAGATACCCGCCACCAGGTCGGGGCGCCTGACGCCGTTGGCCAGCTGACTGATGACCTCGCTCTCGGCGAACACGGTGCAGGTGCTGGAGATAGCGGCGGGGGCCGCGGCCTTGGCGGCCTCGGCATCCAGATCGTCCACATCCAGGCGGAGGATGGAGGCCATCACATCCAGAAAGCGGCCGGTACCGGCGGCGCACTTATCATTCATCACGAAGTTGGTCATCTTGCCGCTGGGCGACAGGGCGATGACCTTGGCATCCTGCCCGCCGATGTCGATGACGGTACGCAGGTCCGGGAACACGAAGCGCCCGCCCAGGGCGTGGGCCGTCAGCTCGCTGATCTCGCCGTCGGCGCCCTGGTAGTTTTTGCGGCCGTAGCCGGTGACAAAGGCGCAGGCCATATCTGCCCGGGTCAGGCCGCTGGTCTGCCACAGCTGCGCCAGCGCCTCCTCCGGCCCGCCGGTGCCCAGGCCGCCGGTTTGGAGGCTGTTGGCCACCAGCTCTTTTCCGTCTTTAAGAACGGCGCACTTGGAAGTGGTGCTGCCGATGTCGATACCTAAGGTGTACATGGGGTCCTCCCTATTCTGTGCGATCGGGCAGAAATACCCTCTCCCGCGGTGCGGAGATACTGCGCGCCGCACTGGTCTTACCAGTTTACTTATATTATACGGGTTTGTGAAATTTGCGTCAATTATGCGAATTGCCAAAGAAATAACAATTATTTGTGCATTGTACCGAGCCGCACTTTAAATGATTAAATCTTTCCGGATTTTTCCTGGACAATGTTGCGTTTTCTTTGGAAACTCGTCATGGCAGTATGGGAAAGCCGCATGGCGCGCTCGCGCCATGCGGCTTTCTGCGGTTCACGGCTCCAGGTCGTGTTTGTCCAGCTTCATGTTCCGGTAGGCCTTGGGCAGGCCGGGGGCGATGAGGGGAAAGGTGTTCTCCGTGTCAGACGTGGGCTGAATGTTATAGGTGCCGTACATATTCACCAGGTCGAAGCTGCTGCGCGGTACGCCGGGAAAGTGGTGGACGTCCGGTGTAGCGTCATAGGGAAAGCCCTCCCGGCTGCGCTTGCGTTTGGGCATAAAAATCACCTCCGGCCTTAGTATGGCCGGAGGCGGTGGGTTTATGAGCTTCAGCGGTAGACCTCCGCGTCGAAGTCGCGGACGATCTCGTCCCGCTTCTCGTCGCGGACGCAGACCAGATTTGTCTCGTCAAAGGCCAGGCGCATGGCGAAATCCTTGGCCTCGTAAATATCGTTTGTCTCGAAGAAGTCGCGATAGGCCTCCTCCGGCTCGTGGCTCTTGCGCCAGACAACGTGAAAACGCATAGACACTCCTCCTGTAAAATGGGGGTAATTTTTAGTATACCCCCGCCGGAAGCAAAAAGCAACGGTGGGTTTTGCCAAAAAACACAGTCAAAGTTCGTCACATTTTCCCCCGGGAAAGTTGTGATTTCTTCTTTCCCTGCCCCACAAGATATTGTATAATAGCAGACGATATTTTGGAGAGACAGAGGTGGATCAGGGTGAAGATCGGATTTGACAACGAAAAGTACCTGCAATTACAGGCGGAGCACATCACGGCGCGGCGCGCCCAGTTCGGCGGCAAGCTGTATCTGGAGTTCGGCGGCAAGCTGTTTGACGATTACCACGCCTCCCGTGTGCTGCCGGGGTTCCAGCCGGACAGCAAGATACGGATGCTGCAGACGCTGAAGGACGACGTGGAGATCGTGGTGGCCATCTGCGCCGGGGACATCGAGAAGAACAAGATGCGCGGCGACCTGGGCATCAGCTACGACGTGGACGTGCTGCGGCTGATCGACGTATTCCGGGGGCTGGGCTTCTATGTGGGCAGCGTGGTCATCACCCAGTACGCCGGCCAGCCGGCGGCGGACGCCTTTATCAAGCGGCTGAGTGCCCTTGGCGTGAAGAGCTATAAGCACTATCCCATCGCCGGGTATCCCTCGGACGTGGCGCACATCGTGTCCGACGAGGGCCTGGGCAAGAACGAATATATCGAAACAACGCGGCCGCTGATCGTGGTGACGGCCCCCGGCCCCGGCAGCGGCAAGATGGCCACCTGCCTGAGCCAGCTGTACCACGACAATCGGCGGGGCATCCGGGCGGGCTACGCCAAGTACGAGACGTTCCCCATCTGGAACCTGCCACTGAAGCACCCGGTGAACCTGGCCTATGAGGCGGCCACGGCGGACCTGAATGACGTGAACATGATCGACCCGTTCCACCTGGAGGCCTATGGCAAGACCACGGTGAATTACAACCGGGACGTGGAGATCTTCCCGGTGCTGGCGGCCATGTTCCGGATGATCCAGGGCGAGTGCCCCTACAAGTCCCCCACGGACATGGGCGTGAACATGGCGGGCTTCGCCATCGTGGACGACGCGGTGTGTCAGGAGGCCAGCCGGATGGAGATCCTGCGCCGGTACTATACCGGATGCGTAGATCGGGCCAAGGGCCAGGCGGACGAGTGCGTGGTGCGGAAGCTGGAGCTGGTGATGCAGCAGGCCGGCGTGACGCCGGACATCTGCCCGGCGGTGGCGGCCTCGCTGGAAAAGGCGGAGGCCACCGGCAAGCCGGCGGGCGCCATGGTGCTGCCGGACGGCAGCGTGGTGACGGGGCGGACCTCTCCCCTGCTGGGCGCGTCGGCGGCGCTGCTGCTGAACGCGCTGAAGAAGATGGCGGGCATTGACCACAAGCTGGACCTGATCCCCTCGTCGGTGATCGAACCTATCAGCGCCATGAAAACCGGCTGCCTAGGCCACCGAAATCCCCGGCTGCACTCGGACGAGGTACTGATCGCGCTGGCGATCTCCGGTCTGACGAACCCCCTGGCGGCCATGGTACAGGCGCAGCTGAAGAACCTGCGGGGCTGCGAGGCCCATTTCTCGGTCATCATCTCCGAGGAGGACGCCAAGCTGTATAAGCGGCTGGGCATCAACGTCAGCTGCGAGGCGAAATATGAGGTCAAGAGCCTGTATCACAAGTAAATAAGCGTCTGTGCCCGCGCCGTGCGCGGGCACAGCTTTCTGAAAGGAGCACATATGCAGAGCATCGCACAGATATTGGCATCGGAGCTGGGCCAGCCGGTCCAGTACGTGGAAAACGTTATCGCGCTGCTGGACGAGGGCAGCACCATTCCGTTCATCGCCCGCTACCGCAAGGAACAGCACGGCTCCATGGACGACACCACCCTGCGGAAGCTGGAGGACCGGCTGCAATACCTGCGGAACCTGGACAAGCGGCGGCAGGAGGTCAAGTCCGCCATCGAGGGACAGGGCAAGCTGACCGATGCGCTGGCGGCGGCCATCGACAGCGCCGCCACGCTGGCGGAGGTGGAGGACCTGTACCGTCCCTACAAGCAAAAGCGGCGCACCCGCGCCACGGTGGCCCGGGAGAAGGGGCTGGAGCCTCTGGCGCAGCTGCTGCTGGCGCAGGAGAAGGACTGTCCCGCGTCGGAGGCAGCCGCACAGGCGTACATCGATCCGGAGAAGGGCGTGGAGACCGCGGCCGACGCATTGCAGGGCGCCAACGACATCATCGCGGAGATCATCAGCGACGACGCGGACATCCGCAAGGCACTGCGGGGCCTGCTGATGCGGCAGGGACAGCTGAGGAGCCTTGCCGCCACGGAGGAGGACAGCGTGTACCGGCTGTACTACGACTTTGAACAGGCCATTCCCAAGCTGGCGGGGCACCAGATCCTGGCCATCAACCGGGGCGAAAAAGAGGGGCTGCTCTCCGTCACGGTATTGCTGGACCGGGAGGCCGCGCTGCCGGCACTGCGGCGGGCGGTGGTAAAGCCCGGCTCGGCGGCCATGGAATTCATCAAGGCCGCCTGTGAGGACGCCTATGACCGGCTGATCTATCCGTCGCTGGAGCGCGAGGCGCGGTCCGCCCTGACGGACAGCGCCAACGAGGGCGCTATCGGACAGTTCGCGCTGAACCTGAAGCCGCTGCTGCTCCAGCCGCCGGTAAAGGGCCACGTGACCATGGGGCTGGACCCCGGCTATGCCCACGGGTGCAAGGTGGCGGTCATCGACGGCACCGGCAAGGTGCTGGACACCACGGTGGTCTACCCCACCTACGGCGAGCGCCAGAAGCGGGAGGCCATCGCCAAGCTGACGGCCCTGTGCAAAAAGCACGGTGTGGCGCACATCGCCATCGGCAACGGCACCGCCAGCCGGGAGACAGAGCAGATGACGGTGGAGATGCTGCGGGGCCTTCCGGGCGTCAGCTATATGATCGTCAACGAGGCGGGCGCGTCGGTGTACTCCGCCGGCAAGCTGGCGGCGGAGGAGTTCCCGGACTACGACGTGAACCTGCGCTCGGCCATCTCCATCGCCCGGCGGTTACAGGACCCGCTGGCGGAGCTGGTGAAGATCGACCCCAAGGCCATCGGCGTGGGGC
>ERZ1673695.579-NODE-579-length-53190-cov-100.041931_pt1 | contig 53190 bp, 33 predicted proteins | sample MGYA00580225_ERZ1673695 | MGnify/ENA primary metagenome ERZ1673695 (study PRJEB41218, sample SAMN15661739) | gut metagenome | host: Homo sapiens | place: Canada: London | collected 2015-08-20/2019-03-30 | study: EMG produced TPA metagenomics assembly of... | reverse complement strand
AAGAGCATTACAGGGCGTAGTTGGATAATCAATTGTTTTAATTAGGCTTTAGTATAACTGCTGTCTGGATCTGGTACGAATGCGTCGGCACAAGCAGCTACCTGATCTATACCGGGTACGCATAAGCATCAACAAATCAATACACCGAAATGAGCATCGTGGAAGCACGGTGCTTTTTTCATGCCTTGAAGGAGGACAGAACGAATGAAGAAGATTTTCAAAAGAGGAATGTCGGGGCTGCTTGCAGTCCTTATGGCATTCACCATGCTTGCAGGCTTTGGCACGACCACAGCCTTCGCCGCAAGCGAAACAGCGGAGTCCTATATGATTTCTTTCCCCCGTGACGGAGACGCTAGCCGCAAGGAATCAAAACCTTGCGGCTGATGCTATCATAAACTAACGAGGTTGATAATCTAAAAATGTGCGCGGAGCAGCTTAGATTCGCCCATGAAATGTGCAACGCGGATTGACAATCGCTCATTTTTTGTGTATAATGAAGCAGAACCTCAAGCCGGAGAGTGATGCAGATGTATTTGAGAAGAAAAGTTGATGCTTTCTTAGAGGAATGGAAGGCAGATAAAAACAGGAAGCCCCTTATTGTCAAGGGGAGCCGTCAAATAGGCAAAACGGAATCGATCCTGCATTTTGCTGCTGTTCATTACGAAAATGTGATCGAGATCAATTTTGTCCGTGATGAGAAATACAAGGGAATCATTGCGGACGGATATGAAGCTGCTGACATTATCAAGAACATTTCACTCATTGACCCATCAAAGAAGTTTGTGCCCGAAAAGACGCTGATCTTCTTCGACGAGATCACGGAGTTCCCGGAAATTGCAACATCGCTCAAGTTCTTCTGCATAGATGGGCGGTTTGATGTGATTTGCAGTGGGTCAATGCTGGGAGTCAATTACAAGAAGATCGAAAGCAACAGCGTAGGGTATAAAAAAGACTATGAGATGTTTTCGATGGATTTCGAGGAATTCTTGTGGGCAAAGGGCTATGGAGATGACACGGTAGAGAATCTGCTTTCCCACATGAAGGAATTTAAGCCTTTTAGCGAGTTGGAGATGAATGTCTTCCATTCGCTGTTTCTGGATTACAATATCCTTGGCGGAATGCCTGCTGTCGTCGCGGAGTATATCGAGCGAAACACCTTTGAGGGATCGCTTGATACGCAGAAGCAGCTCATAGCGGACTATAAAGAAGATATTCGCAAGTATGCCACCGGAATCGATCAAACAAGAATTATCAATGTGTTCAACCGGGTTGCGCTGCAGCTTGCAAGGGAAAACAAAAAATTCCAGATTTCCAAGGTGGCATCCGGCGCAAGATTCCGGGATTATCGAGGATGCGCAGAGTGGCTTTCGGATGCAGGTATGGTCAACATCTGTTACTGCATGGAGTTTCCGGAGCTGCCGTTGGGAGGTAATTACGAACCTGACACATTCAAGCTGTATTTTGCGGATACGGGTCTTTTGGTATCCATGCTGGATGATGAATCGCAGGAGGATTTAAGAGCCAATAAGAACCTGGGTGTTTATAAGGGAGCCCTCTATGAGAACATGGTAGGAGAAGCTCTCATCAAGCAAGGATATAAGCTGTTCTATTACAAAAAAGAGGATTCCACGCTGGAAGCCGATTTCTTCATTCGTTCAACCGCATCCTTGATTCCTGTTGAAGTAAAGGCGAAAAGTGGGCGGGCAAAATCAATGAAAACATTGATTACCTCTGATCACTACCCGGATATCAGATATGGGATCAAGCTGTCAAAGAACAATATCGGGCATGAGGACAGGATATACACATTCCCGTACTTCTGCACATTTCTGCTGAAAAGATTTATGGTTGGTTTTCACGCTGAAGAAGAAGCGGAATAACGAAGACAGCACGGGGAACATGCAGCAGAAAAAAACTGGAAAAAGTTCCCTGCAAAACGGAATACAACCCGATTCGACCGTTCATTGAAAAAGTGGACGGTCTTTCTTTTTGTCAAAGTTCACTTCCGTTGAGAACTTGGCTAAAAATATCTTCAACTTCTCAATTGAATGCTACATTGCCGCCGGCGATTCCCTCATCGGCGGCTATCAGGCGCAGGCATCCAAAGACCACTTGTGTTCTTTGACCTGTTCCATTATCCAGCGAATGAAGCGAGTGCAGCGCAAGCTCGGTGTCCTGACGCCCATGGAAAAGCACCTACTTTATCTCGCTGCATAAAAAAGCGACTGACAGCCTAAGCTGCCAGTCGGGAAAATTATATAGTTTTTCTCTGTCCTCTTGACGGGATGCGGTTCAGAGCAGCAGCTTGCTTTGGGATGGCGGCCCTTTATACGCGGGGAGGTTTGACGCTTACATTCAGCCGGAGCCCTGCAATCCCGGCAGCGATGCCCGCTGAGAATATGACCGTCACGGCGCAGTGGCGGGTCAACCGGTACACCATCACCTACGATCTGGACTGCGGCACGGCCGATGACAATCCTACCGGCTATACCGTCGAGACGGAGACCTTCACCCTCAAAAACCCCACACGCCCCGGCTACATCTTCTCCGGCTGGAGCGGCACAGGGCTTGACGGCGAGAATAATATGACCGTCACCATCCCGAAGGGCAGCACCGGCAACCGCAGCTATACGGCGCACTGGCGCTACAACGGCGGCTACAGATACTACACCATCAAGGCAGCTGCCGGGGCTGGCGGCTCCATCTCTCCCAACGGCAATGTCAGCGTCCGCGAGGGCAGCGATCGGACCTTCACCATCACCCCGGACAAGGGCTATGCCGTCTCCAACGTCAAGATCGACGGCAAGAGCATCGGCGCGGTGCGGAGCTACACCTTTGAAAACGTGAGACACGCGCATACCATCGAGGTCATCTTTATGAAGGCTGGCGGCAACCCCCAGACCGGCGTGTTTGTGGATGTAGCCACCGGCAGCTATTATGAGGACGCCGTGGATTGGGCAGTGGAGAACGGCATCACCACCGGTGTCAGCGCAAATCGCTTCGACCCGAACGGTGTCTGCACCCGCGCGCAGGCCGTGACCTTCCTGTGGCGTGCCGCCGGAAGCCCGGCGCCGAGATCGCGCACCATGCCGTTTACCGACGTTCCCGCGGGCAGCTACTACTACGATGCGGTGCTGTGGGCGGTAGAAAACGGCATCACCAAGGGCACCAGCGACACCACGTTCAGCCCGGATGACACCTGCACCCGCGCCCAGATCGTCGCGTTCCTGTGGCGCTCTGAAAAATCCCCGGCAGCGGGCAGCCGCAATCCGTTCGCGGATGTGAAGTCCACGGCCTACTACGCCGATGCGGTGCTGTGGGCGGTCAGGGAGGACATCACCAAGGGAACCACCAGCACGACCTTCAGCCCCGACGCGGATTGCACCAGAGCGCAGATCGTGACCTTCCTCTGGCGCTGCAAGAAGTAAGCGGCTGACATGAGCCCATAAGCAGACATCGAACAGGCTCATCTTTGAGGGGCGCGGGCAAACAGCCCGCGCCCGAGCTTGTCAAAAAAGGTTTTTTGACAGTCTGCAACGGGTATCCGGCTTTTCGCCGGATACCCGTTGTTGTCTGCCAGCCCTGCCGGGCAGGCGCCGCGATGCACAACACCGCGCAGCCGCGCTTCATGCCATGCACTGCGGCAGGCGCGTCACTGCTTTGTGCCCGCAGTACCCAGGCCGCGGAAGCGGACGATCATGGCCGCTGCCTCCGCGCGGGTCGCGGTTCCGTTCGGGTCAACACGATTTGCACCCTTGCCGTTCAGGATACCTCTCGTGGAGCCCCAGCTCATGGCTTCGGCTGCCCATGCAGCGATTTGGCTGCGATCGGCAAACTCCGGAGCGACCAGTCCTGCATTGGACGTGTTCAGGCCCTTCTTTGCTGCCAATCGCCACAGAATGGTAACAAGCTCCTGTCGCGTGATGTTTCTGGATGGGCCAAACTCCGTGCTGCTGACGCCCTTGACGATGCCATTGGCAGCCGCCCAGCGGACGGCCTCGGCGTAGTATGCGCCCGCCGGAACATCCGTGAACGGCGTGGGGTCAGCGGCTGTGGGCTTGCCCTCCGAACGCCAGAGGATCGTGACCAGCATCGCACGGGTCAGTGTGGCGTTCGGCTCAAACAGGCCGTTGCCAGTACCATTCATCAAGCCTTCGTTCAGCATTGTGTCGATCGCCTCATGATACCACTTGGTTGTATCCAGATCGCGGAAGCTGCGGCTGGGGCAGTTCTTCTCACCCGAGGTCGTGGGCGCGGAAGGTGTCAGCGGGGAAACCTCGCCCACCGCCAGATCCGGGCGGACAGGCGTGCCAAGCGTATCGTTTGACACCTGTTTGAATGTGACCGGTGTGCTGCTGTCGGCTGCGAGCGCTGCCGGCAGCAAGCCGACCGTCAGCGCAAGTACCAGAAGCATAGCCAGCACTCGGCCGCTCCACGTCTTTTTCATACTGCGTCTCCTTCACTTTCTTTTTATCCGCAGAAGCTCTGCACCAGTGTTATATCACGCCGCTCTGCGCGTATCAACACTTCATCGTGGTAACTCCCTGCTTTTTTAAATCAATGGTCAACAAATATTTTGTCCTGCTAACCCGTCTTTTTCGGTAAATTCACAACAAACCGCAGGCTGGAATCCGCCTCCATTTTCTGCTTTTTATAACGCTTCGATTTTCTCGTTTTCTGCGATGCAAGGCACAGATTTTCTGCACGAAGAAACGGAAACGATTTCCTTGCAGTTTGATTGCCGCACACCCTTTTACGCCATACATTTTCTCAAGCCCTCACCCTTATAAAAAAGCCCAGACCGCCGGCAAGGCGTTCTGGGCTGTCGCTTATTCTGCTGAGATTACGTTTCAAATTTCTCGCGGTTCATCCAGAGCCCCAGGGCGGGGTTCGGAATAAAATAGACTTCCTCACCATCTACGGTGTTATAGCCGTAATGCAGCTTCGCGGGATCGTATTTCTTCGCCATCTCGTCATAGCTTGCGCTTTGGAAGCCTGCACTTTCAATCTCTGCCTGCGAGATATCCTTCACAGCGTATGTAATGGAAAATCTCCCATCGCCGGAGCCGTGGATGAGGTGTGCAGCCGCGCCCATGTTCTCGCGCAGGTCGGAATTCTCCGGCTTGTTGAACGCTTCCAATGTGTGCAGTCTGCCGCGGTAGCCGTATTTGCGGATGAGCTTGTCACACTGCGCGTCCTCGCCGAATTTTGTGACGCCGGGAGCTAGAATGATCAGCTCGCCGCCGTCGGCAATCGCCATGCGTGTGCGGTAGACCGCCTTGTTTCCGAGCCATGTGGACTTGAATTCGCTTGGGTCAAGATACACAACGCATTTCTGAATGCCGTGCTCGACGAAGTCAATGTTCTTCTCCTGCGCCAGCTTGACCGCTTCCGTCAGGCAGCTTCTGCCCTCGCCGATGAACAGGCCGTGCATGACGCTCTCGCCTTCCGGCGCGGTGCAGACGGTCAGGACGAACAAAATCGGGCGCTTGCTCAGGAAATGCGCCATGCCGTAGTCAAAGATCTTGCGGACGGGCGTGTGGTCCTTTCCCATCATGCGCTCCATGCCGTAGACCGCGCCGACCATGTGTGATTTATTGATCATGTCGCTGCCGCCCACGCCGACGAACAGATTCTTCGAGTGGTTCGCCATGCCGATGACCTCATGCGGCACGACCTGACCGGGGGATATGATCAAATCGTAGCTTTCATCCATCACGCGGCGGTTGATCTCCACGCTGAGCGGCTCATGCCAGAGGTTTTCGGTGATTTCTTCGAGATAAGAAGCCGGAACTTCGCCGATCTTGACCACATCATGCCGCCAGTCATGGACGAGCATTTTCTCATACGCAATGCCCTCGAACATGGCCTCCCACTGTGCCTTGGAGACCGGCTCATGCGTGCCGAGGGCTGGCATAATATCGACCTGCGCGCCCATAGCCGTCAGCAGCTGATCGTAAATGCTCGTAATTTTGCCTGCCTGCGAGTGAAAGCGCGTGAAGTCCGGCGGGATAATGAGTACCTTTTTGAGCGTTCGTCCCTCCAGCGATTTCAGGAGGGCTTCTTTTAATTCTGCGTCCGAAATGCCGCCGCTTACGGCAATTTTATAGATATCCTCCATCTCAGACACCGCTGTACGCCGAGAAGCCGCCGTCCACGGGGATGACCACGCCGGTCACGAAGGACGCGGCTTCGTTGTTGAGCAGGAACAGCAGCGCACCCAGCAATTCTTCTGCCTGCCCGAAACGGCCCATCGGCGTGGCGGCAAGGATCTTTTTCGTCCGCGCCGTCGGCGTGCCGTCCGGATTCCAGAGAAGCGACGCGTTCTGCTTTCCGGAGAAGAAGCCCGGCGCGATGGCGTTGACGCGGATGCCAGCCTTGGAAAAATGCACCGCCAGCCACTGCGTGAAGTTCGACACAGCGGATTTCGCGCCGGAATACGCCGGAATTTTGGTGAGCGGCGTGTAGGCGTTCATCGACGAAATGTTGATAATATTGCAGCCCTCGCGCGTGACCATATCCCGCGCAAATGCCTGCGTGGGGATCAGAATCCCCATAAAATTGAGGTTAAAAACGGATTCGACGCCCGCCTCGTCCAGATCAAAGAAGCTCTTGGTGTCGGCGTCCAGATCGCCCGGCTCATAGTATTCCTTGTCGGTCGTGGCACTGGGGTGGTTGCCGCCCGCACCGTTGAGGAGGATGTCACAGGGGCCAAGGTCCCGCAAAACCTGCTCATGGCATGCGAAAACAGCGGCCTTGTCCAGCACATTGCATTCATACGCTTTCGCAGTGCCGCCCTCGGCGGCGATCTCCTCCGCGAGCTTCTGCACGTTTGCATACGTCCGACCCAGCAGCGCGACCTTCGCGCCGCTTGCGGCCAGCGCCTTGGAAAAGACGCTGCAAAGCGCCCCGGCTGCGCCGGTCACGACCGCAACCTTGCCGGTCAAGTCTGTGTTCACGGGAAGGTTCATCATATTGACCTCCTTGTGCGTTATAGGCGCTCGCGGCGGTATTGCCGCCGCGGCCCCTCCGGCAGTGTGTTTTGTGCGCGGTTTGGTTTGACAGCTGCCTTTATTCGATGGACTTGAGCGCCTGCGCCATATCGACCGCGCGGATCTTCCGCCGCAGGACGAAGTTGACAAACAGGCCGAACACCAGCGTCAGCGCGACCGAGATAACATAACTCAGCGGCGCGATGCGCACGTCAAAGCACATGAGATCGATCCGGATCTGTCCCATGACATACGCATGCAGCAGCATTCCCATCGGGATGCCCAGAAGCGTCCCCAGAGTGGTCAGGATGATGTTCTCACGGAAGACATAGCGGTTCGTCTCGCTGTCATAGAAGCCGAGCACCTTGATGGTCGCGATCTCGCGCTCACGCTCGGTGATGTTGATGTTTGTGAGGTTATACAGGACGATGAACGCCAGCGCAGCCGCACACACCACGACGACCAGCACGATATACCGAAGGCTCTGCATCATGGTCGCCACGCGGCTTCGGAAATCGCTGCTCAGGGTGACGGCCGCGGCGTTTTTCGCGCGTGCGAGCGCTGCGGAGGCCGTCTGCGCGTCCGTGTCCTCGAGGAAGTTGACCCATGCGGCCTCGTAAGCGGGCGCCTCGCCAAAGACCTCCTGCCAGGTATTCTGCGTCAGGTAGACATAATTATAGACATAGTTTTCAAACACGGCCTCCACGGTCAGTGACGTCCTGCGCAGATCGCTCGTTTGCAGGGTGATGGTATCGCCCGCCGACAGGTGCAGCGCCTCCGCAAGCCCACGGCTGATGATGCAGCCGCCGTCCTGCGGATACGCCACCGGCGTCTGATCGTGCGTGTGCAGATCGATGAAGCCGTCTACGCTTCCACGCTCCGGGCAGACGACGTTCGTCGTCTTGACCGTGCCGCCGGAGGCGGCGTCCAGACTCTTTTCCGCGACGAACAGGCAGTCCTCCGCGCCGTTTTCTCCGCAGACGGCAAGGAACGCCTTGCGCTCCGCATCGCTCAGCGCGTGCTGGAAGGTGACGGAGGCATCGTAACGGGTGATCTCGTCATACTGATAATCGACGACGTTTCGGATGGAGTCCTGAATGCCGAAGCCCGTGATCAGCAGCGCTGTGCAGCCGCCGATGCCGATCGTCATCATGATCATGCGCTTTTTATAGCGCAGGATGTTCCGGATCGAGACCTTGTGCAAAAACGGGATCCGGTTCCAGATAAATGGGAAGCGCTCCAACAAGATGCGCTTGCCGGCCTTCGGCGCCTTGGGGCGAATGAGCTCTGCCGCGGGCCGCTTCAGCTCGGTATGCAGGGCATACCACGTTGCGCCGAGCGCACACAGCAGATATGCCCCCGAAGAAAGGATGGCAAGCGGCCAGTCGAAGGCATACAGGATGCCGGCAAAGCCGTACATGATGTTGTACGACTGCCAGATCATTCTCGGCAGGAAGACCGAGCCTCCCGCGATGCCGATCACGCAGCCCAGTACGGAGGCGCTGCCTGCGTAGAGGAAATACTCCATCAGGATCGCGCCATTTGCATAGCCCAGCGCCTTCAGAACGCCTGCCTGCGTCCGCTGCTCATCGACCATACGGGTCATCGTCGTGATGCAGACCAGCGCAGCCACGGCGAAGAAAAACAGCGGGAACACCGTGGATATGGCGCGCACGATGTCGGAATCGCTCTCAAAGCAGGCGTAGCCGACGTTGCTGCTGCGGTCAAGGACAAAGATATCCGGGTTTTCGAGCTTTGCAAGCTCCTCCTCGCCGTCCTGATACTCCTGCTCTGCGTCCGCGAGCTTCTGCTCGCCGTCGGCAAGCTCCTGCTCCGCGTCCGTAAGCTCCTGCTCGCCGTCGGAGATCTGCTGCTTGGCATCGGCAAGTTCCTGCTCCGCATCGGCAATTTTCTGCTCAGCCTCCGCCTTGCCGGAATAATAGTCTGTCCAGCCGTCGGCAAGCTCCTGTTTGGCGTCCTCCAGCTCCTGCCTGCCGTCGGCAAGCTCCTGCTTGGCGTCCTCCAACTCCTGACGCTTTTCATCGAGCGTTTTTTTCGCGTCGTCCAGCTTCTCCTGATTTTCCCAGAGCATCTGGTTTGCCTCGTCTGAGGCCTTCTCCAGCTGCGCCTCGCGCCCCTCCAGCTGCGTTCTGGCCGCATCCAGCTGGGCCTGCGCCGCGGCGAGCTGCTCACGCGCCGCTGCGATCTGCGCTCTGGCTGCCGCGGCCTCCTCCGGCGTCATCAGGCCGAAGGCGATGGCCGCCTCCACTTTCGCCGCCTGCGCATCGAGTGCGGCTTTCTGTTTGTCCAGCTCCTGTTGCTGCTGCGTGAGCATCTTCCGCGCTTCGCGAATCTGCGCGTAGGCCTCATCCAGCTCCTTCTGTGCGCTTTGCTTCGCCTTTTCAAACTCGGCGGCGTTCTTGTCGTAGGTCTCCTGCGCCTCCGCCAGCTTCTGCTCGCCATCGGCAAGCTCCTGCTCGCCGTCCGTGAGCTTCTGCTCGTTTTCTTCGATCGTCCGCTGGCCGTCCACCAGCTTCTGATAGGCGTCGGCAAGCTCCTGCTCCGCTTCGCGCTTGGCGTCGGCGAGCTTGACCTCTCCGTCCTGATAGGCCTGCTTGGCGTCGGCAAGCTCCTGCTTCGCGTCCGCAAGCTTCTGCTTGGCATCTGAAAGCTCCTGCTGCTTTTCATCGAGCGTCACGCGCGCGTCGGAGAGCGTCTGCGCGGCCTCGTCATAGATCCTGTCGGTACGCGCCCGCGCCGTATCCTCGGCAAGCTGCTTGACCCACGGCTCCGCCGCATCGATGCAGACGGTATACTCGCTTGAGTAGACCTCGCCCTCCCGGTCGGCAAGGCGCAGATAGAGCGCCGTGTCATAGTCCGTCGTGAACGCCTCCGGCAGGACATAGACGAACGACGAGATCGTTCCGCTGCCGACCGAGGTGCTTCCGCGCTCGTAGTTGATGTACAGCACGCTCTTGGTGATGCCGACGATGGTAAATTCCCGGCGGCTGAAATCCTCCAGCGTATCCTCGTCGTTCTCCTCCGTCAAAATGACCTTCTTGCCAAGGTCTGCTTCGGAGTACAGCAGCGCGTCTGCCAGACATTCGTCCTCCGTCTGCGGCATTCTTCCGCAGGTCAGCCCCGGCAGATCGAGCTGAGCGGGCATGGAAATGAAGCGGCACGGCTTCGCCGCCCCGCCTGCAACGGTCGCGAGCGCATCGGCGCTCTTTTCTCCTTCGCAGACCGCCACACGCGCATCGGCGGCGACCTTGTCTGCATCCGTCTCGTCAAATCCGAGGGTGCTCACCAGACGGAAATCGTACATCTGGTGCTCCTCGGTGTATTCGTCCAGCGTATGTACCATCGCGGTCTTTGTCAGCCGCAGGCCGCAGAAAAAGCCGACGCCGAGCGCAACGATCGCCATGATCGCCAGAAACCTGCCGAAGCTGCTCCGGATCTGGCGCATTGTCATTTTCAGCATCCCCGTCACCACTCGATGCTTTCCACCGGCACGGGCGCTTCATTGCGCTGCACACCGATGATCTGCCCGCTCTTGACGCGGATGACGCGGTCGGCCATCGCAGTCAGGGCGGAGTTGTGGGTGATGATGACAACGGTCATGCCGTTTTCGCGGCTCTGCTTCTGCAAAAGCGCAAGAATCTGTTTGCCGGTCTGATAGTCGAGCGCACCGGTCGGCTCGTCGCACAGCAAAAGCTGCGGGCGCTTTGCAAGCGCACGCGCGATGGCGACGCGCTGCTGCTCGCCGCCGGAGAGCTGCGCCGGGAAGTTCTGCATCCGCTCGCCAAGGCCGACCTGCCGCAAGACCTCCTCCGCGGGGACGGGGTTCTTGCAGAGCTGGCCTGCGATCTGCACATTTTCCAGCGCCGTCATGTTGGGAAGCAGATTGTAAAACTGGAACACAAAGCCGACCGCATGGCGGCGATAGGTCGTCAGGAGCTTCCGGTTGTAGCCCGCAACGTCCTCACCCGCCAGCAGCACATGGCCGCTCGTCAGCCGGTCCATGCCGCCGAGGATGTTCAAAAGCGTCGTCTTACCCGCGCCGGACTGCCCGACGATCACGCAGATCTCCCCCTCTGCGATCGTAAAAGAGGCGTCCTTCAGCGCGTCGATGCGCACATCGCCCATCTGATAGGTCTTACAGACATGGTCAAACACCACAAAATCCTGCATGCAAAAGCCTCCTGCGTTTCTTATGCTTCATATTATCGCATGTTTTTTTGCGATTTGCTTGAATAATTCGTGAACGCAGGCAAAATTTTGGCGCGCTGTCCGCGCCGCATCCGGCGCGGCGGCTTACAGCACGAACCGGAACGGGCGGATGAGGATGCGTATGACGGACTGCAAGGCGGCCTTGAGCGGTGAGCGTTCCGGCGCGATGTATCTCTCGCCCTCTGTTTCCGTGCCGTCCGGCGAGACGAGCCTGCTCTGGCGCATCATTTCCTCCGTCTGCTCCCGCAGCGCGGCGTTCAGCGCAGGGCAGTCCACCAGCAGCATCAGCTCCGTGTCGAGATACGCGCTGCGCATATCCCAGTTGAACGAGCCGATGAGGCTGAGGCGGTCGTCGATCAGGATGGACTTTGTGTGCATGGAGTCTTCTCCGCTCCATTCGCAGACCCATACGCCGGTTTCCAGAATGGCCTTTTTCTGATTGAGATAGTCGGCGCAGCCCCACGGATTTGCGCCGCTCTGCGGCGCGTTGGTGAGGATGCGCACCTGCGCCGTGCCGCCTGCCGCCGTTTCCAGCGCGTCATACATGGCGCGGTTGCAGATGATGTAGGGCGTTTGCAGTACAACGCTTTCCCGGCCGCTCTGCATCAGCGCGGTCAGCGTGTTCAAAAGCAGCGGCTCCTTGTTCCGCGCCCTGCAATCGCCGTGCAGAACGCGCACACCGGCGGCGGGGATGGTCTCCGCCGCCCAGTCGATGGGGCTGAGGCTCTGCGTGTCCTCGAGCGCCGCCCAGCGCGCAGCCAGCGCGGCAGCGGCGCTTTGAACGCTTCTCTTTTTGCCGTTTGCGCGAAATTCCCGATTGGTGTCCAGCTGCCAGATGCCCTCAAAATAGCCCAGCAGCGTCGCGGCGGAGCCATCCTCGGAGCCGTCTGCGTACACGACCACATCGCGGTCTCTGTTTTGCCGCGATGTGCCGCCGCTTCCGAGAAAGAGGTCGCTGGTGTTGCGCCCGCCCATGAGATAGGCGCTGCGGTCAACGATCAGATATTTGTCGTGACAGCGGTAGTTTGCCGTCCAGAGCCGCGTCAGGCGGAGGGGATTGTAGAGTCTGACCGCGGCATTTTCATGCGCGGCCAGCGCCTGAAACGACGCATTCCCGCACAGATGGAGCTGCGCGTTGATGCCGTCCACGATCAGCCGCACCTGAACGCCGCGCTCGGCGGCATCCCAAAGCGCCGCGATCACATCGGTGCCGCTGTTGTCGGCGCGGAGATCGAAGGTCGAAAGGATGATTTCCGACTGCGCCGAGCGAATGAGGCGCAGCCGCCAGCGGAGCGCATCTTCATTGCTGTCCACGAGGCAGACCCGTTCCGCTGCCGGCCGGGGAAGATTCATCCGCGCGGTGCTTTTTCTCTGCGTTCCGGCCAGCGGCGGCACGATCAGGCTGACGAGGACGTACAGCGCAAGGCCGGTCAGCAGCCCTGCCCACAGCAGGCGGCGATGTTTTTTCTGAAAGAGCTTTTTCATGTCGGATCCTTACTTCCGTTTCATGCGCGCTCAGCACAGCGGCGCAAAAATGCGCAGGATCCCGTCCACGACCCAGCGGCGCGAGTACTGCTTCCGGTCATAGGGACTTCTTTCGCTGCATTTTGCCTGCGTGGCAAGGAAATCCTCCTTGACCCTCGCGACGATGCCGGAGCGGTAGAACAGAGAATTGTTTTCAAAATGCAGAAACAGGCTGCGGTAGTCCAGATTGACCGTCCCGATGGTCGCGACCTTGTCGTCGGAGACGAAGCTCTTTGCATGGACAAAGCCGGGCGTGTACTCGTAGATCCTGACGCCGCCGGTCAGCAGCACCTGATAAAAGCTGCGGGACATCCGGAAGATCAGCTTTTTGTCGGGAATGCCGGGCATGATGATCCGCACATCGACGCCGCGCTGCGCCGCCGCGAGCACGGCGTCCATCAGATCGTCGCCCAGCATGAGGTAGGGCGTAAAGAACCACGCATAGTCCGTGCTCTGCGAGAGCAGGTCGATGAGCAGCTGGTTGCTGGTCGCCTCGCGGTTCAGGGGCGAATCGTAGTAGCTGAGCACATAGCCGTCCGTTTTCTGCCCGTGCCGGTCTTCCTGCGGCGCGGGCATCGGTGTCGCGTCTGCGTCCTTCTGGAGGGCAAATGCGTTCCAGAACGTCAGGAACATGTGGGTAAAATTCCCGACGGCCTCGCCGGTCAGACGGAAGCCGGTGTCCTTCCAGTGCCCGTAGGGATGCTCCAGATTGATGTAGCGGTCCGAGAGGTTGATGCCGCCGCTGTAGGCGACTTCGTTGTCCACGATCAGCATTTTGCGGTGGTCACGATAGTTGGCGGTGCCTCGCAGCGCAAGCACCGGGTTAAACGGCACGCATGGGATGCCCTTTTTGCTCAGCTCGCGGGCGTTGGAGAAGCTGAAGGAGGAAATGCTGCCCAGATCGTCGTACATGACGCGCACGTCCACGCCCTCCCGGAGCTTGCGCTCCAGCACCTCCACCATGGAATCCCACAGCCGGCCCGGCTCGATGATGAAATACTCGATGTAGATCGAGCGCTTCGCGCTTTCAAGATCGGCCAGCATGTCGGGGTACATGTCGTCGCCCAGCGGATAATAGCGGACCGGCTCGGCGCAGCAAAGCGGATAGCCCGTCTTGTTTTCCAGCCAGCGGAGGGTCTGCTCCATGCGCTTTTCGCCGTCAAAGGGCGTCTGGCCGACGGTAAGCGGCAGCGGCTCGCCGCCTTGTACGCCTTGCAGCCGCTTTTTGAGCGGCCTTGCCGTCCGTTTGTTCCCGAAAAACAGATACAGCACCGTGCCGGCCAGCGGCATCGTCAGGATGACGAGCAGCCAGAGCAGCTTGTAGGCGCTCTCGTCGCGCTTGATGACGATGAAAAGCACCAGAAAAAATGCCGCCGCAGACAAAAGCGACGCGATGACCGGCGCATAGGGGGCCAGCCACTTCATCAGCAGCAGATACCAGAGCACCTGCAAGGCTGCGACAGGGATGATGGTGAGCACGCGGCGTATGATCTTTCCCATTGCAAATCTCCTTTCCCGTTATGCCTCCTCCGAGGCGGCTTTCCATGCGCAGACGATCTGCGCCATTTCCTCGGGCGTCTGTTTGTACCCGCCGAGCACCCATGCGTTCATCAGCCCGAACAGCCCGAAGGTGATGAACTGGATGAAATAATACGTCCTGGCGTCGGCCTGCGCGATGACGGGGGCGGCGCCCTGCAAATAAAAGCGCAGGATGACGTCCTGATGACCGCTTGCGTAGAGCAGGTCAAAGACCGGCCGGATGGACAGACAGAATTCAAACAGCGCCTGAATGTCCTCGGGGCGGACACGCGCAATGCCGTCTCCGCCGCGCTGCGCAGAAAAGCGCCTCCAGAGGCAGAGGAGCTTGAAGGAAAGCACCTCGTCCTTGCTCTTAAAATAGCGGAAATATGTGGATCTTCCGACGTCCGCCTTGGCGGTCATCTCCTCGATGCTGATTTTTTCGAGCGGTTTTTCCCGCATCAGCTCCAGCAGCGCCGTGCCCATGCTCTCTTTCAGATAGTCCGTTGTTGCGGTTGTTCTGCGCATCCAAATCGCCTCCTTGGGTCGTGTCTCCACGCGATATACGCATTTGTTTGGTATCATCGTTTTATTAATACTATCGTTTCTTTTATACTATCATCCCATGTCGCGGCTGTCAAGCGTGATCTTTGCCGGACGCCCCGCAGTTCAAAAACGGACGCAAAGCAGAAAAGTCCCTCCGTATGCCCGCGGCATACGGAGGGACAGGGCTTGTCAAATAAGTCTCACGGTTTTTTTGTGCTTGTCAAACGCGCTCCGGCAGGCTCAGTGCATGCGGTAGAGGCTGCTTTCACCGCGCGCGATGCGCGCCGCGTCCACCAGCGCATACAGGCACTGCTCCGTCGCCATCAGGTTGCTCTCGCCGTCCGGCGTGTGGCGGAAGCTCCCGTCCTCCAGCGCATAGCGCGCCAGAACGTCCGGAAGCGCGGCGCCGTTTTTCACGAAGCGCTCGTCCGTGAGCGGAATCCCCAGCTCGCACAGCGCCACAAGCACCTGCGCCGCACTTTCGCTGCTTTCGCTGCCATAGGCGAAGAAGCCGCCGTTTGGACGCTGCTGCGTGCTCAGCCAGTCCAGTGCCCGCTCCACGGCCGCGTTCACGGCATCGTCGTCGGTATACTTCGCAAGCGCCTGAAGCGCCATCGCCGTCATGTCCACGTCCTCGCTGCCTGCGGCGAGCCCCCACGCGCCGTTTTCCGTCTGCGCGTCCAGAATCGTCTGCACGTAGCGCGCTCTGCTGGCCTGCGTGCCGGAAACCGTCTGCGGAATCGCATACGCGCCCGCGTCCAGCGCGATCAGCGCCCAGATGGGGCCGTTGAGTCCTTGCCAGAGCGTCTGCTCATGGTCGGCAAGCGGCAGCAGCAGATCGTAGCCCGCCACATCGGATGGATCTTTTCCGATCGCCGTCAGCGCGAGGATGACGCGGCTGTACTCGGTGTTTTTCCGCGCATCCAGCACGCCGCCACATGCGCGGAGCGTTTCGCAGAGCCGGTCGTAGTATCCCTCAAAATACCCGTCCTTCACCGCGCAGCCCGCGCGTGCCAGTCCGATGACCGCCCACTCGCCGCCGACGCTGCCGCACGAGGGCTCCGTGACCGTGTCCATCAGATACGCGGCGGTCTTTTCGGCCTGCGTTTTTTCTGCGGGCGCAGCGCAGCCGCTGAGCGCCAGTGCGAGCAGAAGCAGCAGCGCGGACGCTCTGCGCAGCCAGCCTGATTTTCCCGTTCTTTTCATATCAGTTTCCCTTTTCTGCCGGGAACTTCTCCAGCCTTCCGCTGTAATAGGCGTAGATCATGGATGCATCCAGATTGTCGATCACGCCGTCGCCGTTCACATCCGCGCAGGCAGCCTGCTCGTCCGAGAGCGTCCCCTTTCCGTTGTACGCGGCATAGACCATCGCCGCGTCCAGATTGTCGATCACGCCGTCGCCGTTCACATCGCCGAGGCGGCGTCCGGCGCCGCCGGTGACGGTGAGCGTGATCGTCGTCTGCGGCGTCTCAACGGGCTGGCCCGCCTCCGAGGTCCCGTCGGCGTTGTCCGCATTGCGGTATTTTGCATACGGGAACAGGATCGTAAACTCTGTGTCCTCCTGTGTCAGCGGCTCGGTCGAGAAGCGGACATAGCGCGTCACATCGCGCACCTTGCCGTTTGCATACGTCACCGTCACCTGCATGCCGGCCGGGTCGAACGGCTCGCCCTCGGCGTAGCAGAGCTTATCCGGCATTTTCTCAACGCTGACGCTTCGGATGCTCGCGCCGAACGCCATCAGCCGCGCGGAATCGTTCTTAAAATAGATCGTGCCATACTCGTCCGCGATGGGGCTGCAGATCGCATACTGCGCCTCATCGCCGGCCGGCGTGAACAGCGCGTAGGGTGTGTCGTATGTCTCGGTCTTTCCGCCCACCGCAAAGCTTTCCTTCGTCACGAATTCCGCGCTCGTCTGACCGGGGCGGTCGCGCAGGACGCGGAGCTTGCCGGGCGTGAAATTGTCGAAGAAATACACATAGACATAGCCTGTGTCCGCGTAAGCCGTGGTGAGCAGGCCGCTCGTCTGCGGATAGCCCTGCGTTCTGACCTTGTAGGCGATCTTCCACTTGTCCAGATCGATGACCGTCAGATTGTGGCCGGAATAGGCCTTGAACTGGCCGGTGCCGGAGATGCCGATATACGCGCGGTGGTTATACACGACCGGCGTGCAGGTGCTCATGGCGGGGTTGGTGAGCTGGTCGGCGTAGTTGTCCAGCTTGAGCTCGCGCAGCTCGCTGATGCGCCACGCGCCGTTTTCCTGTGCCACGCGGGCGCGGTAGAAGTAGCCGCCCTTCGTTGTGAAGTAATATGCGTCCGTTTCCGCGTCATAGCAGATGCTGCTGCGCTGGTCGGCGCAGATGCCCTCGCGGCGGTCCATGACGCGGCCCGTCCTGCGGTCGAGCATCAGAAGCTCCGCCGTCTTATGAACGCCGCTCTCACTCGCGTAGCCGCTCTGCCCGTCGTCCGTGCCGATCAGCAGGAAATCGTCGCACACATACGCGCCTGCCCAGTAAAAGCCGCCGGTCTGCGTATGCGTCCAGGTCGGGATCTTCTGCTCGAGTCTGTTCGACGGGTCCTCATCCGTCACGGACAGGCAGACAAAGTTTGCATCGAGCGTCTCACCCTGCCAGAAGCCCGTGTAGAGATATCCGTCATACACGACGATCGGGCAGTTCGGCTGGCCGCCGATGGCGTCCGTATAGAGCCAGAGGGATTCGAGCGTCTTTGCATCAAAAGCCTGAATGCGGCCGTTTGACAGGCCGACAAAAATCATGCCCTCATAATAGGTCGGCGGATTGATGGCAAAGCTGGAGCCGCCCGCCATCGTTCCCTGCGCCAGCACCTCGCCGGAGACCGCATCCACGCGGTAGAGTGTCGAGGCAGCATAGGTGATGAGGCTTCCGTCCACAAGGATCGGGCAGCCGACGGCATTTCCGGAGTAGCCCTCGCCGAGCTGTGTTGCCCAGCTGAGCATCGAGTCCGCCGCGCTGATCGGCATCGGGCTTGCGACAACGCCGTTGTTCGTATAGTTCGTGCCGCCCGCGACAAGCTTCCCCTGCGCGCTGTCATACGTGTAGGAGGTGCCGCGGAAATCCGCCCATTCTGCCTCGAGCGTGCGGTCAAGCGCCGTATTTTCCGCCGCCCTCGGAAGCTGCATCGATGCCGCGGCGCGGAGCGCGCCGTCCGCGCCGGTCACGACTGCGGCGGAGGTTCCGTCGGAGAAGCTCAGGACCGTCTCGCCGTTTTCGTTGTCTGCGGCGCGGAGCCAGCCCGTTTTGCCCACGCAGCCGCGCGCCGTCAGATCGTAGTCATAGGTAAAGTCCTTGGAAATGCTCCATGTACCGTTCGCATCCGGCCAGATGCGCGTGCCGGTCCCGCGGTCAACGAGCACCAGCAGCGCATCCGACGGCGTAAGCTCCGGCGTGAACGCGACCGGCGGCACCTTTTCCACGTTCAGAAGAATCTCTGTGACCGCATCCGGGCTGTGCGTGTTTTTCACGCGGATCGTCACCGTTTCCGCCTCGTTCGTGCCATTCAGCGCAGCAAGATAGCCGCCGTTTCCGTCCGGCTCCGCGCCGGCGACCTCGACCGCATATCCGTTTTCACCCGCGCCGTAGGGCATAACGACCGTTTTTCTCAGCACGGGCTGCACTGTGAGCGCACGCGCGCCCATCGGCGCGGTGACGGCATACTGCGTCACGGACGCGGCATAGTCCGGCGTCATTTTCATTGCGGCGCCCGCGTAGGAGACCCGCAGCGCGTCAAGCGACAGCGTGCGGCGGATCGTGACCGTGTAGTCCTGATAATACGTCACGCCGCCCTGCATTCTCGAGGCGCGGAACGTCAGGGTGTTGCCAAGTGCGTTGGACATCAGAAGACTTTGCAGAATCGACGCCTTCGAGACAGGCACCGTGTTCTTTTTTCCGTTCTGGCTCGGGCTTTGCGAGATGCGGTGATAGACCGCCGTGAGCGTGATGTCCGCCGCCGTGAGGCCGAGTGCCTCCAGCGCAGCCTCGTCGATCAGCGACGCCTGCGCATACATGGACGAGCTTCTGTCCGAAACCAGAAGCGTATAGCTGTGCCGGTCAGAGGAGAACGCGCCCTCCTCAAAGGTGTAGAGTGTGCTCATGCCGCGCTTTTCGGACAGCTTCACCCCGCCGATCCAGTCCGCCGTATCGACGCGGACGGCAATGCGCTGCACGGCGGCGGTCTTCTGGAAGCTGCCGCTCGTGTGATAGTCTCCGATCGAGGCGATGTATGTGTACGTTTCACCGGGGATCAGCTTGTAGGTATAGGGATTCTCAGCGCTGAGCGGCGAGATCTCCTCGCCGTTCAGATTGTAGACCGCCAGCGTCACATTTTCCTGCGAAATGCCGAAGATCGCGTTTTTTCCGTCCGCCTTGGAAAAGCGGAGCGTATACGCGCTCTCCCGCGCGCCCGCGCAGGAAAGCGTGAGCTGCACGAGCGTTTCATCCTCCGAAAGCGCGACCACAGCCGAGCTTCCCGTCATCGGCTCGCCGTTCACGCGCACCGTATAATCGCCGAAGGTCACCGGCGTGATCTCGACCGAGGACACGCCCGACAGGACCTGATAGTTGTATTCTCTGCTATCCGGCGAAAACAGCTCCGCCGCGCCCTGCACGCGCCCGTTTTCGTCGCAGACGCGCAGACCGGAGAGCGAAAGGCTCCGCTCAAGGATGAGCGTGTATTCCTGCGAGCGCAGATACCCGTTTGCATCCTGCACGCCGACGCGGTAGGCGACACATGCGCCGCCCGCACCGGCCGCCAGCACGCCGGTCACCGGCGAGACAAACGAGTTCCACGCTCTGCTTGAGAGGGCAGGTGCGTTCTGCGGGTCGATGACCGTTCCGTCCGTTCTGGTATAATAGGCGTTCAGCTTCGGCGTGTCGGAAAACACGCTGTGGTCATAGTCTGCATAGAGATACACGCTGCCCGCCGCATACGTATCGGGCACGCACGCGCGGAGCGTATGATCTTCCGCCGTGACCGCAAGCTCTGCCTGCGCGAACGCCTCCTTGCCGGAGGCAAGAGAAACGCGCGCGCCCGCCGCCATCCACTCGCCGGAGGGCAGCTCCGCGGAGACGATCTGCTCCCCGGAGACGGAGATGGTTCCGTCGATGCGGTTGTGCGCCTGCACAACATGGAACGCATACTCGCCTGCAACAAGCGTGAGCACGCCGTCGCCGTCCTCGTCCGTGAAGGTCTTTCCGTAGGCATTTTCCGCCGTGATGGCGATGCCGGGCCGGTTGGCGGCAGAGTAGCGCTCCGCGCCGTCCGTGAAGGTGACACGGAAGCCCTCGCCGCCCTGTGCCTGCTCATACGCCGCGATCGCGCCCGTGAGCGCGTCCGTGAGCGCCTGAAGCTGCGTCTCGTCCGTGGCTGCAAAGTCTGCGCACGCCGCATCATAGGCGTCCTTTGCCGCCCTCCGGACATCCTGCGGCTTTTCCAGATAGTCCGCCATGACGCCGATCAGCGAAAGCCGTGCCGGCGTCATAAACTGCTCGCCTTCATAGAAGCAGAAATACCGCACAGAGGACGCACGCGCATCCAGATCATAGCCGCCGTTTTCGTCACTGCGGTTAAAATTCCCGTCCACGCCGTCGATCTGTTCGACCCAGCCCTGCTCCAGACCCTTGAAGATATGTCCGCTTGCCAGCAGCACCTGCCGGACGGTCGCCTCCGGGCCTGTATAGTACAGCTTCTCCGGCGGCACGATGACGCCGCTTTCCTTTGACGCGGAAAAATAGAAAAACTGTGTCTGTGTGTTCTCTGCCGCAAACGCTGCGCCAAAAAGCGACATCAGAAGCGCCGCGCACAGAAACAGAAGCAGGGTACGGCGAAAAATGCTCTGTTTCATATTCTTTCATCCTTTCTTTCGGAAGCTCTGAAGGAGGTTCCGGCCCTCAATACAGACATTGCAGCCACCGCTGACGCAGCCGCGCCGGAAGTTTTGAGCGCGCCTTCAAAAGCGCCGCCGTCTGCGTGCAGATTGCTGCCAGCTCCGCGCATTCCGTATCTGTGACGGTGTGGGCGCTGAACAGCGCCTCCTGATTGACGCGTGCCGCGCGGCGGAGCTGCTCGCCATAGTCCGCGCCGAGCGCCGCTCCGGCGGCGTCCGCCAGCAGCAGCGTGCTGCCGCCGTTTCGGGAAAGTCCGAGCTGTTCGAGAAGCCGCACGCCGTAGGCAAACCGCCACGCCGCCGCATTGTTCGGGTTTTCGTCTTCAAACTGCGCCTGCCGCTTTTTGAGAATGCTCCTGCGGCGAAGCGCAAGGGCGGCGCAGGCCGCCGCAAGCAGCAAAATGGGAAGCAGCCCCCAGAGCAGCAGCCGCGCAAAGCGCGTGCGTTCGGTGTGCGACCGGTCGGGCGCATCGCCGTTTTCCTCTGACGTACCGGCGTCCTGCTCCGGCTCCGGCTCGTAGGCCGTGCCCTCGCTGATATAGGCGCCGCTTCCGTCTCCGGCGGTCGTGCCGACGGTGCTTTCGCTGTCCGTCTGCTCGGAAAGTCCCGCCGCAAGCGCGCCCGCCTGCGGCGCGCTGCCCATCGCATCGGCGTAGCCGGGCGTCATCTCCAGCGGCAGCCAGCCGACGCCCTCCTGATAGACCTCCGCCCATGCGTGCGCGTCCGAATCCCGCAGCTCCGCAGGGCCGGTCTCGGCCGTTGCCGCGCGCTCCTGTGTCAGAATATAGCCCTCTGCATAGCGGGCAGGCACGCCGTAATACCGCAGCGCCAGCACCGCCAGCGTCGCGTACTGGAAATCACGCCCGGTTCCGGTTTTGAGCGTATACGTCACAAAATCCGCGCCCGCCAGAAGCGCAGGCGTGTCCTCAGCGTAGCTGAGCGCCCCGGAGAGAAATTCCTGCGTGCATCGCACCGCCGCCAGCGCCGTCATCTCGCCGTCCGGATAACCGGAGGCGATCGGGTCGAGGTACGGCGAAAGCGTGCGGCGCATTTCGTCCGAAAGCGCGAGGCCGTATGCCTCCACAAACTGTCTGTAGCCGGATTCCAGCGTCAGATACGCTTCCTCCTCCGGCGTCTGCGGCGCCTGCAGGCGCTCGACCCACTGCACCGTCTTTTCCGGCGCGCCGCACAGAATGCGGAAGCTCGCCGCAGACGCATTTTTCGGCAGCACCATCGCCTCCTCCAGCCGTTCTGCCGTCAGCGTTCCGGAAAAACTCCCCTCGACCGCCATATACGGCACATAGACATAGCGCGTGCACGCCGCCGTGTTGCAGACCGTGACAAGCGCCGTCTCCTGCTCCGCATCCGCCAGCGCGGCCGCCGCCGTGCCGGTCTGCGTCTGCGGATAGAAGCCATTTGTGTGCAGCCAGTAGAGAAGACGGCTCTGCCCGGCAAGCGTCCGGGGCGAAAGCGCCTCCCAGCCGCCTGCGGTATATTCCTGTCCGACGAAGCCGCGCAGATACAGCGGCTCCGCGCGCTCCATCTGAACGGTCAGCCGCACCGTCTCTCCGTCCGTCCGTGCGCCAAGCGCCGTAAAATCCCCTTCGGGGAGAGGCTGCGCCTGCGGCTCATAGCGCCGGACATGCATCCGGTGCTGTGTACCGGCGCGCAGTTCTTCAAAGAGGCGTCCCGACCGCACCGCGGGAATTTGCATCAAAACCGCAGACACCAGCCCCGCAGCCAGAATCGCCGCAGCCGCAGCCGGTGCGCTGGCCAGCGTCCGGGCGCGGCCTGCCGCCAGAAGCAGCATACTCATGCCGAGCAGCAGAAAAACAGCCGTCACGCCATATTGCGCATCGAGCAGCCGCGCGAGCGCCGCCGCAAACGCCAGACAAAGTCCTGCGCACAGCGCGGGCGCTTTTTGGAGTCCTGCTGCGCAGAGCCCGCCAAGCGCCATGCCCAGAAGCGCAAGCGTCAGCTGCACGCACCCGTTCTGCGCCTCCTGCGCAGACAGCACACGCAGCCCGAGGTGCAGCTCCCCTGTCACCGCGGTGCGCCGTGCGCACCAGGCATTCCAGCAAAGACAGAGCCCGTCCGTCACGCGGCGCGAGAACACTGCGGCAGCCAGCAGCAAAAGTGCCGGAAGCAGCAGTCCCGCCAGCTTTTGCACACGCCCGTTCTCCAAAAGCGACATCGCCGCGCAGACTGCCGCGCCAAGCGCTGCCCCCCATAGGGGAGCTGGCGTCTGCTCCGGCAAAAACGCCGCGCAAAATGCCGCACCCATCGCAAAAAACAGCCCGAGCGCCAGAAGCGCCCTGTATGACCGCACCTGCCAGCGTTCGCCTCCGGCGGGCGGTGTTTTCCCGATCCGGAGACCGGAATCGGATCTCGATTTCATTTTCAAGGCACAAACTCCTATATTTCCAGCTCTGCAAGCGTTTCTGCACAGTTTTCCGGCAAAAAGCGCCTGCACACGGCGCACTCCGCCGCCGCGCCGCCATCGCCGCAGATAAGCGCCGTGACCGCGCCGTCCGTCATCTGCCCGAGCGCGGCAGGAGCCGCCTCCGCGATGTACACGACATGGGCAAACGCGCTCCCCGTCTCCGTCCGGCAGTATAGCTCCGCGCCGTCCGGGCCGTCTGTCCGCGCGGTCGCGGAGAGCAGGCGCGGCAGCAGCGCGATCAGATCGTCCAGCTCCGCCGCCCGCTGCAAAATGCAGCGTCCGCCCTCGTTCCACGCAAGTGTGAACTGCACGCCGGCTGCCAGAAGTGCGCGGCAAAGTGACACCAGCACCTCCGCCTGTGCGTCCTGCCGCGTGCGGGAGACCTGCGCGGCATGTCTGTCCCAGAAAACCATCACCGACCGCGTGACCGGCAGCGACGGGTCGCGCGAGATCAGGCGGTCATATTTCGTGCTGAGCTTCCAGTGGATCTGACGGATGCTGTCGCCCTCGCGGTAGTCGCGGATCTGAAACGTCTCCGTCAGGTCGTTTCCCGGCTTTTCCTGCGAGTAGACCTCGCTTTCCTCGGGGCTGTTCACATTGGCGAGCACCCGCACCTCCATCGGGAAGGTATCCGGCTGCACGGTCACGGAGGCGTGCGCCCCGGCGCCGCAGCGGACAGGGATCAGCCAGAAGCAGTCATAGAGGCGAAGGCTTTTCAGCTCCGTTCGGATCCTGCCGCAGCAGTCCGACGACAGCTCCAGCGCAACCTCGCTGCGTCCGCGCGGCAAGATCGCCGTGCGGCGCACAACGCGCTCGGACGCACCGGTCAGAAGATTTTTGACCTCAAGCCCGCAGCCTGCCGCCAGAATGGGCAGGCGCGAGGGATTTTCGATTTGAAGCACGACGCGAAACGGCTCGTTTTTCCCGGCATTTGCGGGCGCGCGCAGCACGGCGCGCACCGTTTTTCGGCAGTGCAGATTCACGGCGAGCTGCAAAAACGGCAGCATCACCAGCGCACACAAAAGCGCAAGGCACCCGCTGCTTCCGCCGCAAAGCAGCAGCGCAAGCAGCACCGCGCACAGCGCGGCGTAAAGGATCCTGACGGTTACGACCATGCCCGTCTCACTTTCCGCCGCTCCGTACAGCGGGCATCGGTACATTTTTCAAAATCTCACTGGCAAGCTGCTGCGCGTCCAGCTCCATCATGCGCGCCTTGGCGTTCAGCATCAGGCGGTGCGCCGCAACATCGGAGAAGATCGCCGCGACGTCCTCCGGCACGACATAATCTCGCCCGCTCAAAAACGCGCACGCCTTTGCCATGCGGCACACGGCCAGCGCGCCGCGCGGGCTGAGACCCAGCTGCACGGCAGGATGCGCTCTTGTCGCCTGCGCCAGCTGCGCGACATACGCATAGACCGGCTGCGCCACGTGCACAGCCGTCGTCTCGTCGATCAGTGCCTGAAGCCCTGCCTTGTCGAGTACGGGCTGCACCTTATCCAGCGGATTATCGGAGTGCCGCTCCTGCAAAATGCTGATCTGGCTCTCAAGATCCGGGTAGCCCATGCTGATCTTGATCAAAAAACGGTCGAGCTGCGAGTTCGGCAGCATCGTCGTTCCGGCAGAGCCGGTCGGGTTCTGCGTGGCGATCACCATAAACGGCGACGGCAGCGCATAGGTGCTTCCGTCCACAGAGACGTGGCGCTCCTCCATCGCCTCAAGCAGTGCCGACTGCGTTTTGCTGGAGGTGCGGTTGATCTCATCGGCAAGGAGCAGATTCGTCATGATGGGGCCCGGCTTGTAGACAAAGCGTTCGCTTTTCTTATCGTAGACGGAAAAGCCGAGGATGTCCGACGGCACGGTGTCCGACGTAAACTGGATACGCCGTGTTTCCAGCCCCAGCACACGGGCAAACGCCATGGCGGTCGTTGTTTTTCCGACGCCCGGCACGTCCTCCATCAGGACGTGCCCTGCGGCGAGCACCGCCATCAGGATCTTTTCGATCACCTCGTTTTTGCCGATCACGACTTTTTCGATCTCTTGCAGCACCTGCTGCGTTTTCTGATTTTCTGAATTCATGTTCTTCCTCCGACATGTTGTTTCACGGCTCCGGGTCCGGTACCTCGGGGTCCGGCTCCGGATTCTCCGGATCGGGCTTCTCCGGCGGCGGCGCGGCAGGATTCGGGTCCGGCGCACCGCAGATCGTGCAGAAGCCGTCTTTATAGACGTGATCGTCAAACTCGCCTTCTTCACAGAAGCGCAGGCCGCAATGGCTGCACACATACGCCTTGTGGCGGCAGTCATGCTCCGTCAGGACCAGCTCACCCGGACAGTCCACGCCGTTTTCGCCGTGCTCCAGCCCGCAGCCGGTGCAGACCCATCTTCCGCTCTGGAGCGCATAGGCATGTGCCGCGCGCGAGCCCGGCTCCTCCTGCCCGCAGACGGCACAGACCGTCCAGTGCGCATATTCATCCGCGCCGAAGTCGCTGTAATTGTGACCGGGCGGCGGCGTTTGCTCGTCCTTCTCCATTCCGCACAGCGTACACACGCTGTGGATGCTTCCCGGCTCCTCACAGCCCTCGCCCTCGGTCTTGGTCGTATCCCAGACGTGGGACTCCGTCTCCGTGCGGCCGCAGCTCGTGCAGGTCTTTGTGTGCTCGGCGCTGTCCGGCTCGAAGCTGTACTCCCACATGTGCGGATGCGTTTCGTAGGGGAAGGTCTGGCAGTCGAGACAGAACTCGCCGCAGGTGCCGTCCTCTTTGTCGCGCGGCTCCGTGTGCGCATGCGGGCAGCCCTCCTCCAGTCCGCAGCAGCGGCAGACGTATTTCGTCACGCCGTTTTCATCCGTCTGCGGCTGGAACTGGTGGCTGACGGCAAAGCCGCCGTTTCCTGCCTGAATGCAGTAGCCCACCGCATCGCCGTAGCCGCTCGCGCCGCTGCCGACGTCCCAGCCGTAGGCCAGCGTATAGCGGAGCGTCAGCGTGTGGCTGTCGCCGGTGAGATCGCTCAGATAATGCTCGCTCATGCCGTGGTTCGGATATTCGCCGCCGTCGATGAGATAAAGCCAGCCCGAGCCCTGCGAGAAGTCAAATTCTCCGAAGCTCGTTGTTCCGGGCGGCTTGATGGGGATGTTGTTGCGGACGATGCAGCGCCAGAGCGTTGCAAGGTCGCTGCCGGCGCCGAAATAGCTGTCGATCGCCGCAAGGATATCCTCCTGCGAGGCCGCGTTTGACGGCTGCGGGAAATACTGCGGCGCGCCGAGCAGGCTTCCGCCGAGCGATTTGAGATAGAAACCGCTCCTGAGCGTCCCGCTGTAGCTGCAATACGCGCGGTCAAAGCCAAGCGTCTGCTCCGCCGCGTCTCCGAAGGTGTCGTCGGTGTCGTCGCCCCAGACCGTTTTTGCCACAACGTAGGACACCGGCTCTCCGACACGCACAGGATAGCTGACCGGGCCGTATACGCCGAGTCCCAGCACCGTCAGATCGACGCTGACCTGCACGGTCGCGCCGGTCTCCTTGCCCTCCTCGCTGCGGATGCCCTTGAACGTCAGCTCGAGCGTGCCCTCGTTTCCGTATTCGTCTCTGGCGTAGATGCAGAGCGTGTGGGTGTTTTCATCGCCCTCCACAGGGTTTTTGGCGTTGAGGACGTATTCCTGTGTATAGCCGCTCGCGCCGGTATACGCCAGACGCTCGCCGTCAAGCTCCACGCGCAGCTCCGTCTCCGAGCCGGTCGCGAGGATGTGGCTGATGACCGTGCCGTCCTCCTCACAGCTCCACGCCTGCACGCGGAGCGGAATGTCTGTTTCGTTCGGGATCTCCTGCCCCTCGGTGAGATTTACCTGAATTCTGACCTCCTTATCCCCGCGCTTTTGATAGCGGACGAGGAACGTGAAGACATACTCTCCCCCGTCGGCATCGGAGGCCGTGAGCTTAAACTGGTTTTCACCGGCGCGGCCGCCGTTGTCGAGCAGCTGCACCGTGCCGGAATACTCCGGCGCGCCGATCTCGCCGGCAAGCGTTCTGGTCTTGCCGCTGCCGCTTTGAAACAGCGTCAGCCTCCGAAGCGTGACCGCAGAGGCATCCTCGCCCGCAAGGGAAACGGTAAACGGGAGCATGCCGTCCTCGAGCTGGTCGGAGAAAACGATCTCAGGCGTTGCCGTGCGGCCGTTTTCACAGCGGACAGTCTGCTCCGTGCGTCTGCCGTCCACCGTCAGGGCATAGCGCAGCTCCACGCTGACATCACTCGTGTAGGTGATCGTGATCGTGAATGCGGCGCGTTTTCCCGATTCCAGCTCCGCCGCTGCCTCCAGAGTATAGACGGATGCGCTCTGCCCCGCCGGAATGGAAAAGACCGCACTGCCGCTTTCCTGCATCGTCTGGTCAAGCCCTGGGCCGGTCAGCCGCGCAGAGAGCAGCTTCGCTTTTTCCGCGTTCGCGCCGGTCAGCGCAAGATGATAGGAAAACGAACCGTTTATGAGCTGATTCTGCTTGATCTTGGCTGCGGCGCCCGCGTCCTTTGCGCAGATGATCCTCTCTGCGGTGACACCGCCTCGGTACCATGTCAGCTCCAGTGACAGATCGTCGTTGTTTTTGTAATCAAGATAGATTGTGAAAAGCACCATCCGCGTTTCTCCGCCCTCTGTGACCTCGGCGGTCAGCGTGACGGTGTAGCGCTGGGAATCGCGGTCCTGCGGCGTCTCAAGTGCGAGCGTGCCGCCCGCCTTGTCGAGCGCACCGCTGCCGCTGTAAGGCGTGGTGTAGGACGCCGAGACAATGCGCGCATCCTTCGCGCTCTGCCCCAGCAGGGTGAAGCTGTAGTGGAGCGTTCCGTCCGTCAGATCGCTGCTGCGGACGTCCTTTTGGGCCGAGCCGTCCGCTCTGACCGCCACAGAAGTCTCGCCGCGTGTCTGCGGCCAGCGCATCTCCACGCTCAGATCCAGCCCGTCCTCATAGCTCACGACGAAGACGAAGCTCGTCTCCAGCAGCTTCTCTCCGTCCTGCGTGTCGCGCCGCACCGTGGCGTCCACGAAGAACACATAGCGCTGCGCGCCGTCCCCGGCGGTCTGCATCGTAAGGCTTCCGCTGTCGGAGACGGACTGCTCGCGCCCGTCTGCCACCAGCGTGACCGCATCGATCACGGCGCTGCGGCGCTCCGGCCCTTCCAGCGCGATCTCATACTCAAAACGTCCCTCCCGAAGCTGGGAGACGAGGACGCGCTTTCCCACGCTCGCATCCGGCGCGCACACGACCGTGCTCGCCTGATTGCCGTATTTGTACCACGTCAGGACGGCGGAAAGCGCAAGCTGCGAATCCTCCTCGCCGTCCGAGCCGGTGTCGTCGGAGGCGGTCGTGTCGTCCGGTTCCTCCGGGCCTTCGGCCGTTCCGATCTCGGCAGAGGAATAGTCCGGCTTTGCATCGTTCCGGCCGGAGCTTTGCGGCTCCTGTATGCCGTTTTCGTCAGATTTTTCGATATTTTCCTCTTTTTCGGTTTCCGCACTCGGCGCGGAGGCCGCGCCGGTCGTCACGGCGGCGGTATTTCCGCCCTTCGTGCCGGTCGTACCGCCGGCTTCGCCGGCCTCGGCGTGCAGCTGCGACGCGCTCTGCCCGCCCGCATGGTGCGGCTGCGCCTCGCCGCCGCCAAGCAGCGTCACGCTGCGCTCCGGCTCCAGTTCGGGCGTCTGCGGCTGCGCACTGCCGCGCAGGCGCATGGGCAGAGCGACGCTCAGTATGAGCGCCGCGCACAAAAGCACACAGCAAATGCGGCTCCAGTTTGTGTTTTCCATAACATGCTTCATAGAGGCTCCCGCTGCCGCGCAGCGCGCCCTTCGGAGCGGCTGCACAGCCGTTTTTCACAGGTTTTGCGTGCGCAGGCGAAACACGCCGAACGCACCGATGCGAGGTGCGGCCTGCGCACCTCGCTTTGCATCAGAGCTTTGTTTTCTTGCCGGACTGCGCGGGTTTTTCCGCAGCCGCTCTGCGTTTTCGCAGGAAAAATGCCGTTCCGCCCGCAAGCAGCACGCACGCGGCGGCGGCAAACGGCCACACGGGCATCCGCCCCGTTTTCTGCGGCAGCGCCGCCTGCTCCGCGGCAGTCTCGGTCATCCAGCCGGCATAGAGCGTCATGTTGCCGCACACGGCGTCCTTCTCAAAATCCCACGGCTGTGTGCAGTCAAAATCGCGATACCAGCCCTCCAGGACATAGCCCTCGCGCGTGGGCGCGTCGGGCACGCGGAGCATTTCGCCGGAGGCGACCGTCTGGCTGCTGACCGCGCTTCCCTCGCCGGAGTCGAAATGCACCGTGCATTCCGGCGAGACGCGCACCGTCACGTTCCTCGCCTCCGCAGTGCAGCTTCCCTCGCCGCCCGTGCCGGAGACGAGGAAATTGCGGCTTTCGATCACGGACGCGCCGCTCTCACCGATGACCTTCAGCCGGAACACGCCGACCGTGGTGTCGGCCTCCCAGCGTTCCGCGCCGCCAAGGGCGAGGTAGTTCATGTAATAGGCTCTGTTTCCGTCGCGCAGGGAAATTTCCTGCGTCACAACGCCGGACGCGGCGAGCGCGCCGCCGTCCTCCAGAGAAAAGAAGGCGCTGTCGTATGTGATCTCGTCCTGCATGGCCTGAAGGGAGACGGGCTCGGTGCTGTCTGTCCGCACAAGACGGAGCGTCACCGTCAGAATGTCGCCCGGCTTTGCCTCCAGCTCCGAAGCGCCGTTGGCGGTGAGCTCAAAGGCAAAGTTCGGCACGGCCTCATCCGCCGAAACGCGCAGGCATGTGCAGACAAGCATCGCTGCCAGCAGCGCAAGGCAGAGGATCCTTTTCATAGGCGGCAGCTCCTTTCAAATTCGGTTTCGAAACGCTCAGCGGAGCGACTCCCACGTCTCGTGGACGCCGTCTCGCTTCACAGAATAGGTGTGGCCGTTGGTAGCCTCCTGCACATAGAGGTAATACCACTTGCCGGAGTCCATGTTGTCAGAGAAGGTGCTCATGCCGGGCAGCAGATCTCTTTCCGACTCGGGAAGCCGTCCGAGCATGCGGTTGAGCATCGCCATGGCCTCGGCTCTTGTGATGTTGGCGTTCGGGCGGAACGTCCCATCGGGATAGCCGCTGACCCAGCCCTTCGCGCTGACGGCGGCAATGGCCTTGCGCGCCCAGTGCGCAGAAACATCGGAGAAGGCGGCGCCTCGCGCCGAATCCGCGCCGCTCAGGCGGCTGAGAAGCGTTGCAAACTCCGCTCTTGTGATGTTGGCAGTCGGGCGGAAGGTGCCGTCGGGATAGCCGGTGATGACGCCCATCGAGGAGAGCGTTGCAACGCTGGTGGAATACCAGAGGCCGCTGGGCACGTCAGAATAGGCGCTGCGGTCGGTCTGATACTCTCTGCGCGCCTCATCGGTGAGCAGGCGATAGAGCATCTGCGCCGTCTCCGCACGGGTGATGGGCGCATTGGGACGGACGGTGCCGTCGGGATAGCCGCTGACGTAGGCGATGTGCGTCTCGGTGTTGAGAACGCCGGTGTTTGCGCCCGTGCCGGAGCCGCCGTTGATGTGAATGGTCACGTCATTCGCGGCGGCACGGTAGCTGTCCTGCCCGTCCGCGGTGGAGACCAGATAGTTGCTGTTTTTCAGAGTGGTCGTCGCCTTGCCGTCATAGGTGACCTTCAGACGGAACGTGCCGACCGTCACATTGCTGTCCCAGCTCGCGCCGCCGGACGTGGAAACAAAGTTCAGGTAATGTGCGCGGCCGCCTGCGCTCAGCGCGATGTCGTTTGACTGGCAGCCGGTATAGAGAAGCTCGCCGCCGGTTTGCAGCGCGAGGTATTTGTCGTTGTAAAGGATCTCATCCTGCATGGCGTACATCAGGCCGCTGCCGCCGTCGGTACGCTTGAGCTCCAGCATGACGGTGATCACATCGCCCGTCTTTACGCTGATCTCATGGGAGCCGTTCGCCGTCAGGTCGAACGTGTAGCTGCGCGACCTGTCTGCGGCGAACGCGGTCATGCTCAGGCTGAGCAGCAGGCAGAGCGCCAATACGATGCTTGTAAATCTTTTCATATGTTCGGACCTCTTGTTTTCAGAATCAGACGCACGGAAGCGCCGTGCCGCAGGCTGTCAAAAGCCCATCGCGTTTCGCCGCACACGGCGAAACAGGATTTTCAGGCAGGTTGCGGGGAAAGCTCCGGCGCAGGGCTGTACGGCAGCCCTGCGCCGGCCGCTCTGAGGTGTATCTGGACGCGAGTGGCTTAGATCAGATTGATGATGGCCGCTGCGTCGTCCACATTGAGAGTTTTGCTGCCGTTCATGTCCGCGCGGAGGAACATCTCCATCGTGGTCGTGCCGAAGGCGGCGTATTTTGCATTGTACATGTTCCAGACAAGCTGTGCGTCGTTGACGTCCACGCGGCCGGTGCCGTTGATGTCGCCGTCATAGCGGATCTCCGCCTTGACGCCCGCCTTCTCGCCGATCAGGCCGGCGGCGGCTTCCTTGACTGCGCCGAGCTGCTTGTCGGAGATGACAAGGTAGGCATAGGCGTTGTACTTTTCAGACCAGAACATGGCCTCTCCGCCATAGGTCATGACGTTGCCGTCGCTCACGGGGCCGGAAACGGTGACGAGGAACATGGACTTGCCGTTCAGCTTCACATATTCGCTGACCTCCACGGTGCGGTTGGCGGTCTTGCCGACCTCCACGGTGATGTCGGTGCCGTTTACATGCTGCTTGTCGATGGTGTAGGTGCCGTTGCCGTTATCCTTGACGGTGATGGTGCTGTCATTCTGCTTGGCGGTGACGGTGTAGGTGTAGCCGTCCTTCTTATTGATCGTGAAGGTAAACGCCTCGCCGGTCTTTGCCTGCTGGGTCACGCCGCCTGCCACGTCGCCGGAACCGGAGCCGGTAAACAGGATGGACGTGGTTGCCGGAGTCTTTTTGGTCTTGTTGATCGTGATCACGATGCTGCCGGTGATGTCCGCGCCGGAGATCGTGCACAGATACGCATCGCCGATGTCCTCAAGGTCAAGGTTTTTCTTCACGCCGCCGATGGTCATTTCAAAGGTGTAGTCATAATCGGCATCGACATTGACACTGAATACATAATCCTCGCCATACGCCGCGTCGTCTGCGATCGCAGCGTCCTTCGCGCCGCTTCCGTTTACCGTGATGGGATAACGCACCGCCTTGCGGGAGCCGGTGATGACCACGTCTCCGGTCACATTCGCGATGGTGTAGGTGCCGTCGCCGTTGTCGGTGACCGTGGTATCCTTGCCGCCCATCGTCGCGCTGACGGTGTAGGTGTAGTGCTTCGGGTCCTTGTCGGTCTTGGAGAAGGTGTAATCCTTGCCGTGCTCGGCGGTGGTGTTGCCGGAGAAGAGCTTTGCGTCAAAGGTAACGGTGTGGCTGCTGATGACCTCGATGTCTGCGGAGGCGGCGGTGATGACCGCCTCGGGCGCGTCCTGAACGTTTGCATTTTCGCCGCTGTCGATGTTGGCCGCCGTCAGCGTGACGCTTGCCTTGCCGGCCGCCTTGCCGGTGAAGGTCAGGATGACCGGGTCGCTGCGGTCGGCGCCGTAGCCGGTGACGGTCAGCGTGCCGCGCTCATTTTTCACGGAGGCATCGGTGTTGATGCTCTTGTACTCCAGCTTTTCCGCGTCATAGGACAGGACAAAGCGGTAGGCGTTGTAGGTGTCGGAGACGGTCAGCTTGACCTGTGCGTTTTCATCGATGCCGACGGTCGCGGGCGCTGCCGTGAGCGCAACAGAGTAGGCCGCGGACGCGGGCTTGACCTTGACGGAGACGCTGCCGCCGTCATGACCGGTACGGATCGGCTGAAAGGTCGTATCCATCGCGTTTTCAAACTCGGAAATGAACGCAGCGGTGGTTTCCGCGCTCACATCGCTCTTTGCCGTAAAGACGATCGTGCAGAACGCGCCGGCCAGGATGGTCTGGCCCTCGGAGGTCGGGTCCATCGTGCTCACGTTGACATAGCTGCCCTTGGCGTCTTTTCTGACGATGCTCATCGTGACATAGGGCTGGCCTGCCGCCGTTGTGCAGCTTTTCGGGGTAAAGAGGCTGCTGTCAAAGCGAACCTTATAGGCGATCGTAACAATGTCGCTCAGCGCGTCGCTCATAGACAGCGTCACTGCGACGTCCTCGCCTGCCTTGACCACAGGCTTGTCCGTACTCACGTTTGCCGTTATCGCAAAGGCGCTGAGGCTGAGGCTGAGGAGCATGCAGACTGCCAGCGCGGCAGACAAAATGCGTTTTTTCATAGAATCAAAATCCTCCTTCTATGACCTGTTGGGATGGTTTACTGGGCCTTGGGGAAGGCGCTGATTTTTCCGCTGTAAAATGCGTAGATCAGGCCCGCATCGATGTTGCTGATCTCGCCGTCGCCGTCTACGTCTGCGCGGGCGAGCTGTTCTTCGGTCAGCTCCGCCTTGCCGTTAAAGTACGCATAGACCAGCGCCGCATCGGTGTTGTCGATCTTACCGTCGCCGTTCACGTCGCCGGACGCGAGCTGCGGCTGGGCCGGGTTCTGCCATGCGAGAACGGGATAGCCGCCGTTGAGGTTCCGGCTGTCCGCCGCAAAGTGCTCGCCGAGCGTGGAGGCAAGCGCCTTCATTTCTTCTGCGGCCTTGGCCGTGCCCTTGCCGGTCACGTTATACTTCGGGCTCTCGCCGGAGAGCGTGCCCGCAAGATAATAGCTGTTTACATAGCTCTCCTCCTTCGACGAGGCGCTCACGCCGCCGATGTAGGAGGCGGTGCCGCCGGAGCCGGTGACCCTGCCGATGCTGTAGCAGTTCGTCATGGTTGCCGTCTGCGAAGAGTAGGAGCTTGCGCCGCCGCAGATGCCGCCGAGGAAACACTCGTTGGCAGAGCCCGTGGCGATGCTGCCGGTTGCATAGCAGTCGGTGATCTTCGAGCCGCTCGCCGCATAGCCCGCGATGCCGCCTGCATGCTTATTGCTGGTGACGTTCACCGTGCTGAAGCACTGGGAGATCTCCGCGCCGCCGTAGAGATAGCCTGCGATGCCGCCCGCCTGCGCATTGCTTCTGGCGGTGCAGGTCACATTGCCGGTGACGCCCAGCTTTGTGACGAGCGCGCCGCTGCTCAGATAACCGAACAGGCCGACCGGGTAGCTGGTGCTGTCAATGTAGAGGTTATGAACCACATGGCCGTCGCCGTCGAATCTGCCGGCGTATTTCTTGACGGGCGTCCATGCAAAGCCGGACAGCTCAATGTCCGCCGTCAGTCTGGCGGCGAGTCCCTGCTGGCCGCCGGTGACGGTCTTTGCAAACCATGCAAGCTCCGCCGCGGTGCCGATCAGATATGTGCCGCTTTCATCCTTCTGCGGCTCGGTCTCGGTCTTGCCGTCCCATGCATTCTCGCCGCAGGCCGGCATGGCCGCGGTCTGAACGGTCAGGACGCCGTCTGCAACGTGCTCTGCGTCCGCGCTGCCAAGCGAGAACGTGCCGCGCGTGACGACATAGCCGTCCTTTGTCAGAACGTAGGCATATCTGCCGTAGCCGAGGGTGTAGAGGCCGTTTTCCGCCTCATACGTCTTGCCGTCTGCATCGCTCAGCGTGACCGCCACGCCGGAAAGCGTCTCGCCCGTCTCAGACGGAACGCTCAGTCTGACGCTGTAGGTGACCTTGCGGCTGACCGTGACGGCCGCGTCTGCATAGTGGTTCATGTAGTAGTTCACGGTCACGGCATTGAAGTTCGTGCCCACGCCGCTGTCCGTCATGTTGTACAGGAACGCAAACGGGTTTGCCGCCGAGTACATCGAGCCGTAGGTGTAGCCGTTCGTGAAGGTGCAGGTGGTCGTGTCCTTGCCGTCCTCGAACGCCACATCCTCGGGAACTGTGACGGTGACGGTGGCGTTGTCCATCTTCTGATACTGGCCGAGCGTACCCTCAAACTTCGTCTCACCGGCATAGTAGGTCGGCTTAAAGATCGTCGGGTTAAAAATGCCGGAGACCTTGTTGACCGCGCGGTACATGCCGTCGAAGCTCAGCTTCACGCGGTCGCCGGGCATGATGTCCTCGCCGGGGTTGCTGACGTTCTCGGCGGTGATCGTGACTCTCGATGCGCGCACGAGGCGGTAGCTCACGCCCGTGGTATCCTCCATGCGGATGATGACCGTGCCGCCCTTGCCGTTTCCGATGCCGTCAAAGCGCGTAAGCGGAATGCTGTAGCTCGTGCCGTCGGTTTCCGCTTCTGTCCACTGCGTGTATTGCGCCTCGAAGCTGTCAGCAGTGAATGCGACCAGTGCGTAGGAGACGCTCGCCTCGCCGGTGGCCTTGAGCCGGAAGGTCAGGCGGTTGTCGTTGTCGTTATAGAACCAGGTGTCGTAGTTGTAGTCCCAATCCATGGAGCGCGTCGTCGTGACGCCGGGCGCCATGTTGAAGTCCACATCTGCATCCGCCGTGCCGTGCTTCACGCCGGTGCCGCCGATGGCGATGACGCCGACGCGTTCCGGATTCGTCGCGGGATACAGGCCGCCGTGCGAGCGGTACTCCCCGGGGTTCACGTCCACGGATTCATAGCTGACCGCGATGAAGGCGTCCTCGGCGCCGGGTGTGATGTCCGCCCAGTTGGCGGTGGTGTTGCCGCCGTTCACCGTCTCGATCAGCGCCTCGCCGCCGAGCGTCAGATTGCGCCATGTGAAGTCCGGCTCGACCATGATGTTGCCCGCGTCGGAGTTGATGAGCTGCCAGTGGCGGTAGGCGCGCACGCGCGTCTTCCCCGTGATGGCCTCAAAGCCGCTCGGGTCGAGGTTCACCTGAAGGTCTGCCTCGTCGCGCGTTTTTGTCGCGCTGCCGAGGTTGCTGAAATCATGGCTCATGCGGTTGGTCGGCGCATTCTCCGGGAAGGAGAACGCCATCTCCGTGCCGGCAGACAGTCCCGAAAGCCAGCCCGCCTGCGTCACGTGCTTGTCATCGCTCAGACGCCAGGTGTAGTTGCCGTTGCTCTTGCTGACGAAGTAGACCGCGCTCTTGGTGCCGTCCTCGTTCATCGTCCAGCGGTCATCGAACGCCGCGTTCTCATCGCCGTACTGCGGCATGATCTCGGTGGTGTTGAAGTTGTTCCACTGGAAGTACAGGCCGAACCGCGCATCCTGCGGAACCGTGACCTTCAGCTCGAGACCGGTGTTGATGGCGCCGTTCTTGGTCGCAGGTCTGTAGTTTGCCTGGAAGGTCTGGTTGATGCTCTGCGTAAAGATGTAGCCGTCAATATCCGGATAGACGTAGTAGTTGTACAGGCAGGCGTTTCCTGCCGCATACAGCATCGTCGGATAGTAGGCATAGCCGCTCTTTGTGTATGCCTCGCCCATCGCGGTCGAGCACTTCATGATCGGGCAGTCCACGCGGACATGGTACTCGTCGGCGCTGAAATAGGTATTGTCAAGCTTTCTGGACGACGTGTAGAACGACACACACTGGAGATAGATGTTCGTGCCGCCGCCCGTCAGACCGTCCACGTTGGTGTCGGTCGGGAGCGTGAGCGTCATGCCGCCGAGTGCGACGTCATATTCTCCGCTCTCTGCGTTTTTCGCAAACGCGCGGTAGGCGTAGCGCCCTGCCGTGAGCTTTGCGTAGAACATCTGATAGTCCTTGAGGAGCTTGCCCTGTGCAGGATCATATGCCTCCTCGCCCTCGGGAAGCTCCGAGGTGAAGTTGCTGTAGAGGAACACGTTTTGAAGCTCGTCCCCCAGCGTCTCCTTGCCCTCGGCGTCCGTCGTGATGCTGTAGAGCTTGATGATGGGGTACGTGTCGTTGTAGCTCTTGCCGACATAGAACGAGAAGTCCATCGTCGGCGCATCCTCGACCGTCAGCGTCAGCGTCCACGTGTCGGTGGAGAAATGCACGCCGTCGTGCGAGGCATAGAAGCGGTAGATGTATGTACCGGCCTTGTTTTCGGTGATCTGGATGGTGGTCGCTCCAAAGAGCGCATCACTGAAGCCGGTCCGCGCGCTCCAGCTCTCGCCGCCGTCCTCGGAGCGCTCAAAATAGTAGTTTCTATAGTTCAGCGTCTGGCCCTCGACCGGCTCAAAGATCTTGCCCGCCTGGAGGTCTCTCAGAAGATAGGCCATGCCGGTCTGGACGGTGCCGCTGCTCTCGGCGGGATAGTCCGCCTTGCGGGTCGGGACGGCTGCCGCCATTGCGTTGCCGCAGCGGTCGCACTTACCGTCGCCGTTTTCATCGGCGCAGGCCTCCTTCAGGCGGTACACGCCGCCAAGGTCCGCGTTCGGATATTCCGGCAGCGTGATCGTCACATAGTGCTTGTCCACGCCGTTTTCCTGATTGTAATAGACGTAGGCGCGCTGCGTCCCGGTCGGCAAAAGGATGTCGTTTCGTCCAAGCGCGCTGATGAGCGCAACGTCATCGTCATCGATCTTGCCATCGCTGTTCACATCGCAGGCAAAAATCTGCCACGGCGTCAGAACGGGCTTGCCCGTTCTCAGATGCTGAAGCAGGATCTGGAACTCGCCGGCGTTGAATTTCCCGTTGCCGTCTGCGTCGCCGTAGAAGTGTTCCTCCGTGCTGACGACCTTGCCGCAGGCCTTGCAGGTAGCATTCTCGTCAAACTTGCCGTCCTTCGGGCTGTGGCACTGAAATGCCGTCTCGGTCTGGCTGTGCTCACAGCCGGCCTGCGCCGCCTTCACGACGAGCTTTGCCGTTGCGGGCGCGTAGCAGGCATCCTCCGTCGAGGCGTTGGGGTCCATGCCGAGCAGATAGTAGCTGCCCGCCTTGAGTCCCAGCTTTGCAGCATCCAGCGTGTAGGTGCTGCCGCCCTCCTTGTCCGGCTGGACCGCCTTGACGAGCTTCCAGTTTTCGTCGTAGACGCTGACGCCGAGGCCGCTGATCGGCTCGAACGATTCTGTGCCGCCGTCTGCCACAGAGCGCGTGTCATACTTGACCGTCTTGATGCTCACCGAGCCGTCTGCCGCAAGCGTATAATCGTCCTGATCGAACGCCGCAAACGCGCCGTATGTCCAGAAGCTCCAGTTGGAGAACATGGCAACGTCGATCGTATCGCCGTCGGACAGCAGGATATAATCCGCCGTCGCGCCCCAGCCCGCGCTCATGAGGGGATAGACATGGTTTCGGTAGTACATGAGGTTCTCGTCGTGACCCCAGAACTGCTGCATATACATGCTCGTGGCGCTGCCGGTGATGTTGAGTGCCAGAGCCTTGTCGTCATACGGCTGGCTGCCGTTCAGATCCTGAACGCCCACGCCGCCGTCATGACCGGGAATTACAGCCGTGCCGCTCGTCACATCCGTCGGATCATATCCGAGGTAGCAGGTGCCAAGCAGCATCAGATACAGGTGCAGCAGCGTTGGACGCAGAACGACCTTGTCGTCCACATATCCGCCCGAGCCGTTTTCGGTGTGGTAGCGGTAGAAATCCGCAAGCTCCTGATTTTCAAGATCGAAATACGGGACATCATACTCAAGGTGCGCCAGCACAGAGCCGTCGTTTCCGACCAGCGGCACACCGTCGGCGGAGACCGTCACATAGACTTTGACGGTTTCCGCAGGCGACTCATCATAGCCGTACTGCGCCGCATCGCCGCTCTCACCCTTCTTCACCGTGACCGCGATGGTATGCGTCGCGGAAACCGTCGGGTCGCTCTTGCAGGACGCTTTGAGCTGAACATCGACCGTCCCGGCGTCCGGACTTGTGAAGTAGAGATACATCGCGCCGCCGTCTTCCCCGTTCGCCGCGATCTTTGTCTGCGTTCCGTAATCGCCGACCAGCGCATAGGACAGCTCGTGTCCCTCGCTGTCAACGAACATGTCAGAGAGCTTTACCTTCAGCATCGCTCCCTGCGTCGTCTCCAACGTCTTCGGCGCACTGTCTGCAACCGTGATCTCGCACTTGTCCGCCGCAAATGCACTGAGCGTCATGCCCGGCAGCATTCCTGCCAGAAGTGCAAACACGAGCAGCAGACTCAGTATCTTCTTGTGTTTCATTCTTTCTGCTTCCTTTCATTTTTTACTCAAAATGCCTTGCGTTTGACTTTCCGTCCCGTTTTACCGCGGGCGTGCTCTGCCGTTTGGCAGAACCTCTGGTTATTCCAGTCAGTTCGCAGCAGCTTCGAAACACAGATGCATTTTTTGTACGACTTTATACGCGGTTACACGCGCGGGCACTCAAAGCTGAATGCTTTTTCGGATCTCCTCCACGCGGACGGGCACGCCCGCCTGCACGATCACGCGCACCTCTCCGTATCCAAGACCTCTGAGCAGCTCCAGCAGAGCCGTCTCCTTCGCATTCGGCACAACGGCCTTCTTTTCCTGCGTATCCATCTTCCCTCCTGCACAAAAAAGCTGCGGCGATATTTCTATCGCCGCAGCCGTCTTTTTCCTGCAACACACGCAAAGGACACCTTCCCCGCCGGGAGAGGCGCAATGCGTTCCTTTCATCACCAAGTCTTCTGGCTCGTATATTTAGGAGCAGCACATGCCGCTCTGCGCCTGCCCGCCTACCTTCTCATGCTTTCTCAGCACAATGGCCGGTTTTCACCGCGGCGAACAGTCTCATATACATACAGCTAACGGAAACAAGCTCCGGATTCTCACCGGATTCCTTTTAACCTTTGCTGGATGCCAACAAAGGTCGATGACGATCTATTCAGTTTACCACTGCGTAGTATAACACATTTTCTGCGTCGTGTATACACTGCCTTTTTCAACAAAAAACGCAGTATTTTCTGTTGAAGTTGAACAATTTTTCTGTCCTCGTCCGGTCTTTTACTCCGCTAAGCCGTATTTGGTCTTGATTCGGTCAAGCTTCTCCAGCATCGGCTCTGCGCCCAGCCACAGGAAGAAAAACGTGGCAATGGCGCGCACCAGATCGACCGGAAGGCCGGTGATGTAATAGCTCAAGATAATTTTCCAGTTGATCGTGTTGGACCACATGAGCGCCGACGCAGGGTTCATGATGCCGCCGTAGATGATCGTGGACGCGATCACACCGAAAATGCAAAGGCTCAGCCGCCCGCGCCGCAGAACACCTTTGCGGTACAAGACACCTGCCAGCCAGCCGATGATGCCCATGGCAAACATCTGCCACGGCGTCCACGGGCCTTGCGAAAAGAGCATATTCGAGACCAGCATCGTCATTGCGCCAACGAGGAAGCCTGTCTCGCCGCCGAAGGCCACGCCTGCCAGGATCGTCATGGCAACGACCGGCTTGAACTCCGGCAGCATGAAGAACGCAGCGCGGCCTGCAACATTCAAAGCTACCAGAACGGCTATCAGCACCAGCTCGCGCGCCTGCGGCTTTCTGCCCTCGAAAATGAGGAAGAACGGCAGCATACATTCCAGCAGAATCAGAAGTGAAATGAAGTAGTATTTCCGCCCCGCGAAGTAGTACACGCCGACAAACAGCGTCAAGGGAATCAACAGCAGGATGAGCAGCGTGGCAAGCACAGTGCGCTTTTGGAGCTTGCGTTTTTCCACGGGTGTCTGGATGAGATAGTCCGGTCGGTCGGCCTTGCGGCCAATGGATAGCGCAAAGACGAGCAGCGAGAGAAGCAAAATGCCGTAGAGTTTGAGCTGTCCACCTGCCAGCGCCGTCATGCCGTTCGCGTCGATGAGCTTTGTGAGGTCGGTCACGCCAATGGCCTGCACGATCAGCGCCAGCGAAGCGGCACCGGACACGGCGGCAAGAAGCTTCCGCCAGACCGGGAGCTTTTTCATCGCCTGCGATTCTTTCTCCGGTGCGGGCGGGATGCGCTGGTATTCCGGCAGCGCCGGTTCCGGCTCAAGCGCGCCGCCGCAGGCCATAATCACATCTTCCGGCGTGACCGCTTCGGGCAGGATGTCGCGGGCAATGCGATTTGCCGCTGTTGTGTAGAAGCTGTTGCCGGAGAAGAACGTTTTCGGTTCGGCTTCGGTGACGATATTTCCGTCAAAGAACAGAGCACAGCGGTCGGCGTATTTCGCGCAGAACTCAATGTCATGGCTGACCATGAGAATTGCGACACCGGACGCTTGCAGCGTCCTTAAAATCTGCCCGAAAACCTGTTTGAACTCCGCGTCCAATCCCTTTGTCGGCTCGTCAAGGAGCAGAATGTTCGGGTTCAGAAGCAGGATTTTTGCCAGCGCCGCGCGCTGCTGTTCACCGCCGGAAAGGTCATACGGATGGCGGTCGAGCAGCTCGGTCAATTTGCAGAGGGAAACGACTTGTGCAAGCTGCTCGGTTTTGCGTTCGGATTTTGGTAAAATCTCCAACAAATCTGCGCGCACCGTGGATTTCACAAACAATGCCTGCGGATTTTGGGGCAGCATTCCGACGCTGCCCGTGATGGCAAGCTCGCCGCGATAAGCTTTTTTCAGGTTTGCCAGCAGCTTGAGCGTGGTCGTCTTGCCCGTGCCGTTGCCGCCGAGCAGGGTCAGAAATTCGCCCTTGTGCAGCTCCAGCAACAAGCCCTTGACCACATCGGGCAAGTCTTTTTCATATTTGAACCAGAGTTCCTGCGCCGAGACAACGGTTTCGCCGTTCGGCGTGTTTTTCGTTTCTTCGGAGATGGGGTGTAATTCATGCGTTTTCGCATAATCGAGCAGCCAGTTCCGGCCGTCGCAGACGGAGATGGGGCAAGTCGCTTTGGAATCCGACGCTGCCCAGATGCGCATGGCGGCGGGCATGGCGAGGAACATCGCGTTGCCGCTGGATTTTAATTCCGCGCCCACTTCGGCGGGCGCTCCGGTGCAAAGGAGCGTTCCCTTGTCCATGACGGCCACACGAGACGCAAAACCGAACGCTTCTTCCAGACGGTGTTCCGTCAGGATGATCGTCGTGCCAAGCTCCCGGTTGATCTTGCCGAGGGTGGCAAGAAAGTCGGATGCGGCAATGGGGTCGAGCTGGCTCGTCGGCTCGTCGAGAATCAAGACTTTCGGCTGAAGCACCATCACGGATGCGAGGTTCAAGAGCTGTTTCTGCCCGCCGGACAGCTCTGTGACCGACTTGTAAAACCATTCCTGAATCCCGAAAAACGATGCCATTTCCGCGACGCGGCGGCGAATGGTCGGGGTATCATAGCCGAGGGATTCCAGCCCGAACGCCAGCTCATGCCAGACCTTGTCGGTCGCGATCTGATTTTCCGGACCTTGCTGCACAAAGCCAATCTTCTCGGCCTGTTCGCGTTGGTCTAGGGAATCAAGATTTCTGCCATCGAACAGGATCTCGCCGCTTCTGCGGCCATGCGGCGCGAGAACGGTTTTGAGCTGCCGCAGCAGCGTACTTTTACCGCACCCGGAGGGGCCGCAGAGCACCAGAAACTCCCCCGGACGGACGGACAGCGTGAGGTCGGAAATTGCGTTCTTTTCCTGTTCGGGATATGCGAAGGTCAGATTTCGGATCGTAAAGACTTCCACTGTCTGTCCTCCTTTCGATCAAGAATTACCGGCGTCAGCACCAGCGCGAGATAAACACACATGAAGCTCACGGTCATGGGCGTCCATGCGGCGGTTTTCACGGTCGGATAGTAGCGGAAGTACGTGCCGCCTGCCATCCAGCCGGAGATGAGGTACGCGCCGCAGAAGATCAGCCACGCAAGCGTGGCCTTGTCGCGGTCGTCGAAACGATAAATTGAGAACGCCGTGCGCCCAGGCAGACCGTAACCGCGGGCGCGCATGGAATCTGCCGTTTCGATTGCATTTTCCAAACTCCATGTGACCATGATGGAGAAGATTTTGACGGCGTTCCCGACTCTTTGGAACACGCTACCGTTTTTTGTGTCACGCCCGATACAGGCTTGCGCCTCGGAGACGACCTGCATCTGCGCTTTGAACTTCGGGATGAAGCGCAGCGCCATGGAGAGAACGAGCGACAGCGCCGGAATGACGCGCCCGAACAGGTACACGAACTTATCTGACGTCATCACCTCGTTGTAGCTCGAAAACCACAATACGACGCTTGCCAGCATGACGGCCGCAGCCACGCCGTACAGCATGGACTCCAGCGTCAGCGGATTGCCGCTGGGCAAATACGTCAAAATCGTTTGACCTTCGTGATTGAACGCCGGGTTGACGAGCGCGGCAACGGCCGCCATGGGGAGAAGACCCATGACGGCAAAGCGTACCGCTTTTCTGCCCTTGAGATAGATGTCATACGCCAGCGCACCGGTCAAGGAAATCGCAAGATAGACCGGGTGCATCAGGCACATGGAAAAAAGCAGGACGAGCGCATAGTATAGAAAATTGATAATGGGATGGTAGCCGGAAAATGTATCTCTGTTTCTCATGCGTCACCGCCTGTCGCATAGCCGCCGCCAATGTCCTTTCCCAGCTCGCAGGTGTATTCCCATTCCACGACATCGCCGTTTTGAAGCTGATAGCGGCTGCATCCGTAGTTCGGAAACCAGTCGTTGACCTTGTACATCCAGCCGGACTCCTCGCCGCAGTCAAACTCATAAAGGTTTCCAATACCCTCGATATAGGCAGAGTTATAGATCGGCGTCATGGAAAACTCCATGTGGAGCTTGTTGTCCTTGCAGACCTGTTGGAGCACATCAAAAACGCTTTGCCCCTGCTTGAAGGTGACCTCCACGGGCTTCAGCAGCCAGCCGTCCTCCGGCACAAGCTCCACCTTTTCCTTGTCGCACAGATCCATGTGCTCCAGGATCGACGCGCAGGAAATAGAGATCGTACAGGTGTATTCCGTATCACCGACCGTCACGTCCTGCGGCTCGACCGGCTGCGGCTTACCCTCCGGCACGGGGTCGGTCAGGTACTGATCCTGACCCTCTTTCCGTTCGGGCTTGCCGTAGCCGTTTCCCGCGGCGCATCCGCAAAGGAGCAGGAGCGCCAGCAGCAAAAGCCATAGATTCCATTTTCTCATCTTCAACTTCACCCCACCTCAGCGCCGCAATGGCATAAAAAAATCCGCCGCATCCAATGCGGCAGGCGTTCTCCCCTGCAAAATGCGCCGTTCTCAAATTCACGGCGCAGATATTCCGAATGCAGCAGTCAGAGCTCGTCCCACACATTCATCCTTTCGCCGCAGCATGCGGCGCTGACAGCAGTTCTTCTGACTTGCACTCTGGAAAATCAAATTTCCGCGCCCGTTTCCTACCTTCTCACAGATTTCTCTGCAATGACTGGCTTTCGCCCAGACGGCTTACGCCGCTTTGGAACGGTCTTGTGCGCACAGCTCCGGTCGAGTGGTTTTCCCTATTCTCTTGCGCCGAAGCCTGCCCGGCGGCAAGCCTCGGTTACTGTACATCGGATCGCGTATTTCATATTTCATATAAGGAGGCGCCACGCGCCTCATCGCTACTATACACGACCGGGTGCAAAGATGCAAGCGCTTTCTGCGCTGCCGCAAATCTTTTGCTGCGCTGCCGCAAATCTTTTGCAGGACAGTGAAATCCCGACATGCGCAAGCGCTCACAAACCGCGTTCCTGCTTCTTGAATGCCGGTGCGGCCTCGTCAAACGTTGCCCAGCTTTTCCGGTACTGGCGCGGTGTTGCGCCCTCATGGGTGCGGAAGGTGTAGATAAAGTAGCTGGTGTTCTCCATGCCGACGCGGTAGGCGATCTCGGAGACCGGCAGGTCGGTCGCGCGCAGCAGCTCCTTTGCGCGCGTCAGGCGCAGCTGGGTCAGATATTCGCCTGGTGACTGGCCGAAATAGTGCTGGAAGCTGCGCTGGAGATGGTATTTGCTGATATTATAGCGCGCCGAAAGCACATCGAGCGTGAGCTTTTGCGCGTATTGCTCATGCAGATACTGCCGCACCTGCTGTAGGAGCTGCGGAGCCGGCAGCTGGCGCTGCCGAAAAAGCTGAGCTTTGACCGAAAACGGTTTGCGCCATATCTGAGCAAGTTCAAAAGCGACAAGGAAATTGAAGACCTGTTTCTGGAGTTTCTCAGGCAGCGCGCCGGATAGCAAACATCCAGTTTTATAAAAAACACGACTTTTTAAGGTCGTGTTTTTTTATACCCAAATTTGGACGGAGGAGGTATCGAATTGCCCGGAAATCAAATCCCATGCACGGCGGACGACCTGTATCGCCTGCTGTGTCGCTATCGTATTCCGCCCTAGCATACAAAACAAAATACAAAGGAGCTGTTTCCATGTACGAAGTATATCAGGATCATCCAAAACAGGCACGGCTCAATATTCGCGTTGTGCTTGCCGTCGCATTTCTCGTCTGTGCCATTGGCGCGGGCATTTTTCTTATCACCCGTCTGGTCAGCAAGCCGCTGACCAAAGAAGACGCTCGTGGTCAAACCGGTATCGTCTACGATTCCAGCGCCGTCGAGGGCGGCTGGGATAATCTCAGCCCGGAAGAAATTGCTGAGAAGCTGAACGAAAAGGTCGCGGAGGGCATGATCAACATTTCCATGAACACCGCACCATATTTTGAAAACGGCGCGGCCGAGGGCAACATCATGATCGTAAATGAATCGATCAACAACTATCCCCAGCAGGTCGAGTTCATCCGCAACGACACCGGTGAACAGATCTACCAGAGCAAAGCGATTCCTGTTGGCAACAAGATCGAACATGCCGCCCTCGATGTGGAGCTTCCGGCTGGCACATACGAATGCACAGCTATGTTCCACAACCTTGATCCGGTCAGTGGCGAAATCGTCGGCACGGCCGGGGCAATCATCAACATTACCATCAAAAACTGATTATCAAAAATAAGGAGATTTTAACTATGAAAAACACCAAGAAGATTATTTCCCTCGTTCTCGCAATTTGTATGCTCGCATCCCTCGCCATTTCCGCTTCCGCTGCCAACACCGTGGACGCTTCGGGAGGCACCGGCACATCCAGTGTCACGCTCTCGTCCACCGCTGACGGCAGCATCGGCGGCGACCCCGCAGCCACCAAAATGAGCGTCACTATTCCGACCGTCCTCCCGATTGCTGTAGGTGTCGACGGCACCGTTTCCACTGCAACCGATGCAAAGATTGTCAACAATTCTTTCGGTGCAGTTAAGGTTGCGAATGTTTCTATCGAAGCTGCGCAGGGCTGGAATCTGACGGCGTTTGGTGATAAGGCTACGCTTGCCAAGGAAAAGGTCGATTCCAACAAGTTTGGTTTCCAGATCGCGCTCGGCAACGGTGAAAAGAAGCTGACCGACAACAAGAACGCCAGCAAGCAGACCCTTCTGGACGCTGCTGTTGAAGGTTGCTTCATGTCCGGCGTGGGCGACACCTCTGCAAACAGCATCGGCATTGCCTATGATGCCATCGTTACGCCTGTCAGCGAAGCCGTAACGAACACCGCCATCGCAAGCATCCTGTTTATCATCGCTTGGGATGCGGTTTGATCCATTCGCTATTGCAAAGGGGAACGCGCAAGCTTTCCCCTTAAAATCTAACAGGAGGTATTCAACGTGAAGAAAAAACGAATCCTCGCAATGATTCTCGCCGTCGCATCCTGCTTATCGTTGGCAGTTGGTGCATCGGCAGCAGGAACGACTACCCGCAAAGCCACGGATTTTAAGGACTTTGATAAATCCGCATGGTATGCCGAAGCTGTCTCTGCTGCCGTGGATAACGGCCTGCTTTATGGCAAGAGCGCGACCATCATCGACCCCAACGGCGACATGACCCGTGCGGAAATGGCGGCGATCATTAACCGCTCGTTCGGATGCTATAAAACCGCTGATATTTCGCAGTACAAGGACGTTTCCAAGAGCAAGTGGTATTACAAAGATGTGGCGCTCGCCGTGCAGATGGGTACTTATAACGGGCGCAGTTCTTCTGCAATGGCCCCAGACTCGCCCATCACGCGGCAGGAAGCAATGACCGTTGTGGCCCGTGCGCTGGAACTGGACTACGATTCGTATTCCAAAACGGATTTGTCCGCGTTCTCCGACCGAAGCGAGATTTCCAACTGGGCGATGCCTTATGTGCGCGCGATGGTCGGTGCGGACTATATTCACGGCCGCGGCAAAGTCCTTGCTCCGCTGGACAATATCACACGCGCGGAATTTGCGCAGATTTTCCATAACATCATCGGCACATACATCACCGCAAAAGGCAGCTACGACAAGGACATCAAGGGCAGCGTATTGGTTCGCACTGCTGACGTTGAATTGAAAGACCTGACCGTGGACGGCGATCTCATCATCGGCTGCGGCGCGGCGGATGGAAAAATCACGCTCGACAACGTGACCGTCAAGGGCAGATTGCTTGTCTGGGGCGGCGGTACAAAAGCTGTTTACTGCAACGCTGGGACGAATATGCCCGCTGTTGTCGTAGCCCGCGTAGACGATGCGGTCAAAGTCATTTATGACAGGGATTCCACCCTCGCGGTCATTGACACGATCAAGGTTCGCATTACCGAGCGCGCGAAGCAGCACAAGGAAACAGAAGTCATTTTTTACGACGTTTCCGGATTGCGCGAAGCCCAGAAACAGCTCAACGCCATCGTCGCGGACAATCAGATTGATATTACTGCTCCTGCTCATCTTTACGCGCTTGTCGGGGAAACCGACGTGAAGGCTGAGTTCACGAACAATAGCAAGAACGATACCTACAAAATCGAGATTCGCCGCAACAAGGATGATTCCCTCATTGTAGATGTTTTTGAGCTTGCCGCTGGCAAGAGCATTTCAACGCTCACACTGCTTGAAACAGCTGAGTTCGGCAACGTGGATTGTACGGTCACAATTACTTCTTACCGTGACGGCAAGCAGATCGGCTCCTTGCAGACAGAGCTCGTTTTGCACACAGCATATTTGTGGCCGAAGGAGGTGCAGTGATGGATAAGAAGAAACTTATCACTTTTCTGCTGGCACTGACAATGATCCTATCACTGGCCGTTGGCGCGTCGGCAGCGGAAACGACCGAAGCGCGCGTGCCGGTGACGCTCACCGTGGTCAATACGGTTTCCCCGATTTCGTGTACGGTTCCGGCTTGCCTGCCCGTGTCGCTGGTAGATGGCTACGTCGTTTGTGCAAATAACGCCAACATCACAAATACTGGAAAGATCGGCGCAATTAAAGTCACAAAGGTTGACGTGCAGGCAGGTACGTTTGAAATCGGCAGTTATGACGATTTCTCGGCTTCCAAAAACAGTATTGCACTCAGTATCAACGGCTGTGCGACAAAAGGTGCTGGCAGTCTGACACTTGTCGACGGCGCGTTCCCAGCGATTAGTGCAGAAAAGTCGCTGGCAATTCGCTACAAGGCAAAGGTTTCCGCAAGTGAAGCGGTCACGAACATCAACGCAGCGACGATTGTGTTCACCATCGCCGCTGTGAACGAAAAGGAGGCTGCATAATGAAGAAATTCAAGCAATTCATCGCGTTTGTGCTGACTCTTTGTATGCTGTTTTCGCTGTCCGTCGCGGCATTTGCCGCCGAAGCAGACGAACACACGATCTATGACAGCGCTCCTGACGAAGAACCCGTGGTTTCCAGCGAAGCCGCCACCTCCGGCACGATCCAGAACAGCGGCATCCGCTGGGAGCTTGATAACAAAGGCTGGCTTACCATCTCCGGCAGCGGCGAAGCGCCGGTCTTTACCAGTGCGGACGATCAGCCGTGGGCGGCTGTCCGCGACCAGATCACCGAGGTCTGGTTTGAGGACGTGGAAACGCTGACCATCCCAGATCTGGCGTACTGGTTCGAGGGCTGCACAAATTTGACCACCGCAGAGCTGCCCCTTGCGCCGGTCATTGGCAAGCACGCTTTTTATAACTGCCCGAAACTCTCTACACTGACCATGTACTACGGCGAAACGGTTCTGAACAGCATCGGCGAGGATGCGTTCTGGCGCGAAGCCGATTCCGGCGACACGCTCTATATCGCCTACATCATCGGCTACCCAGAGGCAACGGTGCCGTTCTACACCTATGATTGGGCGGCTTCCAACCGCAGCAACCGGTATTTTTACGATTTGTACGGCGTGTATCCCAATGTGGACACTGCAAACACGGCAGTCAATACCGCATCCGTGTCCGGCATCCAGAAAGCCCCCGGCATTTCGCTGACCGCTTCTACCGGCATTGTCGGCACCTGCCCAAGCTGCAAACAGTATTCTTTGCAGGGCACCTACGTTTCCACAACGCACACCTCGCGCGGCCATGCCGAGTACTACGAGTGCTATAAATGTCATTACACAAAAAATCTCGGCACTTATGTGTATAAAGATCATGGTTCCGGCTCGTATGGTTCTTGGACTTGCCCGGATTGCGGAAGCCATACATGGGTTCTGGACTATGAAAATGATGCCACTTGCACGCGAAACGGCTACCGGGAATATAGCTGCGATTGCGGCCAGAGCAAGCGCGAAACCATCTACGCAACCGGCCACAGCTATTCTTATGGAGGCTGGGAGGAATATTCCAGCAGTCAGCACCGGCGCGAAGCCTATTGCCGAAACTGCGGTGCGACGGACTATGACTACGCTTCGCACAGCATGAGTTATGGATCTTGGAGCAATTCTTCTTCCAGCCAGCACAGCCGAACGGCCTCCTGCCGCACCTGCGGATATTCCACGACCGATTATGGAAATCACAGCTACGCCACCGGTGCGTGGAGTAAATATTCCGATACGCAGCACCGCAGAAGCAAGACTTGTTCCGGCTGCGGCGCATCAACCTATGACTACGCCAATCACAGCTATTCCTATGGTTCGTGGGTGTCGGACAGCGAAACGCAGCATAAGCGCACCAAGACGTGCTCGGCCTGCGGCGATTCTGGCTATGAATACGCTGACCACACCGACGCGAACGGTGACGGCAAGTGTGACGACTGCGGCGCAACCGTTTCTTTGACCGTCAAGTGGGATGCAGGCACAAACGGCGGCACCATCGACGGCAAGACTAGCTTTTCCGAAACCGTGAAGCCGAACAGCAAGCCGACCGCGCCAGGCAGCGTTCCCGTCAAGACCGGCTACATGTTCAAGGGCTGGTTTACGGCAAAGACGGGCGGCAGCCTTTACAGTGCGGTCACGATCACCAGCAGCACAACGTTTTACGCGCAATTCACTGCAAACGCCTACACCGTAACATGGAACCTCGGCACTGGTCAGAGCGAAACGACGCAGCAGACCCACGGCGAAAAGCTGGTGCTGCCGACTGAACCGTCGCGCAAAAATGCAGATTTTTTGGGATGGTTTACCGAAGCGAACGGCGGTACACAAGTAACGGCGAATGACACTTTCACGGAAACCGCAGATAAAACGTATTACGCCCATTGGGAGATCACCGAGGTTTTCTCGGTCACTGTTCCGGTCACATTGCCCCTCGTTGTCGATGAAAGCGGCGAGGTTCACACGGGCAGCGCAGAGATCATCAACGGTACCACTGGCGAGGTCGTTGTATCCAGCGTTTCGATTTCCACCAAAAACGGTTGGCAGATCGTGCCCTACACAACGGATATGGCGCACGAAAAGGTAGACGCGAAGCTGCTCGGTTTCAAGATCAACGACGCACAGACCAGCAAAATTGGTGATACAGAGATATTCTCCCTGCCCTCCCGTGGGAAATTGCGGAGAACAGCCGGTTGCCGCTCGCCTATGATGCCGTTGTCAGCGCCGTATCCAAAGCAATCACCGAGCAGGAAGTTCTCTCCATTGTCTTTGTTCTGGAATGGGGCGGTGAATGATCAAAAAACCTGAGAACGGGTTTCCGGGTTTCCGTTCTCAGGTTTATGCTTCTATTCTGCTGTGCGCAGCCTGCCAGGATAGGGCCTGCTCCAATTCATAGGCGATCTGTTCTTCCTCGGTTGCTTTGCGCACCGTCATACACGCACATTCCGGACACTGCTGCGGCATGAAGCGGTCAAAGCCCCAAAAGGTTTGCTCACAGGTATTACATGCGTAGAGCATGGCGTTCACTCCTTTATATTTTTAGTTTATCGCTCAAATGTGAACATTTCAACGCCGGGGACTGCTCAGTCTTCGGTACATCCATTTTTGGAGGAATCAATGAAAAAGCTATATCGTTTTTATACACTCTGCCTGCTGCTTTTGCTGTGCGTCAGCCTGTTTTGTGTGCAGGCGTTTGCTGTCGAGGATATGTGGACGGCGGCGAACCGCATCATCGTGGACGTTTACAGCAAAATTGCAGGCATCAGCACGGTGCTGGCCGGTCTGATGTCCGCCGTCGCGGTTGTCGGCGCGAAGCTCTCTAACAACCAGCACAAGGTCGATCAGGCGTGGGACTGGCTGCGCCGCATCTGGATCGCGTGGGCGGTCATCAACGGCATCGGCGCGTTTATCGCCTATGTTGCACCGCTGTTTCAGGGTCTTGCAACAATCCAAGGCTAAACAGAATCATCCGGCGAGGAACGGAGGTGACGGCGCTTGCTGGAGCTGCTCTTTCAGGGCTTTATCGAATGGATCTACGGCCTGATCCTGGAATGCTGGGAGTATTTCGCGTCCGTGCTGTTTGACCTCATGAGTCTGGATTTTGCGTATCTGCGGGAGCACATGCCCGTCATTGATACCATCCGCCAGATCATGCTGGGCGTCGGTTGGGCGCTGCTCATCGGCAATCTCGTCTTTCAGGCAACGCGCGGCATGGCAGCGGGGCTCGGCTTCGACGCGGAGGACCCGAAGCTGCTTTTTACACGAACGTTTGCCTTTTCGTTTCTGCTGGTGGCAAGCCCGCAGATCTGCGAGCTGGGGCTGAACATGACCTCAACTATCATCGAGCTTCTGCAAATGCCGGACGCCGTGGATATTACATTCGCGGATGAAGCGTCATTCGCTGGAATGTCCGGAGCTTGGCTGCTCGTCGTGATCTGCGGCATCATCGTCATGTTTCAAACGTTCAAGCTCATTATGGAAATGGCAGAGCGGTATTTTATCCTCGCCGTGCTGACGATCACCTCGCCGCTGGCCTTTGGCATGGGCGGAAGCCGGAATACGTCGGACATTTTTAATGGCTGGTGCCGGATGTTCGGCTCCATGTGTCTGCTGATGGCGACAAACGTGATGTTCGTCAAGATGCTTTTATCCGTGCTGTCCTATTATCCGAGCGGCCTTGACGTGCTGCCATGGATGGTGCTGGTCGTTACCATCGTCAAGGTAGCGAAAAAAGCGGACAGCATCCTTGCGCGCATCGGCCTGAATCCTGCCATGACGGGCGATCCACTAGGCCGCGGCTTCCCTGGCGCAATGACGATGATGGTCGTACGTTCGCTGGTGTCCAATGCGGCGCATACCATCGGCAGGAATGGCCATCAGCCGCGCAGCGGCAGCGGAAAGTCCAAGCCGAATGCACCGACCGGACCGCGCTCTGGCGGCGCGGGCAGCGCTTCCAATGTCAATGCGCCCTCGCACGCAAACGGCTATCATCATAGCACGTCTGCGCAGCAAAACAGCGCGAATCCTGCATTCAATCAAGAATCTATTTCGGCTCAGACGGTTGCTGCACAGACGGATACCGTACAATCCGCCGCCGAAAAGATGGCGGGCGCATTCCCTCAAGCCGCGCCTGCTGGAGCCGGAAAGCAGCCGAACTCCACGCGCAAAACTGCTGTGCCGCCCGGCACCAGACGTGCACCGGGCCATGTGGCAGCGCCGAAGAACCATGCAGCACCCGCGGCAGCAAAAACCTCGCCCGGTGCGCCGTATCATCCCGCAGGAACTTCGCAGCCTGTCATGGGCGGCGCGGTCATGCAAAATGCGCAGCAGGAACAATCCGTACATTCCCAATCAGAATCCCATCCGCGCAGCAGCGCATCGGCACAGAATCATGCTGGCGCGGTTTCGTTCGGTGCGGCAGGAAAAACGGCAGGCCAAAATCCGCCGCGCACTACCGTTCAGCCGACCGGTCCCGCAGGAAAATCGTATCACAGCGGCAATGCACGGGGACAGACGGTACAGACCGAATCTGCGCAGCAGCGCAGCACCTTTGTGCAGCCGCCTGATACACAACGCGGAGCACCCGGAATGGCAGCTGCTCCAAATGCAATGCCAAACAATCCTGCATCGCTGTCTGCCACTCCGCGAAGCCCGGCACAACCTGTCGGCAGCGCAGGAAAAGGTCAGATGCAGTCTGCGCATACAGAAACGACGCAGCAGCGCAGTACCTTTGTGCAG
>ERZ1673695.575-NODE-575-length-53383-cov-17.090665_pt1 | contig 53383 bp, 47 predicted proteins | sample MGYA00580225_ERZ1673695 | MGnify/ENA primary metagenome ERZ1673695 (study PRJEB41218, sample SAMN15661739) | gut metagenome | host: Homo sapiens | place: Canada: London | collected 2015-08-20/2019-03-30 | study: EMG produced TPA metagenomics assembly of... | reverse complement strand
GGCTGCGGGAGAACGCTCCGGTGGAGCGTTTGATAGCGGCGTGCACCAACTGTGCCGTGGCAAAAGCCCCCTGCCGGATCAAAGGCAAAATATGTACAGAATTTGGACATTTAATTGCAAGTAAACGCCTACCCCGGCGGGGTTCAAACGACGCTCCGCAGGTTGGCGCAGCCGGGCTGCGGGAGAACGCTCCGGTGGAGCGTTTGATAGCGGCGTGCACCAACTGTGCTGTGGCAAAAGCCCCCTGGCGGATCAAAGGCAAAATATGTACAGAATCTGGATATTTAACATATCGTAGGGGCGGATATTATCCGCCCGCATAATCCCATCAGCGATGCTATGGCGGTGAAATCCCTCCGTCAATGCCTTCGGCATTGCCACCTCCCTTTTCAAGGGAGGCAAATCGGTTTCAACATCTGAGGCTCCCTTGTAAAGGGAGCTGTCAGCGCAGCTGACTGAGGGATTAAATAATATATTCTCCCAAACAAAGGAGAACACCATGACCACATTTGAATTCAAAATGACGCCACGGGCGTATTACGCCGGGTGGCGGGTGCTGCAACGGCAGCAGCTGCGGCTGCAATGGGTGTTTTGCGCCCTGTGTGCGGTGCTGGCAGTGGCGGGTATTTTGCTGTATTTTCTGCTGCAAGATGTGGCAGAGACGGCGATACTCCCGGCGCTGAGCGGTATTGTAGCAGCCATGGCTGTGCTGCTGCCCTGGGTGCGGCGCAGTTCCGTGCTGCGGGAGTTTGGCAACTCTCCCACACTGACCCAGCCCTTTACCCTTCGGCTGGAGGAGCAGGCGCTGCAGGTGTGGAGCAAATTTGAGCAGTACACCCTGCCTTGGCAGGGAATCACCTATGCCAAGGAGACCAAGGATTATATTATTCTCATCGGGTGCTACCGAATGGGGCTGTTTGTGATTGAAAAAGCAGACTGTGACCCGGCGGATCTGAACGCGCTGCTCAGCGCCCTGCACGAGAAGGCACCGGCCTTTGGAGGTGCAAAATGATTGAAGCAAACTACTGCTTAAATGCGGCGGATTTTGCCGATATGGCGGCGCTGCGCCAGCGGCTGACCCGCATAACCCCCATTCTCTTTTTTGCAGCTGTTGGATTTGGCTGTGCGGTGGCGGGCTTTAGCGCCCGGTCCCACCGGCCCGCCGTTGCGCTGGCGGCCTGTTTGCCCCTGCTGGCCATGGGCGTTCTGCTGCTGTGCCGCGGACCTGTATCTCGGCGGATGTATACCCGCCTGTGCAAGGCACATCCGTCTCTGACTGCACCGGTGCAAATGCGCATTACCGGCACGGAGGTGGAGTGGACCATGCCCGGCGAAAAGCCGGATCAGTGCGAAATTCACGCTGTGTACCCTATGGCCATGTTTGGCGCTGTATTTGAGACCGGGCGGCTGTTTGCCTTTGCCATTCCCGGCACCGTTACGCTGCTGTTGCCCAAGCGGGCACTGCCGGAGAGCGAACTGCCCCGGCTGCGGGAAATGCTGCAAAACACCGCTTATTATAAATTGACCAAGTAAAACCTGCCGGGCTGCGGCCCGTATTTAGGAGATGAATGCCAATGGATAACAATGAGATCCGGTATGACAATCAAAAGATCGTAGATGTAGAAATTAACAAAGAGGTGCGCAAGGCCTTTTTGGACTACTCTATGAGCGTGATCGTCAGCCGTGCCCTGCCGGATGTGCGGGACGGGCTGAAGCCGGTACACCGCCGTATTCTTTACACCATGTTTGAGAACAACCTGTACCCGGATCGGGCGTACAGAAAGTGTGCAGACACCGTAGGTACCGTGCTGGGTCGTTACCACCCCCACGGTGACGCCTCTGTGTATGGTGCCATGGTGCGACTGGCCCAAACCTTCTCCATGCGCTACACGCTGGTAGACGGTCACGGCAACTTTGGTACCGTAGACGGCGACCCGGCCGCTGCGTACCGATACACCGAGAGCCGAATGAGCAAGATCAGCATGAAAATGCTGCAAGATATTGATAAGGACACGGTGGATTTTGCCTCCAACTACGATGACCGACTGAAAGAGCCGGTGGTACTGCCGGCCCGCTATCCCAATTTGCTGGTGAACGGCTCCAGCGGTATCGCCGTAGGTATGGCCACCAACATTCCGCCCCACAACCTGCGGGAAGTGATTGACGGTATGTGTTGCCTGATCGACAACCCGGATGCCGGATTGCCGGAGCTGATGCAGCACATTAAAGGCCCGGACTTCCCCACCGCCGGTATCATTATGGGCGCTCGGGGCATTCGCCAGGCCTATGAGACCGGCCGGGGCAAAATCTATCTGCGTGCCCGGGCAGAGATCGTAGAGAGCAAGGGCGACCGCTACAAGATCGTGGTTACCGAGCTGCCCTACCAGGTGCGCAAGGCGGCGCTGATTGCCAGCATTGCCGAGTTGGCCCGAGACAAGAAGATCGAGGGCGTGGCGGACATTAAGGACTTCTCCTCCCGCAAAGGTATGCACATTGAGATCACCGTTAAGCGGGACGCCAACGCCCAGGTGGTGCTCAATAACCTGTACAAGATGACGCAAATGCAGGTAACCTTCGGTGTGATTATGTTGGCGCTGGTAGACGGCGTGCCCCGCATTCTTTCCCTGAAGGAAATGCTGCAAAATTACATTGCCTTCCAGGAAGAGATCATCACCCGCCGCACCCGCTATGATTTGAAGAAAGCCCAGGATCGCGCCCACATCTTAGAGGGCCTGGCCCGCGCCATTGATATTGTGGACGAGATCATCGCCACTATTCGCGGCTGCAAGGGCGGCCAAGCCGAGGCCAAGCAGGAATTGATGGCCAAGTACGACTTTGACGAGCCCCAGGCTGCGGCCATTGTGGCGTTCCGTTTGGGTCAGTTGGCCGGACTGGAAATTGAAAAGATCCGCACCGAGTTGGGCGAGCTGCACATCAAGATTGCCGATTATCAAGACATTCTCAGCAGCGAGACCCGAGTGTTAGAGATCGTAAAGGAAGAGGCCCGCGCCATCGGCGACAAATTCGGCGACGAACGGCGTACCGAGATTACCGCTGCCTCCGGCGATGTGGATGACGAGGACCTGATCCCGGTAGAGGACTGCATGCTCACCCTGACCACCATGGGGTATATGAAGCGCCAGACGGTAGATACTTATAAGGCACAGAACCGCGGCGGCAAAGGCATTATGGGCATGAGCCGCAGAGAGGAAGATGTGGCCAAGACCATGTTTACCTGCTCCACCCACGACTACATTATGCTCTTTACCAACAAGGGCAAAGTGTTTAAGATGAAGGGATACGAGATCCCCGCCGCCTCCCGTACCAGCAAGGGTATGAATGTGGTGAACCTGCTGCCTTTGGAGAATGAGGAGCAGATCAGCGCTATGGTGCGGGTGCCGGACAGCGAGGAGCGCCAGTACCTGTGCATGGTTACCAAGAACGGTGTGATCAAGCGCACGGAGATCAGCCAGTACGATCATATTCGCAAAACCGGCATTATCGCCATCAATTTGGACGAGGGCGATGAACTGAGCTGGGTGGAGATCACCGACGGCAACCGCAATCTGATCGTGGCTACCCACGACGGTATGAGCATTTGCTTTAAGGAGAGCGACGCCCGCCTGATCGGCCGTACCGCCCGCGGCGTGCGCGCCATTCAGCTGGCAGAAGGCGACTATGTGGTTGGCTTTGCCGTGGCGCTGGAGGACACCCGCCTGCTCACTGTAAGCGAGACCGGCTACGGCCGCAAGAGCAACTTTGACGACTACCGGGTGCAGTCCCGTGCCGGCAAGGGCTTGATCAACTACCATACCGAGACCTACGGCAAGGTGGCCATGATCGCCCCGGTGCGCGAGGACCAGGATATTATTATGATCTCCCAGGAAGGCATTGTCATTCGCACACCTGTGGATCAGATCTCTGCCTTTAAGCGCCCGGCCAAGGGCGTAAGGGTGATGCGTACCACAGACGAGGACAAGGTGGTTACCCTGTCTGTGGTGGAGCACATGGAGCCGGAGAAAACGGACGACACCCCGGAGGGTGACGGCACAGAAACCCCGGTATCTGCCCCGGAAACCGCAGAATAATAGACACTTAACCGTCTGTGTGTTCACAAAGCACAAGATTTTACAAATTTTTTATTGTAATGACATAAAAAATGAAGTATAATTGTGGCTATGCTTTGGGGCACACAGGCGCTTTTGTTTTTTGTGCCGACGGTCCCAACGGAACTACCTGCAAAAAGAGGAGATCTTTTTCATGGCAAAAGACTATAACATTGACGATATTTTGTCCGAGGTAAAGCAGCGCCGGGCAGAGCAGGAAAGCAACTTAAAGGCTGCGCCTGCGCCCAAGGCTGCGCCTGTACAGACGGACGCCAATCGAGAAGCCTACGCCGGTAAACTGGTGGAGGAGCTGCTGGGTCCGGAAAAGCCCGCTGTAAAGCCGGAACCGAAGGAGAAAAAAGCAGCAGCGCCGCAGCCGCCGAAAGCAGCGCCGCAGCCCACCCCGGCACCCCGGGAGAAAGCGGAGCCGCAGCAAAAAGCTGCCCCTGCGCCGGAAGCCAAACGGGCATCCAAACCCGCCGCACCCAAGGCAGACACTGCCGATGTGCCGGTGCAGCAGGTGCGCCGCAAGCTGCAACCCCCGCCCCCGGCATACGAAAATCGGGATCGCACCGTGACCCCGGACAAGCCGAGCCAAAAGCCGGAAAACCAGCCCCCGCTGGAGCCGGCAAACCTGCGCCACCAAGCCACGGACGAGATGATTGATTTGTTCTCTCTCTCCGGCAAGGCGGAGAATGCACCGGCGGCAGCGGACAAAAAGCGCAAAAGCGGCAAAAAGCACAAAAGCGGCAAAAAGCAAAAAGATCCCAACGCTACGCCCTGGCGCAAGACCAAAAAAGGCAAAATTTCCATTGCCATTATTGTTGTGCTGGCTGTGCTGATTGTGGCCGGCGGCGTTTTTGCCGTGTGCTATGTAAACGGTCTGTTGGGTAAGTTCACCGACGAAGCGGACGATTACAAAAAGACGGACACCTCCTATCATGGTATGGATTTCTTAAAAGAGAACTTTCCGGAGATCAAGGAGCCGTCTGCGGCAGACGCTACGACCTATAAAGAATATTTGAAAAACTGGTACAAAAACGGCGATCCGGTCAGCTCTACCCATGTAAAGAACATTTTGCTCATCGGGGAGGACACCCGGGAGGAGCAGATCAGCGACACCTCTCGTGCCGACTCTGCCATTATCGCCAGCGTCAATATCGACACCGGCAAGATCACCCTGACCTCCGTACTGCGCGATTTGTATGTGTACTTTGAGGCGAACGGTGAGGGCCAGTACGACAAGATCAACGGCGCTGCCTCCATGGGCGGCATGAAGGAATACATCAAAACCGTGGAGCGTTACTATAAGATCCAGATCGACAACTACGCGGTGGTGAACTTTGCCAGCTTCCCCAAGATTATTAACAGCCTGGGCGGCGTGACCATTACCATTACCGACCGGGAGATCAACGAGATCAACAACCACCCCAAGCGCTACGGCAATGTGTATATCGAGAAGAGCTACGAGGGCACCGAGGGTAAGCAGAAACTGGACGGTAAGCAGGCGCTGGCCTACTGCCGTATTCGTAAGATTGACACGGATAACGCCCGCGCCGATCGGCAAAAGACCGTGTTGCTTCAGGTGTTTAAGAAGATGAAAGGCTCTTCCACCACCGAGATGCTGAAAGTGGTCAACGACCTGGTGGGCTATGTGTACACCGGGTACAGCAAAAAGGAACTGTTGAGCCTGGCTACCTATGCACTCTCTAACGGCTGGATGAATTATGAGACCCAGACATTTTCTGTGCCTACGCCGGATCATGCCCGCGGCGGCACCTACCTGATCGGTCCAACTCAGCTGACCCCCAGCCGCTCCGGCGGTGGGCTGTGGCTGTGGAAGTCAGATATTCCCCAGGACGCCTACGACCTGCAAATGAAGATCTACGGCAAGAGCAATATTAAGTTGGCGGAGAACCGCTGCGATTATTGCAACCTGCTGTAACGGCAGAATAAACAGAAGAAGAAATGTAAAAAAAGCACCCCACCCGGGGTGCTTTTTTGATAATGATTTTATGTAAATGCGGGCGGCAGATTGCCGCCCCTACGAGTAAATAGATGTTAAAAAACATAAAAGACCGCAGGCGTTTTGGTAACCGGTGGACCGTAGGGGCGGATACCATCCGCCCGCTTGATCCCAACATTTTTTATTTATCAAATTCCATTTTGTAGGGTGCGATGCCCGATCGCACTGTTAAATGCCGTCACAAAATCTTAGTCCTCTACCTGCTCCAACTGTGCCATGGGAATGGGGGCGGTGTCCTCCACTTGCATTTTATTGGCGCGCATCCACAGCGCCGGGTCCAGGTGTAGCTTGTAGCCAAAGCCCGGGTCCGTCTGCCAGTTGGCCATGGCTGCCTCCGGCAGGCCGTAGCAGGTGAGCAGGGTCATCATGACCCCGGCGTGGCACACCAGGGCGATCCGTCGGGTGCCGGTTTGGACACAGCCGGAGATCACCTTTTCAAAAGCGGCGCACACCCGGTGCATAAACTGGGCGTTGGTCTCGCCGTACGGCGGGCTTGCCTGCATATCCCCTTGCAGCCAGTCCCGAAAGTCCAGGTTGTCCTGCAATTCCGCAGCGGTCTTGCCCTCAAACTCGCCGAAGTTATATTCCTTAAAATCCTCAATGGTAATCAAATTGTTACGCGGAAAGAGAATGGCGGCGCTGTCCTTGCACCGTTTTAAGGGGGAGGTAAACACGGCGTCCACCTCCGGGTACGGGTACTTGCCCCGCAGGGTATGCAGTTGGTTAATACTATCCATAGTGAGTGGCAAATCCGTCTGCCCAATATACTGTGCGTTTAGGTTGCCTTTGGTGAGCCCGTGTCGAAAAAGATAAACTGTGTATGACTTCAATGCAAAATCCTCCTGAACAACGGCGATAGCCGACGAAACATTACAAATTGTTGACAGAATAAAATAGCCCTTTACAAAGAGTATAAGCTGATATATAATACTCGTTGTAATATTTTTGGGAGTGAATGAACAAATGGAGATCCAAAGCGAGAACCTGGAACAGGTCAAAGAAGAGTTCAAGGACCTGAAAGGGCGGGCCAAAGCCGCCAAGCGCGCCATGCGCCAAAGTAAAGCCGACAAGGCGGAGAAAAACAGCAAGTTCGCCGCTACCCTGAGCCAGCTGCGTCGGGAGCGGGGTATCAGCCAAAAAAAAGCCGCCGGCGATTTGGGGATCAGCCAGGCACTGCTGTCCCATTACGAAAAAGGCATTCGGGAGTGCGGGCTGGACTTTGTGGTCAAGTGCGCCGACTACTACGGCGTGACCACCGACTACCTGCTGGGGGTGTCTGCCAGCCGCAACGGACTGGATCCGTCCGTGTATGCCAGTTTGGGCGCAGAGGACGATGATATGCCCCTGAGCACCCTGAGCCAAGCCACCCGTATTTTGCTGGATACGGCAGCCGCTGCCTCTCGCGGGGGCGCTGCCCGGTATATTTATGATTACTATATGCTCAGCCTGTACCGAGGTGCGCTGACGATGGCTAAGGCCGGTATTTTGCCCAAAGAGATGTTCAAACTGGACTACAATCTGGGTCGTGAATTGGCCTCTGCTGCCTTGGCGGTGCAGGACGCCCGCTTTGTGTTTATTGAGGACAAAAGCCGCACCGGCTCCGATGTGCCGGAAAAAACGGCGCTGCATACCATCATTGCCGAGGCGGAAGAATATATCCTGAATAATTTTGTGATCGAGTGATCAGAACAGGCTCTCCTGGGTTTGCTCCTCCGCCACAAATCGCGTTAAGATCGTCGCAGACAGTTCTGCGGCGATTTTTTTGAATGTGGGGTAATCCATGGCTGCGTTTTCGTCGCCGCCGTCGCTGATGGCGCGCATTACCGCAAAGGGCACCCCATTGGCAGCACAAACCTGACCCACGGCGCCGCCCTCCATCTCGCCGCACAGGGCGTCAAACTCCCCGGCGATGGCAGACTTCAGCGCTGCGGTGCCGATAAAGGTATCGCCGCTGGCTACCGTGCCCCGATGGATACGCTCGCCGCTGTTGATGGCGGTGCGCGCCAGCCGATCGGACAGGGTTGGGTCCGTTGCCACTTTAATGGTGCCCAGGCCGTTGATAAAGCCCTTTGGCTCGCCTAAAGCGGTAATGTCAATATCGTACTGGCACACATCGGTGGCAATGACGATATTTTTAATCACCACCCGCTCACTTAGGGAGCAAGCTACGCCGATATTGATGACCCGATCCACTTGGAAACGGTCAATGAGCAGCTGGGTGCACAGGGCGGCATTTACCTTGCCCGGTGCGCACTGCACCACGGTGATCATCACGCCCTTCAGTTCGCCGGTCACGAAGTCGCAGCCTGCCGCCCGGGTGGTGACGGTGCCGGTCATCTTGTCCTTAATGGTGCGGACCTCCACATCCATTGCGCCGATAATGCCTAACATATACGGGTCTCCTTTTGCAGTAAGGGCCGCAGCAGCAGCCGAAAAATCAGGACGCCGAGCACGGCACCCAGGGTGTTTAAGATAATATCGTCCACATCCGCGTCCCCGCTTTTGGTGAGAAGCTGAAAACTCTCTACAAACACGGACAGGGCCACAGGTACCAGAGTGCCCCACAGCATCGGACGCCGCCGCACCGTGCCGCAAAGGGCCAGGGACAGGGAGGTAAAGTACAGCACATTCCCTGCCGAGTGCAGGGCGGTGGAAAAAGACAGGGTGCCGGTCTTGGCATAATACCACAGGCAGTAGATCTCGCCCCGGAAGGGTACGCTGTTGGCAGTAACGAAAATATTGCCAAAGGTGCGCAGCAGAAAAAACTGCAGGATAAAAAGAAACGCGCACAAAGGCAGATAGCCCAGGGAGAACCGGCGGTAAAACAGGGCAAAGTCCACACACGCCTTGCTGCACCGGGCGCAAATCCAGCCTGCCGCCAGCAGGGTAAACACGCTGATGAGGGTGTAAAGAAAGTGGTAGATAATGCGGCTGTCGTCCAGCCGGGCAATTAAATTTACCGTATAGCGGTCGATAAAGAACAGCACCAGCGATACCTGCATTAAAACGGCGCAGGCGGTGCCTGCAAAGCGCAGGGAGCGCTCGGCCAAAAAGTTCCACACCGTGACCGCCGCAGGGATCACAAAAGAGAGGATCAGCTTTAACCACTGGTAGCGGAAGTTGAAAAAGAACGGTGCGTGCCAGCTGTCTAAAAAGCAGCAGCCTGTAAAAAACAGCCCCAAAACCAGGGCCACACGGCTGACAGCGCGCCACGGACTTGTAGTGTGCATAGGTTCTACCCCCAACATATAGTGACATTATAATATATTATGAGAATAAAAACAAGAAGTAACAGATTTTTATTGACAACAGGGCGCATTTTATAATATAATATCAACCGCTAATGTGGATCACTATCCCACAAGCCAAAAGTCAATTCGCCTGCACTATGCCGTGCAGAGCATAAGTAAAATCAAGACCAGTTTGATTTTCAGAAACGGAGTGAATGCAAGATGAAAAGAACTTTCCAGCCTAAGAAGCGGCACGCACAGATGGAGCACGGCTTCAGAAAGAGAATGTCCACCAAGAACGGCAGAAAGGTACTGGCCCGCCGCCGTGCTAAGGGTCGCAAGTCCCTGTCTTACTAATTGACCGAACGGAGCGTATTGTGAAAAGCAGCGCCATAAAGGAGAATAAGGTCTTTCGCCGCCTGTACCACCGTGGTAAGAGCAAGGCCGGAGCCAGCCTGGTGACCTATTGTATGAAGAATCGCCGAGGTGAGACCCGGGTGGGCATTACCACCTCCAAGAAAATCGGCACCGCCGTAGAGCGCAACCGCGCCCGCCGGGTGATTCGTGCCGCCTTTTCACAGCTGGAGGACGGTGTGACCGGATGGGATCTGGTGTTCGTGGCGCGCAGCCGCACCACCAGAGTGAAGATGCAGGTGGTCCTGGCGGATATGGAAAAACAGTTGACGGCCTTAGGGGTGTTATCGCATGAAGAACATCGTTAAGAAGCTGGCGATCTTCCTGATTCGTACCTACCAGCTGACCCTCAGTCCCCGATTTTCGCACGGCGCCTGCCGCTATACCCCTACTTGCAGCCAGTATGCACTGGAGGCTATTGAGATCCACGGCGTGTGGAAGGGGTGCTGGCTGGCGTTTTTGCGTATTTTGCGCTGCAATCCTTTCTTTAAGGGCGGGTATGACCCGGTGCCCCCAAAGAAGGACAAGCCCTGCGCTCCCTGCTCTACAACTGAATCTAACGAGGACAATGCATGAACAGTATTTTATTAGCTGCCACTTCTTCTTCCGCGGGCATGGGCCTTTTTAAGCCGCTTTATTGGCTGTTCGGTGTGTGCATGGGGTTCCTGATGGATCTGCTGAACAATCAGTATTTCGTGGCCATCGTCATCTTTACGGTGGTGACCCGAGTGATCCTGCTGCCCTTTAACATCCACCAGCAAAAGACCATGGCCAAGACCGCCCGCTTGCAGCCCAAGCTGGCGAAGCTGCAGAAGAAGTACCCGGACCCTAAGGACCGGATGAAGCTCCAGCAAGAGACCCAGGATCTGTACGCCCGCGAGGGCCACAATCCCATGCAGATGGGCTGCGGACCGATGCTTTTCCAGATGGTGTTCCTGATGGGCATCATCGGGATTATTTATTATCCCCTGTCTTATGTGCTGGGGATGAAGGGCTTTGCGGATCAGTCCGCCAACATTGCGCAGGTGGTGCAGGAGCTGGGCTACAAGGGCCAGTATTTGCAGCTGGGTATTTTGGAGAATTTCGGCGCCTATAAGGACACTTTGGTTGAGAAATTCCCCACCCTGTTTACTGCGGACAACTGCGCCGCCATTCAGGCATACCGCGACGGTATGGTGATCGGTAATTTGGATATGACCGCCATTCCCCACTGGAAAGACGGAATCATTATTATCGTTCCCCTGCTTTGCCTGGTGACCTCCCTGGCCTCCACCCTGGTGTCTACCATGATCCAGAAGAAGAACAATCCGGCAGCCGCACAGCAGACCAGCCAGATGCTGATTATGATGCTGATGATGCCGTTCTTCTCCTTTTACATTTCGTTTAAGGTACCGGCAGCGGTCGGTTTTTACTGGATCATCTCCAACCTGGTGGCCATTGTGCAGCAGCTTTTCCTGGCCAAGTTCTTCCCGCCGAAGCGCAGCCAGGCCAGACTGATGCTGGAGAACACCATTTACCGGCGCTCCAGAGAAGCGAACATCAAAAAAATGAAATAACACGACCCCCCGGGTCACCGGGAGGATAAGTCGGAGGAAAGCATGTTAAAAGAATTTGAAGGCAGAGGCAAGACCCTGGAGGAGGCCCGCAACACGGCCCTCATCGGTCTGAATGCGCCCGCCTCGGCAGATGTGCATGTGGAAGTGGTACAGATGCCGAAGAAGAAGGTGCTTGGCCTGTTTGGCGGCAGCGACGCTGTGGTCAAGGTCAGCTACGACGACGGTAAGCGGGAAAAGAAGCCCCAGCCCCGCCGCGAAGCACCGGCGCAGCCCAAAAAGCAGGCGCAGCGCAGCGACAAGCCCCAAAAGGCTGAGAAGCAGAGCGCGCCCCGTGCTGCCAAGGCAGACAAGCCTCGTGCACCTAAGGCGGACAAACCCGCCCGTGCACCTAAAGCAGATAAACCCCGGGAGAAGGCAACCGTGCAGCTTAGCGACGCAGATCTGAACAGCGCCTGCCTGTACTTAAAGCGCCTGATCGAGGGCCTGCAAGTGGAGGATCCCCAGGTGGTCGGCATTCTGAAGGACGGCCTGGTGGAGATCACCATTGATTGCGAGGATTACGGTATTATCATCGGCCACCGGGGCGAGACCCTGGACGCCCTGCAATATCTGACCTCTTTGCAGATCAAAAAGCAGACCGATAAGTATGTGCGCGTGGCCCTGAATGTGGGCAACTACCGGGAAAAGCGCCAGGAGACCTTGAAGAACCTGGCCAAGAAAAACGCGGCCTATGTGCTGCGCACCGGCAAGCGCTACACCTTTGAGCCTATGAATCCCTATGAGCGGCGCATTTTGCACACTGCCATTCAGGAGGTAGAGGGTGTGACCTCTCGCTCCATCGGTGTGGATCAGAACCGTCGCGTGGTGCTGGAGCCGGAAGGCGGCGTGACCAACACCGGCAGTGATCGGGAGCGCTACAACCGTGGCAGTCGCGGCGGTCGTCGCGGCGGCAATCGTTCTGCCGGCAGCAAGCCTGCGGCAGCCCCCAAGGCAGACCGGGCAGACTTGCCCAAGTTCGGCAAAATCGAAGTGCCGAAAAAGGAGACTCCCGCTGAGGAAGCAGCCCCTGCTGCACCTACGGCGGAATAAGTCCAAATACCAACGGCGGAACCGCAGGGTAACCACGGCTCCGCCGTTCTTGTATTTTGCCCGGCGGTATATTATAATAGGTATAAATAATATTTTGGGGTTTGTAAAAACAGAGAATGTAGGGTCCGATCTCCACATCGGACCGTGGTAGGGCGGGGGCTTGCTCCCGAGTGAATTGCACGCAGTGCAAGAGACACGAGGCTCCAAATGCGTCAGCGTTTGGGAGAAACAGTCCGGGGGACTGTTTCGTAGCGAGTGTATCAATCCCTCCGAGTTTGCCTACGGCAAACCCACCACCTAACCGGTGCCCGTCCCCTCTGTCGCTGCGCGACATCTCCCCACACCGTGGGGAGTCACCCTTTACAAGGGAGGCAAAAAAGTTTATCGTAGGGGCGGCAACCTGCCGCCCGCGGGCGGATACGATCCGCCCCTACGCAGATATTGATATTATACGGAACATCACTTTATCATAACTCCAAACAAAGAAGGTGCAGGTATGGCAAAAACCATCGCAGCCATCGCCACCCCCCACGGTGTGGGCGGGATCGGCGTGGTGCGGCTGTCCGGTGATCGGGCGGTAGAGATCGCCCAGGCAGTATTCCGGGCGGCAGACGGCAGTCGGCTCGCCGATCTGCCCGGCTACACGGCCCGTTTTGGCAGCGTGGCACAGGGCGAAAAAGCCTTTGATCAGGCGGTGGCGCTGGTGTTTCGTGCTCCCCGCTCCTACACAGGTGAGGATGTGGTGGAGCTGAGCGTTCACGGCGGTCTGGTGACGGTGGAACGCACCCTGCAAGCGGTTCTGGCCGCCGGTGCAGCCCCTGCCAGCCCCGGCGAATTTACCAAGCGGGCGTTCTTACACGGCAAAATGGACCTAACCGAGGCGGAAAGCGTGGCGGATCTGATTTCCGCCTCCGGCCAGGCGGCGGCAGACAGTGCCTATACCGCCCTGTCCGGCGCCCTGCGGCAAAAGATCGAGGGCGCGCTGGATATTCTCATGGAAGTGAGCGCCGGCATGGCGGCCTGGGTGGACTACCCGGACGAGGAGATCCCGGAGCTCTCCGGCGACACCTTGCTGAAGAGCCTGCAACAGGCGCAGGGCTTGCTCTCTCACCTGCTGGCAGGCTATGACAATGGTCAGCTGATGACCGCCGGGGTGGATACGGTGATCGTTGGACGCCCCAATGTGGGCAAAAGCGCCCTGATGAACGATCTGACCGGTCAGGAGACCAGCATTGTGACCGCCGTGCAGGGCACTACCCGGGATGTGGTGGAGCGCACGGTGCGGCTGGGAGATCTGACTCTGCGGTTGGCGGATACCGCCGGGCTGCGCCAGACGGACGATGTGGTGGAGCAGATCGGCGTGGAGCGAGCACAGGCCCGGTTGCAACAAGCGCGGCTGGTGCTGGCGGTGTTTGACGGCAGCACGCCCCTGACTTCGGCGGACGAAGAACTGATGACCCTTTGCAAGGGCAAAACCGCTGTGGCGGTGGTGAACAAAAACGATTTGCCCCCGGCGGCGGTGCAGGAAAAAATCAGAGTCGCCTTTGATCGGGTGGTGGCGTACAGCGCCAAGAACCACACCGGTCGGGACGATTTGGCTGTGGCGGTGGCAGACGCCCTTGGGGTACAGAATTTTGACGCGGCGGATCCGCTCCTTGCCAACGAGCGACAGCGGCAGTGCTGCCAAACGGCGGCAGACTGTGTGGCGGAGGCTGTGGCTGCGCTGGAAGGCGGCATGACCTATGACGCGGTAAATGTGAGCATTGACGCGGCGGCGGATGCCCTGCTTTCTCTCACCGGTGCCCGGGCGACACAGGCTGTGGTAGATCGGATTTTTGAAAAATTTTGTGTAGGTAAGTAATGGAATATTTTGCAAAAGCATACGATGTGGCGGTGATCGGCGCCGGCCATGCCGGGATCGAGGCCGGATTGGCAGCGGCACGGCTGGGGTGCAGCACCGCTGTGTTTACCATCAATATGGACTGGGTGGGCAATATGCCCTGCAATCCCTCCATCGGCGGCACCTCTAAAGGTCACCTGGTGCGAGAGATCGACGCATTGGGCGGCGAAATGGGCAAGGCGGCGGATCGCTACACGCTTCAATCTCGAATGCTGAACCTGGGCAAAGGCCCGGCGGTGCACTCCCTGCGGGCGCAGATTGACCGGCGCGCCTATGCCGGAGGAATGAAGCACACGCTGGAGCGGCAAGACAATTTGGACCTGCGCCAGTGCGAAATTACAGATATTGTCCAAGGCGAGAACGGCCTTTGGCGCCTGACCACTAAGCTGGAAGCGATCTATACTGCCAAGGCGGTGGTACTGGCCACCGGCACTTTCCTGGGCGGCCGCGTGTATGTGGGCGATGTGAGCTACGAAAGCGGGCCGGACGGTATGTTCCCGGCAACGGCGTTGGCAACGGCGCTGAAAAAGCTGGGTCTGCCCCTGCGCCGGTTCAAGACCGGCACCCCTTCCCGGGTGAACGCCCGCAGTTTGGATTTTGACAAAATGGAAGTGCAGCCCGGCGACGACCGTACGGTGCCCTTTAGCTTTGAGACGGATACACCGCCGGAGAACAAGGTGGTGTGTCACATCACCTACACCAATGCTGCCACCAAACAGGTGATCTTAGACAACCTGGACCGCAGCCCTATGTACAGTGGCAAAATTGAGGGCAAAGGCCCGCGGTACTGCCCCAGCTTTGAGGACAAGGTGGTGCGCTTCTCCGATCGGGAACGGCACCAGTTGTTTGTGGAGCCGTGCGGCGAAAAGACGGAAGAAATGTACCTGCAAGGGTTGTCCTCCTCCCTGCCGGAGGATGTGCAGCTGGCGTTTATCCACACCATTCCCGGTTTGGAGCACGCCCAGGTGATGCGCACCGCCTACGCCATTGAGTACGACTGCGTGGACCCACGGGCCATGAAAGCCAGCTTGGAGTTTCACGACTTCCCCGGGCTGTTTGGTGCGGGGCAGTTTAACGGCTCCAGCGGCTACGAAGAAGCCGCCGCCCAGGGGCTGGTGGCCGGGATCAACGCCGCTATGTTGGTGCTGGGACGGGAGCCGCTGGTGCTGGATCGGGGCAGCAGCTACATTGGCACCCTGATCGACGATTTGGTGACCAAGGGCTGCACAGACCCCTACCGTATGATGACCAGCCGCAGCGAGTACCGTTTGGTGCTGCGCCAGGACAACGCCGACCGGCGACTGACACCTACCGGTTACCGGGTGGGACTGATTTCACAGGAACGGTATGATCAATACTTGGAAAAACAACGGCTGATTGAAGAAGAACGGCAGCGGGTGGCGCAGGTGAGCGTGCCTCTGACCGACACCATTCAGCAAATATTGACTGCTAAGGGCACGGCGCCCCTAAAAACCGGCTGCAAGCTGGAGGAACTGCTAAAGCGCCCCCAACTGACCTATGCAGATTTGGCACCGGTGGATCCGAAACGGCCGGACCTGCCGGCAGCGGTGTTCGAACAGGTAGAGATCGGTATTAAATACGCCGGGTACATTGCCCGTCAAGAGCAGCAGATTAAGGAGCTGCGCCGGGTGGAGGCCCAGCGGATACCGGCGGACATAGATTACAGCAAACTCACCGGCCTGCGGCTGGAAGCGAAGGAAAAGCTGGCTGCCGTTCGCCCGGAAAACTTGGGGCAGGCTGCCCGGATCAGCGGGGTCAACCCGGCGGATGTGGCAGCGTTGCACATTCTATTGGAGAGCCTATGATCGACACGGAGAAATTATCCCGACTGCTTGAAGAACTAGACATTGTTGTGGACGGCTACGCAGCCCAACGGCTGGATCTGTATGCCCAGCGACTGGTGGCGTGGAACGAAAAAATGAATCTGACCGGCATTACCGATCCGGAGGGCATACTGGAAAAGCATTTTATCGACTCCATAGAGCCGCTGCGTTTTGTGGAGATACCGAGAAATGCCCGGGTGATTGATGTGGGTACCGGTGCCGGGTTTCCCGGTCTGCCGCTGCTGATCGCCCGGCCGGATCTGGATCTGACCCTGGCAGACAGTCTGCATAAGCGGCTGGTGTTCCTGAAAGATGTGCTCCATGGCTGCGGACTGGTGGCAGAGCTGGTGCATGAGCGGGCGGAGATTTTGGGCAAAGACCCGGACTATCGGGAGCAGTACGATATTGCCACTGCCAGAGCGGTGGCGCCCCTGCCGGTGCTGTGCGAATACTGTCTGCCTTTTGTGAAAGTGGGCGGCGCGTTCTTGGCGCTGAAAGGCGCGGAGGACGAGGTGGCGGCGGCAAAGTGTGCCATAGCGACCCTTGGCGGGGAGTTGGAACAGAATGTTTCATATAAACTACCAAGCGGAGACAGCCGTCATTTGGTTGTGGTGCGAAAAATATCGCAAACCCCGACAAAATACCCGCGAAAGCCTAAAAAAATAGATACCAAGCCGTTATAAGCCTGTCGAAGCTGCGGTTTTAGATTGACTTTCCCCCGATGGGAAAGTCTTTCTTTTTGTTCTAAACTGTGATACAGTATAGTCAAAGGAGATGAGGACATGGCCAAAGAGATCGTAGAGATCCCAACGGAACGGCTGCTGCCCAACCCCTACCAGCCCCGCAAGCAATTTAGCAGCGAGGAAATGCTGGGGCTGGCAGACTCCATTCAGCAAAACGGCGTGTTGCAGCCATTGCTGGCACGGCGAATCAACAACAGTGATTATTATGAGCTGATTGCCGGGGAGCGGCGGCTGCGGGCGTCCATCTTGGCCAACCTGCAAACGGTGCCTTGCATTGTGCTGGACTGTGATTATCAGGACAGCGCCGTAATCTCCATTTTAGAGAACATTCAGCGAGCGAACTTAAATTTCTTTGAGGAAGCCCTGGCTATTGCGCATTTGCACGAGCACTTTGGACTGACGCAACAGGAGATCGGCAAAAAACTGGGCAAGAGCCAGTCAGCACTCTCCAACAAGCTGCGCCTGCTGCGCCTGCCTGCCGATGTGCGGTACTATATTGAGAAAGAAGGGCTGACGGAGCGCCACGCCCGGGCACTGCTGAAAGTGGACGACCCGGAAGTGATGTGGACGGTGCTAAGGGCAGTCACCGACCGCCACCTGAATGTAGAACAGACAGAAAGCATGATTGCGCACCTGCTGGGCGAAGATGCGCCGGCGGACAAGCATCGCCGCAAGGTGGTGCCTCTGTTTCGAGATGTGCGTATCTTTGTCAATACTGTTAACAAGGCCATTGCCACAATGCAAGCCAGCGGTATTGACGCGGTAAGCAATAAAACAGAGACGGACGATTATATCGAATTCCATGTGCGCATACCCAAGCATACAGACGAAAGCACCACACAATCCTCTGCAAATGCAGACAAACCCGCTTAAAACGGGAAACCGTTTTAACATATTCTCCTCTTTTCATCACACGGGATGGCTCGGCGGCAACGCCGGGCCATTCTGTGTTTCATGTGAAACACAGTGTAGACTTGCAATTTATATGTTTCATGTGAAACGCGCCGGAAAAGCAGCCCAATGTTGTTTCATGTGAAACACGAAAACGGCGCCACAAGATATGGTATGGCCAAATTCGACAGCCACAAATCTCCAAAAATAATACGCGCTGTTTCACGTGAAACCCTTGAAGCGGACGGACCTTTGTTGTATAATACCAATCGGAGGTGCCGATATGGGAAAAACCATTTCTATTTTTAATCAAAAAGGCGGCGTGGGCAAAACCACCACTTGCGTCAATTTGGCGGCTGCTTTAGGCGCCAAGGGCAAAAAGACTTTGCTGGTAGACGTTGACCCCCAGGGCAACAGCACCAGCGGCGTAGGTGTGGATAAAAGCGAAATTGAGTATTCCACCTATGATATTTTGGTGGACAACCAGCCTGCCCGTGCGATTTTACACGAAACGCCCTTTAAGAACCTGGATTTGCTGCCGGCGAACATGAACTTGGCCGGAGCGGAGTTGGAACTGGCGGAGACGGAGGATCGGTTCCGTGCGCTAAAAAAAGCCATTGCCACCCTGGTAGTGGAGTATGACTATATTATTATTGACTGCCCGCCCAGCTTGGGGTTGCTGAGTCTGAATGCACTGGTGGCGTCAGACACCCTGATCGTACCCCTGCAATGCGAATATTACGCCTTGGAGGGCTTGAGCCAGTTGCTCAGCACCGTGCGTACGGTCAAACAGCACTATAACCCCCACTTGGAGCTGCAAGGGGTGGTCTTTACCATGTATGACAGCCGATTAAAGCTGACCCAGCAGGTGGTAGACGAGGTGGAGAAATACTTCCCCGGCAAAACCTACCACACCATGATCCCCCGCAGTGTCAAGCTGGCAGAAGCCCCCAGCTACGGCAAACCGGTGCTGTATTATGAAAAATACTGTAAGGCCAGCTTTGCGTATAAAAAGTTGGCAGACGAGGTGGTTAAGCAGAGCCGTTGATCCCGGCTCTATAATATAATAGGTATAGGAAAAGCGGAGGAAATGCGATGGCAAATAAAAAATCCGGCCTGGGCAAAGGACTGGGTCAGTTGTTTTTAGAGAATTCCGTTGATGAGTTGGTGGCAAACAACACGCTGCCCTTAGAGGAGATCGTACCCAACAAGGAGCAGCCCCGAAAGACCTTTGACGAAACGGCGTTGGAGGAATTGGCGGAGAGTATTCGCCAGCACGGCGTGTTGCAGCCCCTTTTGGTGCGGCCCCTGCCCGGCGGCGGGTATCAGCTGGTGGCCGGTGAGCGGCGATACAGAGCCAGCCGCATCGCCGGACTGCGAGAGGTACCGGTGGTGATCCGGGAATTGTCCGATGTGGAGACCATGGAGATCGCCATTATTGAGAACTTGCAGCGTGAGGATCTGAATCCCATTGAGGAAGCGGAGGGTCTGCAAGCGCTGATTGACCGCTGCGGTTTTACCCAGGATCAGGTGGCAGCCAGCGTGGGCAAGTCCCGCCCGGCGATTGCCAACAGTCTGCGGCTGCTCAAGCTGCCCCCGGAGGTGCGGGAGATGACCAAAAGCGGCACCATCTCTGCCGGTCACGCCCGGGCGCTCCTGGGACTGCCGAACGAGGCACTGATTTATGCGGCGGCGGAGCAAATCGTTTCACACAAACTTACGGTGCGGGATGTGGAAAAGCTGGCCAAGCGCAGTCAGCAGGAAGCCGGTGCGGCACCCAAGCCCCGATCCCGACGGGACGCGTTTTACGACGAGGTGGAACTGGCGCTGAAGGAGACCTTGGGCCGCAAGGTGCGCGTGGTGCCCGGCCGGGGCAAAGGCACGCTGGAAATTGAATTCTATTCCAATGAAGATCTAAAAGATTTGGCCAATAAGTTAGGAGAATAAAAGTATGCTGGATATGAAATTTGTGCGGGAAAATCCCGAACTGGTAAAGGAGAACATCAGAAAGAAATTTCAGGACGAAAAGCTGCCCCTGGTGGATCAGGTAATCGAACTGGATGAGCGTCGTCGGGCTGCCATGACCAAGGCGGACGAGCTGCGTGCAAACCGCAACAAGCTGTCTAAGGAGATTGGCGCCTTGATGGCGCAGGGCAAGAAGGAAGAGGGCATGGCCCTGCGCCAAAAGGTGGCGGATCAGGCCAAGGAGCTGGAAGAACTGACCAAAGAGGCCAACGAACTGAACGAGCAGGTCACCAAGATCATGATGACCATTCCCAATATCATTGACCCCAGCGTGCCCATCGGTAAGGATGACAGTGAAAATGTAGAGGTGGAGCGCTTTGGGGAGCCGGTGGTGCCGGACTTTGAGGTGCCGTACCATACGGACATTATGGAGCGTTTTGACGGTATTGATCTGGACGCTGCCCGCAAGGTGGCCGGTAACGGCTTTTATTACCTGATGGGCGATATTGCCCGGCTGCACTCTGCGGTCATCAGTTATGCCCGTGACTTTATGATCGACCGTGGTTTTACCTATTGTGTGCCGCCGTTTATGATCCGCTCCAATGTGGTTACCGGCGTAATGAGTTTTGCCGAGATGGACGCCATGATGTACAAGATTGAGGGTGAGGACCTGTACCTGATCGGTACTTCCGAGCACTCTATGATCGGCAAATTTATTGATACCATCACCCCGGAGAGTGAGCTGCCCAAGACCCTGACTTCTTACTCCCCCTGCTTCCGCAAGGAGAAGGGCGCTCACGGCATTGAGGAGCGCGGCGTGTACCGTATCCATCAGTTTGAGAAGCAGGAGATGATCGTGGTCTGCAAGCCGGAGGAGAGCAAAATGTGGTTCGACAAGCTGTGGCAGAACACGGTGGACCTGTTCCGCAGCCTGGATATTCCGGTGCGCACGCTGGAGTGCTGCTCCGGCGATTTGGCAGATTTGAAAGTCAAGAGCGTAGACGTGGAGGCCTGGTCCCCCCGCCAGAAGAAATATTTTGAGGTAGGCTCTTGCTCCAACCTGACCGACGCCCAGGCCCGCCGCCTGAAGATCCGCGTTAAGGGCGAGCACGGCAACTACCTGGCCCACACCCTGAACAACACGGTGGTGGCGCCCCCCAGAATGCTCATCGCCTTCCTGGAGAACAACTTGCAGGCAGACGGCAGCGTACTGGTGCCCAAGGCCTTGCAGCCGTATATGGGCGGCAAAGAGCGCCTGGTGCCGAAAAAATAATAGTGTTCCACGCCAAACAGCGCCTGTCTGCGGACGGGCGCTGTTTTATTGTGGGTTTATAAATGCGGCTCGATGTGGGCATCGAGCCCTACAAATACTATATTCTATCGGTCATAAAACCTCGTAGGGGCGGCAATCTGCCGCCCGCGAGCCAAAAACGCCCATTCCGCTTTATGCAATTCCACCAAAAACAATGTGAACCGTGTAACACGATAGTGGGCGTGTCTTGAGAAATAGGGGAGAAACGCCGGGGAAAAGGCGGAAAATTGTTCCGAAACTGGATGATATTGTGAACTTTGTAACAAATTATTTCGGCTTGTTCAAAAATATGCCCAAAAACATCGTTAAAAGATTATCAATTTTTAGTGGTATGGTAGATTTGTGCCCAAAAGGCTTGCAAAGGCAAAGGCTTTTCAGTATGATATAGATGGATTAGCGGAACACCGCTATGAAAGTAAGTACGACTTGGAGGCAATAAAATGGCAAGAGAAATCATCGACAGCGTAGAAAAGCTGGAGGCGGAGCTGGACCGTGTGCGCGCAGCGCAGCGGGAGTTCGCCACTTACACCCAGGAGCAGGTGGATAAAATTTTCTTTGCGGCGGCCATGGCTGCCAATAAGGCAAGAATTCCCCTGGCCAAGATGGCGGTGGAAGAGACTGGCATGGGCTTGGTAGAAGACAAGATCATCAAGAACCACTACGCGGCAGAGTACATTTATAATGCATACAAGAACACCAAAACCTGCGGCGTGATTGAGGAAGATAAGGCCTACGGTATTAAGAAGATCGCAGAGCCTCTGGGCGTGATTGCGGCGGTGATCCCCACCACCAACCCCACCTCTACGGCCATCTTTAAGACCCTGATTTGCCTGAAGACCCGCAACGGCATTATCATCTCTCCCCATCCCCGGGCCAAGAAGAGCACCACTGCTGCGGCCAAGATCGTGCTGGACGCTGCTGTGTCAGCCGGCGCGCCGGAGGGGATCATCAGCTGGATTGACGCACCGTCTCTGGATATGACCAACCTGCTGATGAAAGAGGCAGACACCATTTTGGCAACCGGCGGCCCCGGTATGGTAAAGGCCGCGTACTCCAGCGGCAAGCCTGCCCTGGGCGTTGGCGCCGGTAACACCCCTGCCATTATTGACGATACCGCTGATATTAAGCTGGCGGTGAACTCGATTATCCATTCCAAGACTTTTGATAACGGTATGATCTGCGCCTCCGAGCAGAGCTGCATTGTGGATAAGAAGATCTACAAGGCGGTGCGCAAGGAATTTGAGGATCGAGGCTGCTACTTCCTGAAAGCGGATGAGATTGATAAGGTGCGCAAAACCATTATTATCAATGGCGCCCTGAACGCAAAGATCGTGGGTCAAAAGCCGGTGACCATTGCGGCGCTGGCCGGCGTGACCATTCCCGAGGAGACCAAGGTGCTCATCGGCGAGGTGGAGAGCGTAGACATTAGCGAGGAGTTTGCCCACGAAAAGCTGAGCCCGGTGCTGGCTATGTATAAATCCGAGAACTTTAATGACGCACTGGAAAAGGCTGCTCAGCTGATTGCAGACGGCGGCTACGGTCATACCTCTTCCGTCTATCTGAACGCGGTGACCGAGCAGGAGAAGCTGGACGCATTCTCCGCCAAGATGAAGACCTGCCGTGTGCTGGTGAATACCCCGTCCTCTTTCGGCGGTATCGGCGACCTGTACAACTTTAAGCTGGCACCGTCCCTGACCCTGGGCTGCGGCTCCTGGGGCGGCAACTCTGTGTCTGAGAATGTAGGGGTCAAGCACCTGGTGAACATCAAAACCGTTGCAGAAAGAAGGGAAAATATGCTGTGGTTCCGTGCCCCGGAGAAGGTGTACATTAAGAAAGGCTGCCTGCCGGTGGCGCTGGACGAAGTGGGCAATGTGATGCAGAAGAAAAAGGCATTCATTGTTACGGACAGCTTCCTGTATAAGAATGGCTACACCAAGCCCATCACCGATAAACTGGACGAAATGGGCGTGACCCACACCACATTCTTTAATGTGGCACCGGACCCCACCCTGGCTTGCGCCAAAGAGGGTGTGGCTGCCATGAACGCTTTCCAGCCGGATTGCATTATCGCCGTTGGCGGCGGCTCCGCCATGGACGCCGGCAAAATCATGTGGGTGATGTACGAGCACCCGGAAGTGGACTTCCTGGATCTGGCTATGCGCTTTATGGATATTCGTAAGCGTGTGTACACCTTCCCCAAGATGGGCGAAAAGGCATACTTTATCGCTGTTCCCACCTCTGCCGGTACCGGTTCCGAGGCAACGCCCTTTGCCGTAATTACCGATGAGCGCACCGGCGTGAAGTACCCGCTGGCGGACTATGAGCTGATGCCCAATATGGCGATTGTGGACGCAGACTTCCACATGACTGCGCCCAAGGGTCTGACTGCTGCTTCCGGTATTGACGCAGTGACCCACTGCCTGGAGGCTTACGCTTCCATGATGGCTACCGATTATACCGACGGCCTGGCCATCCGCTCTTTGCAGATGATCTTCCAGTACCTGCCTCGTGCCTACGACAACGGCCCCAACGATCCGGTGGCTCGTGAGAAGATGGCCAACGCAGCCACCATGGCCGGTATGGCATTTGCCAATGCGTTCCTGGGTGTGTGCCACTCTATGGCGCATAAGCTGGGCGCATTCCACCACCTGCCCCACGGTGTGGCAAACGCACTGATGATCGACTATGTACTGCGGTTCAACGCGGCGGAAGTACCTGCCAAGATGGGCACCTTCCCCCAGTATGACCACCCCCACACCCTGGCGCGCTATGCCGAGGTGGCTGACGCTCTTGGCGTTAAGGGTCGCACGGATGCTGACAAGCTGGAAGGCCTGATCAAGAAGATCGACGAGCTGAAAGACTATGTTGGCATTAAGAAGAGCATTCAGGAATACGGCGTGGACGAAAAGCATTTCCTGGACACCCTGGACGATATGGTGGAGCAGGCATTCGATGACCAGTGCACCGGCGCCAATCCCCGCCTGCCTCTGATGAGCGAAATTAAGGATATGTATCTGCGTGCCTACTACGGCAAAGAATAAGGGAGGTTATCTGTATGAAAGCACTGAAAGAGCGCGAGCATAAAGTTATCTATAAAGACGGCGACAAGGTTGTCAAGGTGTTTGACGAGACCTTTTCCAAGGCCGATGTGCTCAACGAGGCACTGAATATGGCTCGGGTAGAAGAGACCGGTCTGCGGATTCCCAAACTGCTGAATGTAAGCAAGGTGGACGGCAAGTGGGCCATTACCAGAGAGTATATTGAGGGTACGCCCCTGAGCCAGCTGATGGCACAGCACCCGGAGAAGCAGGACGAGTACCTGAATACCTTTGTGGATATTCAGCTGGAGATCTTGGGCAAAACCTGCCCCCATCTGAATAAGATTAAGGACAAAATGCACGCCAAGATCAGCGCCTCCGACTATGAGGCCACCCTGCGCTATGACCTGCACAACCGCTTGGAGGGGATGAAGCCCCATAAAAAGGTGCTCCATGGCGACTACTGCCCCAGCAATGTGATCGTGACGCCGGATGGCCGGTATTACATTATTGACTGGGCACATGCCACCCAGGGCAACGCCTCTGCGGACGCGGCCCGCACCTACTTGACCTTTACCCTTAGCGGCCAGAGCGATGTGGCAGAGAAGTACCTGGCGCTGTTCTGCAAAAAAGCGGATATTCCCAAGCAGCTGGTGCAGCAGTGGATGCCCATTGTGGCCTGCTCTGAGAGCACCAAGCACATTCCTGGTGAGCGGGAGGTGCTGGACCGCTGGGTCAATGTGTTTGACTTCCAATAATTAGCCCCCCTCCATGTTGGGTTCCTGCCCAACAAGGTGTGTACCCCGACAGTGCGCCCCCCTGCACTGCCGGGGTCTTTTTTAAGGAATAATGCGGTGGGAGCAAGTCCCTGCCGCTGCTGTAATACTTCCCCTCTCTGCATAATCCCCAAAAAATGTTAAATCCTATTGACAGGGTATGCATTGTGTGGTATTTTTTAATTCAAAGTTTAGATGAAAGGGCGTGCGGGTATGCAGGTGTATGCGGATAATGCGGCCACCACCAGAATGAGTGACCGGGCGGTGCAGGCCATGCTGCCGCTGTTGCAAGAGAATTTTGGCAACCCCTCATCGTTGCATTCTGTAGGGCAGCGGGCCAAAGAAGCGCTGGAGAATGCCCGGGACAGCATTGCTGCGGACCTGGGCGTCTCACCCAAGGAGATTTATTTTACCTCCGGCGGGTCGGAGGCGGACAACCAGGCCATTCGCTCGGCGGCGGCTATCGGTCGTCGCAAGGGCAAGACCAAGATCATTTCTTCCGCCTTTGAGCACCACGCGGTGCTGCACACTTTGGCGGCGCTGGAGAAAGAGGGCTTCACCGTAGAGCTGCTGCCGGTGCATGAGAACGGGATCGTTCGCCCGGCGGAGCTGGAAGCAGCCCTGGACGAGAACACCTGTTTGGTAACCATTATGGCCGCCAATAATGAGATCGGCACCTTGCAGCCGGTGGCAGAGATCGGCAAAATTTGCCGTGCTCACGGGGTACTGTTCCATACGGATGCGGTGCAGGCGGTGGGGCATATTCGGCTGCATATCACGCAGAGTGATATTGACCTTTTGTCCCTGTCTGCGCACAAGTTCCACGGTCCCAAGGGCGCCGGGGTGTTGTACGCCCGCCGCGGGGTGGCGCTGACCAATGTAATTGAAGGCGGCGCCCAGGAGCGGGGCAAGCGGGCCGGTACGGAGAATGTGCCTGCCATTGTGGGTATGGCTGCTGCGCTGCGTGAGGCCATGGAAAACCTGGACCGGAACGCCGCGTATGTAACGGAGCTGCGCCGCACATTGGAAGATAAATTAAGCCGGATTCCGGAGAGCCGGATCAACGGCGACCGGGCGCTTCGACTGCCGGGCACGCTGAATATGTGCTTTGCGGGCATTGAGGGCGAGAGCCTGCTGCTCCTACTGGATCAGGCAGGTACCGCGGCGTCCTCCGGTTCCGCCTGCACCAGCGGCAGCCTGGATCCCAGCCATGTGCTTTTGGCCATCGGCGTACCGGTGGAGGTGGCCCACGGCTCCCTGCGGCTGTCTCTTAGCGGGGAAAACACGCCGGCGCAGGTGGCGCATATTGCCGAGACGGTGCCCCGGGTGGTGGCGTATCTGCGCTCCATCAGCCCGGTTTGGGAGCAAATGCAAAACGAGAAAGCGTAAAGAACAGGAGCGAGAAGATGGCTTTGTATTCCGACAAGGTGATGGACCATTTTATGAACCCCCGCAATGTGGGCAAGCTGGATAACCCCTCCGGTGTTGGCCAGGTGGGCAACGCCCGCTGCGGCGATATTATGAAGATTTATATCCAGGTGGAGGATGGCGTGATCACGGATGTGAAGTTCAACACCTTTGGCTGCGCCTCTGCCATTGCCAGCAGCTCTATGGCAACGGAGCTGATTAAGGGCAAGCCCATTGACCAGGCGCTGACGCTGACCAATCAGGCGGTAGCGGAAGCGCTGGACGGCCTGCCTGCAATCAAAATGCACTGTTCCGTTCTGGCCGAGGAGGCCATCAAGGCGGCGGTGAAAGATTATTATGACAAGAACGGCATTGCCTACGACCCGGCGGCCTTTTGCCCCGGCGACTGCGCCCATTGCCATGAATAACCCGGTGTAAGGGAGGAGAAAACCATGATACGGGATATACAAGATGAAATTATGCGGCTGAAAAAGGAGAACGATGTGTGTATTCTGGCTCATTTGTACCAGAACGACGCCATCTTAGAGGTGGCGGATTACACCGGCGACTCCTTTGCCCTGGCCAAATTGGCCCAGACCGTGCCCAACAAGACGGTGCTCATGTGCGGCGTGCGCTTTATGGCGGAGACAGTGAAGATGCTGGCGCCGGACAAGCGGGTGCTGCTGAGCAATCCGGACGCCGGCTGCCCTATGGCGGAGCAGATGGACCGGGAAGTGATCCAACAGGTGAAAGAGAATTACCCGGATTATACCGTGGTGGCGTATATCAACACCACGGCGGAGCTTAAGACGGTGTGCGATGTGTGCGTTACTTCTTCCAGTGCGGAAAAGGTGATCCGCAAGATCGACAACGACAAAATTCTCTTTATCCCGGACTGCAATTTGGGGGACTATGTGTCTCGCCAGGTGCCGGAGAAGACCTTTAAGCTGCTTAGCGGCGGCTGCCCCACCCATGCCCGGCTTACTGCCCGGGATGTGCAGGCGGCCAAGGCCAAGCATCCCCGGGCGCTGTTTTTGGTGCACCCGGAGTGCGTGCCTGCCGTTGTGGAACAGGCGGATTATGTAGGTTCTACCACCGGCATTATGAATTATGCCATGCAGAGCGACGCCAAAGAATTTATCATCGGTACGGAGAACAGTATTTGCGAGCACCTGCAAATGCAGTGCCCGGACAAGCGCTTTTACCCCCTGTCCAAGGACTGCGTGTGCCACAATATGAAGGCCACCACCCTGGGCGATGTGCTGGGTTGCCTGCAAGGCACCGCCGGTGAGGAGATCACCGTGCCCCCGGAGATTGCGGAAAAGGCCGTGCGCTGCATTGACCGTATGATTGAACTCTCCCAGTAAAGCAGAATAGATAGAAATACATAAGGACGGTCTCGGCCGTCCTTTGTTTGTTGTGATATCTCTCCAATGCCTCCGGCGCAATCCCCCCTGCGGCTACGCCGCTTTCCGCCTGACTGGCGCCCGTCCCCTCTGTCGCTGCGCGACATCTCCCCGCACCGCGGGGAGTCACCCTTTGCAAGGGGGGCCAAGATTTTGTAACCGATCAGCCTCCCTTGTGTAAAGGGAGGTGGCTGCGAGCGTGCGAGCAGACGGAGGGATTGTCCGCTACAACGGATTTCCCACAACGCCCCGCAAAAATGTTGACCTTTGCCCCCGGTTGTGCTAAACTTGTATTCGTATTACTATATAAAACAAGCGGAGGTACTTTTTTATGGATAATTCTGAGAAAACACTGGAAAAGCTGGTTACCCTCAGCAAGGGGCGCGGCTTTGTGTATCCCGGCTCTGAGATTTACGGCGGCCTGGCCAACACCTGGGACTACGGCCCCTTGGGCGTGGAGCTGAAAGAGAATATCAAAAAGGCTTGGCGCAAGAAGTTTATTCAGGAGAATAAATATAATGTGGGTCTGGACAGCGCCATTTTGATGAACCCCCAGACCTGGGTGGCCTCCGGCCATTTGGGCGGGTTCTCCGATCCGCTGATGGATTGCTGCGCTTGTAAGACCCGCCACCGTGCGGACGATCTGATCGAGGTTTTTGACGGCACCAATGTGGCCGGCTGGACCAACGAACAGATGAGCGACTATATTAAGGAAAAGAACATTCCCTGCCCCAACTGCGGCGCCCACGATTTTACGGACATTCGCCAGTTTAACCTGATGTTCAAGACCTTCCAGGGTGTTACCGAGGACAGCAAGGACGAGATCTATTTGCGCCCGGAGACGGCACAGGGCATTTTTGTGAACTTTGCCAATGTGCAGCGCACCACCCGTAAGAAAATTCCTTTCGGTGTGGCCCAGGTAGGCAAGTCTTTCCGTAACGAGATCACCCCCGGCAAGTTCATCTTCCGCGTGCGCGAGTTTGAGCAGATGGAGCTGGAGTTCTTCTGCAAGCCCGGCACGGATTTGGAGTGGTTCGATTACTGGCGCAGCTTCTGCCGTGACTGGCTGTATTCTCTCAATATGAAGCCGGAGAACCTGCGGTTGCGTGACCACGATCCGGAGGAGCTTTGCTTCTACTCCAAGGCCACCACGGACTTTGAGTACCGCTTCCCCTTTGGCTGGGGCGAGCTGTGGGGCGTGGCGGACCGTACCGACTACGACCTGACCCAGCACATCAAGACCAGCGGCAAGAATTTGGAATACTTTGACCAGACCACCGGCGAGAAGTATGTGCCCTATGTGATTGAGCCGTCCCTGGGTGTGGAGCGACTGTTCCTGGCGCTGCTCACCGAGGCGTATGATGAAGAAGTGATCGATGCGGAGAAGAACGACACCCGCGTGGTGCTCCACTTCCACCCGGCCATTGCGCCCTTTAAGGCTGCTGTGCTGCCCCTGAGCAAGAAGCTCAGCGATCAGGCGGGCGAAGTATTTGACACCCTGTCCAAGAAGTTCAATGTGGACTTTGACGACGCCGGTTCTATTGGTAAGCGCTATCGCCGCCAGGACGAGATCGGCACCCCCTATTGCATTACCTATGACTTTGATTCCGTAGAGGACGGTTGTGTCACTGTGCGTGACCGCGACACCATGGAGCAGGTGCGCCTGCCCATCAGCGAGCTGACCGCCTTTATTGAGAGCAAGCTGGAATTCTAAGTAAAAGCGAAAGGCATTTCTTATGGAATTGAACCGCAAGCAAATTAAATCCCAGGCGCGCATACTGGTGCAGAACAAATGGGGCGCCCTGTTTGTGATCACCTTTGTGGTGATGGTGCTCACCGGTATGGGTATGTTTAATAACTCTCAGATTAATCTGGTCAAGCAGATCTCCAATTATAATCATGCCAGCGACTATGGCAGCTGGGATAATCGTGAGGATAACCCGCTGGATGAGTTTGATTTCGACGATCAGGACGAGGACGACAACCCGCTGGAGGAGTTTGACGGCACCGGCGCCATTACCCCGGTAGCGACCAGTAACAATACGGCAGAGACGATGTCCGTTGCGGCGCTGGCCGGGTTCGGTGCGCTGTTCAGCTTGGCAGCTTTGTTGCTGTCGCCCTTGAATGTGACCCTGGACGGCTACTATGTGTACTTTGTGCGCACGGCGCCGCCGGTACGCCTGGGTGCGGACCTGGGCCAGGTGTTTAAGAACACCTTTAACAAGCACTATTCCGGGCGGTTGCTGTTGGTGATCTTAGGTGGTTTGTTCACTTTCCTGTGGTCGCTTCTGTTGATTATCCCCGGCATTGTGTACAGTTACGGCATTTATTTTGCCAACGAGTTGATGGTGGATAACCCCAACCTGTCACCGATGGAAGCGCTGAAGCTTAGCCGTCGTATGGTAGACGGTCACCGTGGCGAGCTGTTCCGTCTGGATCTGAGCTTTATTCTGTGGTGGTTGCTGATGGCGTGCACCGCCGGGATTGCCGGCATTTATGTGCTGCCCTATTACAAGACCACCCGGGCGCTGTATTATCAGAATTTCCGTATGCGCGCCCTGGCCACCGGTCAGCTGACGGAGGATGACTTTCTCAGCGAGGCAGAGCGTATGGCCAAGTATGGCGCTTATGGCGCCTATACAGCGCCCCGCCGGGAGCAGCAGCCCATGAACGGCCAGTATAATCCGTATACCCCGCCTATGGCAGACGATTTTCGGTCTTATGAGCAGTGCGGCTACGGCGGCACCCAGCAGGGAACGAATCCACCGGAGCAGCCCCAGGCACCCGGTGCCCCCACTGCCGATGGGCAGCAGCCCACCCAACAGCCGCCGGTGTGGAACCAGACTCCGCCTGCGGAACCGCCGGTGCGGAATCAAACTCCGCCTGCGGAGCCTACCGATGGTACGGACGAATAAGTATAATTGTATAAAACAAAAGAGCACCCACCGGGTGCTCTTTTTTGATAGAGTTACATAACCGTATTTTGTTGGTTCTCGTAGGGGCGGCAATTTGCCGTCCGAGTGAATTGCACGCAGTGCAAGAGACACGAGGCTCCAAATGCGTTAGCATTTGGGAGAAACAGTCCGGGGGACTGTTTCGTAGCGAGTGCATCAATCCCTCCGTCAATGCCTAACGGCATTGCCACCTCCCTTGTAAAGGGGGGATGCGGCGTAGCCGCAGGGGGGGATTTCGCCGCATTCGCATCACTACCGGAATTGGCAGGCGGCAATCTGCCATCCCTGCAATAAATGACAATCCGTTGTTGCTCACTCCACCCGCTTGCCGTTTTTGAAGGCGTAGCTGATGGTGCCGTCCGGGGTTACCAGGCCGGTGACCTTGCCACTCCAGCATTTGGGCAGGGCACCGCCAATGAGCATTTCTGCAATGCCGGCGGTCACGCCAAAGTTGCCGTCGATCTGGAACGGCGGGTGGGCGTCCAGCAAATTGGGATAGGAGCCGCCGCCCCGCACCCGGATCAGCGCCTTGGGGTTAATGGGGCGCAGCTGATTTTCAATCAGCCGCAGGGCGTTCTCGCCGTCGCCCAGCCGTGCCCACAGGCACACCTTCCACCCCAGGGACCAGCCGGTGCCGCCAAAGCCCCGCTTTAGCAGGGACTGCTTGGCTGCCGCTTGCAGCGCGTCGCTTTGCACCCGGTGAGAGGGGTAAATGCAGTACAGGTGGCTCACATGGCGGTGCTCCACCTCGGTCTCTTGGTAATTTTCCGCCCATTCCGGTATCCGGCCATCCGGCGCGGGGGCTACCTGGTCAATGACCGGCGCGTCCAGCCCCAGCGCTCGGCAGTTCTCCATAAAATCGTGGAGAATTTCCCGATCCATGGAGGGCATATAGGTCACGGCGCTGCGCTGCCCGTTGTCCGTGAATGTGTTTTCCGGGCTGATGGAAGGGCAGGTGACCGGTTGACCGTTGTGCGCCGTCATACTTGAATGAAAGAATGCCAGCGCGCCGGCGAACATGCCTTTCAGCTTTTCGTCAAAGGCCGGATCCTTTTGGTACAGGCTGTGGGTGTATAGTTGGTTCAGAATCCAGGCGCCGCTCATAAACCAAACGGCGTAGCAGCTGGAGTCGCCGTCGCCGTCCGGGAACCCGGCCGGGTAGGTGGCGCCCCAAATATCGCTGTTGTGGCAGGCGCACCAGCCATCGGCGTCAAAGTACGCCTTGGCGGTGGATGAGCCGTTTGCCGCCAGCTTTTCCGCAAAGTCCACCAGCGGCGTGAAACATTCGCCCAGCCCTACTGCGTCTGTGGGCCAGTAGTTCATCTCGGTGTTAATATTGGTGGTGTAGCTGGAGGACCAGGGCGCGCGCACCTGCTCGTTCCAGATCCCTTGCAGGGTCATGGCGTTGGTGCCCGGCCGGGAGCCGGAGACCGTCAGGTACCGCCCGTACTGGAACAGCAGGGCGATTAGGCTTTGGTCGCTTTTGTCCTTTTGCATGCGTTTTAGCCGCACATCGGTGGGCAGGCTGTCGTCGCCCCCCTCCAACTCCAGAGTCACCCGATCCATCAGAGCGGAGAAGTCCGCAATGTGGGCGGCCAGCAGCGTGGGGTAGTCTGCCGCACCGTCAAAGTAGGCCAGCATACGAGCCTTTTCGTCTGCGGTGGGCATGGAGCGGAAGTCCACATAAGAGGTGGCCATGGACAGCAGCAGCGTTACTTCCTTGCGGTTCTCAATCCGCAGGCTGTCGCCGGTGCAGGCCACTTGGCCGTCTGCCCGCAGCCCGGCGCAAAAGCGCATACCCCGGCTGCCCTGCACCACCGTCTCTCCCTTATTATAGTAAGGGGGCATACACACCTCCGGCGCTTGGCCGGTGAGCAGCAGGGTGCCGTCCTGCGCGGTAACGGTGCTTTGCAGCAGGCTGTCCAGTCGGCAGGTGGCGCTAAAGGGCCGATCGCTCTCTATATGCACCACCACCAGCTGGGCGGGATGGGAGACAAACACCGTCTGGGTCAAGCCGTCCGCTCGGGTCACCGCCACGCCGGTGCGCAGGTCCAGGGTGCGGCTGTAATTCTTTTTGTATGCCCGGTCGTAGTCAATGCGCAGATTGCCCAGGGGCAGGTACGCCTCGCTCCAGTGGCCGTGCATATCCCGGTTAAGAATGTCCTTGGCTTTGGCGTAGTCCTTGGCAAAGATGGCCTCCCGGCAAGCAGCCAGGTACTTGTGGGCGTCTGCCTTGTTTTGATCCTTGGGGTAACCGGACCATAGGCTGTCCTCGTTTAGCGACAGGCGCTCGTGGCGCAGGTTGCCGTAGGTCATTATCCCCAGCCGTCCGTTGCCCAAGGGCAGCGCCTGCTCAAAGCACTTGGCCGGCTTGGTATAGTACAGTTGGTTTTTCAAATCAACACCTCCGTTGTCTTTCTCTATTGTACTGGATATAAAAGGGGATTGCAACAGGATTTGCAAGTTTGGTGATCGGTGAACCCCTCTGTTTGCACGCATGCCGGCTGCGTCGCTGACGGAGGGATTGGACGAAGGCAAACGCCCCATGGAAATACAAAAAAAACATTGCAATTCAAAAACAAAAGGACTACAATAGGGTGCGAAATAGATGAAAAGGAGCGAGCAGAATGAAAAGAAGACCGGTGCCTATTCACGAAACAGGCTATATCTGTGCCTCTTTGGCTATGGTCAGCGGCTTTTTGGAGACCTATACTTATTTATTAAAGGGTGGCGTGTTTGCCAATGCCCAAACCGGCAACTTTGCCCTGCTGGGTATGGCCATCGCCCACGGCGATGTGAAGAAGGTGTTTACCTACCTGATCCCCATGTGCTTTTATGTGATCGGCATTGCCATGACGGTGACGATGCCCCGCCTGCTGGATGAGAACAAGCTGCTGCGGTGGGATACAGTGTTCGTGGCGCTGGAGATCGGCCTGCTGTTTGTGGTGGGCTGCCTGCCAAAATCGGTGCCCTTTACCGTGTCCACCGTAACGGTGGCCTTTATCTGCGCCATGCAGTACAATACGTTTAAGCGCACCAACAATATGGCGTTTTCCTCCACCTTTTGTACCAACAATCTGCGCCAGCTGGCGCTGCATTTTCTGGATTATCTGCGCACCAAGGAGCGCCAGAGCCTAAAGAACAGCCTTACCTATATGTTGATTAACGGATCCTTTTTGCTGGGGGCAGTGATCGGTACCCTGTGCGCCCGCTGGCTGGGCGATCGGGCCGTGTGGGTGTGCTGCGGCGTTCTGGTGCCGGTGTTGCTGTCGCTGATCTTTGGCAAGCGGGAGGTAGAGAGCGAACTGCTGGCCGAGGAGAGACAGGAGTTGGCTGTGGAAGAACGCGCTTTGGAAGAAGAGCAGCGTGAATTGCAGGACGAGAATAAGGGATCGTAAGCAGACGGAGGGTATCCGCTCCTGCGGTTATATACATTAGAACAACTTAAAAAGAGCACCCAACCGGGTGCTCTTTTTTATATATAATAGGTATGCTTGTCCCGCATTTGGCGGGTCGAAGGGTGTCGGCGGGGGCGGCAAGGCCAAAATGCCGGTATTGGGCAGCAAAATAACGGATTTTTGGCTTAAAATCGAGCAAAATGCGGGGTACGAGATATTGTGGATCGTGGACAAAATATGACAGAATTTTACCATATTTTGGGAAAAATATGAAATTTGGCAACAAAAAGGTTACAAATTGCAATCTTTGGAAGCCGGATTTCTACCAAACCTACAAAATTTTGCTTTCACGCGGTAAAGCGTGTAAACGAAAGACCACAAGATATTGATTAGCGCGGCGGCATTTTTGTTTTACATCAAACGGGATTTGTGCAACTTCAACAAAAACATCCGGTTTGAAAAGTTGACTTCTTAGTGATTTGTGATATAATCGTCAGCGTCTTAGGGAAATACTAACGGAAAAGGCAGAATAAATTGCTTCTGCTCTTGTGGTGGCTCCCCTCAAAAGAGCCCCTCAATAAAAAACGGCAAGCCTGTTTTCTATTTTCCAAAACAAAAGGAGATTCAGATGATTTATCGATCCAAATCCGGTGGCGTAAAACGCTGGGCAAAGATGCTCACCACAGCTGTGCTGGCCTTTGTGCTGGCCATCGTTGTGTTCGCCTCCACTGCATTCGCTGGCCTGCTCAACGAATATAATGTGGATATTGTGGTAGATGGCGTGACCACCGCCGTGACCACCAGAGAAGAGAAACCAACCGAGATCCTGACCAATGCAAACATTACGCTGGAGAGCACCGACAAGCTGGACCTTTCAGGCTTTGAAGCCGGCAAGGGCGGCAAGATCGTGCTGGACCGGCAGCATACTGTCAATGTGGAAGTGAACCACACCATCACCGCCTATGCCGTGTATGCGGATACCGTAGGCGACGCCCTTACAGAGGCGGGTCTGGCGCTGCACAGCGCAGACAAGGTGAATTACGCCCTGTCCGATCCGGTAACGGACGGCATGGTCATCCGGGTAAATACTGCCTTTACCGTTACCCTGACGGCAGACGGCAAGACCCAGAGTTTTGCCATGGTGGAGGGCACCGTGGGCGACCTGCTGGACCTGGCTAAGGTACAGCTGGGTACGAATGATTATGCAGAACCTTCAGCCGCAACATCCCTTAAGGCAGGCATGAAGATTCATGTGTACCGGGTCAGCTACAAGACCGTCACCGAGACGGAGACCCTGTCCTATAAGACGGAGACCAAGACCGACAGCAAGCTCACCGTAGGCAAGACCAAAGTGGAGCAGCAAGGCCAGAACGGCTCCGCCGATGTGACCTATAAAGTGAAGCTGGTTAACGGCAAAGAAAAGACCCGCACGGAAGAGAAGCGGGTGGTTACCAAAAAGCCGGTGAAGAAGATTATGCGCACCGGTACCAAAGCCGCCGGCGTAAAGGCAAACGGCGTAAAGTCCAGAGGCGGTTATTCCGTGGGCCAGAGCATCAGCGGTCGGTACACCCATTACTGCGCCTGCGCGGTGTGCAACGGCAACTCCCGCGGCATCACCACCAGCGGCCGCCGCATTTATAACGGTATGTCCAATCCCCATTATGTGGCCTGCAACTGGCTGCCCCTGGGCTCTGTGATCTCCGTGAACGGCACCAACTACACCGTAGTGGACCGTGGCGGCAGCGGGCTGTCCAGCCAGGGCAGAATTGATATTTTCACCCCGGAGGGGCACGCAGCCTGCTATCGCTACGGCACCGGCAGCTGCTCCATTAAGATCGTTCGTCTGGGTTGGTAAGTTGGTAAAAAAGAACCCCATCGGTATTGCACCGGTGGGGTTTTTACTTTGTAGCGAGTGCATGATTGTACCGTTGCATTTTGTAGGGGCGGAAACCTGCCACCCGCCAATTCCGGAGGTGCTCTAAATGTATCACGGGCGGATACTATCCGCCCCTACGGCATTTCTGTTGCCATAACGCCATAAAAAGCCGTAGGGCGGGGGCTTGCTCCCGAGTGAATTGCACGCAGTGCAAGAGACACGAGGCTCCAAATGCGTCAGCGTTTGGGAGAAACAGTCCGGGGGACTGTTTCGTAGCGAGTGTATCAATCCCTCCGAGTTTGCCTACGGCAAACCCACCACCTAACCGGTGCCCGTCCCCTCTGTCGCTGCGCGACATCTCCCCGCACTGCGGGGAGTCACCCTTTACAAGGGAGGCATATCGGTTACAAAATCTAAGCCCCCCTGCAAAGGGGGGGAAGCGGCATAGCCGCAGGAGGGATTGCGCCGGAGACGATGGGAAGAACGATCAAAAAACAAGCCGCCGTACCCATGTGGTGCGGCGGCTTTTGCATTCTGTTCATTCACTGACTTTTCTTGGGCTTGGCGTAGGTGGAATAGGTGGTGTAATTCACCTTGCCGCCGACGGTGCGGGTGAGTACATACTGCTTGCCGGTTTTTTTAATGCTGATCTTTACATCCTTGGGCTTTACATTCTTTTGCCCCATTACCTTGCAGGTGAGGGTGCCGTTCTTGGCGGTCATTTGCAGCCGAATGTCCGTGCCGCTGGTGTTCTTAAACTGAAAGTCCGTGGTGTTCCACTGCACGGTAGCGTCCCCGCCCAGGGGTACATAGCTAATTTCCAGCGAGTGGGGCGCCCGGCAGACCACCATTAAATTGGCGCGGAGAATGCACTCAAAAATGGTGCTGCTCACCTGGCATACCCCGCCGCCCAGGCCGTCTACAAACTCGCCGTCCTGCACCACCTTGGCAGTGGCGTACCCGGCCAGCACCGTGCGCTTGCCCACCGTTTGGTTAAAGCTGAAGGTGCGCCCCGCAGGGATTACCAGGTTGTTCAGCTTGCGAATAGAGGCGGTAATGTTGGCAGTGCGGGTCTCGTTCTTGGCGTCGTAGTAAGTGGTGTAGCTGGCCAGCTCATGGCTGTACCCGCTGCCGCTTTTGCGGTGGAGCGCCGGATAAATGGTAGAGGTATAGCTCTCCCGGAACGTGGTCTTGGTGTTCTCCGTGGTGGTGACGGTGGTGGTTTCCGTAGTGGTTTCCTGTTTGGTTGTGGTGTCTGTGCCGGCAGCGGGCTTGGCGGCGCACCCGGTAAAGGCGCCCACCACCAGTGCTGCCGCCAGCAAGCAGGTGCAAATGCGTTTCATAACCATTTTACTTCTTTTCTTTATAAGGCTTCTTCACCGTGACCCAGCCGGGCTTGTTTACCTGGCGGGCACGGGCAATGGACAGGGCGTCGCCGGGAATATCGTCCGTAATGGTGGAACCGGCGGCAATGTATGCCCGGTCGCCCACTTCTACCGGTGCCACCAGGTTGGTGTTGCAGCCGATAAAGGCGCCGTCGCCGATCTTGCAGCGGCGCTTGTTTTTGCCGTCATAGTTGACCGTTACCGTGCCGCAGCCAAAGTTCACCCCGGCGCCCACATCGCTGTCGCCAATGTAGGTCAGGTGGGCGCTTTTGGTGCCGGCGCCTACGGTACTGTTCTTCACTTCCACAAAGTCGCCGATGTGCACACCGGTGTGCAGCACGCTGCCACCCCGGATTTGTACAAAGGGGCCTGCGTCCGCGCCGTCCTCCACGGTACTGTCAGTCAGCTTCACATTGTCTAAGGTTACCCCGTTGCCCACGGTGCCGTCCATAATATAGGTGTTCGGCCCGATCAGGCAGTCCTTGCCGATGGTGGTGTTCCCCAGCAGGATGGTGCCGGGCAGAATGGTGGTGCCGGTGCCGATCTGTACCGTGTCGGCGATCATCACACCGTCGGTGCAGGGAATGTCCACCCCGTCTATCATCCATTGGTGCATGATCTTGTGGCGCAGGATTTCGTTGAGAATGTGCAGCTGGGCTCGGTCATTGGCACCCAGTACCACATCGCTGTTCTCGACTACATAGGCGTTGGCGCCGTTGCCGGCGCCCAGCAGAATGGAAAGGCTGTCGGTTAGGTAGTATTCATTCTGGGCGTTTTGATTGGTAATCCGATCCAGGGCGTACAGCAGCTTGTCGCCCATAAACCAGTAGCACCCGGCGTTGCTCTCGTTGATCTTTTTTTCTTCCTCGGTGGCGTCCTTGTGCTCCACAATGCACTGGAGCTTACCGTCGGCGCTGCGCTTAATGTGGCCGATCCCGTTGGTGTCCTCCACCAAGGCGCTGATGAGGGTGATGGCGTTGCCCTCGCTTTTGTGCAAAGCGTAGGCACCGTTAATAGTAGGCTCGTCCAGCAGCGGACCGTCGCCGTTTAGAACCAAAATATCGTCTCCCCGGTGGCGCTCAATAAAATCCCGGGCGCACATAACCGCGTGGCCGGTGCCCAGCTGGGGCTCTTGCAGGGCGGTCTCAATGGTTGGATCCAGATTTTGCAGGTGGTCCTCCACCTCTGTATGCCGGTAGCCGGTGATCACGCAGATGGCCGCACACCCGGCGCTCTTTACGGCAGAAACCACATAGTCGATCATGGGCTTCATCAGCACCTTGCACATCACTTTGGGGCAGTCCGCCTTCATCCGGGTGCCTTTGCCCCCGGCTAAAATAATTGCACATTTCATAGGTCTATCGTTCCTTTCCAAACCGGATATTCTTTGATTTGTGCTTTCATTATGCAACAATCGGCGGCGCTTTGCAAGTCTATTTGACAGAAAGCGTATAAAATAATAAAAAAATAAGAAAAAGTATTTGTATTTTGGCCCCCGCTGTGCTATAATTTTACCGCATTATACTGACGCAGTGTAAATTTGCGGGTATATTACAAACTATTTTTTGGAGGTATTCTCAATGGCAAAAAAGTATTGCTACCTCTTCTCTGAGGGTAATGCAAACATGAGAGAACTTCTCGGCGGTAAGGGTGCTAACCTGGCCGAGATGACCAACATCGGCCTGCCGGTGCCCCAGGGCTTCACCATCACGACTGAGGCCTGCACCCAGTATTATGAGGACGGCCGCGAGATCAATCCTGAGATCATGGATGAGATCAACCAGTATATCGTAAAGATGGAAGAGATCACCGGCAAGAAGTTCGGCGACAAGCAGAATCCGCTGCTGGTATCCGTTCGCTCCGGCGCAAGAGCTTCCATGCCCGGCATGATGGACACCATCCTGAACCTGGGTCTGAACGAGGATGTTGTGGACACCATCGCTACCCAGTCCGGTAATCCCCGTTGGGCTTGGGACTGCTACAGAAGATTTATCCAGATGTACTCCGACGTGGTTATGGAAGTGGGTAAGAAGTACTTTGAGGAGCTCATCGATGAGATGAAGACCAAAAAGGGCGTTACCCAGGATGTGGAGCTGGACGCTGACGATCTGAAGGAGCTGGCTTCTCAGTTCAAGGCCGAGTACAAGGCCAAGATCGGCGAGGACTTCCCCACGGATCCTAAGGAGCAGCTGATGGGCGCCATCAAGGCTGTGTTCCGTTCTTGGGACAACCCCCGCGCAAATGTATATCGTCGTGACAACGACATTCCGTATTCTTGGGGTACTGCCGTTAACGTGCAGTCCATGGCCTTTGGTAACATGGGCGATGACTGCGGCACCGGCGTTGCCTTTACCCGTGACCCCGCTACCGGCGCCAAGGGCCTCTTCGGTGAGTTCCTGACCAACGCCCAGGGCGAGGACGTAGTGGCCGGTGTGCGTACACCTATGCACATTCAGGAGATGGAGCAGAAGTTCCCCGAGGCTTTCGCACAGTTCACCCAGGTTTGCCAGACTTTGGAGAACCATTACAGAGATATGCAGGACATGGAGTTCACCGTGGAGCACGGTAAGCTGTTCATGCTGCAGACCCGTAACGGTAAGCGTACCGCTCAGGCTGCTCTGAAGATCGCTTGTGATCTGGTAGACGAGGGCATGAGAACGGAAGAAGAAGCCGTTGCTATGATCGATCCTCGTAACCTGGACACCCTGCTGCACCCGCAGTTTGACGCTGCCGCCATTAAGGCTGCTACCCCGGCCGGTAAGGGCCTGGGCGCTTCTCCCGGCGCTGCTTGCGGTAAAGTTGTGTTCACCGCTGATGACGCTGTGGAGTGGAACGAGAGAGGCGAGAAGGTGGTTCTGGTTCGTCTGGAGACTTCTCCCGAGGACATCACCGGCATGAAGGCTTCTCAGGGCATCCTGACCGTTCGCGGCGGTATGACTTCTCACGCTGCCGTTGTTGCTCGTGGTATGGGTACCTGCTGCGTATCCGGCTGCGGCGACATTGTAATGGACGAGGCCAACAAGCAGTTCACTCTGGCAGGCAAGACCTATCACGAGGGCGACTACATCTCCATTGACGGTTCTACCGGTAATATTTATGACGGTATTATCGCTACCCAGGACGCAACCATTTCCGGCGACTTCGGTCGTATCATGGGCTGGGCCGATAAGTTCCGTGTACTGAAAGTACGCACCAACGCAGACACCCCCGCAGACGCTAAGAAGGCTCGTGAGCTGGGCGCTGAGGGTATCGGTCTGTGCCGTACCGAGCATATGTTCTTTGAGGAAGACAGAATTGCTGCTTTCCGTGAGATGATCTGCTCTGACACCGTTGAGGAGCGCGAGGCTGCTCTGGAGAAGATCCTGCCGTATCAGCAGGGCGACTTTGAGAAGCTGTATGAGGCGCTGGAGGGCTGCCCGGTAACCATCCGTTTCCTGGATCCCCCGCTGCATGAGTTCGTTCCCACTGAGGAAGAAGATATTGAGAAGTTGGCTAAGGCACAGGGCAAGAGCGTTGAGCAGATCAAGGCCATCATTGCTTCTCTGCATGAGTTCAACCCGATGATGGGTCACCGTGGCCTGCGTCTGGCTGTGACTTATCCTGAGATCGCTAAGATGCAGACCAAGGCCGTGATCCGCGCTGCCATCAATGTACAGAAGGCACATCCGGATTGGACCGTGGCTCCGGAGATCATGATCCCCCTGTCTTGCGATGCCAAGGAACTGAAGTATGTAAAGGACATCGTGGTTGCCACCGCTGATGCAGAAATCAAGGCTGCCGGCAGCGATATGAAGTATGAAGTGGGCACCATGATCGAGATCCCCCGCGCAGCTCTGACTGCCGGCGAGATCGCTAAGGAAGCAGAGTTCTTCTGCTTCGGCACCAACGACCTGACTCAGATGACCTACGGCTTCAGCCGTGATGACGCCGGTAAGTTCCTGAACGCTTACTATGACGCCAAGATCTTTGAGAACGATCCCTTCGCCAAGCTGGATCGTGACGGTGTTGGCCAGCTGATGCAGATGGCTGTGAAGAACGGTAAAGCTACCCGTCCCCAGCTGCACTGCGGTATCTGCGGTGAGCACGGCGGTGACCCCAGCTCCGTAGAGTTCTGCCACCAGATCGGTCTGGACTATGTGTCCTGCTCTCCGTTCCGTGTGCCGATCGCGCGTCTGGCCGCTGCACAGGCTGCTATCGCTGAGAAGAACGCATAAGTTCTCCTTACAAATCCATAACAAAAAGGACAGTCCTCGGACTGTCCTTTTTTTGTTTTCTCTTCACTGCCGAACAGGGGCAACAGGGGACAGACCCCTGTTTCCAAATCTTGCAGGCTCGGTAGTTACAGCGAACCGCATTTATTTTTCTTTCCCCAGTAATCGGCGAAGCTTCTTTTTTAGGCGGGCGAGACCAATGCCAAAGGTGGAGGTGCGCTGGTACCAAGCCAGGCGGCGCAGGGGCTTTTTGGTTGCTTTCAGTTCTGCTTTCAGGGCTTTGCGCTCTTCTTTTAGCGCCTGAATTTGCGCGTCTTGCTTTTTGTTGCGCTCTTGCAGCTGGGTGACCTTGCGCTGACTGTCTCGCAGCTGCGTGGCCAGGCGGCTGTCGTCCTCTATCTCTTTGCGTTGCAGGCGCACGGCGGTATCCACCCGGCGGGCGATCTCCTCCGGCGGGCGCACCAGCATGGAATGTACCGGCTGAGCATAAGAAGTAGCTGCCGTTTTTTCGTCGTACAGCGAGCGGGCAGGCGTGCCTGTGCGGTCATCGTAAATGGTCTTGATCCCGTTTTCATTCAAGAAGTCGATTAGGTGCCAGAACCGCTCCGCGTGGCCGTTATTCACCTGGCGGAAGTCGGTTTGATCATACAGCGCTGTCAGATCCGTGTCCGGTGTGACGGCAGAGGCGGGAATGGCAGGAATGTTGTGATACTCTGCCAGCTCCCGAATGCGGGCGTCCGTGGGGAATAACAGGCTGGGCACGCCACACAGAATATTGCCGATGGCATCGTGAATGCGGGTGCCGTAGTTAAAGTCCATCTCTCGATTAAAGGCGAACATACTGGGCAGGTTGATGAAGAACCGGGCCTTGTCCTCCACAAATACCGGGTGGTCCAGATTGGTGGGGTGCAGCACGCGGCTGTCTGCCGTGTCCGGGTGGGGAATCCCCAGGTACATCAGCCGCAAATCGTCAATAAACTGAGGCACAAAGTAGGTGTTGGGGAACCGTTCGGTGCAGCGCACGGCGAACTTTTTGAAATCCGGCGGATTGGACACAGAGCCGGTAAAGCACAGTTTGGATTCCGGGGTCAAAGGCTGCTTCTCTCGCAGGGGTAGACCCGGGCCGTTCAGTGCCAAAGAGGGGCAGCCGGTCACATCGATCTGGGAAAAGCCCAGTCCTTTGAGATAATCATAGGTGATCTGGCCCCGCACGCCCACGCTGGCAGAATGATCCAGCACGGCGGCGATAAAGTCCCGGGCGGCGCCGTCAAATTCCCGGGGCTGCTCCAGGTGTGGCTCGTAGGGCAGCTGAATGCCAATGCCGGTGACCGTTACGGGAATCGTCAGCTGGCGAATCAGTGCCGTCCAGTGCTTTAAGCACTTGCGGGCAAAGTCCTCCCGAAAGGCGTTGGCCATGGGCAGGATCAGCCGGTCGTAGTTCTCATTGATCTCTTGGGCTGTAATCTGCTTTTTCACCAACGTCAGGTCAGAGATAAAGTCCACCCGGCTGTCCGCAGTGGCCACCAGCCGGGTGATGCTGTTGGCAAACAGCAGATTCCCGGTGTTGTTGCCGATGATCTTGTCGGTGATTACATCCAGGGCATTGTATTCCGCCCAGGGCGCTACCCCGGCGCGAATGAGTATCCGTTCCATTTTCTTCTCCGCTCCTTTTATTTTTGCATAAAGTTTGATAGTCTACTTTATGATACAGTATAACAAAAAAGCCGCCCCTTGTCAAAATAGATGTCCGTGAACAGGGGACGGTTCCTTGTTTTGCGGGTGCGCTGCATTTTTTTGCTTTTCTTTTGCCTTTTGCCGTTGACAAGGGGCGCGAGTGGTGTTATAATACGACCTAAGCACTAATGGGCTTTAAAGCGCTAAAGTGCCAAGCGCAAAATGATAACAGGAACAGGAGTAACCAATCATGACCCCCAGAAAAGGCAATTTAATGGGCGTGCGCACCGACATTAAGGTGCTGGATGCCACCATTCGCGACGGCGGACTGTGCAACAACTTTGACTTCAGCGACGAATTTGTGCGGGAACTGTATAAGACCAATATCAAAAGCGGCGTGGACTATATGGAGTTTGGGTATAAGGCCAGCCGCACCCTTTTCAACGAGGCGGATTTTGGCAAGTGGAAGTTCTGCAAGGAAGAGGACATTCGTGCCATTGTTGGCGAAAATGTAAGCGATATGAAGATTTCCGTGATGGCAGATGTAGGCCGCTGCGATTTTAAAACGGACTTTCTGCCAAAAAGCGAGAGCGTCATCGACATGGTGCGCGTGGCCTGCTACATTCACCAGATTCCGGCAGCTATTGAGATGATCGAGTATTTCCATGACCTGGGGTACGAGACCACCTGTAATATTATGGCCATCAGCCAGGCCGGTTCCGGCCAGGTGGGCGAGGCGCTGGAGATGCTGTGTAACTCCTCGGTGGATGTGATCTACCTGGTAGACAGCTACGGCTCCCTGTACCCGGAGAATGCCGGTGTGCTGGCCCAGCGGTACTTAGAAGCGGCCACTGCGGCCGGCAAACAGGTGGGCTTCCACGCCCACAACAACCAGAACTTGGCCTTTGCCAACACCATTGAGACCCTGTCCTACGGTGTGTCCTACCTGGACGCCACCGCCATGGGTATGGGTCGGGGCGCCGGCAACTGCGCTATGGAGCTGCTGCTGGGCTTCTTAAAGAACCCCAAGTACAGCTTGTATAGCCTGCTGATTTTTATTGAAAAGTATATGATCCCCCTGCGGGAGGCTGGGGTGCAGTGGGGCTTTGATCTGCAATATATGTTCACCGGTCAATTGAACCGTCACCCCCGGGAGGCCATGAACTTTACCGCCCAGCACCGCACGGATTACTGCGAATTTTACAAATCTCTGCTGGACAACGACTAAACATACAGAAAATCGCCCCGCAAGCGACCGTTTCGGCTGTCTGCGGGGTTTGTTTTGTACTTATTTGATTTTCTCCAAATCCTGAGCGATTTGGGCATGGTCAATGGGGTGATCCCGGAAGTAGTATTTTTTGTCCCGATCACTGATGGGGCGCAGCACGCGGCAGGGGTTGCCCACAGCCACTACATTGGCGGGAATGTCTTTGGTAACGACGGACCCGGCGCCGATGACCGTGTTGTCACCGACGGTGACCCCGGGCAGGATGACTGCTCCGGCGCCGATCCAGCAGGTACGGCCAATGTGCACCGGCATATTGTATTGGTAGTCGTACTCCCGCAGCTCCGGCAGCACCGGGTGGCCGGCGGTGGCGATGGTCACATTGGGGGCGATCATGGTGTTGTCGCCGATGTAAATATGGGTGTCGTCCACCATGGTAACGGCAAAGTTGCAGTACACATGGTTGCCCAAATGCACATGCGCGCCGCCGAAGTTAGAATAAAACGGGGGCTCAATATAGCAGTTCTCGCCCAGTTCGGCAAACATCTCTTTCATCAGGGCCTGGCGCTTGTCCGTTTCTGAGGGTCGTGTGTGGTTGAATTCATACAGACGGTCCAGGCACAGCCGCTGCCGGTCCATAATCTCATCATCGCCGGGCAGGTACAGCGCACCGGTGTGCATTCTGTCTTTCATTGCCATAGGGGGCACCTCCGTGCATTTTTCTTCATTATAAGCAAAGAAGCGGTCCTTTGTCAATGGCCACTTGCAGCAGCCCCGTCTCCGTGCTATAATACACTGGATTTCTACCGGCAGCGCGCTGCTCACCAAGGAGAAAAAAGATGAAAAAGCCCTATCAAAAGACCATGTATGCCTGCTTTATCGGCTATATTGTGCAGGCCATTGTAAACAATTTTGTGCCCCTGCTGTTTGTCACCTTCCAGACCGACTACCGGGTGCCGCTGCAAAAGATTACCCTGCTGATCACTGTGAATTTTCTCATCCAGCTGTGTGTAGATCTGCTGTCTGCCGGGTTCATTGACCGGATTGGCTACCGGGCGTCTGTTCTGCTGGCCCACGGCTTTGCAGCTGCCGGGCTGATCTTGCTGACGATTTTGCCGGATCGTACTGCCGACCCGTTTGTGGGTATTTTGCTGGCGGTGGTGGTGTACGCTCTGGGCGGCGGGCTGTTGGAGGTGCTGGTCAGCCCCATTTTGGAGGCCTGCCCAACGGATAACAAAGCCTCCGCCATGAGCCTGCTCCATTCGTTCTATTGCTGGGGGCAGATGGGTGTGGTTCTGCTGTCCACTCTGTTCTTTACCGTCTTTGGTATCGCCAACTGGAAAGCGCTGGCGCTGGTGTGGGCGGCGGTGCCCATCTTAAACGGCGTGCTTTTTGCCACCGCGCCGATTTATTCTTTGAATCCGGAGGGCGGCGCGGGTCTAACCTTAAAGGAACTGTGCCGCAACAAGGTGTTTTGGCTGCTCATGCTGATGATGCTGGGCGCCGGTGCGGCGGAGAATACCGTTAGCCAGTGGGCGTCCGCCTTTGCAGAGGAAGGGCTGGGGGTCACCAAAACCGTGGGCGACCTGGCAGGACCCATGGCTTTTGCGGCGCTGATGGGTACCGCACGGCTGATTTACGGCAAGTGGGGTCACAAGCTGCATTTGGAGAAGTGCATGCTGGGCAGCAGCCTGCTGTGTGTGGCAGCGTATTTGGCAATCGCGCTGGTTCCGGATCCACGGCTGGCGCTGGTGGGCTGCGCCGTGTGCGGCTTTTCGGTGGGTATTCTGTGGCCGGGCACCTTTAGCAAAGGCTCTGCCGCCATTCCCAAGGGCGGCACGGCGATGTTTGCCCTGTTTGCTCTGGCCGGTGACCTGGGTTGCAGCGCCGGACCCACCCTGGCGGGTATGGTTACCCGGGTGTGCGACGGCAATATGCGCCGAGGGATTTTGGCGGGGATCGTCTTTCCCTTGCTGCTGGTGCTGTGCTTGGTGTTTGGGAAGAAGCGGAAAGCCGCAGCGGGAAATGCGCAGGCGGATACGAACCGCTCCCATGGTTAACCGATTCTAAAAACAAAAACGGTGCCCTTTTCTATAAGGGCACCGCGGTTTTTATGGGTGTTTGGATTACATTTGGAATTTGCGGATATACTCATCCATGCAGGACTGGATGATTTCTTCCGCCTTTGCCCGGTCATCCACTTCCAGCACAGAGGTGCTCTTGCTCACTTCCAGGGTCTTATACACCTCAAAAAAGTGCTTGATCTCCTCAAAATAGTGGGCGGGCAGCTGGTCAATGTTGGTGTAGCAGTTGTAGTTGGGGTCGTTTACCGGCACGGCGATGATTTTTTCGTCCTTGGCGCCGCCGTCCTCCATCATCAGTACGCCAATGGGGGCGCACTCCACGATGGTCATGGGCTGAATTTGCTCGCTGCACAGGACCAGCACATCCAGCGGGTCCTTGTCGCTGGCGTAGGTGCGGGGGATAAAGCCGTAGTTGGCCGGATAGTGAGTAGAGGTAAAGAGCACCCGGTCCAGTTTGAGCATACCGGTCTCCTTGTCCAATTCGTACTTGTTTTTGCCGCCTTTTTGAATTTCAATCACGGCGTAAAAGCGGTCTTTGCGGATCCGCTTGGGGCTGATGTCATGCCAAATGTTCATCATGGAACCTCCTTCTTAGGGTCTTGCTGTTCTCTTTTTTGTACACTCTTATTTTATCATAGTCCCCGGCGGGGCGCAAGGGAGCGGGCGGCGGCATTTTCCACGAACTTTTGTTGTAATTCCCGCGTTTTTATGGTACTATTGAAAAAACAACACAGAAAGGAAGGGATACCCTGTGTTTGCAGATATTGCGAAAATCAAAATCAAAGGCGGCGACGGCGGTGCCGGTGCAGTGGCCTTTCATCGAGAGAAGTATGTGGCTGCCGGCGGCCCGGACGGCGGTGACGGCGGCAAGGGCGGCGATGTGGTCTTTGTGGTAGACGATAATTTGGCTACCCTGGCAGACTTTCGTTATAAACGGAAATATGCGGCCCAAAACGGCGAGCCGGGTCGTGGCGGTCGGCAGTACGGCCGTAAGGGCCAGGATCTGGAAATTCGCGTGCCCCGAGGCACGGTGATCCGCGAGGTACAAAGCGGCGCCGTCATGGCGGATATGAGCAAGACAGAGCGGTTTATTGCAGCCAAGGGCGGCAAGGGCGGCTGGGGCAATATGCACTTTGCCACCCCCACCCGGCAGGTGCCTCGCTTTGCCAAGCCCGGCGTGCCCGGCGAGGAGTGGGAGATCAGTCTGGAGCTGAAGCTCATTGCGGATGTGGGGCTGATCGGCTTTCCCAGCGTGGGCAAAAGCAGCCTGATCTCCGTGGTCAGCCAGGCCAAGCCCAAAATCGGCGACTACCACTTTACCACCCTGGTGCCCAATTTGGGCGTGGTGTCCATGGGCGCGGGCAACAGCTTTGTGCTGGCGGATATTCCCGGGTTGATCGAGGGCGCGTCAGACGGCGTGGGCCTGGGCCATGACTTTTTGCGCCATGTGGAGCGCTGCCGGTTGCTGGTGCACCTGGTGGATGTAAGCGGTCACGAGGGACGAGACCCGATCGAGGATTTTGACGCCATCAACCGGGAGCTGGAGAAGTTCAACCCGGAGCTGGCCAAAGCGCCCCAGATTGTGGCGGGCAATAAAATCGACATGGCGGAGCCGGAGCAAATTGAACGGCTGAAAGCCTATGTAGAGGCCAAGGGCTACGACTACTATTCCATTTGCGCGCCCATTCAGGAGGGCACCCGGGAATTGATGAACGCAGTGTGGAACCGGCTGCAAACGCTGCCCCCGGTGAAGGAGTACGAGCCGGAGGAGATCCCCACGGAGCTGCTGGTGCAAAACAGTACCGGCTTTACCATCACCAATCCGGAGCCGGGCTACTACATGGTAGAGGCTCCCTGGTTTCCCAAGGTGCTCAAGGGCATTGATGTGGAGGACTACGAGGCGCTGCAATACATGCAGCGGGTGCTGGAGAAGAGCGGCGTGTTTGAGGCGCTGCGGCAGCGGGGGATCCAGGAGGGCGATATTGTCAGCCTGTATGATATTGAGTTTGAGTACATTCCGTAAGGAGCAAGTATGGAAGTGTTGAACACAGATCCGCGGCAGCTAAGCCCGCTGAATTTGGCCTTTATCGGCGACTGCGTGTATGAGATGCAGGTGCGCTGCCACCTGGTGGCGCTGGCCAATCGGCCGGTGAACGACCTGCACCGGGAGAGCGTAAAGTTCGTCAGCGCCAAGGCCCAGACGGCGGCCTTTGCCCGCATGGAGCCACTGCTGACAGAGGAAGAACTGGCGGTGTTTAAGCGGGGGCGCAATGCCAAGACCGGCCACCAGCCTAAGAGCGCCACCGTTGGCGAGTATCACTGCGCCACCGGGGTGGAGGCGCTGTTTGGCTACCTGTACTTAACCGGTCAAACGGAGCGGATTGAGGAACTGTTTGCCATAATCTTTCAAGAGGGCGAATAAACTATATGAAAGAGAACACCCACTGCAAGGTGTTCTCTTTTTATCTATAAGTTTAGCAAAAGAAAAAGACCGGCAGGCGAACCTGTCGGTCTTTGGTTTTCTCTGTATCGAGAGGGATTAGCCCAACTCGGAGAAGTATTTGATGGTGCGAACCATCTGAGAGGTGTAGGAGTTCTCGTTATCATACCAAGAAACAACCTGAACCTCATAGGTGTCGTCAGCAACCTTCAGCACCATGGTCTGGGTAGCGTCGAACAGAGAACCGTAACGCATACCCACGATGTCGGAGGATACGATCTCGTCGGTGTTGTAACCGAAGGACTCGGTAGTCTCAGCCTTCATAGCAGCGTTGATGGCCTCAACGGTCACTTCCTTGTCGGTCTTGATGACAGCGGTCAGGATGGTGGTGGAACCGGTGGGGGTGGGAACACGCTGTGCAGAGCCGATCAGCTTGCCGTTCAGCTCGGGGATAACCAGGCCAATAGCCTTAGCAGCACCGGTGCTGTTGGGAACGATGTTCACGGCAGCAGCACGAGAACGACGCAGGTCGCCCTTTCTCTGCGGGCCGTCCAGAGTCATCTGGTCGCCGGTGTAAGCGTGGATGGTGCACATAATACCGCTCTGGATGGGAGCAAAGTCGTTCAGGGCCTTTGCCATGGGAGCCAGGCAGTTGGTGGTGCAGGAAGCGGCGGAGATCACGGTGTCCTCAGCCTTCAGGGTCTCGTGGTTTACATTGTATACGATGGTGGGCAGATCGTTGCCTGCGGGAGCAGAAATAACAACCTTGCGGGCACCGGCCTTAATGTGAGCAGAAGCCTTCTCCTTGGAAGTGTAGAAACCGGTGCACTCCAGCACTACGTCTACCTTCAGCTCGCCCCAGGGCAGCTCAGAAGCGTCAGCCTTTGCATAAATCTTGATCTCTTTGCCGTCTACGATGATGGAGTCATCGGTAGCGGACACGGTGTCAGCCAGTGCGTACTTGCCCTGAGAAGAATCGTACTTCAGCAGGTGAGCCAGCATTTTGGGAGAAGTCAGGTCGTTGATGGCAACCACTTCATAGCCTTCTGCGCCGAACATCTGACGGAAAGCCAGACGGCCGATACGGCCGAAACCATTGATAGCAACTCTTACCATTTGGAATTACCTCCGAAAAATATTTGAATTTACCCGGGCGCTATGCGCCCTTGTATTGCAGTCTTTATTTTATACCGCTTTTGCTAAATAATCAAGCGGAATTTCCACTTTTGTCAATGTTCACCAAAATTCAGCTTTTCAGCGGTGCTTTCTTGTGTTATAATGATTTGCAGCGGGCGGTCGCGTCGGGTGTTTTATAAAGTTATGCCTCCCTTGTAAAGGGAGGGGGACCGCCGTAGGCGGTGGAGGGATTATACGGTAAAAGCACTCTGCATTTTCACCTCCGGTGCAATCCCTCAGTCAGCTGCGCTGACAGCTCCCTTTGCAAGGGAGCCTAAGTACAGAACAGGGGATCGTCCCTTGTTTTGTGTTTTGTTTTTGGTAAAATAAAAAAGGGTGAATTTTATGGAACAGATTTTACTTGAAAAAATTAAGAAACTTGGGATAAAAGAATTTGAGAATTTTAATTCTTTAAATCTTATGGATGGAAATTACTTGAATATAGAATGTATACTTCCTAATGGGGATAAAACTAAAATTCTTGATAACGATACACAATACTATGCAAAACAGATTGATATTGAAGGAAGCGATAAATGTTATGGTGTAGCTGCTAATGAAAAGTTTATTGCTGTATATAAATATGGTTGCAATGGAGAAAATGCAGAACTTGTACTATGGAAAAAAATATAATTTCCATAGAACAGGGGACGGTTCCTTGTTCTAAGACAGGGTGCTGCCCTTGTACCCATGGGGCAGATCCCCTGTACTACACAATAGGAATTTAACCGGAGGCGACGGTATGTACAAACCAATTTCTACCTATACCGGGCGGCATTTTGACCCGTACCATGCGGTGGCGGCGGATCTGGATGTGCGGGATATTGCCCACGCCCAGTCTCTGATGACCCGCGCCAACGGCCATTTCCCGGCATTTTACTCCGTGGGGCAGCACTCTTTGGCTTGCGCCCGAGAGGCACTGGTGCGGGGTGAAGCGAACCAAACGGCACTGTTTTGCCTGCTCCATGACGGCGCAGAGGCGTATATGAGCGATGTGACCCGGCCGGTGAAGGCCCGGCTGCCGGAATTTGTCCGGGCAGAGGAGCGGCTGCTGGCGCTGCTGTTTGACACCTTGGTAGAGGCTCGGCCTACTCCGGCGCAGTGGCAGACGGTCACGGAGATCGACAACGCCATGCTGTCGGCGGAATTTTTGCATTTTACCGGCGAGGTGATCCCCACGAATGCCCCGCCCCTGCAACGCGCCCCGGATTGGACGCAGCTGCCCTTTGATCGGGTGGAGCAGGATTTTCTCCATCTGTACGCCCACCTGCGCGGCTGAAAAGGCGCGCTTTCGGTAATACGTAACATAAAGGGAAAAAGGAGCAATTCCATTGTTGGATCGCTCCTTTTTGTAGATGAATGTGCCTTATCGCAGGGCGCGGAGGCGGGGATCGGTGCGTACTGCCGGCTTGATCTTATCGAAGGAGCGGGACAGGGCGGCAGCGGCTCATCCATTCGCCACCAGCTGTGTGAGCGCAACGCGCGAACGTATGCCCTTTATGCCGTAGCCAAGTACAGCGGCCAGCGGGAGATATAAAAAGAAATAACGCCATCGAGCCTTGGTACACTCGATGGCGTTTTGCCGTGTTTATATTTATTTTTGGATAGTCGGATCGTTTGTGCGGCCAAGAATATAATCCGTAGACACACCATAGTAGTCCGCCAGCGCCAGCAGCACGGCGGTGGGCAGATCCCGTTGGCCTAATTCGTAATTGGAATAAACCTGCTGGGAGCAGTTGAGCACCGTCGCCACTTGCTTTTGGGTCAGGTCGCGATCCTCTCGCAGATCTCGTATTCTTTGAAACATACTATCACCGGCGTTATTATAAAATACCGCAATTTGATGTATTGACATTTACCGCAAAATGCAGTATTTTAAGGATAGTATGTCTGCGGCGTGGTGCGAATATGCGTAGAGGGATCTACTATTTAATCCCTCTGTTTCGCTACGCTCAACACCACCTAACCGGTGCCGCAATCAGCCTAACAAAAAAGCCACCGGAAAGGGTGGCTTGGATCGATGGTTATGGATTTGTTTTGGGGTTGTCGGTGCGGCCAAGAATGTAGTCGGTAGATACGCCGTAGTAGTCTGCCAGTGCCAGCAGGTGCTCCAGCGGCAGATTTTGGTAGCCCCGCTCGTAGCGGGAATAGACGGTTTGGCGAATGCCCAGCAAGGCGGCCACATCCGTTTGCTTCAGGTCTCTGTCCTCTCGCAGATCCCGCAGCCTTCTAAAATACACAACGCCACCTCCGCACCACTGATTGGTACTATTGACTTTAGCATAAAAATTTGCTAATCTTCTATTATAGTACCCATTAGTGCTATGCTGCAGCGAATAAGTTGGTGAAACAATGCAAAGTGAGATGGAAAAAAGCAGCAGCCTGTCCGCCCTGCGCCAAAGGGTCAGGGACGGCGTGGCCGAGAGTGATTTTGCCGGGCTGGCTCGGTTGGTCACCCATCGTGGAGTGTGGCAGGCAGTTGCCGCAGACCCGATCAGTTGTGCCTATATGGCGCCGGTGTGGGCGTATGGCTTGGCACCGGCACCGGGGGTTGATATTTTCGGTCGGTTGGAGCGGTGGTGCCCAGCGCTGCCCGCAGCGGATTATGCCTTGGGCATTTTGTATGCGGACGGGCTTTGCCTGCCCCGGAATGTGCACCTGGCCCGCTACCATTTGCAGCAGGGCTGGCAGACGGAGCATTCGCCGCTGGGCGGCACTTCCTGTTGGTGGGCGTTTTCGTCCATTGCACCGGACGCCGTGTTGACTCGCGCCGCCGCCGGGGTGTACCGGTCCAAATTCGCCTTGGCCGCACGGCGGGGGAAATAAGAGTAGGCGTGTATTTGTAAAAAATTGTAGGGTGCGATGAGTGAATTGCACGCAGTGCAAGAGACACGAGGCTCCAAATGCGTTAGCATTTGGGAGAAACAGTCCGGGGGACTGTTTCGTAGCGAGTGCAGTATCGCACCGCTTAATCCCTCGGGATTGAGTTTGTCAAGATACTTTTTGTGGATTTTCTAAATTAAACGATTTGTCCGTAAAGAAGCCGCCCAAAACCTCGTGTTTGCATATAACCTGAAACACCGTATTCAAGGGCTTTTTGGCACTTTCGGACTGCTTTACATTTACGATAAATGTCGTTTTTCCTATACGTTGCGAATAAGAATGTTTCTGTTCTTTCATATAGTCCGTTCCTCTCTTTCATAAACTCTGCTTACAGTCATTACTGCATTTTCTGCAAAGTTCGTTGTAGGTAATGC
>ERZ1673695.570-NODE-570-length-54181-cov-13.385970_pt1 | contig 54181 bp, 49 predicted proteins | sample MGYA00580225_ERZ1673695 | MGnify/ENA primary metagenome ERZ1673695 (study PRJEB41218, sample SAMN15661739) | gut metagenome | host: Homo sapiens | place: Canada: London | collected 2015-08-20/2019-03-30 | study: EMG produced TPA metagenomics assembly of... | reverse complement strand
GAAAAAGCAAATTAAAAATAAATATTTTTCGTGTCTACTTTTCTTGACTACTACAAATTTTCGTAGTTTTTGCAAAAAGTCGTTTTAAAAAGTTTTATTTTATTGCAAAAAGTCGTCCGAAAAAGTTTGCAATTCATAATCAAAGTTCCTTGAAAAAGTTCACGATTTGTGATATGCTATGCGCAAAGTTAGGAAAACGATTCGGAGGGAGCCGCGATGTTAAAACGAAAAATAGAAAAGCGTTTGACTGAATGGAAAAACACACCGGGACACAAACCATTGATCATTAAAGGATGCAGACAGTGCGGAAAAACCTTTTCCGTGCTGGAGTTTGCTAAGAAAAATTATAAGCATGTGGTCTATCTGAATTTCTTCGAGAATCCGGACTATGCTTCCGTTTTTGCGGGGTCTCTGGACATTGACAACATCGTCATGCTGCTTTCTGCACTGCTTGGAAAAGAGGCGGTTTTTGAAGCCGGCGAGACCGTTCTGGTGCTGGACGAGATACAGGATTGCCCCGAGGCGCGAACCGCATTGAAGTTTTTTCGGATCGACGGTCGGTACGATGTGATCGGTACCGGCTCTCTGCTCGGCGTAAAAGGCTATGGCAAGGAGCCGAAATCAGTTCCCGTAGGTTCGGAAACCGTAATTGATATGTATCCGCTAGATTTTGAGGAATTCCTGTGGGCAAACGGGATCTCCGAGCCGGTCATTGATATGTTGCAAAAAGCATTGGATACGGAAACGCCGGTGCCGGACGCATTACACAGCCGCATGAAGCAGCTCCTGCTGCAATATGCCGTCGTCGGCGGAATGCCGGATGCGGTACAGACTTTTGTGGACAGCAAGCAGATGAATGAAGTGCTGCGTATCCAGCGTGACATCGTGCGTTCTTATGAAGACGACATGGTGAAATACGCGGAAAAGAAAGACAAGTCCCGCATCAAGGAGTGCTTCCAGTCCATCCCCCGTCAGTTAGCCAAGGAAAATAAGAAATTCCAGTATTCTGTTGTCCGAAAAGGCTCCACAGCTGCAAAATATGCCGGGAGCCTGCAATGGATCGAGGATGCGGGAATCATCTCCCGCTGCTATAACCTCTCCATTACCGAACTGCCGCTGGACGGCAACGCCGAAGAGGACACTTTCAAGGTATATATGCGCGATATGGGTCTGTTCGTCAGTATGCTGGAAGACGGCACGCAGTATGACATTCTGCAGGGTAATCTTTTCGGCTACAAAGGTGCCATCTTTGAAAACCTGATTGCCGATATTTTTACAAAGATGGGACGGAAGCTCTATTATTTCCACAAGGATTCCGGCTTGGAAGTAGATTTTGTAATCCGCTACAAAGGCGAGTGTACGCTCGTGGAAGTAAAAGCTGCGACCGGCAACATCAAGAGTACGAAGACGATTTTGAATCATCCGGAAAAATATCACGTCAGCAGCGCCATCAAGCTTGGAGACTATAATGTTGGTCGCATGGGGCAAGTTCTGACGCTTCCATTGTATATGGCATTTCTGCTGAGGGCACTGTAATAACTTTCTTTTCACTTTATTTAATATTGGCTGATTTCAGAAAAAATTGCTTATCGAGCAGAGATTCGTATTATAGCAATCGAATACATCTGTATATCTTCCGTCGAAAAAAGGGTTCGCGCAAATTCTAATTTTTTTGACAAAGGCACATTCTCCAATACTTGTCACATACAACAGAATAGATTTACAAATAAAACAGTCAACGCATATACAGATAACTACATAGCCGAGAGGTTTTCACTATGAAACTCCCTCGGCTTTTTTTATGTCAGAATGTAGGTGAAACATATACCATATATCCCGCCGGAAGTAGTATCAAACATCTATAAAGCCCTCGCTGTCAGTATCGGGTTATGGGATAAATGCTGAAAACATAAAGACTTTGTTTTTATTTGTTATCCGGTACAAGTAAGCTCCCATATACTTGCACCGCGAGGTGGTAATTTGGCACACAGAGAATTTATCTATATCGGTGAACCGCTTCCGAAATTGAATGAAAAGGAGCATGCAGCTTTCTTTCTGAACTTGCAGAAAGGCATCCTTCTCTCCCTAAAGCAGCGAAATCTGCTGACACCCGCTCAATATCAAGAATGTTTAGCCGAACTGGGAAAAAGAGAAAGCAAAAATCAAATTCGGAATACTATAAAACAGAAACATTCCTTGTGAAAGAAAATTTCACCGATTTTTACACAAATATTAAATTGCCATTGGGAATCGGAGCGTGACACCGATAATAGACTCACAACTTGGCATATTATGAATCTATTATGCTGTGATCACGGCATTTTGGGACTTCAGATAGATATCAATATCGTGGTTGATATACTGATAGCCCGTTGTGTGAAGAACATCGTAAAACTCGTTCAAGTAGTCAGTCAAATACGCCATACTGGCGAAACAATTCTGCCGTCTGTTTGCCCGTCAGAGACTTATATGCTTTATAGTTTTCGAGGCAAAACACCGAAAAAGCAGCTTCTTTGCTCATGCTTGCTCCTCCTTACACATCGGGAAATTCAATTTTCCCCGTTTTTTCTTCCTGCTTAAAAAACAGATACAGCATATCTGTACTGTATTGCCAGACCTTTGTATCTTCCTGCTCAAGGCTGGCATACAGCTTTGAATTATGGAAAGGTCTCCTGCGGGTGGAAGCGCAGCAGTGAAGGCCTGGAATTTGAGGTCACCATACCGGCCAACTGCCGGGCTCTTGTACGGCTGCCGGACGGAAGCGAGCAGGAACAGGCAGCGGGAGAGCGACGGTATTTTATCGCTCAGTAAAAAGGCGTGAGCCCAAATCATATTGACAAAAAGCACGCAAGGTCAAACCCTCGCGTGCTTTTACGGTATTTTCGGGAAACAGGACAATTTGCGTTGAACCCAAATAATTTTTGCTCCTCAAGCCATGTCCAGCTTTCCATTCTTCAAAACCAAGTCAATCATTCGGGGATCAAGCCGCATCCTTTCCAAGCTCTTGGCATCTGCATAGCAACCCTCCGGCGTGACCTCCATGCCCAGCAGCGTGCGCCCGATAACTGCCGCAGCCAGGGACGCGCCCAGCACAGAGCTGTGTTCGCCATCGGCAAAATAGAGTTCTTCATCCGGGTGGGCCGCCGCGGTCTGCCACCAGATACGTCCCACAGGACAGATAGTCGCGTCGATCTTTTCTGCCAAAGCTTCATAAGCTGCGCTCATGGCCGCTTGCCCAGCCGGGTTGCTTTTCTCACTCCAGGTCATGTACAGATAAATTTTCGTACCCTCCGGCGTGATCGCTGCCATTTGTTTCCCCGCCTCCAACAGGGATTCCTTGCCCGGAAAGGGGTGGGCGTTGTGCTGCAAGATTACGGCGTCATAGCCGCCCCACAGAAGGTTGAAGTAAGTCTGGGACTGCCGCAGGTGCCAATCCAGGCCCATACCGGGATGTGTGAGCATGACAGGCTCTATGGGCTGGCCGTAACTTTTACAGAATTCCGCTGTCCTGGCCGGAACATAGTGGACAAAGGTATGGCTGTTGCCGATAAAAAGAACTTTCATGGGATAACTCCTTTTTCCTTCTGTTTTTACTTTTATGATAGCATATGTACGGCCCAAGTCAAGAGATTTTTCCCAGGACTACAAATCGTGCGTTGTAGAACTCGTAGCTGCAGGTGGAAAGAGTGATGATGCGGTCGCACTCAGCCGGGTTAATGGCACTGCTGAACAAGGAGCGTTCCTGTGCTGCTGTGAGCCATTGGGTGAACTCTTCACCAGAAATGAAACTGGTATTCCAGGCATCGTTCTCAACACTGACCACATATCCGGCAAAGAACTCCACAGTATAGCTCTCATCCGGCGTTATAAGCTGTCCAGTGGGGTGTCGGTCATAAAATGCCTGTTCTTTATACCCCATCGGATTCTGTAACATGGTGCCGTTGTCCATGTGGTGGCCATATATAATGGTATGCCGGTCTGAAAAGTCCGGGTCATTGCGGCAGTCCATAAACAGGCAGCCAGAGCTGTTCCATTTTACGGTGCCATTCGTGACGTATAATTATATGCTATATGCGGAAAGAGGGGCGGCTTTTAGCTTCATATTATCATTCTTCTTTAATTTTGTACGTATTTTTGCATGAATTGATTATTTTGTTGATTTAGTCCATAATTAGCAAATCTAAATCAAGCTTTTTGTAGGCTAAGTATTTTTAATGCTTTTAGAGAAAAATAAAAAGCAACGCTATGATGATTCATAAAAATCGCCATAGCGTTATTTTACTCTTATTAAAATTAAACTTTATAACACCTTTAATTAGCACATTTCTCAAAACAGTACATAAAATTCTGCGATTCAAACAAAAACGCAGAATTTCAAATTATGTTATTCTATACTGATTTGGGGTGTTTTAATTTGGTTAACCCCCGAATAACCTGCAGCACGTACTTCTGTTCCTCTAAATCCAGTTTTTGAGTTTCCTTTAATACCTGCGACAAAATATAGTCTTGTGTCACAGGCGTATCTAAATTAATATAGAAGTCATCGATTCTCATACCGAAAATTTCTGCAAGCCTTTCCTGATGTTTCATATTCGGATGCAGAGACCCGGATTCCCATCTGGCAATCGATGAAACGGAAGTATCACACAGGTTCCGATATAATGAGAAAAAGATAATTGGAGGTTATTCTATATACCCAATCGCCCCCCATCCATTTCATGCACCGTATCGCACAGCACGGAAATATCCTCGCGGTTATGGCTTGCGAGCAGGATGGTCTTGCCTTGGGCTTTCAGCTCCAAAAGCAGTGTGCGAATATCCTGCACACCGGTATTGTCCAATCCGTTCATCGGCTCGTCCAAGATCAAAATATCCGGGTTTTCCATGATCGCCTGCGCAATGCCGAGGCGCTGCCGCATACCGAGCGAATATTTGCTCACGTGCTTGCGGCTTTCGGGGTCAAGCCCCACGCGGCGCATCGTCTCCGCCGCCTGCTCTTTCGTGATCGTCCCGCGCAGCGCCGCAAGATAGCACAAATTCTTTATTCCGCTCTTTGCACCGATAAACCCGGGGTTTTCAATGATGACGCCGATATTCTGTGCTTTTGCGGGGCGTATCGGTTCGCCGTTTATCAAGATCTCGCCCTCCGTCAGCGTCATCAGCCCGCAAATGCACTTGAACAGCACCGTTTTGCCGGAGCCGTTGCGCCCGACAAGGCCGTGTATCTGCCCTTTTTCAAAATTTAAAGAAACGTGATCCAGCGCACAAGTCTCCTTGAAGCGCTTCACAGCATTTTTCACTTTGATCACATATTCGCTCATAGTTACCTCCCTGTTTGCCGAACATCCCGTTTGCAAAATCCGATGGCCGATGCTGCGCCGAACAGCACAATGCCGCCGATCCATACCGTAAACGCATACGCGGGCGACGGCGCGGCACCGCTGTAATACCAATCGAGATACGCAAAATTGCTCCACGTCAGCGGCGAAAAATATTGCAGCCACGTGCCGATCAGCATACCGCCGAGGAACCGCACAAACAGTGAAAGGCAAATGAGTACGCCCACCACAATGACAGCCGCTGCTTTGCTTAAGAAAATGCGAAAAAAGCAGATCACGAATCCGACAAACGCTGTGGATAACCAGATGCACAGGAAGTTGACGAGCATGGCTTTGAGCGGCGTGAACCGCGATAAGATTTCATTGCTGACGACAAAAGACAGCGTGCTGTTCGTCTGCGCCGCGACCTGCCCGGCGGAATCCACCAATGTGCGGATCAGCACGCCCCAATCCACATCAAAGCCGATGACCGGCAAAATGAAGAGAACGGAAAGCAAGACCTGTACGACCGTATACAAAAAAGATGCCGCTAAAATATACAGTTGATACCCGAGAATGTACGGCACACGCCCGATGCGCACGAGCATCAGATTCGTGTAGCTGTCAATTTCTACCGTATCGGCAAACAAAAGCAGGCACAGTCCGCAGTGTACAAGAAGCATCTGATACCACGAAAGATAGAATGGAAATAGCCACGGCGGCACAGAGATCTGATAAAACTGCGAAATGCGGCACATCGGCGAATAAATGTAGAAGCTGAAGATCGTCATGACCGCAAGGATCAGAATACAGTTCGGATTTGAAAACAACTGCAAAAGGCTGATTTTCGCGCAGGTCAGCGCTGTTTTTCCGCTACGCATGCTCCATCCTCCTTTTCATGTGTTCCGCAGCTGCTATGCACATCACGGTACACAAAAGCAGCGTAAGCAAAAGCTTTTCTAAAAGCGTCTGCCCGGCGGTCGGTGCCGTATGTATACTGACGACCCAATTATTGAGATGCCAAACGCTCGTGGGGCTCGTCGGCGTATTGCTCAGTAGCCTTGAAAGCGTAAGATGCAGTGACAGCGGCGCCGCCACGCCGGCATACGCGTTTTGAATAAACACAGTGATAAACATGCCGAACATCCCGATGACCGCACCTGAAAGCGCATAATGTAAAATATACCCGGCAAAACCCGCAAATATACTTCCGTTTAACAACGCCGCTTCGTACCCCGTGTCGCCCACCGCATCCACGAACCAGGGGTACTGCGCCGCGCGGAGAGCAAAAATCCATAACAGCAAACCGATTCCGACCGTTAAAAATCCCGCCGCAGCGCCGGTCAAAAGCTTTGCCACGGTGTAATTGCTTACACCGGCACGCACTGTCCAGTACGGCGTGGCATGGTTTTCCCAGTCCTGCTGCAAGCTCATGGAAAATAACAAAGTCGGCAGAATATACAGCGTCAAAAAAGACATGCCGGTCGTTGTGCCGAGATAAACGATGTACCAAACCGAGGTGAATTCATCCCGCGTCATAAAGCCAAGCGCGCCGCCGGTCTGTACCAATGCAAAAACAGCTCCATATACGAACAGCTTCCACGATAGCATTTGCCGAAGCTGCACGCAGAGCATACGCAAAAATTTCATCTTGTATCCGTCTCCCTTTCGAGGATCACACCCGTGTCTGCCGAGATCGCAATCACTGTGTTCTCCGGCAGCGTTTCATGCAGCGGGTCGTTTTCGACCGGCATTTCCGTCACCATCGTGATGACCCATGCCGGACGCGCATACATACCGTCTTTATCCAGCACGACCACATAATTCAGCTCTGCATTTGTGATCTCGGTGGTTTCAAAATGGATTGCCTTGCTGTATTCCTTAACATACACGTCGATCGCTGCCTGCGGCGTGATGATGTTCATCTTTTCCAGCTCATCGCCGACAACATACAAATTCTCAGCTTTTAAACCGAATATCCCGTCTTTATCGTACCGCACATAAACGCTCGTTTCCGTCGGCGTCTCTCGCGTGCTGCGCTCCCAGATCTCACTTGTAAACGGAATACCGTTCAGCATTTGGCGGTACCAGAATACATAATGCTCGTCCTTTTCGGAAAACGGCGTATCGATCTTCTCTGCATCAACGCCGTTTTCAAGATATTGCTCCGCATAGGTATTATAAATTTCGCGGTTCATATTCAGCGTATCCGCGTCTCGCGCTTCGGATCGATACAAATCGATTTCCGGCAGACCGAGCGCTCCAAGCTCCTCCGTGACCGTATTCAAAACCGCCTGCTGAGGTTCAAAATCTAAATCAGCTTTATCATACGAGTGCATCTCACCGCCGCCAAATCTTAGGTGCGTCGCGTCCGTTCTCGAGCCTTCATTCTCCGCTTTCGAGAGTATAAACATGTCTTCATCCCACTCCGGCGCACGGTCGGTTTGCTCTCGATAGTAGTAGAACCCGCCGTGCATGTCGCCGGAATACACATTGAGCCCGTCCGATTCCGTGCGGTATGTAACGCCCATCTTATGTTCTTCCGCAGATATAATCTCCCCGTGCAGCAGGTTTTGGATCGCCGTTTCATCGTCCTGTACATACCAATCCACTTTATATTTAGAAAGCGCTTTCGGATAGTTCTCCGGCAGCTCCGCCGTGATCTTCAGCGTCTCCGGCGCTTTTATCTGTTCATTATCGCTCACGCAGCCGGTTAACAAAATCATACATATTAACAGTGCAAACAAAAAAGTTCGTTGGATTTTATTCATAATCTAACCCTCTAAATTTGTAAAGGCTTCGAGCGAACAGCGAAGCCTTTGTAAGTTAACCTATGCAGATTTCAGCTTTACAGTCCCCAAGAACCATTAGAGGAATAGGCATTCCAAGTACCATTGTTGGTGTTCGGACAACCAGAGAGATAATATGCATTGCCAACCCCGCCATATCCAGATCTCCATGTGAAATTTTTTGTCGTCTTACTGGTAATATAAACGATATTAGTCGCATTAGTACTAGAAAGACGACTTGGAGACATAAAGTAAAGGGTGCTAATTGTGGTCACATTTGTTGATACATAAGGAGTTGCACCCTTAGACTGATACGAAAAAGAGGTAGATCTCATACTGCTTGAAATCTGATCGCTGCTCGGGAAATTAAAGCTGAATGTATACGCCGAAGCCGGTGTTGCACAAATTGCAAACAGTAAGCAAACCAACATCAGAATTGATAGCATTCTTTTTCTCATAGTTTTCTTCATTTCTGTCACTCCTCAAAAATTTAGTATGTTCTAATTTCAGTAGAATTTCTTAAGATACTAAAGGTTCGCTTATCTTTAGAAAATTACTGAATAAGAATCTTAAAGTAGCTTCATATTATCATTCTTCTTTAATTTTGTACGTATTTTTGCGCGAGTTGATTATTTTGTTGATTTATTAGCTGTTTTATTTCCAAGAAATTCCGATTTCGTACATATTTTGTTTTGGAGAAATTCAAGTGTATTTATACCAGTTTTTTCTGTAAACTAAAGTGATTATTGGTCTACATACATAATATTAGAATTTTAAATTAAGTCAAGGCAAATCACACTAAATGACAAAGAAGCATCATGAAGTAACATTTAATGGGATTTACACTCTACAAATATTTCTATATTTATTAAAATGTTAATATACTGCTTACAACGCAAGCCGTTTTTAATTCAGTATTAAAGCTTTAATATGCTTACCAGCATGTGGATATAATCCGGGCATGCTTCTATGATTTCTACTTTCATTTCTTTACACAACTTACGCAGAATCTCACCTATACCTTTTCCCAGCTCATTGTATATTACTTTCCTCCTATACTTCGGTGCAAAGACGATATGATACACACATCTGTAGCTTGAATACGCTGTATTTTTCACCTCATTTTTTATTGCTATAAAGCCTCCTTGGCATTTTTTCTGATGCGGTCATCAAACCTTCTCTACTGTATCATAGAGGCTTTATTTTTACCAAGTTTTTTATTTACCTCTGGTAGAACCAGAAGATTTTTTTCGCCTGAAGGCGGACAAAAAACGCAGCCAACGGATTTTCCCGAAGGCTGCGTTTTTAATATCAATTTTAGAGAATGCAGGTTCCTTTCGTGTCAAATTCTGAATTTCCACCTTATAAGCATGTCAAATGTAAACAATCTGTAAACAAATGCCCTTACCCCGTTTATAAATCGCCGAAAAATGTCGTGTATAGTGAAGGGAACTTTTTCGGCAGTATGGCAACGCCGATTATCCTGATCGCGGTCCCACCAAAAACTGCCATGCCGGTTTTCCCTTTCTGAACCTTGAAAACTGAATATTAACTTGCCAAATACATTCTCTTTGCGGCGAGCGTGCAGAGCGGTACGCCATGACCTGTTTTTCAGCGAGCGAAATTCACCGACTTAGAATACCGGGCAGCTCCCGGTTCCGCTGTGACCCGCAAAGAGCATAATGATACTCCCGTCCAGTCACAGTTCGAGCGTGATAAAACCGTCGCAAACGATGAGGGCGGCTCTGACAGACCGTCAGTTGGGGTGAAACTCCCGTGGTGTCGGCTCGCTCCCGACCGTTTGGCAGGTTACATACCGAAATTACCCCTATTACAGCGCAAAATCAGGAGGAAATGCAATTATGGAACGAACTATCCGACGCGGCGACATTTTTATGGCTGATCTAAATCCCATCATCGGCTCCGAGCAGGGCGGTATCCGTCCTGTGCTCATTCTTTCCAATAACCTCGGCAACACGCACGGCCCCACCGTCATCGCGGCGCCGATTACAAGCCGAAGACATAAAAAGGCGGGACTTCCTACGCACGCACAAATTCCTGTGCTCGGCGATCTCACCACGGATTCCGTCGTTCTGCTTGAGCAAATACGCGTTTTGGATAAGCAACGGCTGCAAGCCCGTTTAGGCAGACTGCCGTATTCCTATATTCAGAAAATCGATAAAGCCCTCGCCGTCAGTATCGGGTTATGGGATAAATGCTGAAAACATAAAGACTTTGTTTTTATTTGTTATCCGGTACAAGTAAGCTCCCATATACTTGCACCGCGAGGTGGTAATTTGGCACACAGAGAATTTATCTATATCGGTGAACCGCTTCCGAAATTGAATGAAAAGGAGCATGCAGCTTTCTTTCTGAACTTGCAGAAAGGCATCCTTCTCTCCCTAAAGCAGCGAAATCTGCTGACACCCGCTCAATATCAAGAATGTTTAGCCGAACTGGGAAAAAGAGAAAGCAAAAATCAAATCTGTAATACCATAAAACAGAAACATTCCTTGTGAAAGAAAATTTCACCGATTTTTACACGAATATTTAACTGCCAACAGCATTCTCTAATGTGATCGAGAAAATTAACAACTTCAGGGGGCGGGATTGTGGAAAGCCATCCGAAACAAACTGTAAAAACAAATTTGCACATTCGACAAACCAATTTTCGCTTTCTATAATAATAGGCACAGAAACACTCACTGTAAAAGGGGGATTTATATGAACCGATATGAACGCATGAATCAAGAGCGAAAAATAGTCGATGTGCGAAAGCGTGTGGCTGCCTATTGCCGTGTTTCCACCGACCACGAAGATCAGGCAAACTCCTTTGAGAGCCAGCAGCGCTATTTCAGACAGTATATTGAGCGCAACCCCGATTGGGAGCTTTACGAGATTTTCGCGGACGAAGGCATCTCCGGCACCAACACCAAAAAGCGCAGCGAATTCAAGCGCATGATCGCCTGCGCCAAAGAGGGCGATTTCGATTTGATCATCACGAAGGAGATTTCCCGTTTTGCGAGAAATACGCTCGACAGCATCTATTACACGCGCGACCTCAAAAAACACGGCGTCGGCGTGATTTTTATGAACGACAACATCAACACCTTAGACGGCGATGCAGAGCTTCGCTTGGCGATTATGTCCTCTATTGCGCAGGAGGAAAGCCGTAAGACGTCCGAGCGTGTGAAGTGGGGGCAAAAACGCCGCATGGAACAAGGCGTTGTGTTCGGCAGGAGCATGTTGGGCTACGATGTTAAAGACGGCAAAATGACCATCAACGAGGAAGGTGCCAAAATCGTGCGGCTTATCTTCCATAAGTTTGCAAACGAAAACAAGGGCACACACGTCATCGCGCGCGAGCTTCGCGAAGCAGGCATCACGCCTATGCGCGTCAAAGAGTGGAGCAACACCGTCATTTTGCGCGTGATCCGCAACGAAAAGTATTGCGGCGACCTCGTGCAAAAGAAAACTTTCACGCCAGATTTTCTTTCTCACGAAAAGAAATATAACCGCGGCGAAGAAGAATTTGTCATCATCAAAGACCACCACGAACCCATCGTTTCCCGAGAGCTTTTTGAGAAAGCTAACCGCATTTTAGATGAAAAATCTCTAACGCAGGAAGGCAAAGCCAAGCACTCTAACCGCTATCCGTTCTCCGGCAAAATCAAGTGCGGCTGCTGCGGTTCCAGCTATGTGGCAAGATATAAAAATCGAAATAACGGAACCCGCTACAAAGCATGGCGATGCTACAAGTCCGCTACACAAGGCAGCCCGCACACCGATAAAGCCGGAAATCCGCTTGGCTGCTCAAATCCCAGCATCCGCAATGAAGATGCCGTTCATATCATGTACCTCGTGACCCGCAGCCTGCAATTAGAGGAAAAGAAAATCACCGCTAATTTGCTTTCGGTCATTCAATCCGTGCTTTCCGTAAACACCAACTATTCGCATATTGAAAAACTCAAAGAGCAAATTCAAACTGTCGAGGATAAGCGCACGCAGCTGATCGACCTGTGCATATCCGGCGCGATCACCAAGCAGGAATTCATCACTAAACGCGAAGCCTGCGATAAGGAGATTTCCGAACTGCAAGATACGATCAGCGGCATAGACCAGCAGCACCTCCTCGCCGATCAGCAGGAAAGCGTGATGAAAGAAATCACCGCTGCCATTCATGAAATCGTCAGCGGTGTGGAATATGAAGATGCGTTTTATTCACAGATTTTAGACAAAATGGTGGTTCAAAGCAAGGATACCGTCGATGTTTACCTGAATTTGCTCCCCATTAAGTGGAGTTACGCCGTCGCAAAGGCCTCAAAAGGCGTTTTAGACCCCAAAAGCGGCATTTCTGAAACAGAGATACCGATATCCGTCAATATCGCCCGAAGCTCCGGGTAGGGCATGGAGTAGCGCTGGCTGAGGTAGCGCAGGGAAGCGCCTAATTCTCCGTGAGGGCCGCCGTATTGGCTTATGATGAGCTTTGCGAGCGCGGGGTTCGGGTTTTTGATGCGTACGGGGTACTGCAGCTTCTTCTCATAAATCCACATTACTCGTTCGCCTCCGTTTCCCACGGCCACGGGTCGCTGATCCACGCCCAGCGGCTCGTTGAGCGCGAAGTCTCGTTTAAGGGGCCGTACGCTTTTTCGTACTCGACCGTAAGCTTATCGTATTCCTCGCGGTAAGCAGCAAGCTTTTTTGCCGCCTCTTTGCAATACGGATGCGAATCAAGATACAAATGCAGCTCCCACATCGCGAACTGCACGGCGGAAATGTGCCGCCTTAAACGCTGCTGTTCGTTCACCGCGGCTCACCCCGCCTTCCGTAAAACGGTTTATTCAAAACCGGGAACAATGTGCCGTCATCGAGCGCGCGCGCCGGCTCGTAGGTTTCGCTCCACTGCTGAAACGGCACGTAGGCCATGCCGGGCACAGGGTCCTCGGGCAGCGGCGTACAGGTGGTGCGGCAGCCGCGCAGCATGGTGTTTTCATCTGCCATGTGCTGTGTCTCCTTTCAAACTATACTTGCAAGACAAGCTCGCAGTTCATAGTATGAAAACGGAGCGCAGCGTGTGCATCATGCGCCGTGGCGCGGACCGGACTTTTCCCCCTTCTTTTCGGAAACACGCTGCCACAAAACGGCGAGCATAAAGCCAAATGCCACCGCAAGCAGCACGATGGCAGCCGTAACAAGACGGTCTGCCTGTACCGCACGGGCATTTTTCTCCGCGTCCGTCTGGGTCAGATCCGCGTCGCGCGCTTCTCCTGTCACAACGGTTGTTTCGGCCGGTGCTTCTTCTACATTGGCTTCGGCGGCTTCACTTTCCGCAAACTTTTCACTGTTTGCCGCGTCTTTTCCCTTTGCGGCGGACGACGTGCCCGTCTTTCCTGACACCGCCGTCACGGGTTTTGTCTCACGCGTGACGGCCACGGTGTACACTGCCGTTTCGCCACTTTCGGACGTCACGGTGAATTCAAAATCGACCGTACTGCCGCCCGCGCCGAGATTTTTGCGGTTCACGCGCACAGAGCAGTCCTCTGCCGGCTGGGCGTCGAAAACGAGTGACGTGACGGAAAACGGCACCGAGAGCGAATATTGGAACCTCTCCGGGTCAAAGCTCGGGGAAAGCGTGCCCGTCGGCGGGATGAGCGAAAGCAGTGCCGCGCCGATCTCCGGCTCTTTCACGTAAGTGAACGTCTTTTCCGTCGTCTGCACCGTATCTATCAGTTCATGCCCCACAGCGTTCGCCGCATCGGTCACGGAAAAGCTGACCGTCACCGCATCAAACTCCGCGCCGCGCTCCGTGCGGAACACCAGCGTGAACGGCTCCGTGAGTACGCCGCCGTCCTTCGCCGTGTAAACGAGCGCAAAACGTCCGTCCTGCTGCGAGGTATACACGTGGCGCGATTTCACACTTTCCGGCAACTCGGCCTTCGCGTTGGCTATGACTTCCGCGTCAAAATCCGCAAACAGCACGAACGCGCCGATGTCCCCGCGCGCCGGCGTGCAGGTCACGGCGAACGATCCGCCGGGACGCACCTCTTCTGCCTGTGCTGCGAATGCGAACAGCGGCTCCGTCTCTTCTGCCATGGCCGAAACACCCGGTGCAAAAAGAAACAGGAGTCCACACAGAAGAAACCACGCGCCAAAGTCGTGCTTCTTCATAGTGCACCTCCCGCAAATCATTTTTATATTGCTTTTAGTATAGAAACCGTCGAGCACACTGTCAATAAGTTGTGAACTTTAATCACTTTTTCTGTCTGCGTTGTAAATAGATATGACCCACAAAGAGATAAAAAGAGTGGGATAGAAAAGAATCAGGCGATAGAAAGAATTTCACGGAGGAGATCAAGAGGGCTTTCTGTTGCTCCAGTGCAAATGATCTTTGAGCTTTCAGTTTAGATCTTCTACACTTGCAAACTTTTCCCAGTTGTAAAATAGCGCTGGTCGTTTCGATGCCTCCGCTCTACCTTGCCGTTATGCCAGGGCGTTCTGGGCGGAATCAGCTTGTGCTGCACGCCGGCGTTCTTCAAAGCAATGTCAAACGGACAGAGTTCCGTATCGCTGATGTACTTGTATGTAAACTCCGTTCCGTTATCCGTCTGGATTGTCTGAATCTTGAACGAAAATATTCTTTGAAGCATTTTGAAGAACTTTACCGAGTTTTCCGGTGTATACTCCTCAAACCCGTAAATAAATCGTATTCTGGTGCATTCGTCTATGGCTGTCCATTGGTATAAGTGCTTTTCGTCCCGTCTTGCTGCGCCTTTCAGGCAGTTATTGTGCTGTTTTCACTACGGCTTGACGCTTATATGCTTCTTGTGTTATCCTGTTCATGAGAAGTTACCTCTTTGTGGCGTTTTGGGACATTTTTTGTTTTGAAGCAAACGGTTTCACACACGATACAAATTCCGCAGAGGAATTTCGGCAAAGTTTTCTCTTGAAAAATGCGATGATTTTCGGTATGATTATATAGAGTTGTTCGTACAAGTGATACGAGTGACGGAATGAGAAAATCACACAAACGGCGGGTTTGCCGTGAAAGGACGGGTATATATGGAACGCAACGAGACTGCCGCGCTGATCCGCGGGGGCGAAGCGGTATTCGGTTTGGAGCTTGGCTCTACGCGCATTAAGGCGGTGCTCATCGGGCCGCACGGCGAGGTATTGGCTTCCGGCAGCTATGACTGGGAAAACCGCTTGGAGCAAGGTGTATGGACGTACCACATGGACGACGTTTGGCACGGCATTCAGGAGAGCTACAAGAACCTTGCGGCATCGGTAGAGGAGAAATACGGCGAGAAGATTACGCATTTGAAGGCGCTGGGATTTTCCGCGATGATGCACGGCTATTTGGCGTTTGACCGCGAGGGCGAGCTGCTTGTGCCGTTCCGCACATGGCGCAATACCATGACGGAGGAGGCCGCCGCCGACCTTACGTCGCGCTTTGGCTTTAACATTCCGCAGCGCTGGAGCATTGCGCATCTGCATCAGGCGATTTTAAACAACGAGCCGCATGTGAAGGACATTGCGTTCATCACGACGCTTGCGGGCTATGTGCACTGGAAGCTGACGGGTGAGAAGGTGCTCGGCATCGGCGATGCCTCCGGCGTGTTCCCCATTGACAGCGAGCACAACGTGTACGATTCCGGCATGATGGACACGTTTGATATTCTGCACAAGGAGCACAACCTGCCGTGGCGGCTGCGCGACATTCTGCCGCAGATTCGCCTTGCGGGCGAGGACGCGGGCGAGCTGACCGACGCGGGTGCGCTTTTGCTTGACCCCACCGGCACCTTAAAGCCCGGTGCGCCGTTGTGCCCGCCGGAAGGTGACGCCGGCACGGGCATGACGGCAACGAACAGCGTCCGTGTGCGCACGGGCAATATCTCCGCAGGCACGTCTGTTTTTGCGATGATCGTGCTCGAAAAGGCACTTTCTAAAGTACACACGGAGATCGATATGGTGACGACGCCGACCGGCAAGCCCGTTGCGATGGTGCATTGCAACAACTGCACGTCCGACATCAACGCGTGGGCGGGGTTGTTTAAGTCGTTTGCGGAGCTCATCGGCGCGAAGTGCTCCATGCCGCAGGCGCTTGATACGATGTTCTTTGAGGCTTTAAAGGGCGACGCCGATTGCGGCGGGCTCGTTTCGTGCAACTACTTCTCCGGCGAGCCGATCACCGGCATGGAGGAGGGCAGACCGCTGTTTATGCGCCTGCCGGACAGCGCGTTTACGTTCCAGAACTTTGCGCGCACGCAGCTTTACTCCGCGATGGCGACATTGAAAATCGGCATGGATATTCTGATTGAAAAGGAGCACGCGGAGGTTGATTCGCTGCTTGGCCACGGCGGGTTCTTCAAGGCGAAGGGCGTGGGTCAAAAGCTGATGGCAGGTGCGCTGCATACGCCGGTCTCCGTGATGGAAACGGCGGGCGAGGGCGGCCCGTGGGGCATGGCTCTGCTGGCTTCTTACCTTGTGAACGCAGAGGACGGCGTAACGCTGGAGGATTACCTCAATAAGAACATTTTCGCCGAGGCAAAGAGCGAGACCGCAGAGCCCGATGAAGCCGACATGCAGGGCTTTGAAAAGTTCCTGGAGCGCTATAAGGCAACACTGCCGGTGGAGAAATCCGCAGTGGAAACGCTGAAATAAAACAGAAACGGGGAGCCGCGCAAGGTACACGCACGGCTCCCCGTTTCATTCTATATTATTCTGCGTCAAAGGACGGTAGGCTTATTCAATCTCAATGTGGCGCGCGCTGTCCGGCAGGGCCTTCTTCGGCATTTCAAGCTTCAAAACGCCGTTGTCGTAGGTCGCCTTCATGTGGTCGGCATCTACGCTGCTCAAGTCAAACTGACGGCTATACGAGCCAAAGGAGCGCTCGCAGCGGACGTAGTTGTTCTTGTCGTCCTTTTCTTCCTGCTCTGCCTTGCGCTCGGCGTGAATGGTCAGCGTGTCGCCGTTGACATCGAGATGGATGTCCTTCTTGTCAAAGCCCGGCAGGTCGGCCTCCAGCGTGTAGCTGTCGCCGTTATCCTTGATGTCGGTCTTGAACGATGCGAGCGCGCTGTGGTCGAACCAGCTACCGAACGGATCGTTAAAGAAATTACGCTCAAACGCGTCCATTTCACGGAACGGGTTGTAAGCACTCAGGTTGTTTCTTCTATCATTATTGTTACGATACGGTCTCATGTCAAACATAAGTCATTCTCCTCTTTGTTGTGATGTTTTCGTCTTAAAAGCTGCATGTTTTCACGTTTATCGTGTTCACTTTATGTTCCAAGGGAACCACCTCTTTGTATTCATCTTTTCTTTTCGATTATCAGTATAGTGGTACTTTTTGCTTTTTGTGTTATGCGTTTTTTACGAAATTGTTAAACCTGCACTTTTTTCTTTAGAAAAAACATTGCATGGAAAATAACGCTGTGCTATACTGAAAAAAACGGGTGCAGCCCCGCAGAAAGGGAGCGGGAGTTGATAGAACTTTTGAACAGAAAAAGTGATTAAAGTTCACAATGTGCAGCACAAGCTGATCCCACCCAGAACGCCTTGGCACAACGGCAAGGTAGAGCGGAGTCATCGAAACGACCGGCGCTATTTTTACAACTGGGAAAAGTTTGCAAGTGTAGAAGATCTAAACCGAAAGCTCAAAGATCATTTGCGCTGGAGCAACAGAAAGCCCATGCGCACGCTGGGCGGCAAAAGCCCTCTTGATCTCCTCCGTGAAATTCTTTCTAACGCCTGATTCTTTTCTATTCCTCTTTTCTTTACCTTCTGTGGGTCATATCTATTTACAACGCAAAATAAAAAATGCCCTAAAACGAACTTCCCTCTTGATTTTTTCCTCAATTTATATTAGAATAGATAACACAGCAAAATGAATATGCGGGCGTAGTTTAATGGTAGAACATCAGCTTCCCAAGCTGAATACGAGGGTTCGATTCCCTTCGCCCGCTCCAAAAATCACGAGTCTTTTTGATTCGTGGTTTTTTCTTTATCTTAATGTAAATTTATGTCACAGGATAGTTGTCTCCCGCAAACAGCCGTGCTATACTGATGAAAAGAGGTCCTATCCCGGCAAAATGTCCCCGAATTCAAACAATATGGAGGTAACGATATGGACACTATTTTTCCTGCTTGCAACACTCTGGAAGACGATCGTTTTGAATCTATTGCGGAATTCAAGGACTGCATAGGGCGCGGAGATGAAATTGAATTCGAATGGAAAGGCGTTCATTTCGGAATGAGCGGCTGCCAACCGAAACCGGAGCATCGGATCATGGCCTATCTCTGGAACCAGCCGGATACCGAACAATACTTTGATACGCCGGACGACGCGCTGGAATACATCGTTGCCGGAGACCGCCTGCGCGACATCATCACGCAGATAGACGTTCTCTCGCGTGCTTTTTGACGAACCCTATTTGCAGTGTGCAGCGACCGTATACTTTTAGGAGGTTTTCCCATGACCCATCTTTATTACGTCCGCCATGCGCAGCCGGATTACAGTGTTCATGACGATCTGACCCGCCCGCTGACCGAAAAAGGTATGCGCGACTGCGCACTTGTGACCGATTTTCTCACGGACAAGTCTATTGACCGCGTGTTCTCCAGTCCCTATAAGCGCGCCGTGGATACCGTGCAGCCGTTTGCCGCACAGGCGCATCTTCCCGTCACCTTAATAGATGATCTGCGCGAGCGCCGCATCGATTCCGTTTGGATCGACGATTTTGAAAGCTTCTGCAAGGCACAGTGGGCGGACTTTGACTACCGCTACAAAGACGGCGAGTGTCTGCGCGAGGTGCAGGAACGCAACATCGAAGCGCTGCAAAAAATTCTGTTGACCTGCGCCGGGCAAAACATCGTCATCGGCGGTCACGGCACGGCGCTGAGCACGATCCTCAACTTCTACGATCCCGCTTTCGGCTATGAAGATTTTACCCGTATGCGCGCCAAAGCACCGTGGATCGTGCACTTCACCTTTGACGGAACAAGGTGCATCTCCATCGAAACACACGACTTGATTTAAATTTGATATTCAATACTCAAAATCATATACAAAAAGCTCCCGCAAATTTTTCCCGCGGGAGCTTTTCCTATTTACTTATATTCTTTTTCCGCTGCAAAACGGTCTCGCGCAGCGCACAGTATTTATCGGCAAGGCACAAAACAGCTGTTTCTTTGAACCGCGGCGGGGCGGGATTTAACGGAAACATGTGCTTTTTGATCATGTCCCGCTCCGTGTCATTCAGCTCAAAGTCGCGGTCGGCATTGCGCAGGGCCGTTCCGGCGTGCCGAAACCCGTGCAGCCTGTGCGCGGGGTCGGGCGTGTGCCAATCGTAGAGGAAATAATCGTGCAGCAAAGCGCCGCGCACAAGAGCGCGCTGGTTCACTTTTAGGTGCAGCCGGTGCACGAGCCACAGGCACACAAGCGCCACGCACACGGAGTGCTCAAACACGCTCACAGACCCGTGCTGCATGTTCTCTTTTGCAATCTGCATACCCGGGGATTTCAAAATATCACCGCCGTGCAAAAACAGCGTGCACAAAGTGGGGCGCATCAGTTTGCTCCCCCGGCAGGAAACTCCGCCTTGATCTTCGCGAGCACATCCACATCTGCGGGTCAGAACACAACGTCGTCGATCTCCCCGGGCGTGATCCAGCGAAAATCCTGATGCTCAAGCCGCTGCGGCGCGCCCTCTGTGATCTTCGCGTTATAGACAAACAGGTGTACGAACAGATCCGGGTAGTCATGCAGCACGTCCGTAAAAAGCGTGCCCACTTCTACCGTAACGCCGATCTCTTCCCTGCACTCGCGGATGAGGGCTTCCTCGTTCGTTTCATTCGGCTCCGTTTTGCCGCCGATGAATTCCCACATGCCTGCGCGGGCTTTGCCTTCCGGCCGCTGCCCGATGAGAAATTTATTCCCCTCACGCACAAGCGCCGCCACTACGGTGACGCTTCTTTTATTCTCCACTAAAAAGACCTCCCGTCTTTTGTAAAACAAACCGAATGCAGCGCATATCTCTGCATTTTCATTATAGCACGCAAATTGGGGAATTCAACTGAAAAGTTTCTTACAATACGCAAAACGGGCACAGCCTGTTTCCAAGCTGTGCCCGCCTTTCAGGAGGTAGAGGCAACACCGAACAAAGAACGCCTATCGGTGCTGCCTCCATGTTTATGGTTAACGGAGGCCTCGCGGTCTTTACTTCTGTGCGTGCATGCAGCCGCCGTGGCAGGCCGCGCAGTTGCCGCCGCAGGAGGACTTGCCGTTTTTCTTATCCCGCCTCATTGATTTTACGATCGCAGCGACGATGAGAACAACGACCAGTAACACGATTATTGTTCCTATGTTTTGCGAAAGCCAAGTCAGCATAACGATCTCTCCTTTCGGCTCGGATAATTCCTGAATTTGCGAATTTAAATTACAAAGTAAGATTACTTAACCTTAACGGCTCTGTCGGACAGCGTGGTGCTCTCCTTATACGGGCGAACCAGCAGGAAGATAAAGAGCACGATGAGCACGATGGAAACGATGATGCCGAAGACATTCGCCGTGCCGAGTGCAATGCTGCCGAGCTGGTTGATGACGAACGCTACAAGATAAGCAAAGCCGCACTGATAACCGATTGCGAACCAGGTCCACTTTGCGTTGTTCATCTCACGCTTGATTGCACCGATTGCCGCAAAGCAAGGTGCGCACAGGAGGTTGAACGCAAGGAACGCATAGCCGCTGACCACCGTGAAGTGGGAAGCCATGTTGCTGTAAACCGTGCCGTCACCGCCGCCATAGAGGATACCAAGCGTACCGACAATGTTCTCCTTCGCAACAAGACCGGTGATGGAAGCCACAGCGGCCTGCCAGTTGCCCCAGCCGAGCGGTGCAAAGATCCAAGCAATCGCGTTGCCGATGGTAGCAAGAATGCTGTTGCTGATCTCGTCTTCGGTGAGCATTCTGAACGCGCCGTCGACAACACCGAAATAGGTGGTGAACCAAACAATGATGGTAGACAGAAGGATGATGGTGCCTGCCTTCTTAATGAAGGACCAGCCGCGCTCCCACATGGAGCGGAGCACATTGCTGACGGTCGGCCAGTGGTAAGCCGGCAGCTCCATAACGAACGGAGCCGGATCGCCCGCAAACATCTTCGTCTTCTTCAGAATGATACCGGAGCAGATAATCGCTACAATGCCGAGGAAATATGCGCTCGGTGCGACCCACGGTGCGCCGCCGAAGATAGCACCCGCGATCATTGCGATGAACGGAAGCTTGGCGCCGCAGGGGATGAACGTGGTCGTCATGATGGTCATACGGCGGTCACGCTCGTTTTCAATCGTACGGGAAGCCATGATGCCCGGCACGCCGCAGCCTGTACCGATGAGGATCGGAATGAAGGACTTACCGGAAAGGCCGAACTTACGGAAGATACGGTCCATAACGAACGCGATACGCGCCATGTAACCGCAAGACTCGAGGAATGCAAGGAAGATGAACAGAACGAGCATCTGCGGAACGAAGCCGAGAACTGCGCCAACACCGGCTACGATACCGTCCAGGATGAGGCCCTTCAGCCAGTCTGCGCAATTTACAGCGTCCAGACCGCTTTCGATGATACCCGGCAGACCCGGAACCCAAACGCCGTAATCGGCCGGATCCGGCTCTTCGCAGCCGTAGGACGCATAAGTTGCAACCGCTTTCTTGAGCTCTGCGCCTGTGTAAGTGACATCCTCTTCCGCCAGCGTTTCTTCATCAACGAGGGTGTAATCCGCTGTTGCGTCGTCCGGAACGGAAGCTGCAAACGTATCCAGCGCAGAAGCCGCCGCTGCCGCGTCAAACGTGTCGCTCTCGGTGTCGATGGCGTCTGCAACGTCGTCCGCACCTTCAGCCGTTACGAATGCGTCGATGACATTTGCCGCATCGCCGAACTCGCCGGAAACGTCTTCGTATTCGCCTGCGCCGATGCCGAACAGGTGCCAACCGTCGCCGAACACACCGTCGTTCGCCCAGTCTGTCGCAACCGTACCGACTGTCGTAACGGAGATGTAATAAACAATAAACATAACGACCGCAAAGATCGGCAGAGCCAGAATACGGTTCGTTACGACCTTATCGATCTTATCGGAAACGGTAAGACCGCCGTTGTTCTTTTTCTTGTAGCACTGCTTGATGATGGAAGCAATGTAAACATAACGCTCGTTCGTGATGATGCTTTCCGCGTCGTCATCAAGCTCTTTTTCAGCCGCTTCAATGTCCGTTTCAATGTGCTTGCGATTGTCCTGCGTAAGACCCAGCTGCTCAATGATTTTCTCGTCGCGCTCAAAGATCTTAATCGCGAAGAAGCGCTGCTGCTCCTCGGGGAGGGTATGTACGGCAACCTCTTCAATGTGTGCAATCGCGTGCTCAACCACACCGCTGAAGCTGTGCTGCGGGATCGTCTTCGTGTTCTGGGCTGCATGGATAGCGGCTTCTGCTGCTTCCTCAATGCCGGTGCCCTTCAAAGCGGAAATCTCAACGACCTTGCAGCCGAGCGCCTCGCCCAGTGCGTTTGTGTCGATCTTGTCGCCGTTCTTATTTACGACGTCCATCATGTTGACCGCAACAACGACCGGAATACCGAGCTCAACAAGCTGGGTGGTCAGGTAGAGGTTGCGCTCAAGGTTCGTACCATCGATAATATTAAGGATGGCTTCAGGTCTCTCCTGAATGAGGTAGTTACGTGCAACAACTTCTTCCAGCGTGTACGGAGAAAGGGAGTAGATACCCGGCAAGTCCGTGATCACAACGTCGTCGTGCTTCTTCAGCTTGCCTTCCTTCTTCTCGACCGTAACGCCCGGCCAGTTGCCGACGAACTGGTTGGAGCCGGTCAGCGCGTTGAACAGCGTTGTTTTACCGCAGTTCGGGTTGCCGGCAAGGGCAATTTTGATCTTCATCTGTTACTCATATCCTTCCGATAAGATTAAACCCAAAGGTTAGAATTTGCTAACCTTCGAGCAAAAATTAACACATTAAACTGACAAAGGCAGCAGCAAACGGGGATGGTGCGCGAGATGCGCCGTCAGATTTTTCGTCAGGCTGTACGGAAAGCCCGCAGGCAGGCTGACGCCTGTCAAGGGATTTACGTCCGGCATGGCGGAAAATATGCAAGCAGATCGAGTACCAAGCCGTCAGGCGTGCCCTGTTTGGTGGTGCCTTACTCGACCTCGATCATCTCGGCATCCGCTTTGCGCAGGGAAAGCTCATAGCCGCGAACCGTTACTTCCACCGGGTCGCCGAGCGGCGCAACCTTGCGGACGAAAACGTCCACGCCCTTCGTGATGCCCATGTCCATGATGCGGCGCTTTACGGCACCCTCGCCATGCAGACGAACAACCTTGCAGGTCTCGCCGATCTTGACTTCTTTCAGTGTCTTCATTGGTTCTTCCTCCTTATATCATGATCTTAGCGGCCATCTCGCGGCTGATTGCCACACGAGAGTCCTTAATGTTAACAATGATATTTCCGCCCATGGAGGTGATGACCTTCACGGCGGCGCCGGCTACAAAGCCGAGGTTTTCGAGGTGAGCACGGACTTCCGCTTTTCCGCCTACCTGCTTGATGATGTTTTCTTCGCCCTCTGTGGCAAATGACAACGGCATCACAGTTTTTCCCTCTTTCCTGAAAATTCTCCGCGCCGAAGCGGCACGGTTAGGCTACACAAATTAGTTTTTGCTAACCCGGATGCTGTAAAATAGGTTAGAACGCTCTAACCGTCACTAATCATACCGCCCCATTCACAATTTGTCAACACTTTTTGCCCCAAAAAGACGCACTCAGCCCTATTTTCGGCGTTTAGTCAAACACAAAGTTAGTTGCAGCAAACGCCTTTGTGCAGACTGCGCAAATTTTTCCGGTTCAAAGCCGCATAACGCGCCTGTTTGGGGCCAAACTGTGTTATTGTACATGAAAATGTCGCCTTTTGCCCCTTTGGCATAAACCGTGCCGCAGCAGAAAATTTGCATACCTGCTACCCCAAATAAGCAGGAAGCATCGATGCAACTTGTAAATTCAAAGTGTTTTTTGATGAAATCCACAAATAAATGCATTTTCGGTTTAAACATCTTTCAAATTATGATGCTTGTTTTTTTGCCGGAAGACGTATAAAATAATAGTCACAAAGCGTTGATGGAGACAAGCGCACGGCATCTTCCTCAAAGCGAGCGGCGGGTGGTGAAAGCGCCGCAGGCAACCCCGTGTGATCATCCCTCTGGAGCGGCAGCTTCCAAAGAAAACGAGTAGAGGCTGACGGGATCTTCCCGTTACAGAAGAAGGAATTGCTGGATTCCGTTAAGTGCAGGGCAACCGCCCTGAATTCAGGTGGTACCGCGTGATTTACACGTCCTGAAGGTCTTAAAGAGACTTTCAGGACTTTTTTATTTTGAAGCAGTACCGCGCAAAGAACGCCTGACGGCTCAGCACACAATATGCTTGCATATTTTCCGCCATTCCGCACATAAATCCCTTGACAGGCGCCAGCCTGCCTGCGGAATTTCTGTACGCCCTGACGAAAAATCTGTTTACGCATCTTGTGCACTGTCTTCGCGTGGTACTGCTTCTTTACTCCACTGTTCCACACCCTAACTTCCAGTAAAGCGTTTTTTTCATTTTCTTATTTCAATTTATTTAAGCGATCTCAAAAGGAGATCCAAAGGAGCGTTTATCATGGAAAACTACAATGTCAATTACAGCGTACATCTGCCGAGCTATTCCATCGGCCCGGATTGCTACAACGAAGTGCCGTATGTCACGCGCTTCTTCGGCAAAACGGCTGTTGTCCTCGGCGGCGAGACCGCTATGGAAAAAGCAAAGCCGGCGCTGCTTAAAGGCGTAGAAGGCTCCGACGTCGAGCTTTTGGGCTTCCTCCCCTACGGCGGCGATTCCACCTACGAAAACGGCGATGCGCTTATCGCAAACCCGCTCGTGCAGAAAGCCGACATGATCTTCGCTATGGGCGGCGGCCGCGCCTGCGATACCGGCAAGTATGTTGCCGATAAGCTCGATAAGCCGCTCTTTACCTTCCCGACCGTTGCGTCGAACTGCGCTTCCGTCACTGCCATCTCCGTGATCTATAATACAGACGGCTCCTTCCGCGAGTATTATTACCCGAAGCTCACAAACCACTGCTTCATCAACTCCGCCGTCATTGCAGATTCCCCGGAGCAGCTCCTTTGGGCCGGCATCGGCGACGCGCTGAGCAAGGAGTGTGAAGCCATCTTCTCATCGAAAGACGACACGCTCGCTCACACCCCGCTCATGGGTCGTCAGGTCAGCCGCGTCTGCACCGATCCGCTCGTGCAGTACGGCAAAGAGGCGCTCGCTTCCATCCGCAACAAAACGGCATCCTTCGCGCTCGACCAGGTTACGCTCGATATCATCGTTTCCACCGGCATCGTCTCCAACATGATGACCACCGTAAATGATTATTATTACAACTCCACGCTCGCCCACTGCGTCTACTACGGCTCCACTGTCACAGAGCACGGCCACCATCACCTGCACGGCGAGGTCGTTTCGCTCGGCGTGCTGTGCCTCTTAGAGCATGCCGGCCAGTTCGAGGAAGAAGACCGCCTGATGCGGTTCAACGATTCCATCGGCCTGCCGGTCTGCTTCGACGACGTGGAAATCCAGGAATCCGAGTTCGACAAAATGGCGGATAAATTCATGCAGACGACCGAGTGGGCGCACATGCCGCAGGGCGTTACGCGTGAGAACTTCCTCGAGTCCATGCGCCGCGAAAACGCCAAGGGTCGTGCTTTCAAAGCCGCAAAGAAATGATTTAAGGATTCTATAAAAGGTAAGAAAAAACGAAACAGGGCGGCACGAGTTCGTCTCTGCCGCCTGTTTTACGCTCAAAAGGGGTAATTTCCAATGTCCGTATTACAGAAATTCAAAACTTTCTTCTCCAAAAATGTGCTCTTGTGTTTGACGGTTCCCATGGTCGTCTTCTCCCTGCTTGTTCCGCAGCCGTTTGTGTGGATGGGCCAGAACATCTCGATTGACCTTTCCGGCATCCCGTTCCTGAAAGAAAACTTCCCGAGCTTCGGCTTCGTCAACATGCTCCTGTGCGTCATCATGTTCGGCATGGGCATGACGCTTAAAGCCGACGACTTCAAGTACATCTTCAAAAAGCCGACCGATGTGCTTATCGGCATTTGCAGCCAGTACGTCTTCATGGCAGGCTTCGGCTGGCTTGTCGCATCGCTGCTGTCCCTCACGGGTGCGGGTGACCCCACCGTCCGCGCACAGATTGCCGTCGGCCTCGTTCTGCTCGGCTGCGTGCCCGGCGGCACCGCGTCAAACGTCATGACGTTCCTTGCAAAGGGTGACGTGGCGCTCTCCATCACCATCACCATGTGCACCACATTGCTTGCGCCGGTGCTCACCCCGTCCCTCACGCTCGTGCTCGCCGGTCAGTGGATTGACGTCAACTTCTGGAACATGTTCATCAGCATCGTGCTCGTCGTCCTGCTGCCGATCCTCCTCGGTATCGCCGTGCACACCGCGCTCGGCGACCGCGTAAACGGCCTTAAAGATTTCCTTGTCAAGGCTTCCACCGCCTGCATCATCCTCGTGGAGGGTCTGTGCGTCGGCCCGAACCGAGACCAGTTCACAACCCACGGCGTCACCGTCGTGCTCGTTACCGTGCTCGCCGTTGCGCTGCACCATGTGCTCGGCCTGCTCGCGGGCTACGTCACCGCCAAGGTGTTCCGCTTTAACGAAAAGAAGGTCCGCACGCTGTCGCTTGAGGTTGGTCTGCAGAACTCCGGCCTTTCCTGCACGCTCGCAAAGACCGCGTTCCCGGATACCATGGCCATCCTGCCCTGCGTCATCGCAACGGTCGTCCACCAGATCATCGGGCCTATCGTTGCCAGCATGTTCGCTGCAAAGCCCCTGCCTGAAGAGGCTGAGCCTGTTTCCGAAAAGAAAGAAGCAAAGGAGGCCGTCACCGCGTGAAGCACTTTTCCGAAATTTCCCTGATCGCAACGGTCTCGTTTATCGGTGAACTGCTGCACTACCTCATTCCCCTGCCCGTGCCGAGCAGCATCTACGGTCTTTTGCTCATGCTGCTCCTGCTCGTCACGCATATCGTAAAGCTTGACCACGTAAAAACCACGGCCGATTGGCTCATCACCCTCATGCCCGTCATGTTCGTCGGTCCCACTGTCGGTCTCATTGCGAGCTATGACAGCTACAAAGACATTCTCATTCCCATCATTGTCATCTCCCTCGCGACCACCGTCCTCACCATGGCGGTCTCCGGCCTGACCACACAGGGGCTCATCCGTTTACAGACCAAAGAAGAAAAGGAAGAGCGCGCAGAAGCGCTTGAAGCATGCGAAAAGGAGGAACAAACCGATGTTAAATGATATTGCGTCGAATACCTCGTTTTTCGGCATCTTCATCACCGGCGTTGTCTACGTGCTCGCCTGCGCCATTCAAAAGCGCTTTAAGTCGTCCATTTTGAACCCGCTGCTCGTCTCCTGTGTGATTCTCATTATCTTCATGCTCGTCAGCGGCATTGATTACAACGTCTACCTGTATGGCAAGCCGAAAGCCGACGGCACATACGACGGCACGGGTGCCATTTTCTTCCAGAACATGCTCACGCCCACCACCGTCTGCCTTGCCATCCCGTTGTATGAAAAGCTCGTGTACCTCAAAAAGTACCCGGTCGCCATCATCGGCGGTATTTTGGCCGGCATGTTCGCGTGCCTCGGCGGCGTACTTGTTTTGAGCATGGCATTCGGGCTTGACCACACCCAGTACGTCACACTGCTGCCGAAGTCCATCACCACCGCCATCGGCATGGGTCTTTCGGAAGAGCTCGGCGGCATGGTGTCCGTCACCGTCGCGTCCATCATCGTGACGGGTCTCTTCGGCAACGTCGCGGCGGCCGCCATCTTCAAGCTGTTCCGCATCAAGCACCCGGTCGCCATCGGCGTGTCCTGCGGCACCGGTGCGCACGCCATGGGCACCTCCCGTGCGCGTGAGTTCGGCGAGATTGAAGAAGCCATGAGCGGCCTCTCCATCGCCGTGTGCGGCCTTTTAACCGTCGTCGGCGCATCCATATTTGCAATGATCCGGTTTTAAACCAATCCATCCAATTACGAGTAAATCCGCACCGGCCCCTGTTAAACGCTCAGGCCGTGCGGATTTTTTATAAGCAAAGCCGCGCTCCCGGAAAACTCCCGAGGGCGCGGTTTTGTCTATTCTTTCATTTTCTTACCGATTCCATAAACACCATGTACGCGGTTTTATAGGTGGAGATAAATGCCGGCTCGCCGAAATTCATCGGGAACGGCTTCGCTTCGATTTTCTTTTCCAAAATGAGGTCGCACAGCGTCAGCATGTCGTCAATCTTCTCATAGCTGTTCGGCACATATTTGTCCTGCGGATCCTCGCCGCCCTCCTGCCGCCTGTGGCCGCCGAGGAACGCAAGCTCCGTATAGCCGGGCTTCTGCAATTTTTCTTTCAGACGCAGCACCGCGGCTTTATACTCCGAAATCGGTCGTGCAAGCGGCACCTGCATCCAAAGGCCGAATGCGTCTCCGGTAAACATGCACTTATGCGCGCGGTCGATGAACACGACGCTGCCCGGCGTGTGCCCCTCCACCTCGGCAACTTCAATTTTCACACCGCCGCCAAGGTCGATGACATCGCCGTCTTTGATGTCGATAACATCCTTTTCCGTAAAATTCTTGCCCGTACCGTCGTTCAAACGCGGCAGCAGCGGCACGTCTTTTTTGCTCATGTAGTATTTTTCGAACACATCGCCGCTCAGGAGATGGTCAATATGCGCGTGCGTCACGGCAAGCTCCACGGGCAGTGATGTCAGGCTCTCCGCCATTTTTTTCACGTTGCCGCCGCCAAGGCCGGTATCGATAAGCAGCGCCTTTTCTTTGCCCTCCACAAGGTACATGGAGTCGTTGTTGTAGTCCTCCATATAGAACACGCCCGGGCAGATGAACTCGATTTCATAGCGGTCAAAGCGCGTTTTGCCGAACATCCACTCCAGCGCTTCTTTGTTTTGGTACGCCGCCGTCCAAGAACCGTGCGGGTGCGTGTGGTACACGTTTTCCATTTCGCCCGCGGGATACTCCGTGTAGTGCGCGTCACGGTTGCCGGAGGAGCGCAGCGAGGACATCGCCATACGCGAGCCCACACCCACCGCGCCGTGCGGCGAGTGGTAATAGCCCGTCACCGGCACCACGGGGTCGTCTTCGGCATGGAACGCCCACACAGGCACATCTTTTGCCGCGCGCAGCTTAAACGGCTCCGCATAGCCGCAAATCGGCATGGCTGCCGCGATCTTATGCGGGTAGCGCGTGAGCAGCTCCCACGTGCCCGCGCCGCCCATGGAAACACCCGTCACGTACAAGCGGCAGATGTCCACCGGGTACTGCGCCGCCATCTCGAGCAGCGATTGCGCCAGTAAATCAACATACGGCACCCAGCACTGTTCTTCCGGGCACTGCGGCGCGAGGACAAAGCACGGGTGCTCCGCCTGCCACGCGTCCGTCATAAATGTGTCCGCGCCCGGCGTGAAATCGAGCACCAAATTTAAATCGTCCCCGCGCTCGCCCGCGCCGTGCAAAAACAGAACCAGCGGGTACGTTTTGCCGGGCTCCGTCTTCGGCGTGTACAGCGCGGCGTTTAAGTACCGCCCGTCTTTTTTCAGTTCTTTTACGGAAATGTTCTTCTTTTCAATACCGTTGATCATACAAAATAACCTCCTCTAAAGGGTTCATTCCTCCAGCAGATACGGCATCAGCTTTTCGAGCACCACCGCGTAGCCGTTTGCGTACATGTGCATACCCTCAATGGTGTATTCGGCTTTCAAATTGCCCTTTTCATCCAGCAGACAGTCGAACACATTGATGTATGTGCAGCCGAGCTCCGCTGCCATTTTTTCCACTTCGGCGTTCACTTCTTTCAGCTCCGCATTCGTGCGTGCGCCGAACTGCGCCTTCACCGCTTCCGGGTCTGCGCCGGGCAGCTCGCGGTTCACGGGGTAATAGCTCATCACGTAAATTTTCGTCTCGGGCAGACGCGCCTGAATTTGCATCAGAATTTTTCTGTACTGGCTCATCAGGCGCTCGCGCTTATATTCCGGGCGGCTGATGTCATTTGTGCCGATGTTGATGAACACCTTTTTCGGCTCGAGGTCAAAAATCGATTCATCCATGCGCTCCAAAAGTCCGTCCGTCACGTCGCCGCCGATGCCGCGGTTGTACACGCGGATGCGCGGCTCCACGTTTTGCAGCATCTCGCTGATCGGGAACAGCTCGCACAGCGAGGAGCCCGTAAATACGATCTCGCCCTTTTTCACGAATTTATTGAGACACATAAAATTATGCACTTTCATTTCCCAGTCCGTCATATACAGCACCTGATTTCATTCGTTTCATTTCACAGTCATTTTAGCACAAAATCCGCGCAGATACAACCTGTATTCTAAACATTTTCCCCTCTTGACGTGAAAAACTGCAGCATATATAATAATCACATAGTAACACACTAACACACGAAAACTTGCACTAAAGCGCTGTGGTGTAAGCACTTCAACGCGCAAAAGCAGACGTTGTAACCCGCTTGCGCATTGCCGAAAAGAGGAATATAAAAATGAAAATTGCCGCTTATGAAGTCCGCCGGGACGAACAGAAAGACTTTGCCTTCATCGCCGAAAAGCTTGGCGTGGAGCTCACCGAAACAGAGGATAACCTGACGCTCGAAAACATCGATACGGTAAACGGGGCCGAGGGCGTCACAACACTCGGCCGCACACGTTTTGACCGCGCCCTGCTCACCGCCGTCCAGGAGCGCGGCGTAAAATACATCTCCACGCGCACCATCGGCGCAGACCACATCGATCTCACCGCCGCAAAGGAGCTCGGCCTCAAGGTGTGCAACTCCAACTACGCGCCGAACGGCGTGGCAGATTACACCGTCATGCTCATGCTTCTTAGCCTGCGCAAGTATAAGCCCGCCCTGTGGCGCGCACAGGTCAACGACTACTCCCTTGCGGGTCTTCAGGGCCGCGAGCTGCGCAACCTCACCGTCGGCATCCTCGGCACCGGCAAAATCGGCGCGGCGGTCATCAAAAATTTGAGCGGCTTCGGCTGCCGCATTTTAGCAAGCGACATCCGCGAAAACCCGTCGCTCAAGGGACTTTGCACCTATGTGGATAACGAAACGCTCTACAAAGCGTGCGACATCATCTCGCTGCACATGCCGCTTTTAGAGAGCACCCGCCACTTTGTGAACGCCGAGACCATTGCCAAAATGAAGGACGGCGTCACCATCATCAACTGCGCCCGCGGCGAGCTGATGAATATTCCGGATATGATCCGCGGCATTGAAACGCAGAAGATCGGCGCGCTCGCGCTGGACGTTTTCGATAAAGAAGACGGCATCTATCACGAAAACCGCCGCGACGACATCATCTCAAACCGCGATATGGCCTACCTGCGCCAGTTCCCGAACGTCATCATGACGCAGCACATGGCGTTTTACACCGACGCCGCCGTGCAGAGTATGGTGTTCTGCGGCATAGAAGGTCTGTGCGATTTCGCCAGGACCGGTCACACCGCGACCGAGCTTGTATAAATGTCAAATATGACGATGAAATCGAGCTCGTGCTCAACCTCTAAAATCAAATACTGTGTATAGAAAAAGAGAAAACGTGTACCGAGCTTGCCCCGGCGCACGCTTTCTCTTTTCTTTTTACCTTTTCTGGTTATACGTGCGGACTAAGCGGTCCACGTCATTTTCGCTGTGAATTTCGTACTCGTGCTGTGTGAGGTATTCCTTCACTTCCTCGGGCAGGTCGTCGAAATCCTTGTGCCAGTCGAAAAGCGCCGCGCCCAAAACGTAGTTTTCCGGCCCCCAGTAGCCGTTCATGCCAAAACCGTTCGGAAACATAAAATCACCCCCGGCACTTAGTATGCGCCAAGGGGTGACTTCAAATTCATTTCCCTACAATTTCATTTTTTTCGTCTTACACATACTTCAGCTAGAGACCGTAATGTGTAAAGAAAGTGCGCAAGATGCGCAGCCAGATTTTTTGCCAGTTCGCACAGAAAGCCCGCAGGCAGGCTGGCGCCTGTCAAGGGATTTATGGTCGGAATGGCGAAAAAGATGCAAGCAGATTGTGTGCGGGCTTTACACGTTATGGTCTCATTGCCCGATCTGCTCAAAGAACTTCGCGTGGATGGCGGCAACCGCCTTGTTCGCGTCTTCCTTCTTAATGAGCACGGAAATTTTAATCTCGCTCGTCGAGATCATCTGAATGTTCACGTTCGCCTCAAACAGCGCCTCGAACATATCGGAAGCAACGCCCGGGTGAGACTCCATGCCCGCGCCGACAATGGAAACCTTTGCCACGTCGTCGTCAAACACAACGCTGCTCGCGCCGATGGTCTCTACATAAGACTGCATGAGCTCGATGGTTGCGTCCATCTTGTCCTTTTCCACGGTGAAGCTGATGTCCTTCGTGCCGTTTCTGCCGATGGACTGCAAAATAATATCGACGTTTACGTTCTTCTGTGCAAGCTTAGAGAAAATGCGGAACGCAAGGCCCGGCTTATCCGGCACGCCGATGACAGAGATTCTGGCGACGTTTTCGTCCTTTGCAACACCGCTGATGAGCATTTTTTCCACGTTGGTAGCCTCCTTAACGATCGTTCCCTTAGCCCGTGTCAGGCTGGAAAGAACCTCTAATTCAATATGATATTTTTTAGCCATTTCAACCGAGCGGTTATTCAGCACCTGCGCGCCCAGCGTCGCAAGCTCCAGCATCTCGTCGTAGGAGATGACGTCGAGCTTTCTCGCCGCCGGAATTTTGCGCGGGTCTGCCGTGTAAACGCCGTCCACATCCGTATAGATCTGGCACAGGTCGGCGTGCATGGAAGCCGCAATGGCCACCGCGCTCGTATCGCTGCCGCCGCGGCCCAGCGTCGTCATGTCGTCATACTTGTTGACGCCCTGAAAGCCCGTTACAACAACGATGTTGCGCTTTGAAAGCTCCGCCTTAATACGTTCCGGATTCACACGCTTAATGCGCGCACTGCCGTAAGCCGTAGAGGTGGAAAAGCCCGCCTGCCAGCCAAGCAAAGAGACCACCGGGTAGCCCAAATCTTCAATCGTCATAGCAAGCAGCGAAGCAGAGATCTGCTCGCCCGCCGTCAAAAGCTGGTCCATTTCGCGCTTAGACGGGTTTCGGTTGATCTCTTTTGCTTTATCAATGAGGTCGTCCGTTGTATCGCCCTGCGCAGAAACCACAACGACCACGTCGTTGCCGTTCTTATATGTGCCGGTCACGATATCGGCGACATTTCTCAAATGCTCGGCGTCCTTAACGGAGGAACCGCCGAACTTCTGAACGATCAATGCCATAGAAACACTTCCCTTTCCATAACCCCTGTGGGATAATTCTCGTTATTCAATGATGATGCGCGCGCCCTGCGGGTCGGTATGCAGAAGCTCCACACGCCAGCCGTTGATGCCGCGATCCTGTAAATGTGAATCGCACGCGCTCATAAACTCCTCCGCGCCCTCTGTGGGGATCATGGAGATGATGGTCGGGCCTGCGCCGCTCACATACGTGCCGAGCGAGCCAAGCTCGTAGCTCATGCGGAACACCTGGTCGTAATTTTCGATGAGGCCCGAGCGATACGGCTGATGGATCCTGTCCTGCACCGCCACGCGCAGGTTCTGCAGATCGCCGGAGAACAGCGATGCCGTCATTAAAGCGGAGCGCGAAAGGTTAAACACCGTGTCTTCGCGGGAATACTCCGTCGGCAGCACGCCGCGGGCTTTCTCCGTTTTGAGCTCGAACGGCGGGATCATCACCGCAAAGCTGATCTTGCCGGAAACCGGCACGGAAACGCTGTACACGCGCTTGCCCTCCATGGCAGAAGCGACAAGACCGCCGGAGATTGCCGGGCTCGTGTTATCCGGGTGCCCTTCAATCTGCGCCGCAAGGTTAATGAGGTCGCTCTGCGACATCGGCGAGCCAAGCATGCGGTTCGCGCCCAAAATACCGGCCACGATGCACGCCGAAGAACTGCCGAGGCCACGCGCCATCGGAATGTTGTTTTCCTGAATGATATGCAGACCCGGCAGCGTTTTGCCGCAGATCTGGTACAAATGCCGCGCCGCCCAGTAAATGAGGTTCGTCTCATCGGTCGGCACTTTGATCTTGTCCGTCGTCGTAATCTTCAGCTCGTCCGCTTCTTCCATCCACACGCGGTTGCACATGGTCAGCGCAATGCCGAGCGAGTCAAAACCGGAGCCAAGGTTGGCACTGGTTGCCGGAATATCGATTCGGATCATAAAGCTTTCCCCTTTCCGCTTTTATCAATAATCGGAGATGCGAATACGGCCTTCAACCTTTACGCCGCGCGCTTCCAGCGCTGCCAGCTTATCGCAAAGTTCCTTCTCCGTAAGGTTTTCCACCGTAAAGCCCGCCTCGCCCTGTACCGGTCTTTTCGCAAGCAGCGGTGTGATCTTGCCGAAGACGTCCGCCGCCGTGTTCAGCGCCGTATCGCTGTCCTTGGCGGAAACGCGCACGAATGCGGACGTTTCCATGCTGCCGAAATCGGCCACGTAGTTCGGCTTCGCATCCTCCCAGAAGAGGTACTTGCGTGCCTTAAAGTGCTTCACACAGTCGATGACGTCCGCCACAACGGCACTCGCCGTGGGCAGCTTGCCCGCGCCTTTGCCGTAGAACACCACGTCGCCCGTCGCGTCGCCGCGCACCATAATGCCGTTGAATACATCGTCCACGCTCGCAAGCTGGCTGCCGCGGTGCACGAACATCGGGCAAACCATAATATGCACCTGTCCGTTTTCGAGCTTCTTCACAGAGCCGATGAGCTTAATGACACCGCCCCAAACGTCTGCAAAATCGACGTCCTGCAGCGTGATCTTCGTAATGCCCTCTGTGTAAACGGAATCCGGGTACACGTGCGTGCCGAACGCCAAAGACGCCAAAATGCAGATCTTGCGGCAGGCGTCCAGACCCTCCACATCGGCGCTCGGGTTGCGCTCCGCGTAACCAAGCTGCTGTGCAAGCTTCAAAGCGTCTTCAAAGTTCATCTGCTCGCGGATCATCTTCGTCAAAATGAAGTTCGTCGTGCCGTTCAAAATACCGGCAATCTCCGTTACATCGTTTGCGGCAAGGCACTGGCTGATGGGGCGGATGATCGGAATGCCGCCGCCGACGCTCGCCTCAAACAGGAAGTTGAGGTTATTCGCCTGCGCGATTGCAAGAAGCTCCGCGCCCTTTTGTGCCACAAGCTCTTTATTGGAGGTCACAACGCTCTTGCCGTTTTCCAGACACGCCTTCACAAAGTCATACGCCGGGTGCAGGCCGCCCATCACTTCCACGACGATTTGCACCTCGGGGTCATTTAAAATGACGTTGAAATCCTTCGTAAAGCGGTCGCTGTACGGCAGGCCCGGGAACTCCTTTAAGTCCAGAATATACTTAACATGGATCTCTTCCTTCGCGCGCTTCGCGATGCTCGCCGCGTGAGAGGTAAGCACCTCCAAAACGCCGGAGCCGACCACACCGTGGCCGAGAACTGCTATGTTTGCCATTTCCATTTTCCTTTCCACGCGGATTTAACCGACGATGCTGTCAATCTTAATAACGCCCTGCACCTCAAAAAGGCGCTTCAAAAGCTCATCAATCTCAATGCTCATGTTTTCGCTTCGCGCCGAGACCGAAACGAACGCTTTGCCCTTTACCGGAATATTCTGGTTAATGGTCAGAATGTTCGCGTTCGCCTTATAGAATACCGTCAAAAGGTTCACAAGCACACCGGGCTTGTCGTTTAACACGACCTGCACCGTCATAATGGAGCCCGTTTCCTTTTTTGTATACGGAAAAACGGCGTTTTTATACTTATAATATACACTGCGGGAGATGCCCGCCATCTTGACCGCCTCTGAGGTGTTCGAGGCTTCGCCGGTCTCCAGAAGCTGGTTCACGCGGATGACCTTCTGGTATACCTCCGGCAGAACGGATTCGTCGATCAAAAGAAACGATGTGTTTTCCATTGTCCACCACCTAAGTACGTTTGTATTGCGTCGATAAACAGTGTAGCACACTTTTCGGCAAAATTCAACCCAAATTTCTTTCCTTTCCCCCTTTTTCTTATTTTGATCTATCTCGTACAAAAAGCAACAGGACCCACTCTTAAAATGAGTGAGTCCTGCATAATACGCGTTAAATTTTTATCATGGCCTGCGTTCTGCAAACCGCTTTATGCCGCCGGTGTTTCCGGCTCTACCGGCGGTTCCGGGGTAGGCTCTACCGGCGGTTCCGGGGTAGGCTCCGGCGTCGGTTCCGGGGTAGGCTCCGGCGTCGGGGCCGGCGTTGCGGTCGGGGCCAAGGTCGGCGTGGCCTCCGCCGTCGGCGATGCCGTAGGCTCCTCGCTCGGGGACGGGCTCGGCTCCATGCTCGGCTCTATGCTCGGCGACGGCGTTGCCGTGGCGCTCGTCCTTGAAATGTGGTCGGATCCTCCGTCACACGTCCTCGGAATGTTGTTCTGCGAATACCAGCCGTTTGCAATGTGCACGCAGTTCGGGCCGGGGCGCAGGCCGCTGTCGCGGCAATAGGAAAGCTGCACCACGTTGTCGCTCAGCACATAGCTGCCGCTGTGGAGGAAGTCGTAGTAGTTCGCTTCCATCCAGTCGATGATGCCGTTATACATCTTCTTTGCGCTGTTCGTGTCGTAGATCTCTTCCTTATATTCGTGGCCGTTCCAGATGCCGCACACGAAAGCGGTTGTGCCGCCCATGTACCACACGTCGTTGCTGTCTTCGGTCGTACCGGTCTTGCCGATCTGGTCAAGGTCGTCGCGGCGCACCATATTTGCCGTGGGGTATGCATCCGCATCCGTACCGTTAATCGGCAGGTGCAGCAGCTTATTCATAATGGTTGCCGTATCAAACGAGATTGCCTGCTCCTCGCTGTGATTCTGCTGGTAATCGTAGATCACATTGCCTTCGTTATCCTCAATGCGGTACACGGTGTACGGGGTGTAATACTTGCCGCCGTTGCCGAAGATCTGGTACGCGCCGGTCATCTCACGCACGGAAATACCGTTCGTCAAACCGCCGATGGCCACGCCGCCGACGTTGTAAGAGTCTTCCTCCGAAAGCGACGTGATGTGCAGGTTCTGCGTGAGGAACTGGTAACTTACAAGCGGCGACATCTGGTTGATGAGCTGCGCCACCGGGGCGTTCAGAGATTCCGTAATGGCCTGATCCACGTTCACTGTGCCGGCGAACGTACCGTCAAAGTTGTTCGGGCCCTCGCTGCCGTCATCAAAGTAGTTCGGCAGCGGCTCATCCTTCAGCACGGAGCCGTACGTGATGAGATTGTTCTCCAACGCCGGCGCATACACGCTGATGGGCTTAATGGAAGAACCCGGCTGGTTCGTGGAGTACGAAACGTTGTTCTGCACGCGGTTGCCGGTCTTTTTCAAAAGCTCGTTGTCATCGTTTGCCTGGTTCGTGTTCACGCAGAGGATTCTGCCGTCATACTCCATCAGGCACACGCCGCTCCAAATGCCGTTGTCGCTCGTAAACTCCTGCCAGTTGTTTTTCAGGTAGTTTTCAAACGCCTCCTGCATCGGCACATATTCGGCGGAGTAGATCTTGAGACCGCCGTTATAAATGAGGTCGATTGCCATGTCGCGGTCGAGATTTGCATACTGCATAAGCAGGTCAACGGTGTCGTTGAACACCTCTTCCTCGTACCAGTTCCACACCTCGGTGGAAACGCTCTGGGTATCGGTCTCCTCTTCTTCGTCGTCCATTTCAAAGTCCACGCCGCGCAGCTTCAGGTTTGCGGATTGCTCCATCGCCTCGTCGTACTCCGCGCGCGTGATACGCCCTTGGTCGTACATTTCGGAGATGACAAGCTCGCGGCGCTTGCGGTTCGCCTCCGGGTGGTAGAATACGCACAGCGCGGCCGGGTTTTGCGTCGTCGCGGCAATGGTCGCACACTCCGCAATGTTGCAGTCCCAAATGTCCTTACCGAAGTAGCCCTTTGCCGCGGCCTCCACGCCGTAATAGCCGTTGCCGTAGTTGACAAGGTTCAGGTATGCTTCGAGAATTTCATCCTTAGTATACTTCTTTTCAAGGTTCAGCGCCATGAAGATTTCCTTTACCTTACGCATGACGCTCACCTGATTTTCGCCCGTCAGGTTCTTGATGAGCTGCTGCGTAATGGTGGAACCGCCGGCGGTATCGTTGCCGGTCGCCATACCGTATACGGCGCCTAACGTACGCTTCCAGTCTACGCCGTGGTGCTCGTAAAAGCGCTTATCTTCGATTGAGATCATCGCTTCCTTCATAATGTCCGGAATCTGCGTGAAATCAACGCGCGTGCGGATCTCTTCGGCGTTATAGCGCAGGCGCTGCGTCCATTCCGCATTGTCCACGCTGTCTATGTGCAGGGAATCCGTCACATACATAAAGCTCGATTCCTTCAGTTTAAAGGAAGCAAGGCTTGCGTTCATCTCCACACCGTGGTAGCTCCAAATGACGGCCGCCACGCTCAAGCCCACAAGGCAGCCGGTGATGATGCAGATGCAAAGCACCGTCTTGAGGAGCTTGCCGAACATGGTAAGCACCGCATGTGCCGTGCCGCCGGCCGCGCGGGCCGTTTCGCCGTCTGTACGGCCCATGGGTCTTCCGCTCGGCTGCGCCGTGTTGTACTTATTGATGTCTTTTTTCAGCACGTTTGACCTCCTGAAAAATCAAATTGCGCGGCAAAAGCGCACTTTGTCTGCATAAATTGGCAAACCTTGGCGATACTAAAGCCGCAGGGCAAATCCTACTTAGAAAGGATGTATAGTCATGAAAATGCGTCTTGAGTCCCTTGTGCACGCCGCTCGGCAGCGGTACGGCGCATGGGCGGCGATCTTTATCCTTTTCGCCGCGCTGTGCACGCTTTCCGTGTTTTCCGCACGCGATGCCCGGGAAGCTGCGGCAGACCCCGCAAAAGCAGAAAGCGACTCTTCCGTTTATTATAGCCCAAACGATGCGGCAAGTCAAGAAACCGACCGGGAGAGCGCCGCAAATTCAGCAAATTTTAAGGAATACGAAACATTCTTCACCGTGCGCGCCTATAACGGCAGCGTAGCTGTTTTCAAAGACGGAAACGATGTGCCCCTTTACTGCATCGAAACGCCGCTTAGCAGCCTTACGGAGGAAGACCGCCGCCTGCTCGCCCGCGGCATTCGTGCCGAAACGCTCTCGGAAGCCTGCAAGCTGATTGAAGACTATGAATAAAACCGCAAAAAGAGGACGCCCGCTGCCGGACGTCCCCGATTTGCCTAAATGTCTTTTACTTCATGCTTTCTTCGTAGGACTTGATCATCTTTTTGACCATCTGGCCGCCGACGGAGCCCGCCTGGCGGGAGGTGAGGTCGCCGTTATAGCCCTGCTTGAGGTTGACGCCGACTTCGTTTGCGGCTTCCATCTTAAAGCGGTTCATCGCGTCCTGTGCTTCCGGTACCATCGTCTTATTGCTGCTGTTCATGTTTCATTCTCCTTTTTTCGGCGGCGCTTAACGCTGCGCCGCACTGCTTTTTTCGCGTTTGTTGTTCTTATTGTGCATGATGAAAGGAGCATTATGCGTGTCAATTTTTGCAAGAATGCGCAGTTTTTTGCGCCGCGCGGGAGAGAATATTCTCTCCCCTGTCCTTCTCCCGCTTCTCATTTTCGCGCTGAAAAATGAAAATTAAGCATTGCAGGCAAAATCATGCCGCAGCTGCCGCTCAAGGTCAAGCTCCATCGTTGCAGGGGCGTTATAAAGCACGGTCAGCGCATACGCGCGCATGTTTTTCACGTTTGCCGTGCCGCTTTCCAGCTTATCCATCACGTACTCGATATGCGCGTCATCCAGGCTCAAAAAGCGCTCTGCAACGTCCTGCCTGCGGTATTCGCTGCCGCCGATGCGCACCATGGGTGCTGTGCCGCAGCAAACATCCGTCATCAGCCGGATGAGCTCATCAAGCTTCACTTTGTCTACTTTGTATTCCGAGAGAATGTCGTAATCAATATTTCCCTTAATACGATTAGAAAAGAAAGTCGCATCATATCCATCCGCAGATAGATCGTTCTCTCTTATCTCTGTCTTTTTATATTCAGTCTTACTTGCTGCGAAATCGTCGCACGGGTCGGCGCTGATTTCCCGCAAAGGGGACTGCTGCAAAGCCGAACCGCCCGGTGCGGAAAACCCGCTCACCTCGGGCAGCGGCAGCACATAAATCGAATCCGGCCCGCCGATCTTATCCTTGCGGCGGCGGATGAGCCCGGCGCGTTCCAGCTCTTTATAGCGTCCCGTCACCTTATCGTGTCCCCAGCCGAAAAGCTCGCGCAGCTTTCGGTTTGTATAGTAGATATACACCTTGCCGTTTTCGTCGCGCCATTCATTCTTTTTGGAAAGCCCCATGCGGTTTAAAAGCACGCAGTACAAAAGCTTGCCGCCATCCGAAAGCTTTTTATACGCCGGGTCTTCAAAAAGCACTTTAGGCATTTTGTAAAACAAATACGCGTTATCTTCCCACTTGTCTTCCCTGTTTATACGCCTGCACCTCCGTTTGCGTTCCTTTTCACGTGTCCATCCCCTTTTCGCTATCAAAAAGCCGCCGGTCAGAAAAGCAAAAGCTCCTCTGCCGACGGCATACAGCGATATTTTACGAATACGACCCGGTGCGGCAGGTCGTCCTCTTACTTTTTATTATAAGGATTCCGCCGCAAATGTCAAGTCAATTCAGAACATTTGTTTGCTGCTTTGGCGGACATCTTTTCAAAAAAAGACCGCGCAGGGCGTTTTCGGCGCTGCGCGGTTCTTGAAATCCTGTTTGATCGATGTGTATTGAAATAGAAATTACTTGCCCCAGACTTCCTCGGCGATCTCCTTTACAAGCGCGAGCTTTGCCCACTGCTGCTCTTCCGTAAGCTTGTTACCGACCTCGCAGGAAGCAAAGCCGCACTGCGGGCTGAGGCAGAGGTTCTCGAGCGGCACATACTTTGCAGCCTCGTGAATGCGTGCGATGACGGCGTCTTTATCCTCAAGTTCCGGGCGCTTGGACGTAATCAGTCCCAAAACGACTTTTTTGCCCGGTGTGACGAAGCGCAGCGGCTCAAAACCGCCGGAACGCGCGTCATCGAACTCCAGATAATAGGCATCGACATTTTCATGCGCAAACAGGCGCTCTGCGACCGGCTCATAGCCGCCCCGGCTGGCCCAGGAGGAATTGTAGTTGCCGCGGCAAATGTGGGTGGCAACGGTGAGATCATCCGGTTTGCCCTCAAGCGCGAGGTTGTTGACCTTCAAAAGCTGATCCATGATGTCGCCCATCTTTTCCGGCTCCACGCCGAACACAAACGGCGCGGCGGGGTCTACGCAAACGCCCCAAGAGCAGTCATCAAGCTGCAGGTTGCGGCAGCCTGCGTCGTAGAGCTGCTTGATGAACGCCCGATAGATCTTTGCAACGTCTTCGAGCAGCTCTTCGCGGTTCGGGTAGATTTTATTCGTCGTCTCCGCGTTCATCGGGAAAATCATCTGCTCGTAGAACTGTGCCGGAGACGGAATGGTCTGCTTTGCGACGGTGTTTTCGTCCTCAAGCGCCTGCACAAACCGGAAGTGCTCCACAAAAGGGTGCGTACCCGTCAGCTTTAATTTGCCCGTGAGGTACGTGTCATCGACGACCGCAAGGACATCGTGGAACGGGATGCCGCCCCTCGGCGCAGAGTGGCTGACGCCCTCAAACCCCCACATAAAGTCGAGATACCATGTCTTGCGGCGGAATTCGCCGTCGGTGAGCAGCTTATAACCCGCCGCCTTCTGTTTTGCGACAAGGTCGCGAATGGCGGTGTCTTCGGCTTCCTTCAGTGCTTCGTAAGTGGTTTTGCCGGCTTCATAATCGGCGCGAATCTTCTTCAAATCATCCGGGCGCAGAAAGCTGCCGACATAATCGTAACGATACGGAAGTTTGATATTTTTCATGTTAATCACCTGCTGTTTGAGTTTGTGCTTACAGTATACAGGCAAATTTTCGCCTTGTAAAATACAAGAAAAAAGCGGCTTGCCATAGGTTTTTGCTATGGCAAGCCGCTTTCGGTTTGCATTATTGCATTGTGAACTTCTTTAAAGCGTCGATATAATATTGCGCAAACAAGCTCGGCTCCACGTTTTCGCGCGTGAGATAGCCGATTTCCATGTAATCGTCGAGATTGAGCGGCACGGCGACGATATTTTTGCCGTTTAGACTCTCGTTGATGACGCCGCTGCAAATGGTGTACCCGTTCAGCCCGATGAGCAGATTGAACAGCGTTGCGCGGTCACAGACGTGGATGTCTTTGGCGCACTCGAGCGTGCTCTGAATTTCTTCGGAAAAATAAAACGCATTGTGGTCGCCCTGTTCATAGGAAAGGCGCGGGTAAGGCGCTAAGTCCTCCAGTGTGACGCTTTTTCGCTTTGCAAGGGGATTTTCTGCACCCAAAAACACGTGCGGCCCCGCTTTGAACAGCGGGTGAAATCCCAGCCCGTGCGCCTTAATCGTCTTTTTTAAGACCGTCTCGTTGAACGGGTTTAAATACAAAACGCCGACTTCGCTTTTTAATAACGCCACGTCCTCGATGATTTCATACGTCTGCGTTTCGCGCAGGTGAAAATCGTACGTTTCGCCGCCGTGCTCCTTTAAAAGCGCCACGAAGGCTTCCACTGCGAACGAATAGTGCTGCGTGGAAACGCAAAAACGTCTGCGCACGGGCGCGCCGCCGAAATACCGCTCACGCATAAGGTCTAATTGGCTGTTCACCTGCCGCGCGTAGCCGAGAAATTCCTCGCCCTCCGGCGTTAAGGTCACGCCCTTGTTTGTGCGGCGGAAAAGCGTGACCTGCAATTCGTTTTCGAGCTCCTTAATCGACGCGGTGAGGCTGGGCTGCGCGATGAAAAGCCGCTTTGCCGCCGCGCTGATGGTGCCCGTTTCCGCCACGGCAAGCACATATTGAATTTGCGTAAGCGTCATGCGTTCTCCCCGCTTTCGGTTCTGTTTTCCGCTTCCAGCCGTTTTAATACGCCCAGAATATCCTTGTAGCGCGCGATAACCTTTTGGTAGTTTTCGCGTCGGTGCGGAAAAAGGCAGTTCGTGCAGTCCTTGATGCCGTTTTCTTTATATTGAAACGCGCCGCCGCAGTTGCGGCCCAAAGCGTAAAGCGGGCAGTAGCAGAAAAGACAATTGAAATTTTCCGGGTCCGCGCCCTTGTGGCAGGGAAAATACTCGCATTCTTTATGCGCAAAATAGCTGTAATTTTGAGACATATCGGCTCCTTTTAAGCGTGCAGGGTACGCGTTTACGTGAACGTGAAGCTCGGGTTATGGTCACGTTTATCGCCTCTTATGCTTTGTCTTCCATGGTTTTCACCATGTTTTTGATGCGCTTTGGGTCGAGACGCGGGCTGCCGTAGGGACGCAAGGCCAAAGCCATCAGCTTCATGGGGTTATCGTCCGCCGCAATGCGGTTAGAGCCCATTTTGCCGCAAACCGTACAGCGGTGAATGACAGCCCACTCCCCGTTTTTGCGCACCCACACGCTGATGGGCTCCATGACGCCGTGGCACGCGGATGCGCGGTCGCCGGGCTCGTTATCCACATGGACGCTCGAAAGGCAGTACGGGCAATGGTTGCGGTGGTCGCTGCCTGCGCCCTCGGGCAGAATTTCGCGCCCGCAGACCTTGCACGTGAACGGGTCTAAGCACGCATGCTTTTTGTAGTAGCCTTTTTCGTATTTTCTGCGCTTATTTTCACGGTTCACGGTCATATCCTCCTTTGTCGCCCGCGCCGCCCATCATGCGGGTAAGCTCCTCTATTTTTTCCAGTGGGAACGGCGGCATGGAAAGCGGCCGCCCGGCAATGGAAAGCAGCAAAACGGGGTCGTCCTCGTCCGAAACGGGCGTAGAGGCAATCTCGCCGCAAAGGCTGCACCGGCCTAAAATCTCCCAGCTGTCATCGGGCTTCACCCAAATGGAAACGGGCTGTAGCTTGCCGCCGCATTCGTAGCCCTCGCTGTCCGCTTCATGGATGGCGGTAAGGCAGCGCGGGCAGTGGGCATATTCTTTTTCGGACGCGTTTTCCGCCGGCTCAAAGCCACAGGCAGGGCAGTGAAAACGCTTGGGGGTATATTCCATAGGGTCGTTTCCTCCTTGTTTTTCGGGAAAATATCTATAAAAACAAGTATAATATGAATCGCCACATTCGTCAATTCCGTAAAGGGAAAAACGCCTTGCATTCCTGATAAAAAGGGACAATACCGCACATAAAACTTTCGACAGTGCGCGGTATTGCCCTTGACAGATTGATCAAATTGAAATAGATGAGATCAGAATAGCCGCTTACGTTCCCATAGAAATTTCTGCCTGTCTCATAGTTTTTAAAAATCGTATTGATTTTAGCAGGGTATTGCAATATACTTTAATAAATGCAACTTGTTTTTCGACAAATAAGACGTTTTTTGCGAGGTGCACTATGACTACACAAGCTTTGCTGCAGCTTTCCGCCGACATTATAACGCGGTATTACAATAATGAGATCGAGCCGTTTCTGGCGGCCTGCCACCCGGACGTGCTGTGGATCGGCCCGGCAAATACACAGATTATCCGCACGCGCGAAACGCTCATTGAGACGTTTGCCGAAGAGCACCACAACCTGCACTTTGAGATGCACGACCTTGTGACCGTGCCGCTCATGACGCCCAGCAGCAAGGTACTTGAGGTGCTGCTGTTTTATGACGTAGACACCATTTGGCCGGACAACAGCATGCAGCGTGTAAAGCAGCGCGTTCAGCTTTCGTGGGTGGTGGAAGGCGGGCAGCCGTTCATCCGCGTGTGTCACGTTTCCAATGCACTCGATTACGATGACCGCGATGTGATCTACCCCGTGCACTATGGAGAAGATCGTGTGCGCGTGGCGGTGCTTTCCGGCGAAGACCGCGCGCCGCGCATCGTTTTAAAGGGCGCGAACAAGGCCATGCTGTACCTGCGCCCCGCGTATATCGATTACTTAGAAACAAGCGGCATGCACACCTATATTCACACACAAAACGACATACGGGAATCGACCGAGCGACTGACGGCGATTGATAAGCGCTACCCGGGACTGTTCCTGCGCTGCCACGAAAGCTACCTTGTGAACCCCGACCGCGTGACGGAAATCACCCGCTTTCATTTGACGCTTATAAACGGCACCACTTTGCCCATCCCCGAAAAGAAGTACACGACCGTGAAAAAGCGACTCTCGGAAATGCTGGCGAAAGAGAAATAAATTTCCTGACCGTTCATGTGGTTTCCCTCACCCCCTATGGGATTCCGGTAACACCGGGTTATTTTTAACATCTCGCACATAGGCAAAGCCTTATAAATCGTCCATGTGTTCGACCTCCTTTACCGCACTTTCATACAAAATACAGCACTTTACGAATTTTTAAATTTTTTTTAAAAAAACACTTGCTTTTTTCGTTTAGCTGTTGTATAATAATTGAGCACTTGAGAAGTGAATATATCGCGGGGTGGAGCAGTTCGGTAGCTCGTCGGGCTCATAACCCGAAGGTCGTAGGTTCAAATCCTGCCCCCGCAACCAAAGGAAAAACCTCATTCAAACGAATGAGGTTTTTCCTTTGGAGTGAAATAAACCTCTTCGAGATTTGTGAAATGTGCTTCGCACGTAAAAGAACAACCTTCGGTTGTTGTGAAATGCCTGCGGGCGTGAGGAGATTTATTTCATTTCATATTGCGGCGAAGACGCAATATATCACAATGCACAGCACACTTGTGTGCGAAGCGTTATTTCACATTTTGCGTCAGCAAAATATTTCACTAAAAACAAACCGGTGGCGACTGCCCAACTCCGACCGAGCCGGCAGGTGAGAACGTAGGGAGATTATGGTGAAATTTGCCTTACGGCAAGTGAACTGTTCGCTCTGTGAACGTTAAAACCCCGATTCCGCACATTAAACGGATCGGGGTTTTGTTCTGTACTTATAAATCTCTGTATTTCTTTACGCGGCGGACTTTTTTGTTTTTGCGGTTCATCAGGATGGCAAGGATAGCATACGCGGCAGCCAAGGCCAGCAAAATGGTGGCCGTAACGATAAACCACGTGGAGGTGAGCACCTCCTGCCCCTGCTGCAAAACCTGCACGATCTCGCTGCGCTCCACGCTTTCCGCGGCGACAAGCGCAACGGTGGAAAGCTCCGCGCCGTTATAATAGAATGTGGCGGTACCGACGTAATCGCCCTTTTTGATGGGCGCTTTCACGCTTTCGGGCAGATCGAGCTTTGTGGTGATGGCGCCGCTTTCCAGACTGCTCGGCAGTGTTGCGGTGAGATTGCCCTGCGCCAGCACCTGCAGGCGGTCTTTGTCCCACGCGTATTTGAGGTTCACCTCGCCGAGAAGCTCGCCGTCCGTAACGAGCGTTTTGTTTTCGATATTCAAAAATGCCCAGCGGAACAGCGTCGCGGCATCGTACATTTCGCCGTGATAATCGATATGATTGCCCTCGCTGTCGATATACGGGCTGCCCATGCAAACGACAAGGTAACTGTACCCGTCATACGTAGCCGTGGCGGAAATGCAGTAGCCGGATTCATTCAAGGAGCCGGTCTTTACGCCGGTGGCATAGGTGTAATACTCATCGTCATAGCTCAAAAGCATGCGGTTCGTCGTGGTAACGGTGCGTTCCTCGCTTGTCATGTTCGTCGGCGGCTGCGTGTAATACGTCTGCGAGGTGACGTCCGTAAAATACGGCATTGTCAGCGCATACTCCGTGATGGTCGCCATCTCGCGCGCGGTGGTGTAGTGGTTTTCATCATACAGGCCGTGCGGGTTCACAAAATGCGTGTTCGTGCAGCCGAGCTCCGCTGCCTTCTTGTTCATCAGCTCCACACAGCTCATTTTGCCGTCACCGTCTTCGTCATACTGCGGGTCGTCGGCCGTGATATTCAAAGAATCCACATATTTTGCAAGCGTCAGCGCGGCATCATTGCCGGAGGGCACCATCATCAGGTTCAAAAGCTCATAGATGGTAAAGCTTTCGCCCGTTTGAATTTCCGCCAAAGACGAGCCCGTGCCCTCAAGCTCCTCGGCAACGCTTTCCGGCACCGTAGTGCGCGTGTTTTGCAGGTCGCTGACCGTTTCCGCCGTGACGATATACGTCATGATCTTCGTCATGGAAGCCATGGGGCGGCGCTCGTCCGGATTATATGTATAGACAACGGTATCGGTGTCGAGGCTCACCATATAAATAGAAGCGCTGTTCGGGTCTGTAAGCTTATCGCACGGAAAGCCCATTTCGCTGCTTTTGGCCACGACCGTGTTTGTCGTTGTGTCGGTTTCCGAAGTCGAGGTATCGGAAGCTGTGGAAATATCGCTCGCGGTGCTTTCGGCTGTATCGGCCAAAACGCCGGTCGTCAAAACGGAAAGCGACAGCAAAACGCTTGCGCATATCGATAAAAATTTATGTTTTCTCACTGTTTATCCTCCAACGGACATGATATAATACTGTTAACTATTTTATTATTATAGCACGGTTTGGCACCCCTGAAAAGGTGCTCGCCGGCAAATTCAGAAAAAAGTCAGATTAAAAATTTAGAAGGAGACGCTATGCAGCTTTTACATATTGCAGACCTGCACTTCGGCAGGCTTTTGTACGGCCGCAGCTTAATGGATGACCAGCGGCATTTTGTACGGCATTCGCTTTTGCCTGCGCTGGATGCATATAAGCCCGATGCGCTGCTCATTGCGGGCGATCTGTACGACCGGCAGATTGCCTCGGTCGATGCGATTCATTTATTCGATGAGCTCATCGATGCGCTGTGCGAACGGAGCATCCCCGCCGTCATCATTTCCGGCAACCACGACAGCCCGGACCGCATTGCGGTGGGCAAAAGCCTGCTTGCGCGGCACGGCATCCATATCATCACGGAGCTTAAAGACGCGTTTACGCCGGTCGAAATCGGTAACATACAGATTTTCCCGCTGCCATACTTTGAAAACGCCCAGATGCGCGATTTTTTAGGCGATGAAACGCTGCGCGGCGCGGCGGCCTGCATGCGCGCGGCGGTAGAAAAAATGGAGAAAGCGTTTGACCCCGCGAAAAAGCACGTTTTGGTCGCGCACTGCTTTGCGGCGGGGGCCTCCACCTCCGATTCCGAAAGCCGCCTTTTCGTCGGCGGCGCAGGCGATGTGCCGACGGATGTCTTCTCCCCGTTTGACTATGCGGCGCTCGGGCACCTGCATGCGGCGCAAAGGGCAGGCGACACGGCGCGCTACGCGGGCTCACCGCTCAAATATTCCGTAGACGAAGCGCACCAGAAAAAGAGCATGACGCTCGTTACGCTCGGCGACACGGTGGAAACAACGTGCATCCCCGTAACCCCTCTGCACGACGTAAAGCGCATAGAGGGTACGTTTGCGGCGCTGCTCGAAAACGGGCAGGCGGCGCCCAATGAAGACTATGTGGAAATTCTGCTCACCGACGACGAGCCGGTTTTCCGCCCGGCCGACCGACTGCGCCCCTATTACCCGAATGTACTCGGCGTGCGCAGCACGTGGTTTTTAAAGCAGCACGCAGGCACGCAGGCGGAAGCCGATCTGCACAGCCGCAGCCGCGCAGAGCTTTTCCGCGGCTTTTTAAAGGAGGTCTGCGGTGAGGAAGCGCAGCCGGAGGACGAAGCGCTGCTTGCGGAAATTCTAAAGGAACTGGAGGGCGATGCAACGTGAGACCGATCCGTTTGGAGCTTTCGGCGTTTGGGCCGTATCTGGAGCACACCGTCATCGATTTTGAAAAGCTGAACGAAGCGGGGCTGTTCCTCATCACCGGGCAGACGGGCGGCGGCAAAACGACGCTGCTCGACGCCATGAGCATCGCGCTCTTTTATAAATCGACGGGCGGACGGCGCACGTTTCAAGATATGCGCTGCCTTGCCGCCGCGGACAGCGACCGCACCGAGGTCGTCTATCATTTTGCGCTCGGCGAAGACGAATATTGCTTCCGCCGCGCGCTGTACCGCCGCAAAAAGCGCGGCAGCGACGATTTTATCACCGAGGAAGAAAACGAGTGCAAGCGCCGCACGGCAGACGGCTGGGCGCTTGCCGCTTCGGGTGCGGCGCGCAATGTGACAGGCTACGCGGAAAACCTGCTTTCCCTCACCGCCGAGCAATTTTCGCAGGTCATCGTGCTGCCGCAGGGCAAATTCATGCAGCTTCTGCGCGCGAATTCCACCGAAAAAGCAGCCATTTTGAAAACGCTTTTCTCCTGCGAGCTATGGGAACGCATCGCGATGAAATTTACGGAGCGGCAAAAAAAGCTGTACGCAAAGCGCGAAACGTGCGAGACAAAACTGAAATCGCTGCTCGAAAAGCATGGCGCGGAGACCGCCGAGGCGCTCGCCGTGCAAACGGAAGCGCTTCGATCAGAATGCGCACGGACCGAAAAAGCGCTCGCCGCCGCGAAAGAAGCACTGACTCTCGCACAAAAGCAATACACCCGTGCACTGCAATTTGAGCAGTGCCAAAAAGCTGAGACCGATGCCGAAGCGCAGCTGAAAACCGCCGAAACGCGGGCAGCTTCCGCCAAAGCGCAGTATACGCGCGCCGAGCAGAACCGCGCGGGACTTACAAAGCTGACCGCCGAAAAAGACACACTTTTAAAACGAAGCGAACAGCTGCGCGCAGAGCAGGAACGCAGCCTGCAAAAGGAGCAGCTTTTAAAAGAACTGCGCGCCGAGGAGGAGCGCGAACGCGCCGTGCAGAAGCAGGCAGAGGACGACCGCCAAAAGCTGCCGGAGGTGCTGCGGCGCATCGCGGTAGGCGAAGCATTCACCGAAAAGGCCGATGCCGCAAAAGACCGGCTCACGTCGCTCTTACAGACGCAGACCATCTTAAGCGAACAGCTTGCCGCGCTGAAAACGCGCAGTGACGCCGCCAAAGCCGAAGCGCAGTGCAAAAAATTGTGGGGAGCTGCCGAAGACGCGGCGCGCACCGCGCGTCTGACCGTCGTGGGGCAGGATAAGCTGCTCTCGGCAGCAGAAGCCAAATGGAACCAAAACAGCGCCGCCGCGCTCGCCACAGGGCTCACGGACGGCACGCCCTGCCCCGTTTGCGGCGCGGTGCACCACCCCGTGCTCGCCGTGCCGTGCGCAGGTGAGACGACAAAAGAAGAACTTGATGCGCTGCGCAAAAAGCTTGAAGACCTGCGGCAGGAGCAAAGCCGCGCCGAGCAGACGACCGCCGCCGCAAAAGCGCGGCACGAGGTCGCTTTCGCACAATTAAACGCCGCAAACGATGCTGCAAAAAGTATCACAGAAAGCGAAGAAGTGCTCACGGCGGCCTACATTGCGGCGCAAACGGCGCTCAACGAAGCGCAAAAGCTTGCAGCGCAGGCGCCGGCCGCACACAAGAAACTTGAGACACTCAAAGCGGAACGCGAAGCGCTTATGCAGGTCGAAAGCCGCCACAACGCCGCGCTTGCCGCCTGCCGCGCCGCTTTGGAAGAAAAGCGCCGCCAATTAAGCGCCATGGACGCCGTACGCGATGCGGCGCAAATCACATTGGAGATGACCGAAATACAAAAGCGCATTCGTGTGCTCGAGCAGGAGACCGCAGCGCTTGAGGAAGCGTTCCACGCTGCGGAAAACGCGCTTTCTGCCGCAAACGAGGCCGTAAAAGCTGCCGCACAGCAGATGTTCGCCGCAAAGGAAGCGAAAAATGCCCTCGGCGCAGCGCCGGAAAAGGACCTCCCGCAAAGCAAAGCGGAGCTGGACGCAAAAAGCACCGAAATGCAGACGCTTTCCGTGCAGCTTGGGCGCTTTGGCTCCGACCTGCGCACCATTGCGGAAAGCGCCGCCGCCGTGCAGCAATACACGGAGGAAGCCGCCGCGCTCGACGTACAGTACAGCCGCGCAGCAAAGCTTGCGGGGTACGTGACCGGCCGCAGCAACGCCTTGCGCGTACCGCTTTTGCAGTACGTGCTCGGCATGATGCTCGATGAGACCATCCAGAGCGCAAACCGCTTTTTCTCCGTTTTAAGCCGCGGGCGCTACGCCTTGCAGCACAAGCAGGGCAAAAGCGGCGCGGGCTACGGCGGGCTTGACATTGAGGTTTTGGACGGCATGAGCGGCACGTGCCGCTCCGTAGAGACACTTTCGGGCGGCGAGCAGTTTTTGGCATCCCTTTCCCTCGCGTTCGGGCTTTCGGACGTCGTGCAGAGCTACTCGGGCGCGGTGCGGCTTGATTCCATTTTCATCGACGAGGGCTTCGGCTCGCTCGATACCGACACGCTCGATACCGCCATGCGTGCGCTCGAGAGCATCCGCCAAAGCGGGCGCGTCGTCGGTATCATCTCTCACGTTTCGGAACTGCAAAGCCGCATCCCGACGATGATCCGCATTTGGAAGACCGCTTCGGGCTCCGCCGCAGCAAAAGTCATCGCGGAAGACTGAACCGTTTTTGAACAAAATGAAAAAGCAGAAATGCAAATTGCAAATCCGCCTTTATTATGCTATACTGAAAGCAACTAAGCGCAGGATTTTCTGCGCGGCCATGCAATGCTAAAAGAAAGGATCGCTTCCGGGCTCCTTCGGAAGCTTCGGTGAATGAATATGGTAAAGCTTTATGACGGCGGCGTTTACCTTGTGAACGGCACAGAGATCGTGCCGGAAGCCGCTGCACCCGAGACCTATCAAAAAGACACGGCAAAACAGGGTACCATTGCCTATTCCATTTTAAAAGCGCACAACACCGCAGAGGATATGCAGAACCTGCGCTTAAAATTTGATGCGCTCGCCTCGCACGACATCACGTTCGTCGGCATCATTCAGACGGCGCGCGCCTCCGGCATGGAGAAGTTCCCCATCCCCTACGTGCTCACAAACTGCCACAACAGCTTGTGCGCCGTGGGCGGCACCATCAACGAGGACGACCACGTGTTCGGCCTTTCCGCCGCGCGCAAATACGGCGGCATTTATGTGCCGCCCCACATGGCGGTCATTCACCAGTACATGCGCGAAGCCATGGCGGGCTGCGGCAAAATGATTCTCGGCTCCGATTCCCACACGCGCTACGGTGCGCTCGGCACCATGGCCATCGGCGAAGGCGGCGGCGAGCTCGTCAAGCAGCTGCTCGAAAACACGTACGATGTCGCGTATCCCGGCGTTGTGGCGGTGTACCTCACCGGCAAGCCGCGCCCGGGCGTGGGCCCGCAGGACATCGCGCTTGCCATCATCGGCGCGGTGTTTAAAAACGGCTACGTAAAAAACAAGGTCATGGAGTTCGTCGGCCCCGGCATCAAGAGCATGACGACCGATTACCGCAACGGCGTGGACGTCATGACGACCGAGACCACATGTCTCACCTCCGTCTGGTGCACAGACGACGACACGAAGGCGTACCTTGCAAAGCACGGCCGCGCGGACGATTACCGCGAGTTAAAGCCAGCCGACGTGACATACTACGACGGCTTGGTCTATGTAGACCTTTCCACCGTAAAGCCGATGATCGCGCTGCCATTCCACCCGAGCAACGCGTTTGAGATTGACGAGCTGAACGCGAATCTCGGCGACATCCTGCGCGAGGTAGAAAAGGAAGCCGCGCGCTTGACGGAAGGCAAGGATATCGAATTCAGTCTGACGGATAAGATCACCCCAAAGGGTTTGCAAGTGCAGCAGGGCATCATTGCGGGCTGCGCGGGCGGCACATATACGAACGTCATGGCGGCGGCGCACATCTTAAAGGGCGCGCAGTGCGGTCAGGGCGAATTCACACTGGACGTCTACCCGTCCTCACAGCCGGTGTTTATGGACCTGCTCGCAAAGGGCGCCATTTCCGACCTCATGGCGACGGGTGCCATCGTGAAGACCGCATTCTGCGGCCCGTGCTTCGGCGCAGGCGACACACCGGCGAATAACGCGCTGAGCATCCGCCACGCCACACGCAACTTCCCGAACCGCGAAGGCTCCAAGCCGGGCGCAGGCCAACTGAGCGCCGTCGCACTCATGGACGCACGTTCTATCGCGGCAACAGCGGCAAACGGCGGCATTTTGACCTCCGCCGAAAAGTACGCGGACAGCTATGAGGTGCCGGAATACAACTACGATGATTCCTCCTACCGCGCCCGCATTTACAACGGCTTCGGCAAGGCAGAGCCGGAGGATAAGCTCATCTACGGCCCGAACATCAAGGATTGGCCGGAGCAGGAGGCACTTGCGCAGAACATTCTGTTGCGCGTCTGCTCGAAGATCATGGATAAAGTCACAACGACCGACGAATTGATCCCGTCCGGCGAAACGTCTTCGTACCGCTCCAACCCACTGGGGCTTGCGGAGTTCACACTCTCCCGCCGCGACCCCGGTTACGTGCAGCGTGCAAAGGACGTCCGTGCACTCGAAAAAGCGAGACTTGCGGGCGAAGCACAAAGCGATGAAGCTCTGAAAAACGCACTCGGGAAAGTGAAAAGCATCCTGCCCGACGTCGATGAAAAGACAATCGAAATCGGCAGTGTCATTTACTGCGTGAAGCCCGGTGACGGCTCTGCGCGCGAGCAGGCGGCAAGCTGCCAGCGCGTCTTGGGCGGCCTTGCAAATATCTGCTCCGAGTACGCCACCAAGCGCTACCGCTCCAACGTGATGAACTGGGGCATGCTGCCGTTCCAGATGAAGAATGGACCCGCTTTCGAGATCGGTGATTATATCCTCGTCCCGAACGTTTTGGACGCCATGGACGGCGATATGCAGAGCATTAAAGCGTATGTGCTCGGCGATGAAGTAAAGGAGATCGAGCTTTACATTGCCCCGATGACGGAAGACGAAAAGAAGATCGTCAAAGCCGGCTGCCTCATCAATTTCAACCGCAAGAATTAAAGTAAAGCATAAGAAAACGGCGAGTCCTGTTTGAACTGCACCCCATTTGTTAGACAGTATGATATAATGTCTAACAGGTGGGGT